>Ga0207678_10004679_pt1 | contig 12290 bp, 9 predicted proteins | sample KBSC63metaG_FD_184319 | JGI IMG/M metagenome (GOLD analysis project Ga0207678, IMG submission 184319) | Corn rhizosphere microbial communities from Kellogg Biological Station, Michigan, USA - KBS C6-3 metaG (SPAdes) (version 2) | ecosystem: Host-associated > Plants > Roots > Rhizosphere > Soil ... | reverse complement strand
CCTTCACGAACGCTCGGCTTACCGCACTTCCTCCTGAGCCCGCAAGCCTAGCCCGAAAGGCGCCCATCGGGCAACCGCCGCGCACTCCGCGGTAAAAACGTTGTTTTTCTTAGCGCCCTACGCGCGCCCTTAGCGTCCTTTGCGGTCAAGATCTCTTCTAGGCGGCCGGCAGTACTCCGCTCAATACCTTGCCCAACCCAGCCGCCGGAACGCGAACGCCCAGATAGAACTGCCCAAACAGCGCATACACCGCGCTCACTTCATCAAATCGCATTTCGTAGATCAGCTTCTTGAATACCAGCGGGTCGTTCGCGAACAGGTCCACACCCCACTCCCAGTCGTCGAAGCCAATCGACCCGGTAATGATCTGCCGCACTTCTCCGGCATAGCGCCTTCCAATCAATCCATGCTCGTTCATCTGCCGCGCCCGTTCTTCAATGGGCAGGCTATACCAGTTCCTGGCCTCGCCCCGCCGCCGGTCCATGGGATAAAACGAAATGTACCGGTGTGGCGGCATCTCCGGAAACAAACGCGGATGCATGGCCTCCTTCTGCCGCGCCAGCACCTCCGCAATCTCCCGCTTCCACGGTTCCGAGTGCGCTTCAATGCCGCGCTCTTTCAAATCCTGATAAGCCTTGATCGTGGATTCGTACAACCCCAGTTCGATGACTGAAAGATAAGAAGTAGCAGGCTCCAGGAAATCAGCCAACCGCAGTTGCGCCAACTGCAACTCCACCGAGTTCAGTTCGTCAAACGAACGCCGGAAGTGCACGAACATCAGATCGGCCTTGTGGCCCAGCAAAGAAAACAGCGCGGAAGGTCCACCGGAATTCTGCTCCATCCCGGCCAGAACGCCCGCGGCCTCATCGACGACCGCACCCTTGTCCGCCGCCGCCAGTTGCCTCCACGCCGCCCACCGAACTCGCATCATCTGATGCAGAACGCTGTAACCCTCAATGGTCAGCGGGACAGCGGGTATCTCGTCGGAAACAGCTTTAGGCATGATCGATCCCTCGAACCGCACCCCGGGTGCCCCGCCCTCGTCTCTCCGTTTTGTGGAGAGACAGGGTGGGCCGGATGGCAGAAGCAGTCATGAACTCGAACCAACTATTGTAACTGTAGGAGCCGAGGTAAGGCTCAAGCTTGGCCGAAGGTCAGTGAAAACCAGAATGCCCCAACCTCGTTTCTCCGGTTTGTGGAGAGACAGGGTGAGAGATTTTCCCTCAGCGCCAGTGCTTCAGCTTCGGCCACAGCTGCGCCAGGGTACCGAATTTCGCCCCCTTGCAGATGAAGACATCGATGTTTTTTTCCAGCGCATAAGGATTGTCCTCCGACGTGCCCACGTACTCGACGTTGTTCCAGAGCCGCTCGAGTGTTTCCTTGCGGTCATCGAGCACAATCATGCAATTCCCTGAATATCCTCGCGGCCCCCACAGGAAGTAGGTTTGATGTCCGCTCAGGGCCGGCGGCAGGCCATAGCGGCGGCCCAGGAAATCGATGGCGCCGGCCTGACCGTAATCCTGGGCAAAGATGCCGCAATCCCCGCGCTCCCCCGGACTCAAACGGTTCCAGGCCTGCGCGGTTTCCGCCACGATCTCTTCCCATCCGAACTGGTCGGAGTACCACTGCGGCAGGGGTGACCGCTCATGACCGTGTTCCATCACTGGCAATTTCATCGGCAGGTATTTCATGTAAGCAATGAATCGCTCGGGAGACAGCACCGGCACCACCACCGGGGCCAAGTGCGCTCCGGCTGCCAGCAGCAAAACCACGATTACCGGTTTCATCCAGGTAAGCCGCGGCCGTTCGATTGCGTTCTCGATCGTCACTGCCCCCGCCGCCAGGAGCATGGGATAGATGGGAGCCAGATAATAACTCTTCCCATGTAGAACGAAGAAGACGACGAAGCAGACCACATAACTCCAGCCCAGAACGCGATAGACCTTCAACTGTCGCGAACAAAAGAGTGCGATCAGCCCGGTGATCCAGATGGGCGCGGTTAAAGGAAGTACGAGCAGCGTCTGCTGAAAGAAGTACGGCAACAGCGGCAGCACCACATCACGGCCCTCAGCCCTGATGCCTCGCATCAACTGCACAAACGGCCAGTCGTAGTGAATGTTCCAGAGCAAATTGGGCAGGAAAATCAGGAACGCGGCCATTCCGCCCAGCCAGATCCATTTGTCGGCGAAAACGCGGCGTTGCTCGGTGAGCAGCAGGCCGACTACGATGCCAAAGCCGAACAGCGCGATCGAATACTTTTCCTGCAGGCCCAGGCCCGCGACCACGCCGAACCACAGCCAGTAGCGGGGATCGTTGCGCTTGATGGCGAGAATCGCGAAATAGGCGCAACCCATCCACAGGTTCGGTTCGAGACAATTGGTCCCCAGCAGGCTGCCATTGGAGAGGTACTGCGGCGCCACGACGACCGTCACCGCGCTCAGCAAAAGGGCAAATCGCCGTCCGCCAAATTCTTGGGCCAGCACCGCCGTCTGGACCACCAGAAGGGAAGACGCCAGCGCCGGGATAAAACGTATGCTGCGCAGCGAGTCTCCCAGCACCGCGCGAGAAACGTGAATCAGGAAGGGAATCAGCGGGGGTTGGTCCACATAGCCCCAGGCCAGATGATCTCCGCAGGCCATGTAATCAAACTCGTCGCGGAAGTACCCATAGCGATTGTTGAAGTAACAATGGAAGAACAGTTTGGCCAGGGCAATGACGAGAATTATTCCCATGCCATGGACGAAGAAAGATTGTCGTTTTGGCTCTAGTGCGGATAGCCTCGGAGAGGTGCTTGCCATAGCGGGAATAAGAAGGTATCACCACCCTCTTCCCCCTGTCATCTTGAGCGCAGTGGCGGCTTCGCTTGCGAAGCAGCCACGGAGTCGAAGGACCCCTACCGACCGATGAAGCGGTGCAAGAATTGACTTACTCTGGCCGCTCCGGTTGCAGCCGCAGGATAACTCATGCATTGTCTCCTCCGCATCCTCGATCACGGCTACAATCTAACCGTCCCCACAGGAGGGCAAGTATTTCAATGAGCGACCTGATCCAGCTCACGAAAGACGGCGACATCGCCATCATCACGATAAATAATCCGCCGGTGAATGCCATCAGCCCCGGCGTGCCGGAAGGAATTTCCGCAGCCATCGATCAGATCAACGAAGATGGGACCGTACGCGCAGCGGTGGTGATTGGGGGCGGCCGCACTTTTATCGCGGGCGCTGACATAAAAGAATTCACAAAAATGACTTCGGGCAAGGCAAAGACCGGCCCCGGCTTGCTCCCGCTTTTGCTGAAAATAGAAAACTGCTCCAAGCCCGTGGTAATGGCGATTCACGGCACCGCCTTCGGCGGCGGCCTGGAAGTGGCCATGTCTGGCCACTATCGCGTCGCCGTCCCCGGCGCGCAAGTCGGACAGCCGGAAGTGAAACTCGGCCTCATTCCGGGAGCGGGAGGTACGCAACGCCTGCCTCGCCTCGCCGGCGTCACCAAAGCGGTCGAGATGTGCACCGATGGCAATCCGGTCAAAGCGCCGGATGCGCTGAAGGCCGGCATCGTCGATCAATTGATTGACGGCGACCTGCTGCCAGGTGCTATCGCTTTCGCGCGGGAGATCGCAGGAAAGCCCGCCCCCAAAACTCGCGAACGCAATCAGAAACTGGGCACACCTGAGCAAAACGCTCCAATCTTTGCTGCTGCCCGCGACGCCGCGCGCAAGAAGCAACGCAATCTGATCGCTCCTCTTGCCGCCATTGAGGCCATCGAGGCTGCCACCCGGCTCCCTTTCGAGGAAGGATGCGAGGTCGAAGCCAGGCTGTTCATCGACTGCCTCTACTCCGACCAGTCGAAGGCGCTCATCCACGTGTTTTTCGGCGAGCGTGAAGTGGCCAAGGTTCCGGATATCCCGAAAGAAACTCCGATCCTCCCTATCAACTCCGCTGCCGTGGTTGGCGCCGGGACCATGGGCGGCGGCATCGCCATGGTATTTGCCAACGCCGGAATTCCGGTTGTGCTCAAGGAAGCCGACCAGGCCGCCCTCGACCGCGGGCTGGCCAACATTCGCAAGAATTACGCTGTGTCCGTGCAGCGCGGACGCTTCACCCAGGCAGCGGTTGACGACCGCTTGAAGCTGATTAAACCCACTCTGGATTACACTGATTTCGCCCAGGCCGACATCGTCATCGAGGCCGTCTTCGAAGGCCTGGCGCTGAAGAGGGAAGTCTTCGCCGAACTGGATCGCGTGTGCAAGCCAGGAGCAATCCTTGCCAGCAACACATCAACCCTGAATATCGACGAGATTGCGTCCGCCACTTCCCGGCCCGCTTCCGTCATTGGCACACACTTCTTCAGCCCGGCCAACGTCATGCGCCTCCTCGAAATCGTGCGAGGCAAAGCCAGCAGCAAGGAAGTAATCGCCACCTGCATGCAGCTTTCGAAAAAGCTGGGAAAGATTGGCGTGCTGGTCGGCAACTGCCGCGGCTTCGTGGGCAATCGCATGTTCCATCCTTACGTCCGCGAAGCGGTTTTCCTGGTGGAAGAGGGTGCCAGCGTGGAAGCGGTGGACCAGGCGCTCTACGACTTCGGCATGGCCATGGGCCCGCTCGCCACCAACGACCTGGCCGGACTCGACGTGGGCTGGCGCATCCGCAAGGAATATCGCCATCTGGAGAAGCCAGGGATCCGGCAGGCCTTCGCGGCTGACCATCTGTGCGAGATGGGCCGCTTCGGCCAGAAGACCGGCGCGGGCTGGTACAAATATGACGAGAATCGCCGCCCGTCGCCCGACCCCGAGGTTGGGGCGTTGACCAAGAAGTGGTCCGCCGAAGCTGGCATCCGGCAGCGCCAGGTTCCGGCCGATGAGATCGTCGATCGCTGCATCTACGCCCTGATCAATGAGGGCGCGCGCATTCTCGAAGAAGGCTATGCCGCCCGCGCCGTCGATATCGACATCATCTATATCAACGGCTACGGCTTCCCGGCTTATCGCGGCGGCCCCATGTGGTACGCCGACACAGTGGGACTGAAAAAAGTTTATGACCGCATCACCGGGTTTCAGCGCATTCATGGCGAGCTCTGGGAGCCCGCCCCGCTGCTGAAAAAATTGGCCGCCGAAGGCCGCACCTTCGCCGATTTCGAGAAACAATAGGTTGACGCCAACGACCAACGACCAAGGGCCAACGACCAGATGAGAGAAGCCGTCGTAGTAGCCAGCTCGCGCACCGGCCTTGCCAAATCGTTCCGCGGCTCCTTCAACATGACGCGGCCCGAGGACCTCGCCGCCCATTGCATCAGGGATGTCCTGCGCAAAACACCGCAACTCGATCCCAAGGAAATCGAAGACGTGATTCTGGGCTGCGGCCAGCCCCATGGAGTGCAGGGCCACAACATTGCGCGTGTGTCAGCCTTGCGCGCCGGCCTCCCGGTTTCCACCGCTGCTATCACCGTGAACCGTTTCTGCTCTTCCGGTCTGCAGGCTGTCGCGATGGCAGCTCATCAGATCGTAAGTGAAGGCGCTGACGCCGCCATCGGGGGAGGCGTTGAAACGATCAGCCTCATCGTCCGCGATAACGATCCCAGCCCCGCGGTCAAGCAGGAATATCCCGGCCTCTACATGGTGATGGGCGAAACCGCCGAGGTCGTTGCCAAGCGTTACCAGATCAGCCGCCAGGCCCAGGATGAATATTCCCTGATCAGCCAGCAACGCACCGCCCACGCCCAGCGGGAAGGATTCTTCGCCGCCGAAATTGCTCCCATGAAAGTCACGAAAGCAGTGCTCGACAAGAAAACCGGGGCGGTAATCGGCACTGAAGAAGTCTGCTGTGACCGCGACGAGTGCAACCGTCCCGATACCACGCTCGAAGCATTGCTGGCGCTCAAGCCCCACTTCGATCCCCACAGCGGACAGGGCTCGGTAACGGCAGGGAATTCCTCCCAACTTTCCGACGGAGCTTCCGCCACTCTCCTCATGTCCCGTCATCGCGCCGACCAGCTGGGCATTCCGTACGCATTGATTTTCCGCGGCTTCCAGGTCGCGGGCTGCGAACCGGACGAAATGGGCATCGGTCCAGTTTTCGCCGTACCCAAACTGTTGCAGCGCCAAGGCTTGAAAATTGAAGACATTGATTTATGGGAACTCAATGAAGCTTTCGCGGTGCAGGTAATCTACTGCCGCGACCGTCTTGGCATTCCCATGGACAAGCTCAACGTGAACGGCGGTTCCATCTCCATCGGCCATCCTTTCGGCATGACTGGATCACGCCTGGTGGGAACGCTGGCCAACGAAATGAAACGCCGTAACTCGCGCTACGGCATCGTAACCATGTGCGTAGGAGGTGGTCAGGGCGCAGCCGGCCTTTTCGAGCGCACTGAGAACTGAGAACCAGCAACTGACAAACTGAAACTTGCTCGCCACTAATCGCCCAACAGCACACCACAGATGCCAACGCTGATACCTCCGCCCAGACAACACAAAGTCAAAGGCGTCGGACAGGAGTGTCCGACCTACACTGGCAGTAATATAGGTACGCCTTCAGGTTCCGATGCCGCTCGTAACATTCGAAAATCTCGACGCCCTCAACGACTTCGTGGGACGCGAAATCGCCACCACTGACTGGTTTGAAATCACTCAGGAGCGCATCCGCCAGTTTGCCGAGGTCACCGGGGACCGCCAGTGGATCCACCTCGATTCCGATCGTGCTCAACGGGAATCGCCCTACGCCGCCACTATCGCCCACGGCTTTCTTACGCTTTCTCTGCTTAGCCTTCTGTCACGCCAAGCCTTCGAGATTCAGCACGGCGCGGCCATGATCGTAAACTACGGTTTGAACCGGGTGCGTTTCCCGGGGCCGGTTCCTGCAGGTTCAAAAATTCGCGCCCGCTTCACCCTGCAGTCGCTAAAGGATGTCGGCAACGCCCGTGAAGCCGTCTTTTCCGTCGTCGTGGAGAGTCAGGGCGAGGATGGCCAGGCCCGGGAAAAGCCAGTTTGCGTGGCAGAATGGGTAGTCCGCTACTATCGTTAAGCAGCGCGTTGCGGGCGTACGCGCGGCGGCGTTATAGTTGTCGCCGTATTGCAGGAGGCGTCCATGGCCGTTGCCACTCAGAACCCTCTCAACCTTCCCGGAGTTCCCCGCTTTGCCACGCTGGATGAGGAACGCCGGCACCGCAAGCAACGCCTGGCCGGGGCCTTCCGCTTGTTCTCGCTCTTTGGATTCGATGAAGGGGTAGCCGGACACATCACCGCCCGCGATCCCGAGCGCCTCGATCATTTCTGGGTCAACCCCTTCGGCATGCACTTCGGGCAGATTCGCGCCTCCGACCTTATTCTCGTAAACGACCGCGGCGAGGTGGTGGAAGGCAAGTATCCAGTCAACGGCGCCGCCTTCGCGATTCACTCTCAGGTCCACGCCGCCCGTCCCGATGTCGTGGCCGCCGCTCACGCCCATTCGTTGCACGGAAAGGCATGGTCGTCGCTCAGCCGTCTGCTCGATCCCATTACCCAGGACGCCTGCGCCTTCTACGAAGACCATTCTTTGTTCGCCGATTTCACTGGGGTGGTTTACGAAACTTCCGAAGGCGAGCGCATCGCCCAGGCCCTGGGCGAGAAGAAAGCAGTCATCCTTCGCAATCACGGCCTGTTGACGGTCGGCCACACGGTGGACGAGGCCGTATGGTGGTTCATCACCATGGAACGAAGTTGCCAGGCCCAGCTTCTGGCCGAAGCGGTCGGCACACCGGTGAAGATCGATGCCGCCAGCGCGGCCGTAACCCAACAGCAGATTGGTTCGCACATGGCCGGCTGGTTCCAGTTCCAACCGCTATGGGCGCGCATCGTCCGCGAACAACCCGACCTGCTGGAGTAAGATGAATGTAGGCGCGAGCGTCCCGCTCGTGCCCAGCCAGACCTCCCTGAAAATCCAAAGGGGCGATCCCACGCGTATCTTACGAACTCCACTGCCTCTCTGGGACAGACCCAATCCATCACAATGTGCCATGCCGCTTGCGATGCACCTCGTGTATCATGCCCACCGGGATTGCCGAAACCCAGGGGACTTCCAGGGCTGACCATGAACGTGCCACTCACACCCATCCGGTGCCTTTACCGGGCTGTTGATCTCTACGGAAAAAAGACCGGCGTAATCTCAGGCCCCAGCTCATTCACCTACGTCCAGTTCGGAGAGCGTTGCGAACGTCTGGCCGCCGGGTTAATTTCAGAAGGCATCCGCCCCGGCGACCGCGTCGCTTATCTCAGCTTCAACAACCATCAGCTGCTTGAGGGTTATTACGGGCCGCCTCTGGTTCACGCCATCTCCATGCCGCTCAACGTCCGACTGCAGCCCGCCGAACTTACCGCCATCCTTAATCACGCCGGCGCCGGCATGCTAGTGTTCGAGAGCGATTTTGCTCCGCTGGTCGATGAGTTACGCAAAGCGTGCCCCAGCATCCGTCGCTATGTCGCCATCGACCGCCCCGTCCCCCAGGCCGACCTGCTTCTGGAAGACCTGCTGGCTCGCGACCGCATCCCGCGCCCCGATATTTTCTCCTTCGACGAAAATGAAATCGCCGAACTGTTCTACACCAGCGGCAGCACCGGAACGCCCAAGGGCGTCATGCTGTCGCACCGCACTCTTTACGTGCACGCCCTGGCGCTGCTCGCGTCCTTTCCATGTAGAGACACTGACGTCGAGCTGCACACCATTCCCTTGTTCCACGCCAACGGCTGGGGACGTCCCCAGAGCATCACCATGAACGGGGCTAAACACGTCATGGTCCGCCGTTTCGAGCCCATCGCAGTCCTCCGCCTCATTCAGGAGGAAAGAGCCACCGCCATGACGCTGGTTCCCACCATGGCCAACGCCCTGCTCAATTGTTCCGAGCTCGGCAACTTCGACCTTTCCAGCATGACCAGGATCATGACCGGCGGCGCTGCCTCCTCGCCCGAGTTGATTGCCCGCCTGGAGCAGGCGTTCCACTGTGAAGTGTGTTCCGGCTACGGTCTCACTGAAACTGCTCCCGTGATTACTACTGCCCAGACCAAGGGCACCGTGACCTACGCCGATGAGAGCGACCGGCTCAACCACCTTGCCGCTGCGGGCTGGCCCCTGGTCGGCTCCGAAGTGCACGTGATGGATGCGCAAATGCTCGACGTACCCCGCGACATGGAAACCGTGGGCGAAGTTGTCGTCCGCAGCGACAACGTAATGGACGGCTACTACCGCGAGTCCGACGCCACCAAAGCTGCCATCACCAACGGGTGGCTGCACACCGGTGATATGGCGGTCTGGGATGACGAGAACTACATCCACATCGTCGATCGCAAGAAAGACATCATCATCAGCGGCGGCGAAAATATCTCGTCCATCGAAGTAGAAAAAGCCATCTTCGCCCACCCCGCTGTCCTCGAATGCGCTGTAGTGTCGGCCCCCGACCCGCGCTGGGGTGAGATCCCGGTCGCCATCATCGTGTTGAAACCCGACCAGCAGCTGGACCAGGAGCAATTGCTCCACTTTCTCAAGCCGCGCATCGCAAAATTCAAGATGCCCCGCGTCGTACAGTTTGTAGAAGGCCCGCTCCCCAAGACCGGCACGGGAAAAATGCTGAAACGCCAGCTCCGCGAAACTTTCTGGAGCGGCAAATCCACCCGCGTCCAGGGCTAAGTAGCGCCGGCGTCCCGCCGGCTGTCGGGCGGGCGTCCCGCCCGCCCTCCGGACAAGCTTCTGCAGTTGGTATCAATCCGGCAGCCAGCGGTAAAGAAGCGCGCAGGCTGACACCAACCATCCGCCTCGCGTATTATTGGACGCCTTCACCGGCCATGGCTGACTTCCCGCAAAAGCCGATCATCATCCGCGATCTCCAAACCATCGCCGATCTGCAACAGGTCGAAGCTCTCGAACAGGAAGTGTGGGAACTCGCCGACCGCGACGTCATGCCCCTGGCCCTGATGATTGCGACCAGGGAAGCGGGTAGCGTCTGGCTGGGCGCCTTCGATGGCCCGAAGCTGGCCGGATTCGCCTTCGGCTTCCTGGCCATGGACGCCGGACACCTCACCCTGCACTCTCACATGCTGGCGGTTCGTGAGCCCTACCGCAACCTCGACCTGGGGCACAAACTCAAGCTCGCCCAACGCGAACGCGCTCTGGGCATGCGCGTACCCGAAATGACCTGGACTTTCGATCCCTTACAGAGCCGCAATGCGCACCTCAATTTTGGCAAGCTTGGCGTAGTGTCGGATATCTACAAGATCGATTTCTACGGACCGGAAACTTCCAGCGTCCTGCACCAGAACGGCACCGATCGTTTATGGGTGAGGTGGCCGCTGGCCAGCCGCCGCGTCCGCGACCGCCTGCAGGGCAAGGACTACCGGCCCGAGGTCCTCGACGCCTTCTCGCGGCTGGAACCGCTGGTCCAGTTCAACGGCGATGGCAAGCCGCTGCGCCATGACCTGACCGCCGCGCTGGCGCGCCAGCGCATTGCCATCCAGATTCCCAGCGACATCCTGACGGTCGAGCGCAAAGATCCCGGCCTGGCGCGCGAGTGGCGCGAAGCCACCAGATGGGCTTTCACTGAAGCTCTGCGCGCCGGCTTCTTCGTGGCCGAGTTTGCCCGCACCGTTCGCGGCCAGCAGGGCCCGGGCAATTACTTGCTGGAGAAGGGAAATGTCGCCGAATACGTCCCTGAATTGCAGCGCAAATCCGACGTGCCTCGCTGACTGGCAAATGTGCACTGCGTAGCCCCGCGGCCCAAGATTACAGCCCAGGGCGCAAACCCCGGGTGAACGCGGGAGATGACATAGCCCTGAAAGGGCGAAAGAATACCCGTCGGGCAAGACCGCTGCCGCTATGCCAACTCCCGCTAACCCGCTCCTTCTCTACGACGGCATTTGCGGCCTCTGTAACCGCTTGGTGCGGTTTGTCCTCATGCACGATCCTCAAGCGCACTTCCGCTTCGCCTCGCTGCAGAGTGCCTATGCCGCTCGAATCCTGAAACCTCACGGCCTTGATCCCCAGGATCTGAACACACTCTATGTCGTCCAAGAAGATGGTGAACGGCTCACGGTCCGCTCCGACGCCCTGATTTTCGTGCTATACGAGCTGGGTGGCTTGTGGCGTGCCGTCTCAGTTGCCCTACGCATCTTTCCCAAACCATTGCGCGACTGGGGATACAACGTCGTGGCCCGCCATCGCTACCATATCTTCGGGCAATACGAAACCTGCCTGCTGCCCGAAAAGAAATACCAGGACCGATTTCTGGGTATTCCGGATCACTAGCGCTCGTGTTGAGCTGGTGCGGGCGCGAACAAGCCTGTCGGGGTGAAGCCGTGCGAACTGGTGACAGGGGAACTGCCCGCGCTCGGTTGCGACACGTGGTCAGGCCGAGTCTATTTGTGCTTGGAGTACCTTGGCGTCGGCGTCGCAGGCTTCAGCGCGTTAGCGGCTGAGCGCACATCGTCGTTTGTGAACACCGCAAAAAGGAACGGCTGTGCTTCGAGGAAATGAGCCAGGTCACGCAAGGTCAGACCAAGATACGACAGCCGGTCCTCATCGACGAAGATCTGGCCGTTTTCCGGCTCGAAGGACGTAATCAGCTGCTTCGCCCCTGGATCAAACTTCTCATGCAGCAGGTCTACGATCGATGGTGCAAGGTGCCGGCGATCCGGCGACGATGGTTCCGATGGCATGCCATGGTCCGCGGTCACCGCAAGGAGATAGTCCTTGCCAACCTTGGCTTCTAACACACTCAGCATCCGCTTCAACTGACGATCCATCTCGCCGAGCGTGACGCGCAGTTCGTCCGAATCCGGACCGTACTTGTGGCCCACGAAATCCGCGCCCTTGTAGTTCAGCAGAATGAGATCCGGAACGTTGTCTTCGCCCAGCGGCTCTCGCTCGATCATCGCGGCCATCGCATCGGCTTCGAATGCTGGAAACAAAGCCGAATATCGCACCGCCTCGGCCGAGTCGATCTTGTGACCCATCCACTCCCCGCTCGCCGGCCACAGTGTTTTCGCATTGCGGTCCTTCAGATAGGCCGGCAGCCGGAAACAGTTGGGGTTTGTGGTCCAGTTGCCCGTCTCCTGATCGTAGCTTGCGAGAACCACTGGCGCTCCATTCAACTGACACGCGCCATGCCCTGCGAGCGGCGTCGCCGCTCGGCCGATGCTGCCCTGTGCCAATATGATCGCGCGACCAGCCGTCGCCAGCTGCCAGACGTCAGCCAGCGTCGCTACCAAGAGATCTTGTGGCGTTCCTCCAGCGAAAAAATCGTGGCGTCTGCGCTGCGTGCGCTCGAACACG
>Ga0207678_10004675_pt1 | contig 12295 bp, 12 predicted proteins | sample KBSC63metaG_FD_184319 | JGI IMG/M metagenome (GOLD analysis project Ga0207678, IMG submission 184319) | Corn rhizosphere microbial communities from Kellogg Biological Station, Michigan, USA - KBS C6-3 metaG (SPAdes) (version 2) | ecosystem: Host-associated > Plants > Roots > Rhizosphere > Soil ... | reverse complement strand
GCGTCTTTGCCGTGCTGGTCGACGGCGACGACCACAACGAGCCCGTGGCGGATACGGTGCGCGGCACGCTGGACGGACATATCATACTGGACCGTGACGTCGCCGATCAGGGCCGCTATCCGGCCGTCAATGTGCTGTCATCGGTGTCGCGCCTCGGCCAGCATGTGTGGTCGCCGGAGGAAGCTAATCTGGTGCGTAAGCTGCGCGCCATGATCGCCCGCTTTGAGGACACCCGCGACCTTCGCCTGATGGGCGGCTATCAGCCCGGCCGCGACAGTGAACTCGATCAGGCCGTCCAGCTCGTGCCCAAGATCTACGGCGTGCTGCAACAGCACCCGACCGACCCGTCCTGCGCGGAGCCGTTCCAGGAATTGCTCAGCGTGATCAAGACCGCAATCGGCTAACTGCGCTCCCGCGTTCTAGACACCCGGGATCGTATCGAGATTGGCTGCCGCGACGATCGCACCGGATCGCACAAGGCGCAGCGACTTCTGAATGTCGTCGTGAAAATATCGATCCTCGTCGAGATGGGCGACGTCTGCCCGGATCCGTGCGCGAACGTTTTCCAGACGATCGCTGGACTTGAGCGGCGCATGGAAATCACAGCCTTGCGCGCCCGCCAGCAGCTCGATGGCAATGACGGCCATCGCATTCTCGATCATCGGCAACAGCCGGCGCGCCGCATGGGCAGCCATCGAGACATGATCTTCCTGATTAGCCGATGTCGGAATCGAATCGACGCTGGCCGGATAAGCCCGCTGCTTGTTCTCAGATACCAGCGCCGCGGCCGTCACTTGCGCGATCATGAAGCCGGAATTAAGCCCCGGCTTCGGCGTCAGGAACGCGGGCACACCGGATAACACCGGATCCACCAGCATGGCGATCCGGCGCTCTGAGATCGATCCGATCTCACAGATCGCAAGCGCCATCATATCCGCCGCAAAGGCAACCGGCGCTGCATGGAAATTGCCACCGGAGATCGCGATATCGTTCTCGGCAAAGACCAGAGGATTGTCAGAGACGCCATTCGCTTCGGTGAGAAGTGTGGTGGCCACCTGTCGCAAAACGTCCAGCGCGGCGCCCATCACCTGCGGCTGACAGCGGAGGCAATAAGGATCCTGAACACGGACGTCGCCGGTGCGGTGCGACTCGCGAATCGCGCTGCCGGCGAGAAGTTCCTTCAATGCCTGGGCCGATACGATCTGCCCTTCATGCTTGCGCAGTTGATGGATGCGTGGATCGAACGGCGTATCCGAGCCACGCGCGGCGTCGGTGGACAAGGCACCACTGACGAGTGCGGTCCTGAATAGGATTTCGGCCTCGAACAATCCCGCAAGTGCATAGGCCGTCGAGAACTGCGTGCCGTTCAGCAGCGCCAGTCCTTCCTTGGCCTGCAGCTCGATCGTCTGCAGACCCGCACTGGCGAGCGCCTCCGTCGCCGGCAATCGCCCGGACGTCGTCAGCGCCTCGCCGACGCCGATCATGACCGACGCCATATGCGCGAGCGGGGCGAGATCGCCGGAAGCACCAACTGATCCCTGCGCGGGCACGATGGGCGTGATGTCATGCGCAATCATGGCGCTGAGCAACTGGACCGTCTCCATGCGGACGCCGGAGAACCCCTGTGCCAGGCTCGCAAGCTTGAGGCACATCATCAGCCGCACCACCGGCGCTGGCGCTGGATCACCGACGCCCACGCAATGCGACAGCACGATGTTTTTCTGCAGGGCCGTGATGCTTTCAGCTTCTATGCCGACATGAGCAAGCTTTCCAAATCCGGTATTGATGCCATAGACGGGTTCGCCCTTGGCGACGATCCGGGCAACTGCCGCAACACTGGCATTGATGCGTGAAATACAGCTCTCATCGAGAACTGGTACTGCCCCCCGATAGATCGACCGCCAGTCCGCCAGCACCACCGTACCCGGTGTGAATCGCATCGTCATTAAAGTGTCTCCAGGCCATCCGTAGATGGCCCAAGGCAACACATTCAACGCTGCGCTTCAATGTTTGTGCGCAACAAAAAGGCCAGCCTTGCGGCTGGCCTTTCAGCTGATCGACAGTCAGATCGTGCGCTGCGACGTGCGACGCAGCGTCACGTTTGCCTTATGGCTTCCAGCCGCCGCCCGGCAGATTGCCGTGATAGGGCGTGTTGCGGCAGTGGCCCCACGGACCGCGCCAGTAACCGGGAGGGCAGCCGTTCCCCATTACGGGAGCTTCCTGATAGTAGCCGCCCGGGAGTGGGCCGTAATAAGGTGTATAGCGGCAGCCACCATAGGGACCGCGCCAGCCGTTCGGACCGCAACCACCCGCAGCCGGGATCACGTGCGCTTCGACAACGATGCTCTGGCCCATCATCGGCGCAGCACTTGCCTGCGTCGAGACGATGAACATGGCGACGAGACATGCCGCCATCATGTGCAGAATTTTGGTCATTCTATTCCTCTCGATGAGTTGAAGATCACTCGGCCCCGACGAAAGCGTCTTCGCCTTGCCGCGCGATGCGCAACCCGAAGATGCATTGGTCTTCATTCTGCTTAGAGGCACCAGATACCGTTGGCAATTCCGTTCTATCAATGCACCGGCACAACCCGTTCGGTTAGTTATCCGCCCGTTAAGAACGGCGAACGGAGCTGCCGCGCGAAGTGCTCCATCAGTGTAGTTCCCTTTAAACGAAGATGCAGCGACGTGTTGGAGCTATTCCAGAGACCGGAGCCCTGCATCCGATCCCGCTGCGATCGAAGTGCTGCGACACGAGCGACTTCAATTGCCGCAAGGCCTTTGCATGATAGCTGAGTTGCGTGGAGCTCGGTTCTCGCGCTACCACGGGCCGCCGCGCAATCGCTTGATGAAAGACACCCGTGCTACCCTGGAAACTGATCGATACGACCGAAGTACCCGGCGGCGGCGTGCCGCTGCGCCTGATGCAGCGCGGGCAAGAGTTCACCATCAAGCTCGGCCAGAACGAGTTGATGAGCAGTCGGCTGTTCGGCTCCGAGGAAGCGCTGGCGACACTCACCTGCTTTCGCCTCAAGGATATGAAGGCGCCGCGGCTTTTGATCGGCGGCTATGGCATGGGCTTTACATTGCGCGCTGCGCTAAAGGTGCTCGGCCCGAAGGCGAAGATCACCGTGGTCGAACTCGTGCCCGCGATCGTCGCCTGGGCGCGTGGCCCAATGGCCGAGCTGTCTGGCGACAGCCTGAGTGATCCGCGTGTGGAAATTGTCGAAGGCGATGTCGTTAAAGCCATCGCTGGTGCACGTGGCAAATATGATGCGATCCTGCTCGACGTCGATAACGGGCCCGAAGGCCTGACACGAAAATCGAACGATGCGCTCTATGACCTGAAAGGGTTGCGCGCGGCCCAGGCCGCGCTCAGTCCGGGCGGCGTACTGGCCGTCTGGTCGTCATTTCCATATGACAAATTCACGGCGCTCCTCGGCAAGGCAGGCTTCAACGCCGAGGAGATCAAGATCCGCGCCACCGGCACACGCGGTGGCGCCCGTCATGTCATCTGGCTGGCGACGAAGCCAAAAACATAGCCGTCGCCGCCACGAAGATGGGTTTTAATAGGCAACCGAACGCCGACTGCGGCGCGGTTCACTATAGGGCTGCGGGCTGAACGCCAGACGCGGATTGACGATGCAGTCGACGCCGCGACCCGATGCAGTGGCCTGACACGCTTCATAGCTCGGATAGGAGCAATCGGTCCCAAAAGCCTGCGATTGGATGCAATAGGGATAGGCCGGGGCGGCAGCCGCAGGGCTGGAAGCCATGGCCGAAACACCACCAACAGCCAACACGGCCAGCATCAGATTGCGCATCACGTCTTCTCCTCCGCGGCAGCGGTCCTGTGACATCCCCAGAAAGCAACAGAGCCTGCGGATGAACGTTCCCGCAAGCTCCGGTACATCCCGGTCTTGTGATCACGCGCTTACGCTGGCGTCATCACAAGGGTTAGACACCATAGTGCCGCATGGGTTCATTCGACCTTAAGGCCCGCGGCCTTGACCACTTTCTCCCACTTCTCGGTCTCCGCGACGATCATCTTACCGAACGCTTCTGGCGGTCCGATCAGCGGTTCGCCGCCGAGATCGATCAGCTTGGCCTTGACGGCCGGATCCGCCAGCACCGCATTAACGTCCGCGTTGAGCTTGGCGATAATCTCCGGCGGCGTCTTCTTCGGCGCACCCATGCCGAACAAGGCGCTGGCCTCATAACCCGGCACGGTTTCCGCGACGGTCGGCACATCGGGTAGCAGCGACGATTTGTCGGTGGTCGTCACCGCCAGCGCACGAAGGCTGCCCGAGCGGATATGCTGGATGATTGACGGCATATTGTCGAAGATCACCTGGACCTGACCACCGAGCATGTCAGTGATCGCTGGCGCAGCACCGCGATAGGGCACATGCTGCATCTTGGCGCCTGACAGCATCATGAACATCTCGCCGGATAGATGCACCGAGGTGCCGTTGCCCGACGACGCCATGTTCACCTTGCCCGGATTGGCCTTCACGTAGGCGATGAATTCCCCGACGGTCTTCGCCGTGATGTCCTTGTTGACGGTCATCACATTGGCGGTGCGATGGAAGGCGGCGACAGGCGCGATATCACGCACGAAATTGAAGCTCAGCTTCCCATAAAGCGTCGCGTTGATGTAGTTCGCCGGATTGACCAGCAGGATGGTGTAGCCGTCGGGTTCTGCATTCACGACAGATTCGGTGCCGATATTGTTGCCGGCGCCCGGCTTGTTCTCGACGACGAATTGCTGGCCGGTTCGCTCGGATAGCTTCTGCCCGATCAGGCGAGCCAGAATATCGGTTGCACCGCCAGCAGGATAGCCGACGACAAAGCGAACCGGCCGCGTCGGATAATCCACGGCCAGCGCCGAGCTGACGGGAACGAGAGCGGTTGCAGTAAAAGCAGAAAAGCCAAGCGCAATCAGACCGATCGCGGCACGACGTGACGTCATATTTTATTCCCTCCGGCTGCCGCAACTTTGCGCGCGGTCAGCGTGTGTTGAATTGACAACGGCCGTATCTACCAAACAATTCAACTATCGGCCAGTGCGACACTACTGCGGCACCAGCCCAAAGAAACGTCAAGGCAACGCCAAGGACCATTTCATGTCCCTCACCGTCACGGCCCTCGATCATCTCGTCCTGAATGTCACTGACGTCCAGCGCTCAGCCACCTGGTATCAACGCGTCCTGGGCATGGAGGTGAAGGTGTTCGATCCCGGTCCGGGCAAGTTGCCGCGCACATCGGTGAGTTTTGGCGTGCAAAAGATCAATCTGCGGCCGATCGGCGCCGATAAGGTCGAGTGGTTCACGGCGGATCATGAGATGGCCGGCAGCGACGACCTCTGTTTTCTCACTGCATCACCGCCCGACGCCGTGGTTGCGCATCTCGGCGCTTGCGATGTTGCTATCGAGGAAGGCCCGGTGGCCAAACAGGGCGCGCGGGGCACCTTGCGCTCGGTCTATTGCCGGGATCCCGATGGCAGCCTGATTGAAATTTCGTCTTACGAAATAGGTTGATCCTGCACGCGTTGCGGTTTGCGCACTGCCGCCGCTGATGGCACAACATCTTCCGTAAGAACAAGAATAAGAAAGCCGCACCCGCGTAAGCGGTCGCTCCGGCGGCTTTCGACGGAGGATGCATGCCCCACCCCGCGACGAATCCCGCCATGATTCCCGGTTCGATCGGCCCGTTCGACGGCATGGACGTGCCGTGGCTGCTGCGCATGCACGCCGAGACGCGTCGCGATCACCCTTTCATCATCTGGTCGCCATTCGATGCACCGGCGCGGCCATGGACCTATGGCGAATTCTACGATCGCGTCGGCGCACTTGCCGCAGGCCTTGCCCAACGCGGCATCGTCCAGGGCGACTATGTGCTGATCCATCTCGACAATTGCGTCGAGATGTTGCTGGCCTGGTTCGCCTGTGTCGAACTCGGCGCCATCGCGGTCACCACGAATACCCGTTCGTCGGCTGCGGAGATTGAATATTTTGCGGATCACTGCGGCGCGATCGCGGCAATCACCCAGCCATCCTATGCCGAACTCGTCGCCGCCAATTGCCGCAAGCTGCGCTGGATCGCGGTGACGTCGCACAACGCCGGCGCGTCGGCCGACGGCCATGCAGTGGGCAAGGCTGAGCGGTTCGAATCCCTGTTCGCTGACAGCGCCGAGCGTCCGCGCCGCCCGGTCGACCCGTGGGCGCATTGTAGCGTCCAATATACGTCAGGCACCACATCGCGGCCCAAAGCGGTGCTGTGGACCCATGCCAATGCGCTGTGGGGCGGCAAGGTGAATGCTGCGCATCAGGACCTGCATGCGTTCGATACGCATATGACCTATCTGCCGCTGTTCCACACCAACGCACTGGCCTATTCGATGCTGGCGACGTTGTGGGTCGGTGCCTCCCTCGTGCTTCAGCCGCGTTTTTCCGCGCGCCGGTTCTGGAACGTGGCGCTCGAACATCGCTCTACCTGGCTGTCAACGATCCCGTTCTGCATGAAGGCGCTGCTCGAGCACGACGTGCCGAAGCATCACTTCCGTCTGTGGGGAGCCTCGTTCTGCGATCCGCCCGCCTTCGCGAAATTTAACGTCAAGATCATCGGCTGGTGGGGCATGACCGAGACCATCACCCACGGCATTATTGGCGAGGTCGACCAGCCCAATACGCCGATGGCCATCGGCCGCGCCGCAACCGAATATGGCATCCGCGTCACCAATGACGACGGCACGCCGACCGCCGTGGGCGAGACCGGCAATCTCACGATCAAGGGCATTCCCGGCCTGTCGCTGTTCAAGGAGTATCTGCACAACGAAGCTGCGACCTCAGACAGTTTCGACACCAACGGCTTCTTCATCACTGGCGACCGCGTCACGCTACTCGAGCGCGGCTATATCAAGTTTGGTGACCGTGCGAAGGACATGCTGAAAGTTGGCGGCGAGAACGTTGCCGCATCGGAGATCGAACAGGTCGTCATCACCGTGCCCGGCGTGCGCGAAGCCGCCGTCGTCGGCAAAAAACATCTGATGCTGGATGAAGTGCCGGTGGTTTTCATCATCCCGCATGCGGGCGTCGCGCAGGCACCCCCAGCGCTGCATGAGAGTGTCATGGCGGCTTGCAAGCGCGGGCTGGCGGATTTCAAGGTGCCGCGCGAAATCCACTTCGTGGACGAGATGCCGCGTTCGACGCTTGAAAAAGTGGCCAAGGCGGAATTGCGCAAGCTGCTGGCCTGAGGCGAACGGTGCTTACGCGCCGAGCGCCACCGGGCGGAACACCTGTAGCAGTTGCTGGTCGATCTTGTCGCCCATCTGCTCCATGATCTCGAACGCCTTGGCATGCGTGAAGGCCATGCGATACGCACGCCGCTCCACCAGAGCCGCGTGGATGTCGACGATGGTCATAAGGCGAACGATGTCGCTGATCTGGTCGCCGGCCAGCGCATCGGGGTAGCCGCTGCCATCCAGGAATTCGTGGTGATGCAGCACCACGTCGAGCATCTCGCGCGGAAAACTGCCCTGCGCCACCAGCGCTTCGAAGCCGAGACGCGGATGTTTGCGCATCTCGAGCGTCTCGTCCTCGGTGAGCTTGCCCGGCTTGTCCAGGATCGAGACCGGGATGAAGGCCTTGCCCACATCATGGACGAGGGCCGCGCGCGTGAGGCGGCGCTGATCTTCGTCGCGCATGCCGAGATGCTGCGCAAAGGCCACCGCGAACCCCGTCACGAATAGGCAGTGACGATAGCTGTGATTATGATGACGGCCGACGGCGGCCAACCATTCGCGCAGCGATGTGCGCTTGATGGCCTTCAGAATCTGGTTCTCGGCCTGCATCACGTCGTTGAAGGTGAGCGGCACGCCCGCCGGCAATTTCTCGAAGATCTTGACCATGACCGCATGCGCCGCCTCGACGCCGCGATTCAGCGCCTTCCCGCGGGCGGAGAAGTCCTCGTCATGCGGGTTCGGAAACGCGGCGCGGATACGCTGCATGATGCCACGTGCATCGAACGGCCGCGCGATCGTATCGGTGGCGCCGAGCGCCCAGGCCTGCATGGATCCGTGATGCAGCGAGTCGGCCAGTACGAACAGGCGCGGTATCGCTTCATAGGATTTGTGGCGCAGCTTGTTGCGCACGCGCTGCACGGCCTCTGCCGAACGCAGATTGATATCGACCACGATACCCGACAGCTCGCTGGGCGGTGTCTCCGGAATGGCTGACGTTGGGACAACATCGACTTCGCCGACCTTCTGCAGGATATCGACGAGTTCGCTGCTGTGATCGCTGCGGTCCGATGCCAGAAGCAGTCGGCGGCGCGCCGGCGATTGGTTGACTGAAGCGGTCATATGCCCTCGATCTATTGCGGCGAACGGGCCGCAAGCAGGACATACATACCTTGGAACAGGGTTCTTGAAGCTTAATGGGTATTGTTAATGCTTCCTGATCGCCCCCCGGAAGGTTTCATTCCGGCGGATAGCACTATCAGTCGGTTAGGGCTTTCGCGAAAACTTTAAGCAATGCCGCCTTGCGCCGGAATCCGATCCGGAAAACAATCGCGCCATGAAGACCATCAGGTTCATCCTCGGCGTCGCGACCGCCCTCGCCGTCACGGTTCCAGCCCACGGGCAGCCCGCCGGGACGAGGCCCGATCTGCCATTCACGGCAACCCTTTCGAACGCCACCCCGCTGGCTTTTGGGATGGCGGCGGATGACGCCGCCCGTATCTTGGGCACCCCGCTAACCTATGTCAGCGGCCGACCGGGCGATGAGATCTATCTGGCGATCCGCACCTTCGGCGGCAGCGGCTTCTTCGACCGCCGCGACCGCCTCTATCTCCAGTTTCGCAAGGGACGCCTGACCGGCTGGAAGGGCGACTGGGGCCGGCATTGGATGTGGCAGTAGCCGCTTTGTGAGTAGACCCGTGCTGTCGTCCGCGCCAAACAGACCTCACCCCTTAACAACGATATGGAATACCTCGTGGGACAAGACATCACGCTGACTGCATCTGACGGCTTCAAACTCGGCGCCTACCGCACCCAGCCTGAGGGCAAGCCCAAGGGCGCCGTGGTGGTGATCCAGGAGATCTTCGGCGTAAACGACCACATCCGCACGGTCTGCGATCGCTTCGCTGTGCAAGGCTATGTGGCGGTGGCGCCGTCGATCTTCGATCGCACCGAACCCAACTTCCAGTCCGGTTATTCGCCCGAGGAAATCGCCATCGCGCGCAAGTTCGTTGCTAATCCGGATTGGCCCGCGATGCTGCGCGATACCCAGGCCGCGATCGATTCCGTTGGGGATGTCGGCAATGTCGGTATCATCGGCTTTTGCCTTGGCGGCAGCGTTGCCTTCGCCGCCGCCACGAAGCTGACCGGCCTCAGCGCCGCCATTGGCTATTACGGCGGCGCCGTGGTGCGCTTTGCCGACGACAAGCCGACCGTACCGACGCAGCTGCATTTCGGTGAAAAGGATCACGGCATTCCGCTGTCGGACGTCGAGACCATCCGCGCCAAGCGGCCGGATGTGGAGATCTTCGTCTATGACGGGGCCGAACACGGCTTTAATTGCGATCAGCGCGCCAGCTACAACAAGGCCAGCGCGGACATCGCAAGGGAGCGCAGCCTCGCGTTCCTCGCGAAGCATCTGAAGTAAGCCGCCGCCCTCTCCACGTCATTGCCGGGCTTGACCCGGCAATCCACCTTTGCGGCACCAACAAGCGCTTGGGCAAAGCTGGATACCCGGGTCAAGCCCGGGTATGACGACTGAGAGGGAGCAGCCTCGATCTTTCCCTGCCAGTCGGGAGAAATTGGAACATCACTCGCCCTTCACGCCCGCTGTCTTTGCCACCGTCGCCCAGCGATCGAAATCGCGGCGCAGGCTCTTCTCGAAGGACTCGGGGCTGTCTCCGACCGGAACGAGATTGACCGCCTGCAGGCCGGCGGTCCCCTCCGGCGAATTGATGATGCGACCGAGCTCGGCCGACAGCTTGCTCACAATGTCCTTCGGCGTCGCTGCTGGCACGAAGACGCCGACCCAGCCTTCAGCCTCGAAACCGGGATAGCCGAGTTCGGCCATGGTCTGCACGTTCGGCAGCTTGGGCTTGCGTTTCTCGCCGCCCACCGCGAGCGGACGGATCTTGCCGGCTTCGAGCTGCGGACCGGCCGTGGTGAAGTCGAGGAAGGCCGCCGTGACCTGATTGCCGAGCAAGTCGTTCAAGAGCGGCGCGGCGCCACGATACGGCACATGGGTCATATCAATGCCGGTGTTCTTCTTCAGAAGCTCGCCATAAAGATGCGACGTCGTGGCATTGCCAAAAGTGCCGTACGGATATTTTCCGGGACTGGATTTGGCAAGATCGACCAGTTCCTTCACCGACTTCATCGGCTGCGCTTCGGGCACGACGAGCACGATCGGCGAGATCGCGACCTGCGTGACGGGCGCGAGATCCTTGAACGCATCGTAGGGCAATTTCGACATCAGGCTCGGCGCCTGGATGATCTGCGTGATTGCGATCAGCACCGTGTAGCCATCGCCCGGAGCCTTGGCAGCGAAATCGTTGCCGATCACGCCACCGGCGCCCGGCTTGTTCTCCACGGTGACGGTCTGCTTCCAGGATTCTTGCAGCTTCTGTGCCAGCAGCCGCGCAGCGACGTCAGTGGCACCACCGGGTGCATAGGGCACGACGAAGGTAATGCGCCGATCGGGATAGGATTGCGCGGTCTGCGCAAATGCTTGCGAAGACAGCGCCGCTCCCAGCGCCACGATGGCTGCCAGAGTGACGCCGCGCATCACGTTGACCGACGGACTGGTCTTCATCTCTTCTCCCCCTGATATCCATATGTGCCGACATGGCGGCGCATTTCAGCGAGTTGGCCTCGCTTGATCATTGCTACAGGGCGGGAGACGATTCTGATACAGAGCAACGCGTATCCTGACGCCAATGCGCCGATACATCGCGCCAATTTCATCGCGGGAAAGCGCGTCTATTCCGTGAAGCGGAGAAAATCGCGTGTGAGGTGATGACCGAGATCGATGCGTGCGATCAGAACCAGCGCTCGCTGACCAGCACCGTATCACCGGGATTGATCGGCGTGCCCAATGGCACCACGGCGCGGTACGAGCCCTCAACGGTGGTATGGGTCAGCGTGACTTCATCACGCTTGGCGCGTGGCGAAAAACCACCGGCGATGGCGATTGCGCTCTCGACGCTCATATTGGGCACGTAGGGATACTGCCCAGGAGCGGCAACTTCACCGAGGATGAAGAACGGACGGTAGGCTTCGATTTCGACAGCCACCGACGGCTCGCGAATGAAGCCATTACGCAGGCGGCCGGTGATGCTCGCAGCCAGCCCAGCGGGCGTCATGCCGCGCGCCGGCACGCGGCCGATCAGCGGCATGGTGATCGCGCCACCGGCATCGATGGCGTAGGAATTGGTGAGACCTTCCTGGCCGTAAACCACGACGCGCAGCTTGTCGCCGGCATCGAGCTTGTACTGCGCATCATAGGTCGAGACCGGGGGAGCATAAGCAACCGGCACTGCTGCCGGCCCGTAACCCGGGCGACCGTAAGCGAGCGTGTCGAGATCGGCAGCCGGCGCAACCACTGCAACAGGACCCGGTCTCCGCATGCAGCCGGACAAAGCCAGCGCGGCAACCGCGACAATCATGGGCAGACGAAACGCGCGGGCAGACGACACTGGACATATCCCTCATAGAGGCAGCCTCGGTTTTGGCCTCTTATGGTTAAAATTCCGTTGTCATGGCCTTCCATCAGGCAGCAAAAAACCCGCCTTCGGGAGCTCCGAAAGCGGGCTTTTGACGTTGTTTATCTACACTTAGCCGTGGTCAGCTCAGGCCGTGACGCCGACCCCGATCGGGCACGACACACCGGTGCCGCCGAGACCGCAATAGCCGCCAGGATTCTTTGCCAGATACTGCTGGTGATAGTCCTCGGCGAAGTAGAACTTCCCGGCCGGCGCAATCTCGGTGGTGATGGCGCCGAGGCCCTTCGCGGACAGTGCCTTCTGATACGCCGCCTTCGACGCTGCGACGGCATCGCGCTGTGCATCGCTGAAGGTGTAGATCGCGGAACGATATTGCGAGCCGATGTCGTTGCCCTGACGCATGCCCTGGGTCGGGTCGTGGCTTTCCCAGAACGTCTTCAGGAGCTGCTCATAAGAAATCTTCTTCGGATCGAACACCACCAGCACCGCTTCGGTATGACCGGTGCGACCCGAGCAGGTCTCTTCATAGGTCGGGTTCGGCGTGAAGCCACCGGCA
>Ga0207678_10004674_pt1 | contig 12296 bp, 9 predicted proteins | sample KBSC63metaG_FD_184319 | JGI IMG/M metagenome (GOLD analysis project Ga0207678, IMG submission 184319) | Corn rhizosphere microbial communities from Kellogg Biological Station, Michigan, USA - KBS C6-3 metaG (SPAdes) (version 2) | ecosystem: Host-associated > Plants > Roots > Rhizosphere > Soil ... | reverse complement strand
CAAATGCTCGCGATGCCTATGGGCATCGCTGCGCTTTGCGCCTTGCAGCGCATCTCGCAGCCGGCGGCCAAATGCACAACTTATCCCCGAACGGGCCCTAAGCCCGTCAAAAACACGCTGCGCTTTGCGCGCCAACTGGGCCCCCGGCTCCTGAGAGTTTTTCCTGGCGACATCAATATCCGTTCGCACTGAGCTTGTCGAAGTGCCCATATGCCCGGTACAGGGCTTCGACAAGCTCAGCCCGAACAGGAGCTAAGTGCATGCGGAGAAAAAATCTCAGCCTCTCACCCCGCCGTTCGGAAAACAAAAAAGGGCGCGGAAGCGGCGCCCTTTTTATTCTGCATCAGTGACGACCCGTTCAAGCCGCCGCCGTCGGCTGCGGATTCCTCAGCCGAATGTGCAGCTCGCGCAACTGCTTCTCGTCCACCGGACTCGGCGCGTGCGTGAGCAAACATTGTGCGCGCTGAGTCTTCGGGAAGGCGATCACATCGCGGATGCTTTCGGCACCGGTCATCATCGTGACAATGCGGTCGAGGCCGAAGGCCAGGCCGCCGTGTGGGGGCGCGCCATACTGCAGCGCGTCGAGCAGGAAGCCAAACTTCAGCTGCGCCTCTTCAGGGCTGATCTTCAGCGCACTGAATACCTTGCTCTGCACATCGGCACGGTGGATACGCACCGAGCCCCCGCCCAGCTCCCAGCCGTTGAGCACCATGTCGTAGGCCTTGGCGATGCAAGCGCCCGGGTCGCTGTCCATCAAATCCTCGTGCCCGTCCTTGGGCGCCGTGAATGGATGATGCACGGCGTTCCAGCGCTGGCCTTCCTCGTCATACTCGAACATCGGGAAGTCGACCACCCACAATGGCGCCCACTTGTCGGTGAACAAGCCGTTGGCACGACCGAACTCGCTGTGGCCGAGCTTGATGCGAAGTGCGCCCATCGCATCGTTGACGACCTTTTCCTTGTCGGCGCCGAAAAAGAGCAGGTCGCCGGTCTGGGCGCCGGTACGCTTCAGGATTTCCGTCAACGCCGCATCGTGCAGGTTCTTGACGACCGGTGACTGCAGACCCTCGCGTCCCTTCGTCAAGTCGTTGACCTTGATCCAGGCCAGGCCCTTGGCCCCGTAGATCTTCACAAACTCGGTGTAACCGTCGATCTCGCCGCGGCTCATTTCGCCGCCCTTGGGAACGCGCAGCGCCACCACGCGGCCGCCCTTGGTTGTCGCTGGCGCGCTGAACACCTTGAAGTCGACCGTGGCCATCACGTCGGTGAGCTCGGTGAACTCGAGATTGACACGCAGATCGGGCTTGTCGCTGCCAAAGCGGTGCATGGCTTCCGAATACTTCATCACCGGGTAGTCGCCCAGCTCGACACCGATGGTTTTCTGGAAGACCGAACGGATCATCCCTTCGAACATCGAGCGAATCTCTTCCTCGGTGAGGAAGCTGGTCTCGATATCGATCTGCGTGAACTCAGGCTGGCGGTCAGCGCGCAAGTCTTCGTCGCGGAAGCACTTGGTGATCTGGTAATACCGGTCGAAGCCCGCCACCATCAGCAGCTGCTTGAACAGCTGCGGCGACTGTGGCAGAGCGAAGAACATACCTTCGTTGACGCGGCTTGGGACGAGGTAGTCGCGTGCGCCTTCGGGCGTGCTCTTGGTGAGCATCGGCGTCTCGATGTCGATGAAGCCATGCTCGTCGAGAAACTTGCGCGTTTCCATCGCGACGCGGTACCGCAGCATCATGTTCTTCTGCATCGTCGGGCGGCGCAGGTCGAGCACGCGGTGCGTGAGACGGGTCGTTTCCGACAAGTTCTCGTCGTCGAGCTGGAAAGGCGGCGTGACACTCGCGTTCAGCACCTCGACCTCATGCGCCAGCACTTCGATCTTGCCGCTCGTGAGGTTGGCGTTCTCGGTACCGGCCGGGCGCGCACGCACCTTGCCGACGATCTTCAAGCAGAACTCGTTGCGAACGATTTCCGCGGTCTTGAACATGTCCGGACGGTCGGGGTCGCACACCACCTGCACCAAGCCTTCGCGATCGCGCAGGTCGATGAAGATGACACCGCCATGGTCCCGGCGGCGATGCGCCCATCCCATCAGTGTCACGGTCTGGCCCATCAGTGCTTCGCTGACGAGGCCGCAGTATGTCGTTCTCATGGTCACTCCAATATTCGGTTTCTTGTTCGCGGCAGCGGCGGGTGGTCAACCGATGCGGCGGATCTTGCGGACGTCGGGTCGGGCGCTTCGAGGCTTTGTCGCAAGCCCTGACGGTTGAGCGCTTGCCGCGCGCTCAACCGTGTTGATTTCGCGCGTCGTTGACGATGACTTTCGGCGAGGGCGGAGCCACGCGGGACATGTGCACCGGCGGTGCAACGACGCCCATCGAGATGATGTACTTGAGGGCTTCATCCACGGTCATGGAAAGGGCAATCACGTCCTTGCGCGGCACCATGAGAAAGAAGCCGGAGGTTGGGTTCGGGGTGGTCGGAACGTATAGGCTGATGTAGTCGGCATGCAGATGGTCGGCCGCTTCGCCGCCCGGCCTGCCGGTGACGAAGGCGATGGTCCAGGAGCCCTCGCGCGGGTACTGCACCAGCACCGCCTCGCGAAACGCATTGCCACTGCTCGAGAACAAGGTGTCCGATACCTGCTTCACCGAGCTGTAAATGGATTTGACGATGGGAATGTGGGTCAGCAGCCTGCTGCCCTGCGCCAGCGCCCACTGCCCGGCGATGTTGGCGGCGAAGATGCCCGTGAGCAGCAAACCGACGACCATCACGATCACGCCCAGGCCGGGCACCTGCTTGAGCATTTGCAGCGGCGCGTACGCTGCGTTGGGCAGCACGGCCTGGGACGCGCTCAGGAACGCCTCGAACACGCCGTCGAGGGTCTTCAGGATGGCGTGCAGCACCCAGAGGGTGATGGAGAGCGGTAGCCAGACCAGCAGACCGGCGAGCAGATATTTCTTCACGAAGACCCTAGAGAAGGCGACTCAGACGCTCGCGCTAGAGCCGGTACCGCCGGCAGCGCCGCTGCCACTGCTGCTGGCGCAGGACGAAGAAGAAGATGAAGCAGCGGCTACAGCGGGTGCGGCGTCGGTTTTTGCACTATCGCTCTTTGCGCCTTCGCCGTTGGCGCCCTCGGATTTGGACGCCACGGCCGCAGTGCCGGTGGCCGCCTCGGGCTTGGCGCCATTGCCGCGGAAGTCCGTCACGTACCAGCCCGAGCCCTTGAGTTGGAAGCCGGCGGCGGTCAGTTGCTTCTTGAAGCTCTCGGCGTTGCACGCCGGGCAGGTGGTGATGAGCGCGTCGGAGACCTTCTGCAGCACATCTTTCGCGTGCCCGCACGACTCACAGCGGTAAGCGTAGATTGGCATAACTAAGCCCTTGATTGATTCAGAAAGTTAAAAAATTATAGGGAAGCGAGCCGGTGGCCCGGCCCGCCCAGTCAAATGGGGGCAAGTCGCTACGCGTTCAAGCCACCTGCGATGTGGTGGGTGCGCTCATGCCGGTTCCTGAGCCGTTGCGGCATGAGGGAGCCGACGATCATGCCCGTGAACGCGGCGATCAGGCCGGCAAGCTGTCCCGGGAATTTGGCACCGAGGGTCGTGACCTGCGGAAAAAAGAGAATCCAGGTCCCAATGCCCAGGGCAAGGGACAACACCGCACCCTGGGTGGTGGAGCGCTTCCAATACAAACCCATCACCAGCGGCACGAATGCCCCGACCAGAGTGATCTGGTACGCCGCCGACACCAGGTCATAGATCGACGTGCCCTTCATGGCGACCGCATAGGCCAGCACCAGCGCGGCAAAAATCACGATGGTCGAACGCATGGCGAACAGCTGCTGCTTGTCGGTCATGCGGGGGCGCAGGTTCTTGAGAATGTTCTCGACAAAGCTGGTACTCGGCGCCAGCAGGGTCGCCGACGAGGTGCTCTTGATGGCCGAAAGCAGCGCGCCGAAGAACAGTATCTGCATCACGAGCGGCATTCTCGTCAGCACGAAGGTGGGCAGCAGGCGCTGGTAGTCGTTCTTGGCAAGATCCATGGCGCTCGGGCCCATGACAATGATCGCGCAGGACACGATGAACATGGGCACGAAGGCGAAAAGGATGTAGCTCAATCCGCCGATGGCGGCGCCGTTTCGCGCTGTCTCGGCATTCCTGGCCGACATCACGCGCTGGAAAACGTCTTGTTGCGGAATGCTGCCGAGCATCATGGTGAGTCCGGCCCCCACGAACATCGCGATCTCGGTGAAGGTCGGCGGCGGCAGGAAATTCCAGAGTTCCTTCTGGCTTGCCATGGCAAATACCTTGTCGGCCCCGCCGGCCAGGTTCCCAGCAAAGATGGCGATGATGCTCAGACCGATCACCAGCACGATCATCTGGATGAAGTCTGTCCAGGCCACGGCGAGGAAGCCGCCTATGACGACGTATACAAGCACCGCCAGCGTGCCCACGATCATGCCGACCGTCTCAGACATCGCTCCGTTCGTGAGCACCGAGAACACGAGGCCGAGCGCCGTGATCTGCGCCGCCACCCATCCGAGATAGCTCAGAATGATGGCCACCGAACAGAACACCTCCACGCCCTTGCCATAGCGCTGGCGGTAAAAGTCTCCGATGGTCAGCAGGTTCTGCTTGTACAGCTTGGAGGCGAAGAAAAGGCCCACGAGGATCAGGCAGGTGCCGGCACCGAAGGGGTCTTCGACGATGGAGTTCAGACCGCCCTGCACGAATTTTGCCGGAATGCCCATCACGGTTTCGGCGCCGAACCAGGTGGCAAACGTGGTGGTCACAACCATGATCAGCGGGAGGCTGCGGCCGGCGATCGCGAAGTCACTCGTGTTCTTGATGCGTGTTCCTGCCCAGACCCCCAGGCTCAGGGTGCCCAAGAGGTAAAGCACCACGAATGTGATCAGTGTGTAGTTCATCGACGTACGGACTGGCTTGGAAACGCTGGGCTGAGCCCATCGCTGGATCCGACTCCGGGTACAGCGCGAGCAATGCGCATTATCCCCTGGGCCAGGAAGTCGGGCGAACCCTTGAGATGCCTAACGTCACGATCTGGTCGCCCGGGTGAAACCTGCGACTATGGACTTTGCGCGGCCATCCACTCCCGGGCTTCACGGCTACAAAAAGCGACCGATGACTTGGGTGACGACGAGACCGACCACGAAGCCAAGCCCCAGATAAACCAATGTCTGCAGCAGGCGGTTCGTTCGTCGCTGCTCCACCAACAACGCCTCGACCAGCCGCTGCTCTGTCGCAGGCCGGGGCTGCAGCGCCTGGTGAAGCAAACGCGGCAACTCGGGTAGCAACTGCACGTAGCGCGGTGCCTCGTTCTTCAAACGCTCGACAAAGCCCCGCCAGCCGATCTGGTCGTTCATCCAGCGCTCGAGGAAGGGCTTGGCGGTGTTCCACAAATCGAGATCCGGGTCGAGCTGTCGCCCCAGGCCCTCGACGTTCAACAAGGTTTTTTGCAGCAACACGAGCTGCGGCTGAATCTCAACGTTGAACCGCCGAGACGCCTGGAACAAACGCAACAACACCTGCCCGAGCGAGATGTCCTTCAAAGGGCGATCGAAATGAGGTTCGCACACGGCGCGGATTGCGCCCTCCAGTTCGTCCACCCGAGTCGTCGGCGGCACCCAGCCGCTCTCCACATGAAGCTCCGCCACGCGCTTGTAGTCACGCCTGAAGAAGGCCAGGAAGTTCTGCGACAGGTATTCCTTGTCGAACTCGGTGAGCGTGCCCACGATGCCGAAATCAAGTGCGATGTACCGCCCGAAGGTAGGCGGCGCAATGCTCACCTGAATGTTGCCTGGATGCATGTCGGCGTGGAAAAAACCATCGCGAAACACCTGCGTAAAGAAGATGGTCACGCCGTCACGCGCCAGCTTCTTGATGTCCACGCCCGCTTCGGCCAGACGCTGCCTCTGGCTGATGGGCACGCCGTACATGCGCTCCATCACGATGACACCGGGGGTGCACAGGTCCCACAACATCTCGGGGATCATGACGAGGTTGAGCCCTGCCATGTTGCGGCGCAGTTGCGCGGCATTGGCGGCCTCGCGCACGAGGTCGAGTTCGTCGTGCAGGTATTTGTCGAACTCAGACACGACCTCGCGCGGCTTCAGGCGGCGGCCGTCGGCGCTGAATCGCTCGACCCAACGCGCGAGCGTGCGCATGAGAGACAGGTCATCGTCGATGACGGCCAGCATGCCCGGGCGAAGCACCTTGACGGCAACCTCGCGACCATCCTTGAGCGTCGCAAAATGCACTTGCGCGATGGACGCACTAGCGACCGGATCGGCCTCGAAACTCGCGAACAAAGCTTCGATGGGCTTGCCGAAGGCGCGCTCCACCAGCACCCGCGCCTGCGCCGCAGGAAATGGCGGCACCCGGTCCTGCAGACGCGCAAGTTCGTCGGCGACGTCAGCGGGCAACAGATCGCGCCGTGTCGACAACACCTGCCCGAACTTGACGAAGATTGGCCCGAGCCGCTCAAGTGCAAGCCGCAGGCGCATGCCGCGGGGCAGGTCGAGCTTGCGGCCGATGGTGATCAACTTCACCAGCAGGCGGATGCGCCGCTGCCGGAAGCCCGACAGCGCAAGCTCGTCCAGACCGAAACGCAGAACTGTAAAAACGATGATGACGAGGCGCGCGAGATGCCTCATCGCGCAGGCGGATTCTGCGACGCACCACCCTGCCCTGTGACGAATCCTGCGATGGCCGCGAGAGCGCTTCGCACGGACTGCGCGACGGGGCTGCAAAAGCGTGCGAGTTCATGGGCCGGCGCTTCGCCGATGAAACGCGCCAGATCGTCTTCGACATCCCAGCGCACATTCTCCATGAGCCAGCTCACGTCGCTGGCAAGCGCGGAATCTCCTGACACATCCACCGTCGGCCGCTGTCCCGCGAGGCCCTCGGCGAGCATGCGTGCAGGATTGGAAGCGTCCACGGTGAGGGTCAAGTCAGCTTCGGCGGACGGCTCATTGCCCGTCCAATCGAGCAGGCCTGCCCGTGTGATGGAAAAACTCAGCGCGGGCGGCTGCGGCAATAGCGAAGGCCAGCCAGTCAAATGAATGAGGATGGACCGCCCGGCGTGCGGCCGAAGCCGCGCCACTGCAGCATCCTCGCCGGCTATCACGTGATTGAGCCAAAGTGTGACGCGTTGCAAAAAAGCCGTCGCGGCGAACTGCTGCAGGGTATCGAACATGAGGGAGATTGTAGGCACGGCACCACGCCCTATCCCTCGTACAGAGGTCTCGGGAGTGTCACGATTTTGAGGGAGAATCCACGCCTTTGAAGACAGGACGAGGCTCCTGTATGGGAGGCGGCTCGAGAGGACCGCGACCACGTCCGGCGGTCCACTACAACAAAACGCCCGCACACCTCCGGCTCCGCCGCAGCACCCATGAGGCCGGCGCGAAGATTAGCCTATTGATGTTTGAAGATCGCAGCTACAAGAGAACCTTCTACAGCGCACCACAGTCTGTGACGTCGCTGGTGGCGGCGTTCCTCGAGCCGGCAATCACGGTCCTCACCTTCCTGATCGCGAATTGGTACATCGACGCGCCGATCTTGCGACCCGAACTCACGCTGTGCCTGCTGGTTTTCGCGCTCACGTTCCCTGGCCGCAACCGATTCCGCGACAACCTCATCGCCGCAGGAGTCGACATCGTCTCGTCGTGGGTGATGCTCATCGGCATCCTCGCACTGTGCGGCTATGCCACGCGAAGCATCAATTACTTCGAGGAACAGGCGCTCATCAACTGGATCGTGGTGACCCCTGTGCTGCAGTGGCTTGCTGTATGGGTGGGTCAGAAGTTCGTGCATCACTGGTCGGCAAAACCTGAAGCCCGGCGTTCGGCCATCGTCGTGGGCGCGGGGCCCCTGGGCGTGAAGGTGGCACGTGCACTCACTGAAAGTGGTGATCAAGGCATCGATTTCGTCGGCTACTTCGACGACCGCACTGACGACCGCGTGCACGAACTTGCGTCGCAACAGCGCCTGGGCACGCTGAAAGACGTGGCCGACTACATTCGCGACAACGGCATCCGCGAAGTCTTCATCACGCTGCCGCTGGGCTCGCAACCACGCATTCTCGAATTGCTGGAGCAGGTGCAGGGCACGACGGCTTCACTCTTCTTCGTGCCCGACGTGTTCGGAATCAGCATCATCCAGGGCCGATTGCAGGACATGAATGGCGTGCCGGTGGTGGGCATTTGCGAGACACCGTTCACCGGCACCAATGAGCTCGTGAAGCGCATCAGCGACGTCGTGCTTGCGAGCTTGATCATCGTGCTCATCTCGCCCATCCTGCTGGCCATCGCCATCGGAGTAAAGCTCAGCTCACCCGGACCGGTCGTCTTCAGGCAGCGGCGTAACGGCCTGGAGGGCGACGAGATCATCGTCTACAAGTTCCGCTCGATGCGCGCGCAGGACAACGGTCCGGTGGTGCGACAAGCGACCAAGGACGATCCGCGCATCACCCGCTTCGGTGCCTTCCTTCGCCGCACCTCGCTTGACGAACTGCCGCAGTTTTTCAATGTGTTGCAAGGCCGAATGAGCATCGTCGGACCGCGCCCGCACGCTGTCGCACACAATGAGGAATACCGCCGCCTGATCAAGGCGTACATGGTTCGTCACAAAGTGAAGCCGGGCATCACCGGCTGGGCTCAAGTCAACGGTCATCGGGGGGAAACCGACACCATCGAAAAGATGCAGGCACGGGTCGAATACGATCTTGAGTATTTGCGCAACTGGTCACTCGGACTCGATCTGCAAATCATTGTGCGTACCATCAGGCTGGTGTTCTTCGATCGCAACGCATACTAAACGCATACTTGATAGACACGACGCCGCGATCGATTCGATCGGTCTCACGACAACACAGGAGGACTTGCATGCCGAAGAAGCTGCACGTTATTGCCCGCATCGCGGTACGCCCACTGTCATTGGCCATCGGACTCGGCTTCACGAACGGCGTCTTGGCCGAAGCCAATCCGTACTACATCGGCGCGAGCCAGGCGTTCACGCATGACAGCAACGTGTTCAGACGTCCCGACAACGGCACATTGCCAGTGGTGGCCGACACGGTGTCGAGTACCGGATTGCTCGGCGGAATCGACCAGCCATTCGGCCGCCAGCGCTTCTTCGCCAACGGCACTGCCGCCGTGAACCGCCACAAGAACCTCGACCAGTTGAATAACACGAGTTACGGCCTCACCGCCGGACTCGACTGGTCGACGATCGAACGACTGTCGGGCAACGTGCGCTTGTCGGCAAATCAAAGCCTCGCAAACTACGGTGATGTGAACGCGGCGACCACCACTGAGAAGAACCTGCAAAAGTCGCGGCAGTTCAGCGCCAATGCGCGCTACGGCCTCGCTGCTTCGCTTGGTCTTGAGGGCGGCGTCGAGCACGGCTCCGTGGACTTCAGCGCGCCGAACGACTTGCGCACGGTGCGTCAGGACTCCGCCAACCTCGGCCTGCGCTGGGGTGGCGGAGGTCCGCTGAGCGTAGGCGTGAGCGCGCGCACGAGCAAGGCGAAATACCCAGCCGTGGCGACGGGGATCGGCACCACTGCACCGGACGAACTCAAGCGCAATGATGTCGGCGTCAACGCCACCTACAGCCCGACCGGCATCAGCACCTTCAGTGGACACCTGAACGCTACGCGCGAAGATCACTCGCTGGACAATCAGTCGGACTTTCACGGCATCACCGGCGGCGTGGCATGGGACTACCACCTCAGCGGCAAGCTCAATCTCACCGCCACGCTGAACCGCGACACCGGCACTGCCACGACCTTCATGCAATTGGTGCAGTCGCCTCTGCCGACGACGCCGCTAACGCCTCCCACCGTCACAACGGTACGCGTTGACGCCAATCGCGTCAGCACGTCGGCGCAACTTGGCTTCAACTATGAACTGACAGCCAAGATTCAGTTCAACGGTGACGTGGCGCACATCGGCTCGTCGACCGGCGACACGAGCAGCGAGGCACTCACGCGATATAGCATCGGCGCCAAATACCAACCAACGCGCACCATCAGCCTCGGCTGCAACGCCGGCCGCGAAAGTCGCTCCGGTGTCTACTCGGCCCACACTGTTGGCTGCAACGCTGAGCTTGCATTCCGATGACTCGACCTCGAATCCTTCTCACGGGCGCCACAGGCTACATCGGCTCGCACACCTGGCTTGCCTTGCTGGGTGCAGGCTACGACGTGGTCGGCATCGACAATTTCTCGAACAGTTCGCCTGAGGTGCTGAACCGCCTTCGCCATCTGAGTGGGCAGGAGCCGGTCTTCGACCTGGTCGACGTGTGCGACGGGGCCGCAATGGAGAGCGTGTTCGAGCGCCACCGCATCTTGGCTGCGGTTCACTTCGCGGCGCACAAGGCCGTAGGCGAAAGCACGCAGCAGCCCCTGCGCTACTACGCCAACAACATCGGTGGCCTGCTAACCCTTGCACAGACCATGGACCGGCATGACAGCCGCGCATTGGTATTCAGCTCGAGCGCCACCGTCTATGGCAAGCCAGATCGATTGCCGATTCCCGAAAATGCCGCGCTATCGAGTACCAATCCCTACGGGGCGACCAAGGTGATCGGCGAGAACATGCTGCGCGACCTGGAATGTGCCGATCCCCGCTGGAAGATCGCGCTGCTGCGTTACTTCAACCCTGTTGGTGCGCACGAGAGCGGCCTGATTGGCGAAGACCCGAGCGGCACGCCCAACAACATCATGCCGTTCATCACCCACGTGGCCGTTGGCAAGCTGGAGCGACTTCGGGTGTTCGGCAATGACTACGACACGCTCGACGGCACTGGCGTGCGCGACTACATCCATGTGCTCGACCTTGCCGAAGGCCATGTCGCCGCCCTGCGCTATTTGCTGGACGAAAAACGCTCCATCACTGCCAACCTTGGCACCGGCCGGGGGTTCAGCGTGCTCGAATTGGTGCGTGCATTCGAGCGGGCGAGCGGGCGATCGATTCCCTTTGAAATCACTGATCGACGCCCGGGCGACATCGCCGCCTGCTATGCCGACCCGACGCTTGCACATGAAACCCTGGGCTGGCACGCAATTCGCGATATAGACGCCATGTGCGCCGACAGCTGGCGCTGGCAAAGCATGAATCCCAATGGATTCGCGCGGCCCTAGTGTCGCGTCAAGCCTCAAGTGTCGGTTGCTCGCTTGCTCTCGAAGCGCATTGCGGCGTTGCGCCTCCTCGCCATAGCATGGCTATGACTCGTCGGCGCGCCTTCCACTGCGCTCCGACAGCGGCGCGATCAGCCGACACTTGAGGCTTGACGCGACACTAGCCTCTAACTCCAGTTCCTGAATCCGACCATTCATACCCATGCCCAACATCGTCGTTCACCCAGTGATCATGGCCGGCGGCAACGGCACGCGGCTGTGGCCGCTGTCGCGCGCGCAATACCCCAAGCAATTCCTCGTCCTGCAAGGCAACCGCAGCCTGTTTCAACAGGCAGTCATACGCCTCGACGGACTCGCAAGCACAGACATCGAAGTCGCAGCACCGCAGGTCGTCGGCAACGAGGACCATCGTTTCCTGGTGCTCGATCAGCTGCGCGAACTCGGAAAGGCCGATGCCAGCGTTTTGCTCGAACCCGTGGGCCGAAACACCGCGCCTGCCATGACCATCGCCGCCTTGCACGCAACCGACGGTGGCGCTGACCCGGTACTGGTTGTCTCGCCAGCGGACCAGACCGTCACCGACGAGGTCGCCTTCACGACGGCCTTGCAGCAGGCCGTGCGCGCCGCGGCAATGGGTGCAATCGTGATCCTCGGCATCAAGCCTGACAGGCCGGAGACCGGGTTCGGCTACATACGCGCCGGAAAGGCCAATGGATCGGACCCCGCCCTGCCCGTGGCGCAATTCGTCGAGAAGCCCAACCTCGACACCGCGAAACGCTACCTTGCCGAAGGCTTCTACTACTGGAACAGCGGCATCTTCGTGGTGCGCGCTTCCGTGTGGCTCAAGGCGCTGGAAAATTTCCGCCCCGATATTGCCGCCGCGACTCGGGCTGCCTGGGCAGCAAAAAGTGTCGACTCGAGTTTCATCCGCCCCAGCAAGGCTGAGTTCCAGGCCATTCCCAGCGAGTCCATCGACTATGCCGTGATGGAGAAATGCCCCGGCGGCAGGTCCTTTGATATCCGCATGGTGCCGCTCGACGCCGGCTGGTCAGACCTCGGCGCCTGGGACGCAGTGTGGCAAGTGAGCCAAAAGGATGCTGATGGCAATGCGGCAATCGGTGATACCTTCG
>Ga0207678_10004673_pt1 | contig 12297 bp, 9 predicted proteins | sample KBSC63metaG_FD_184319 | JGI IMG/M metagenome (GOLD analysis project Ga0207678, IMG submission 184319) | Corn rhizosphere microbial communities from Kellogg Biological Station, Michigan, USA - KBS C6-3 metaG (SPAdes) (version 2) | ecosystem: Host-associated > Plants > Roots > Rhizosphere > Soil ... | reverse complement strand
GCCATGGGGGCGATTTCGGACATTCGGCTCTCCTTTTTCGTGGCCGCGACCGGCGCAACTTGCATGCATAAAATGTGTACAATTATGTTTTGTCAATGAATTAATGTACACACTTTTGGTGATCGTGGAGGCGATGCCTGCCAAAAACGAGCGTGGAGCTGTTGTTCGACTGTCGAAACGAATCGAAATATGCACACAGTCGGGGGATGAGCATGACGATCAAAGCGCCCGAGCCGCGGAGTATTTCGACCCAATCTCGGCTGCTGGCCGAACGGTTAAGGCAGTCGCTTCTCGATGGCGCCTTTGCCTCTGGCAGCCGGCTGAACGAGGTGCATTTGGCGCGCACGCTATCGGTTTCGCGCACGCCGCTGCGCGCAGCACTGCAGACGCTTGCCGGCGAAGGGTTGCTGCATCACACGCCAAATCGAGGCTTCACTGTTCCCGAACAGTCACTGAGCGCGATCATCGATGCGTTTGAGATGCGCGCATTGACTGAAGGGCTGGCCGCACGTTTAGCCGCCGAGCGCGGCATGACCGAGGATCTGCGCCGCCGTCTGGAGGCTGCACTTGTCGCGGGCGACGCGGCGCTTTCACCGGAGACCGACGATGGCGAGCGCCGCGCGCGCTATGCCGAGGCCAACGAAGCCTTTCACGGCACAATTCACGAAGCGGCCCAATCGGCGCTCATCAGGGACGTGCTGCGCATGTGCCAACGCGTGCCGCAGGCCAGCGCTCACAATATTGTTGCGTTTGATATTGCGGACATGCGCCAACGCCACGCCGCTCACCGGCGAATCTACGAAGCAATCATTTGCCGGGAGCCACGCGAGGCCGAACAGCAGATGCGCCAGCACGTGCTCGCCGTAAAGGTATCGATGGCGCGATGGTATGCGCAGCGGATGAGTTCGCAATCCGTTCAAGAGCCGAAATCGGCAGCCGGTTGACCGGGGAATAGCGATCGTCCTGTGGCGAGTTGATCGCCGCCGCCGTCTTGTGAGCTAATCCGGCCGCTTTGCGCTCGCGGTTTCCTCAGGTGCTGAACAGGAAATGAGAAGCGTGAAGGCGCGGGCATTTTGCGCGATGTCCGTGGTCTTCAGCTCCGTCTTCGCGTCGGCGGTTTGATAATCCACCGCGCTGTTGTCGAGAAAATCCCGTAGCGTGCCGGTCTTGATTGCGAAGTTGATGTTCTCAGGGATATCGCCGGTGGCCTTGACGATCTTCAACGCGTCCAGCTTCGCTGCGACCACGCCTGCAACCTGGCCGGCCGTATCGAGGAGCGGTCCGCCGCTGTTGCCGGGCTGAACGGCCGCGCTGATCTGCAAATAGCGTGTATCGTTCATGATGCCACTCAGCGAGCTGACGATGCCCGTGGTCACGGTAAAATCGGAGGTCAGCAGTCCATGAAATGGATAGCCGATGGCGATGACGGAATCGCCGGAACGGACCGGCTTGCTCCGGATCGCGGCAACGGCCTTGAACGGGCTCGGTGCCTGCAGCAGCGCCAGATCATTGGTTTCATCACTTGAGACGAGACGCAACTTGACCGGCGCCTCGCCGCCCAGGCTGCCCATGATGTCGCCCACGCAACCCGAGACGACGTGTTGATTGGTGACGACATGTCCGCTGCTGCTGATGACAATGCCTGTGCCGCTCTTGGTGCCGAGCTTGGCTGTTTTGGACGGGGCAGATCCCCCTGCCGTTGCCGAAGGTTTCGGTGCCGGCTGTCTGGCAACGGCGAATTCGGTGGCGTGGGCGATCCCGTTCTTCCTGATGCTTACGACACAATTGATCAGCGAGGGCAAAAGCTCCGCCGTCTGGTTGAGCTTGAATTGGAAGAGATGGTCTTGCGCGAAGACCGTCATCGTCTTCGCTTTGCGGAATTGCGAAATCAGCGAGGAATTGGTGGGCATGGCCACGCCCACAAGGTGGGCGCCGATCGGCAAGCCGCGGACGTGGACTGCACTCTGGCCGTCAAAGGTAAGCGCCAGCGGAAAAGCCTCGCGGGAGCTCAATTGCCAATCCGGGTGAGCGAAGCCGAGCACCCAGCTAAGATCTGCATTGACCGAAACCATGAAGTAGATGCCGCTCTCATAGGTCGCCCCGGCTGCACAATTGGCAAAGGCGCCGGTCTTGTCATTGGTGTAGGCACCGCCGCGCCAGTTACCGACGCTGATCGAACCATATGGTCCGGCCGCGAAAGACATCGAAGCCGTGATGAGGAGAGACAGCGCGGCGATGGCCGCGCGAATGGCAAGTTTCATTTGGGGACTACTCAAAATCGAGAACCCATCATAGGTGGTATTCAAATGGCCCTGCAAGAGCCGCGCGTGCGGAATGTGACCGCTTATAAACAGAGCGGCACCAACGCCGGCTTGGTTTCCGGGCAGGGACGTTCTGATACTGATTGTTTCAGCTTCGCTCTTCCCGGTTCTAGCCTTTCCGTTCTCATGGGATCAGAACCGAGGTCCTAGGGCGCTTCCGTTGGGTACGGCAACATTCACTATGATAGGATAAGGAAGCAGGCACGGCGACGTCCGAGGCAGGACCCAAATCCAGGAGGTCAAAATGGGCAGGTTTGGCAGGAAGGATAAACCGCCTAAAGAACAGGACGAACAGCCGATAATACCACGGCTGCCGGCCGAACCTGCTGACGATGACCAGTATGAAGATGGCGACATCGCAACCCCGAAGCGCGACCGCAGCGGCACCGATGACGAGCCGTTATAGCCTCCCGGCTAGAGCGCCCAGAGCTGCCATGCAGCAGCGTTCGTGGACAAATAATGGCTCCCGACGATAGTTTCCGTCCGCCATGCCGGCAATTATGCGATCGAGGTGCGTTTTCTTACGATGACTGAAGTTTTGACTCTACCGCAGGGGAAGAAGGCGGACGGTTCACTGCGCACACTTGCTGCGATTTCGGTGGCTCATTGGGTCAGCCATTTCCACATTTTCGTACTGCCGATGCTGTTTCCGTTCCTGAAAGAGCGGCTCGGCGTCGGCTATATTGACCTTGGCTTCGCGCTCACGATCTTTGCGGTCGTTTCGGGTCTGACCCAGGCACCGATCGGATATCTCGTCGACCATTTCGGCGCCCGCAAGGTCCTGGTCATCGGTCTCGTGCTAGGCGGACTTGCCCTGATCATGCTCGGCCTGCATCTAAGCTATCCATGGTTGATCGCCAGCGCCGTCCTGCTCGGTATCGCCAACAGCGTCTATCATCCCGCGGACTACGCGATCCTCTCTGCGCATATGAATGAGGCCCGGATGGGCCGGGCCTTTTCGATTCATACCTTTGCGGGGTTTCTCGGTAGCGCCGTCGCCCCCGGTATCATTGCCGCGCTAGCCGGCACGATCGGCGGTTATGGTGCCTTGATCGTGTCCGGCGCGGTGGGCCCGCTGGCCGCGTTGCTGATCATCGCGCTCCGCACACCGGATGCGCATCGGACGAATAGTACGGCTAATGGCGCGCCTGCGCCGCGGCAGAACATCCTCACGCCCGCCCTGATCATGCTGACGATCTTCTTCCTGCTGTTCAATCTGTCCAGCGCAGGAATCAACAATTTTGGCGTCGTCGCCCTGATGAGCGGCTATGGCGCAACATATTCGAGCGCAAACATCGCGCTAACGGCGTTCCTTGGTGCTAGCGCCATAGGCGTGCTGGCGGGAGGGGTCCTGGCCGACCGCACCAGCCGCCACGGCCAGCTGGCCTCGGTGTGCTTCGGCATCGATACCATCGTCGTGCTATTCATCGCTTTCTCAACGCTGCCGCCCGCAGCGCTGATAGTCGCAATGGCACTTGCCGGCTTCCTGGGCGGCATGATCGCGCCGTCGCGCGATATGCTAGTGCGTCAGGTAGCCCCTCCGGGCTCCGCAGGCCGGGCGTTCGGCATCGTTTGCACGGGTTTCAACGTTGGCGGCATCATCAGCCCGCTGCTGTTTGGCTGGATCATGGACCAGAGCGTACCGCGCTGGGTGTTCGGGGCTTCGGCCGTGTTCATGGCGCTGACCGTCGTGCTCGGCTTCCTCACCGACCGCAAGCCGCAGGACAGTGCGGGCGGGACAGCCGCAAAGCTGGCACATTCCTGAGTTCTGCCCGTGGCGGTTGACCGCATCCGGCAATGTCCCATGATGCGTCAACAAAACAACGCGGGAAGAAACACACCATGAGTGGCATCCCAGGGAGTGGTACTCCGGACCTCGTGATTCGCGGCGGTACCATTGCCGATGGACGGGGCGGCGACCTCTTCGAGGCCGATATCGCGCTGTCGAACGGCCGCATCACGGAGGTCGGCAAGGTCGCCGGCAAAGGCAGAGACGAGATCGACGCCAGGGGCAAGCTGGTCACGCCCGGCTTCGTCGATGTCCACACCCATTACGACGGCCAGGTCACCTGGAGCCAGGACATTACGCCCTCCTCGCAAAACGGCGTCACCACCGCGATCATGGGCAATTGCGGCGTCGGCTTTGCGCCGTGCAAGCCAGCCGATCACCAACGCCTGATCCAATTGATGGAAGGCGTCGAAGACATTCCGGAGCCGGCGTTGAGCGCCGGCATTCCCTGGTCGTGGGAAAGCTTTCCCGACTATATGAACTGGCTGTCGAAGCGGAATTTCGACGTCGATATCGGCGCACAACTGCCGCACGCGGCGCTCCGCGTCTATGTGATGGGCGAGCGCGGCGCGCGCCGCGATCCATCGACAGCCGAAGACAACAAGGCGATGGCGTCGCTCGCGGGCGATGCCGTCCGCGCCGGCGCACTCGGATTTTCAACCTCGCGCACGCTCAACCATCGCACATCGACCGGCGACTTCACGCCGACCTTGAAGGCGGGTGAGGACGAATTGACTGCAATCGCGGGCGCAATGCACGGGGTCGGCCGCAGCGTGCTGCAGTTCGTGCTCGACCTCTCGACGATCCACGAAGACCTGTCGATGATGCTGCGGGTGGCGGAGAAAACCGGCTGCCCGATCTCCTTCTCGGTTACGCAGAACGACAAGGCGCCGCAACGCTGGCGTCAGACGCTGGCCAGTATCAATGAGGCCGCGGCGAAGGGACTGTCGATCACGGCGCAAATTGCCGCTCGCCCGGTCGGGTTGCTGCTTGGCCTCGAATTGTCGCGCAACCCGTTCCAGACCCATCCGAGCTATCAGGCGATCGCTCATTTGCCGCTGGCCGACCGGCTGGCGCGAATGCGCCAACCCGAACTGCGCGCCGCCATCTTGAACGAAAACACGACCACGACCGACGACCCGCTGTTCTTCCGGCCGAACTACGACAAGATGTTTCTGCTCGGCAACCCTCCCGATTATGAGCAGCCGCCGGAGAATACGATCGGTGCGCAGGCACGCCGTCAAGGCAGAGCACCGGAAGAGCTTGCTTATGACGCAATGCTTTCGGACGAAGGCCGCGGCATGCTTTACGTGCCGTTCCTCAACTACTCCGATGGCAATCTCGACGCGACCGGCGAGATGCTGCGCGATCCCTGTTCGGTGCCGGGCCTGAGCGATGGCGGGGCCCATTGCGGCATCATCTGCGACGCGAGCTTCCCGACATATCTGCTCACGCACTGGACCAGGGACCGCAAACGCGGTGAGAAGCTGTCGATCCCCTTTGTCGTAGCGGCGCAGTCACGCAAGACGGCACTCTCTGTTGGATTGAAGGATCGCGGTCTGATTGCCCCCGGCTACAAGGCCGACATCAATGTCATCGACTATGACCGGCTGCACCTGCATCCGCCAAAGGTGCATTATGACCTGCCGGTCGGCGGACGGCGGCTGCTGCAGCAGGTGGACGGCTATGATGCCACGATCGTCTCAGGCGTGGTGACGCAGCGCGCGGGTAAAGCCACCGGTCGGCGTCCCGGCCGGCTGATCCGCGGGGCGCAGAACCTGAATTAAGACCAGGGCTTTTCCGTCACGTTCAAGCCCTGGTTCTGACGGAAACAGAACCAAGCCGGAATGGTTCACGCAAATTTCGGCTGCGTCTCTTCCTGCGCCATCAGGCGCGCGCGTTCGGAATTGGGCCATAGCAGCATCAGACCCAGCAATCCCGATATGATCAGGATAGCGGCATTGATGGTGAAGCCCATCAGATAGCCTTCCATCAGCCCACCGGAATGCTGGACCAGGGTGCCCATCACCGCCGGGGCCGCGATCCCGGCAAGCGTATAGATCGCACCGTAAATTGCGATCACTGCGCCGCGTTGCGATACCGGCGTGAACTCGCTGATCATCGGCGGACAGACCACATAGATCGCCCCGGAAAGCCCGGAACCGATGATGAGAAGGGCAATCCGCAATCCGGCCGCATCGACATAGGGCAGCGATGCCATGATGGCCCCGCCGACGATCAACGGCGCCGCGCCCAGCACACCACGCGCGCCACGCGTCGTTACACCACGCGCCATCAGCCATTGCGAGACCCAGCCGGTGAGGATCACGACGATGGCGCCAAACACCCACGGCAAGGTCGAGATATAGCCGGCCTCCTGCTGCGAGAAGCCCAACCCTTTGACGATAAAAGGCGTGAACCAGGTCAGACCAAGCGATAGTGCCCAATAGGCGCCGAACGTCGAGACGACGCAGCCGATGAACGTCCGCGACGTCAGCAATCGGGAATAAGGAATCCGAGGCTCGTTCGCGGCCGTGGTCGCGGTATGCGTCAGCGGCCCCTCTTTGCCCAGGATCAGCCACGCCACGACCCACAGCAGGCCGGTGACGCCGAGCGCGCCGAAGGCGGCGTGCCAGGAATGATTGACGATAACCCAATTCAACGCCGGGACCGCCAGGATGACGCCGAATGCGGATCCTTGAGACAGGATCGCGGTAGGCATGGTCCGCTTTTCATCGGGAAACCATTTGTAAATCGCATGCGCGGCCACCGCGAAAGCCGGCCCCTCGCCTGCGCCCAGGATGACACGGCAGATCAGCAAGGTCGTGAGCCCGATATTTCCCATCATCGGAAACTGCGCGAGAGCCCAGATCGTGGCCAGGACCAACAGCACCCATCGGGTAGAAACACGATTGACGATGAAGCCGACGACGATGGCCGATATCGAAAACAGGAAGAAAAACGAAGAGCCAAGCAGACCGAATTGATCGGGCTCCAGCTTCAGATCGGTCATGATCGGCACGCCGGCAAGACCGACGACGATCTTGTCGGCAAAGTTCACCACCATGAACAAAAACAGGAGAAACGTAATTCTCCAGGCGCCTTTGGGCGTCGGTTGCGCGACCATTAGACCTTCCTCGCCGTTTCGTAGATCCTGTTGGCCAGACCTTGGCGAGGCTACGCACGACTTATTGATCAAGGCAACGCCGCATTTGGCTTTGTTCCCAACCAATTGGCCGCATCGCTGGTCGCGGTGCTGATCGTGCATTGCAACCTGATCACGATCACGTCGTCATCTCACTGAGACGATGATTTGCGACCACAGCCTTGGTATCCTGTCCAAAAGAGCCGAGGAGTGAACATGCCCCGTTCCACCCGCTGCTCCGCAGCCATTGGACTGTTCGTTGTTGCACTGCTGATGACATCACAGGCATCCGCACAGGGCGGCAAAGCACCTGATTACCAGGCGATCGTGGCGGCTCCGGACCGCAGCGACGCCGATCGTCAGACCGACCAGCGCCGCGAGCCGGCAAAAATGTTGGCTTTCACCGGCGTCAAGGAGGGCATGAAAGTGCTCGATATGGAGGCGAACGCAGGCTACAGCACCGAACTATTGGCGCGCGCGGTCGGGCCCACCGGCAAAGTCTACGCGCAGGACCCGGCTTCGATCATCGAACTTCACGTCAAGGACAAGTTCGACAACCGCGCCAAGAGCCCGGCAATGAAGAATGTCGTACACGTGATCCGGAATTTCGATGATCCAATTCCGCCTGACGTTTCGGGCCTCGACCTGATTACATTCTTTTTCGCTTATCACGATGTGACCTATATGCCGGTCGACCGCGCCAAGATGAACGAGAAGATGTTTGCGGCATTGAAGCCCGGAGGCTTCCTCGTCATCGCAGACCACTCGGCCAAGCCGGGCGCAGGCACGACGGTCGCCAAGACGCTGCACCGGATCGACGAGGCGACGCTGCGCCAGGAGATCGAAGCTGCCGGATTCAAGCTGGTGGAAGAGGGAAACTTCCTGCATCATCCCGAAGATCCACGCGACGTTCCCGTATTTCATCCGGCCGTACCGGTCGATGAATTCGTGCTCAAATTCCAAAAGCCGGTATGAGGTCTTGCAACGCCAGGCGTGTCAGGCAACAAAGACAGCGTGCTGAGCGTTCGTAATCTCACCAAGAGCTATCATTCGGCGGGCGAGCAGATCGCCGTGCTGCGCGGAGTTAATCTTGACGTCGCGGCCGGCGAGCGCGTCGCGCTGACGGGGGAATCCGGCAGCGGCAAGAGCACGCTTCTGCACCTGATTGCGGGACTTGATCGCGCCGATGGTGGCGAAATCCGGCTCGGCGATATCAAGGTGGACGAACTGACCGATGCCGGACGGGCGGCGCTGCGGCGTGATCGGCTCGGTCTGGTATTCCAGCAATTCAATCTGGTCCCAAGCCTGGATGTTGCCGATAATCTCGCTTTTCAGGCTCGCATTGCCGGCCGCCATGACGCGGCCTGGCAAACCGAACTGGTCGAGCGGCTTGGCCTCGGCCACCTGCTGAAGCGCTATCCCGAACAGCTTTCCGGAGGCCAGCAGCAACGCGTCGCGATTGGCCGCGCGCTCGCGACAAAGCCGCTGCTGTTGCTCGCCGACGAGCCGACCGGCAACCTCGACGAAGCGACCGCCGATCAGGTTCTCGCACTCACCCGTGACCTCGTCGCGCAGACCGGCTGTGGCTTCCTCATGGTGACGCACAGCATGCGGCTTGCCGCCACGCTCGACCGCCGTGTCAACCTAAGCGCCGGGCTGATCGCATGAAAGGGCTGGCCTGGATCGTCGCGGTCCTGCTCAGCCACTGGCGGCGCCATCCGATGCAACTTGCGACCTTGCTGATCGGGTTGATTTCCGCGACCGCCCTGTGGAGCGGCGTGCAGGCGCTGAACCAGCAGGCGCGCAGCAGCTACGACCGCGCTGCGGCGGCCTTCGGCGGGGCACGACTGCCGATGCTGGTCAGCAAGAATGGCGCGGCCTTCTCGCAGCAGCTCTTTGTCGATCTGCGTCGCACCGGCTGGCCGGTTTCCCCTATCGTCGAAGGGCGCATTCAGATCGACGGGAGATCGTTCCGTCTGCTCGGAATAGAGCCGGTCACGCTGCCGACTGAAACCGGCGGCAAGCCCGTGATCGGGAAAGCCGATCTGCGAGCGTTCATCACATCCCCCGGCCAAACGCTGGTGGCGCCGGAAACGCTTTCCGACCTTCATCTGACGGAAGGCGCAACGCCACTGGCGAGCAGCGGTGCATCGCTGCCGCCCCTCCATGTGCAGCCGCAACTGGCACCGGGGCTGCTCGTGGTCGATATCGGTGTTGCACAAACGCTCCTGAACAGGCCCGGTCAGATTTCGCGTCTCTTGCTTGGCGAAGCCAACGGCCCTCGCACGCCACTGGAGAAAGTTGCGGGCGACGGACTGCATCTGGTGCCTGCGAATGCGGAGAGCGACCTTGAGCGTCTCACCGACAGCTTCCATCTCAATTTGACAGCCTTCGGCCTGCTGTCGTTTTTCGTCGGACTGTTCATCGTCAATTCGGCCATCGGGCTTGCCTTCGAGCAACGCCTGCCGATGCTTCGGACGCTGCGCGCCTGCGGTGTTTCAACCCGACTACTGAATATCGCCCTTTTATTCGAGCTGGTCACATTGGCGCTAGCCGCCGGCGCGATCGGGCTGGTTTGCGGATATTTTATCGCTGCCGCACTTTTGCCTGACGTCGCCGCCAGCCTGCGTGGTCTCTACGGCGCAGAGATCCCGGGACAGCTTACGCTGAAGCCGCAATGGTGGTTCGCAGGTCTCGCAATCAGCGTTATCGGCGCGCTCGCTGCCGCGACCGCAAGTCTGATCAAGGCGGCGCGCCTTCCGGTCTTGGCCTCGGCGCAGCCGCAGGCCTGGCAGCAGCAGCAGCGTCGATGGCTCGCCGCTCAATGCGGCGTTGCGCTGGTCGTGCTGATCGTGGCCGCCGGCTTGCTGTGGTTCGGAAACTCGCTGTTGTCGGGATTTGCTTTGCTGGCTGCATTGCTGCTGTCGGCAGCGCTGCTGCTACCGACCCTGCTCGAACTGGTGCTGACGCTCGGCCAGCATAATGCCCGTCAGGCGCTTGTGGTTTGGTGCTGGGCCGATTGTCGCCAGCAGCTTTCCGGCCTGTCGCTGGCGTTGATGGCGCTCCTGCTTGCGCTCGCGGTCAATGTCGGCGTCGGCACCATGGTCGAGACTTTCAGCCGAACTTTTATCACCTGGCTCGACGGCAGGCTGGCCGCCGATGTCTATATCAACGCGCAAGACAATGCGCAGGCGGCCGAGATCAGGACGTGGCTTGAGCAACGTCCGGAAGTGCAGGCTATACTGCCCGGCGGCCGCGCCGACACTGAAATGAACGGCGCGCCGGTCGAAGTGCTCGGGCTGCCCGATCATGCGACCTACCGCGATCACTGGCCGCTGCTCTCGTCGGCACGCAATGCCTGGACGCGCCTTCGTCCAGGGGATGCCTGTTTCGTCAGCGAACAATTGGCGCGGCGGCTGAACGTTTCCATTGGCGACCATATCGACATGCCGGCATCCGGCGGCAACTGGGCGCTGGAAGTGGTCGGCATCTATGCAGATTACGGCAATCCCAAGGGACAGATCGCAGTCAATTTCGCCGCGTTAACACGGCGCTTTCCGCACGCCCCGCAAACGCGCCTCGGCCTGATCGTCGCTCATGACAGGATTCCGGCGCTGATGGCGGCGCTGCAAAGCCGGTTCGGCCTCGATAGCCGCAACCTGATCGATCAGGCAACACTCAAGGCCGACTCGACGCGAATCTTCAACCGCACCTTTGCAGTGACCGGCGCGCTCAACACCTTTACGCTCGGAATCGCTGGCATAGCGCTGCTGACCAGCCTGCTGACACTCGGCAATTCGCGCCTGCCGCAACTGGCCCCCTTATGGGCGATTGGAATCACACGGCGGCAACTCGCATCGATTGAACTCCTCAAGACGATGACCGTTGCACTGATCACGACGCTGCTTGCGCTGCCGCTGGGACTTGTGGTGGCATGGTGCCTGATTGCGGTGGTGAATGTGAGGGCCTTTGGCTGGCGGCTGCCATTTGCCATCTTCCCGCTGCAACTGATCGAACTGGTCGGCGTCGCCATGCTGGCCTCGCTGCTGGCAGCGATCCTTCCCGCACTCAAGCTGGCACGGATGCAACCGACAGAACTGGTCAAGGTTTTCGCCAATGAGCGATGAGCGGCTGATATCGCGCCGCGCCTTCATGGGCGGTGCCGCCCTTCTCGGATTTCAAACGAGGCCCGCGCGGGCACAGGGCTTCGCCGGGCTCGGCAAGAGCGTGGAAGGCTTTGCGCCAGTCGTTCCCGGCAGGACCTTCTCTTTTCCCGACGATCTCGGTCCGCACCCTGACTTTCGGATCGAATGGTGGTACGTGACTGCGAATTTGACGGACTCTACCGGTGCAGCCTGCGGTGTGCAGTGGACTTTGTTTCGCCAAGCCGAAAAGCCCGACCCTCAATTGGAGGGATGGGCCAATCAGCAAATCTGGATGGGCCATGCCGCCGTAACTCGCGCGAACCTTCACAGGTTCAGCGAAAGATTTGCGCGCGGCGGAATAGGCCAGGCCGGCGTCACCACAAAGCCTTTCGAGGCATGGATTGATGCCTGGGAGATGCGCGGGCTCGACGGCATGAACGACCGCACCATCGCGCCGCTCGAATTGAGCGCGGCCGGTTCCGATTTCAGTTACGCGCTGAGGCTCGACGCCGATAAGCCTCTCGTGCTCCAGGGCGATGCCGGTTACAGCCGGAAATCGCAACGGGGACAGGCTTCCTACTATTTCAGTCAGCCGTTCTTCACGGCAACGGGCCATATCGTCGTCGATGACAGGAAGGTCGAGGTCACCGGCCAGGCCTGGATGGATCGCGAATGGAGCAGCCAGCCGCTCGCCTCGGATCAAACCGGCTGGGACTGGTTCTCACTACATCTCGGCTCGGGCGAGAAGCTGATGGTGTTCCGCCTGCGTCAGACCGACGGCAACAACTACGTTTCCGGCAACTGGATTTCGCCCGGAGGCAAGTCCGAACCGCTGAGCCCGCAAGACATCAAGATGACACCGGAAGCCCTTACGGAGATCGGGCGCCGCAAATTACC
>Ga0207678_10004672_pt1 | contig 12299 bp, 12 predicted proteins | sample KBSC63metaG_FD_184319 | JGI IMG/M metagenome (GOLD analysis project Ga0207678, IMG submission 184319) | Corn rhizosphere microbial communities from Kellogg Biological Station, Michigan, USA - KBS C6-3 metaG (SPAdes) (version 2) | ecosystem: Host-associated > Plants > Roots > Rhizosphere > Soil ... | reverse complement strand
GTGCAGGCCCATATCCTGAACCTGCTGCTCGATCTGCTGCAGCAGCTGGGCCTGGGTTACCTGTTCATCTCCCACGACATCGACGTCGTGCGGTTCCTGTGCCACCGGGTCGCGGTCCTGCAGGGCGGCCGGATCACCGAACAGCTGCCTCCCCGAGCCCTTCCAGCACCTTGACCGCGTGCCCGGTCCCGTCCTCCGCACGAACCAGCTCACCCAGCTCCTTTGCACGGTTCGGCACGGTCCCCTCGACGGCGGCACCGATCGCCCGCGCCAGCCCGTCCGCCGTCAGCTCGCGCAGGGGCTGCGGGGGCGGGGCCACGCCGAGGGCGAAGAGGCGCCGCCCGAAGAACGGCTGGTCGAACATGAACGGGCAGACCACCTGGGGCCGTCCCGCCGCCAGTGCCGCGCCCGTCGTGCCCGCTCCGCCGTGGTGGACGATCGCCGCCGTGCGGGGGAAGAGCCAGTCGTGCGGGGCCTCCGTCAGGCAGAACGCGGTGCGGCCCAGGCCTTCGGGCCGGATGCCGCCCCGGCCCAGTGCCACGATCGCCCGGACGCCCGTCGCGCGCAGGGCCGCCGCGACGAGCCGGCCGGTCCGGGCCGGGTCGCTGCCGACCATGCTGCCGAACCCGAGGTAGACCGGCGGTTCCCCGGCGGCGAGGAAGCCGGCCAGGTCCGCCGGCGGCGTCCATCGGGTCGGGGGCAGGAAGAAGAACCCGGGCGTGTGCACCGGTTCCGGGTACCACGCCCGCGGCGGCAGCACGTGCCTGCTGAACGCCTGCAGCACCGGCGCCCGGGTGCCGTCGGGCCACCGGAGCGGGTCGTGGGCGAAGCGGCGGCGCGGCAGGCCGAGCCCCGCCCGCCGGAACCGTCCCGGGTTTCCGGTGAGGGCACGCACGAACGTCCGGGTCGACGCGTACGACGCCCGGTTGAACGCCGCGGGCAGCCGGTACGGGAAGAGCGGATCGGGCAGCGACGGCGTCGGCACCCAGAACGGCTGCAGGCACACCGGGACCGCCGGCACGCCCAGCAGTTCGGCGATCGCGTGCCCGGGGACGTTGACCTGGTGCACGACGAGGTCGACGTCCCCCGCCTCGGCCACCGTCCGGGCCAGCGCCGCGAGGTCGCCGAAGACGCGCCGCATCGCGACGCGGTTCTGGCGCAGCAGCCGCAGGCCCAGCCGTTTCCCGCGCAGGCCGCGGAAGTTGCGCTCGACGGCCTCCCACGCCGCCCGGTCACCGACGAGCTTGTTCGTGCCGTCGTCGAGCGGGAACACCTTCGCGCAGAACGGCTCGGCCACGGCGGCCGAGGACGTGGGCGCGGCCAGCAGCACCTCGTGCCCGGCCCCGGTCAGGGCGGCGGCCAGCGCGGCGAACGGCTGGACGTCGCCGCGGCTGCCGTGGGTCAGCAGCAAAGTCTTCACCGAGCGGTCCTCCCTAGGCCGAAGCGCCGACGATCAGCAGCTGCTCGTGCAGCTCACGGACGAGCCGGTCGGCGTCGCCGCGGGTGAAGAAGCGGCCGGTGAAGATGTGCAGCACCGTCAGCCGGTCGCGGTAGGTCGAGACGTAGTAGCCGGGGAAGAACGTGTCGCCGACGGTGTTGAGGATGTGCAGCTCGGTGAACTCCAGCCCGGGCGGCGCCGGGAACTCCGCCACCACGCCGAGGTTGCTGATCAGCGCGTAGGACAGGTTGCGGCCCAGTGCGTCCTCCATCGGCGCCGCTTCCCGGACCCCTTCGGGCCCGGCGAGGACCTCGTCCATCCGGGCCTTGACCTCGCGGCCGATGAGGACCGGGCTCAGCCGCGGCGACACGCCCGTCTCGGCGACGTAGGACATCATGAAGTTGGTCGTCTCGAGCACGCCCACCGGCGGGTCGACGCGGCGCCGGAAGTCCACCGGCGACACGCAGTACATCGGCACCGCCTCCCGGCCGCCCGCCAGGACCCGCTGGGCGAGCAGGATCGCGCCGGCGACCAGGCCGTGCACCGTCGTTTCGTACCGGCGCGCGGCCCGCTTGAGCCACTGCGTCTCCTCGACCGAGAGCCGGAGGTAGCCGCTGAGCAGGCCGGCGGTCCCGGCCACCGGCTCCGGCGGGGTCGCGGAGTGGAACAGCCGCCGGTCGTACGGGATCAGGCCGAGCCGTTCGTGGAAGAGCGCGGCGGGCGGGGCGGGCAGCGCGGTGCCCGGCTCGCACACCGGCTCCTCCCCCGACGCGAACGCCGTGAACACCCGCAGCAGCTCCCGGAAGGTGCCGAGCCACGCGTTCGCGTCGGTGATCGAATGGTCCGTGCGCAGGGCGACGTACCCGTGCCCGTCCCCCTGGACGAGCACGAGGTCGGCCACCCCGGCCGTGGCGTCCCACGGCAGCCCGGCGATCTTCGCCAACGCGTCCGGTCCGTCGTCGAGGACGACGACTTCCGGTTCGTGCTCGGGCGAGACGGCGAGCACGGCTTCCGGCGAAGTCCCGCGGACCCGGGCCCGCAGCACGGGGTGCACCGCGCACAGGTGCTGGAACGCGTCGGCCAGCACGTCGGCGTCGAGGTCGCCCTCGTACTCCGCGGCCATGATCACCACCCGGTCGAGGTGGGCGAGTTCCAGGTAGTTCAGCGGCCGTTCGAGCCCGGTCAGGTCCATTTCCACTCCCGCGTGAAGAACTGCGTGCCGTTGACGAGGACCTCGGCCGTGACGGCGGCGTCCGCGGCCCCCATCTCGATGCCGGCCCGGACGACGACCCGGTCGCCGTCCGCGGTTTCGGCGGACTTCTCGCCCGTCGCCGTCATGCGCGCGCCCGCCGGGTCGTGCTCGGGCACGCCGAGGTCCACCTGCGTGGTCATCGCGAGGAAGTCCCGGTCGGCACCGGGAACCCGGATCCGGTCCCGCTTTTCGACGGTCAGCCGGACCGACGAGCGGAGGTGGTCGCGGGCGATCTCCCAGCGGTCGCGGCCGGGACCGGCCGGACCGCGCCGGCCCGGCCCCGGGACGACCACCTCGGTGAGCGCCTCCGGGTCGGCGACGGGCAGGCTCACCGTCGTGGCCTGGTGGCCTTCGTACTCCTCGGCGGCGAGGCCGACGTAGTCGCCGGGGCCGTGGATCACGCGGACGCCCAGCAGCCCGGGCTCGGCGGCGGGCCACAGCCTCGGGATGTCCGCCTCGGCCACGACCAGCCGCACGCGGTGGCCGGCGGCGACCTGGTAGCACGTCGGGTCGAGCGGGACCAGGACGACGTCTTCGCGGCGGGCCAGGTCGACCGTGCCCGACGCGATGAGCAGCGAGCGGTCCTGTTCGTCGACGTCGGTCACCTTGAGCACGCACCGGGTCGCGGTGGTGCCGGGGCCGAGCAGCAGCCGCACCGAAGGACGGCCGGCGACCAGCAGTGGCTCCGGCAGCGGCGCACTGGTGAACGCGAGCGTCCGGGCGTCGTCGTCGTGCTGGTCCAGCGGGTAGCCGAAGCGGTCGGTCGGGTGCTTCGTCAACCCGCTCAGCGCGCCCACGGTCGGGTCACCCCGGCCGGTGACGGTGGCGGCCGCCGAAGGCCGCCCGCCCGGCGCGGACCGGTACAGGTGCCCGGAGCGGGACGCGACGAAGACGTGGTCGGCCTTCTTCTCCGGCGGCCACTGCGCGGCGCGCACCCAGCGGGCGCCCGCGCCCTGGACGAAGAAGGTCGCGGTCCGCTCGCGGGTGCCCGCCCGCGGCGCGCGGCCGTGCAGCCACCGGTCCCACCACGCGCAGGCGAGCACGGCCGACGGGAACGGCTCGACCGGGGCCACGTCCGGGAACGTGTGCAGCCACGGTCCGGCGATCAGCTGCTTGGGCGCCCGGATCTGCCGGTAGGCCTCGATCATCCCGTCGCAGAACAGGTCCCGCCAGCCCGCGACGCACAACGACGGCACGGTGATCCGCCGCGCGTCGATCCGGCGCTCGGCCCACACCTCGTGGCCGGGTGGGTGCTCCCAGGCGTCGGCGAACCACGGCTCGAACTTCTCCAGCCGTTCCTTCCACACGCTTTCGTAGTCCTCGCGGTCGCCGTCGCGCAGCGGGGGCAGCAGGGCGCAGAAGATGTGGTACAGGCTCAGGTGCCCGAACATCCCGATCCCGCCGCGCAGCCCGGCCGGGTGCACCAGGTCGCGTTCGACGTCGGTCCAGCCCATCACCGGGAAGATCGCCTTCAGCGCGCGCGGGCGCTCCGCCGCGACGGCGAGCGTCGTCATCCCGCCGTGGGACAGGCCCCACATCCCGGCCCGGCCGGTGCACCACGGCTGCGCGGCGGCCCACTCCACCACCGAAACCCCGTCGGCGACCTCGCCCGGGCTCAGCAGCGGCCGCGGCGTCCCCTCGGACGTCCCGATGCCGAAGCAGTCCACGTAGAGCACCGCGTAGCCGCGTTCGGCGAAGTACCGCAGGTACCGGCTCGCCGCGATGCCGCCGAGGCCGTCCTTGCGTCCCGTGTGGAGGGTCACCAGCACCGGCACGCGGGAGGACGTCTTGGGCAGGTAGAGGTCGGCGCCGAGGGTCAGGCCCGGCTCGCTCGACGGGATCCGGACGTCGCCGCGGAACTCGACCTCGTGGCGCGGCGGGCGGGACCGCGGCACCCGCACCGGCGGCCGGATCACCGGAGCTCCGCGGGCTTGCGCGGCCGCGTCCAGCGCAGGGTCGCCCCGCCCCAGCTCATGCCGCCGCCGAACGCCACGAGCAGGACGACGTCGTCGTCGAACAGCCGCCCGGTGCGCACGGCGTCGTCGAGGGTGATCGGGACCGAGGCCGCACCGGTGTTGCCGTAGCGCTCGACGGTCAGGTGCATCTGCTCGGGCCGCAGGTCGAGGGTCCTGGCCAGGTCCTGCAGCATCCGGCCGTTCGCCTGGTGCGGCACGATGAGGTCGATCTCCGACACCTCGAGCTCCGCCGACTTCGCGACGTCGACGACGAGGTCGGGCAGCACGCGCGAGGCGAGCTCCCGCACCTGCCTGCCGCGCATGGCGAAGTAGTGCTCGCCCAGGGCGAGCGTCTCCTCGCTCGCCGGACGGCGGCTGCCGCCCCCGGGCACGGTGACGTAGTCGGCCGTCGTCCCGTCGGAGCCCAGCGCGCTGGACAGCAGCCCGCGGCCGCCGCCGCGCTTGCCGAGCACGACCGCGCCGGCGCCGTCGCCGAACAGCACGCAGGTGCGCCGGTCCTCGTAGTCGAGGATGCGCGAATAGGTGTCCGCGCCGATGACGAGGGCGTTGCGGGGCAACGGATCCGCTTCGAGCAGCGCGTGCGCGGTGACCAGGGCGTAGACGAAGCCGCTGCAGACGGAGTCGACGTCGAAGGCCGCCGCGCGCATCGCGCCGAGGTTGGCCTGCACGGCACAGGCGGTGGCCGGGATCGGCTGGTCGGGGGTCGAGGTGGCGACGATCAGCAGGTCGATGTCGGTGGCGGCGAGGTTCGCCGCGCGCAGGGCGTGTTCGGCGGCCTTCGTGGCCAGGTCGGACGTCGCTTCGTCCGGTGCCGCGACCCGGCGCTCGGCGATGCAGGTCTTGTCGAAGATCCACTGGTCGCCGAGACCGAGCCGGCGGCCGAGCTCGGTGCTGGTGAGGACGGTCTCCGGCAGGTACGAGCCGGTCCCGAGGATGGCGGTGTTCATGGGCGCCCTTCTATTCCGCGAATTTCGTCCGGTCGCACCAGACGAAGACGGCGCCGTCTTCCGGTACTCCGCGGGGACTGTCTTGGGGGACGAAGTGCTCGTAACCGGCCCGGAACGGGATCTTCAACCGGTCGCGCGGGAGTTCGGCGCGCCGGACCAGCACGGTTTCGGGCATTCCGTCGGGTGCTCCTTTCAAGGTCACTTCCACGGTCGGCTCGGCAGAGCCCATGGCCGGTCTCACCTCTCCGTCATCCGACGCGCCGGTGGTAGGCGCGGATCGCCAGGGGGAAGAACACTCCGAGCACGCCGGCCGACCAGGCCAGCGCCCCGGCGAGCGGGACCGCGACCGCGCCGCCGTTCAGCAGGCCGCGCACGGTGCCGGCGAGCAGGCTCACCGGGTTGACGCCGGAGAAGGCCCGCAGCCAGCCCGGCATGGTCGCTTCGGGCACGAAGACGTTGCTCGCGAAGACCATCGGCATGAACAGCGCGACGGCCGTGCCCTGCACCGCGTCGCGGTCGCGCAGCACCATGCCGAGGAACACGGTGATCCAGCAGAAACACAGCCCGGCGACGACCAGGATCGCCGCCGCCGCAAGGACTGCGACCGGCCCGGTCCCGACGCGGTAGCCGAACGCGGCACCCGCCGCGAGGAGCACGGCGATCGCCACGACGTACCGGACCGCACCGGCGAGCACGACGCCGGTCAGCGGGGCCGACCGGGCGATCGGCATGCTGCGGAAGCGGTCGAAGACACCACTGCCGGCGTCGCTGTTCAACCCGACCCCGGCCGACAGGGTCGCCATCAGCACGCTCGGCACCATCAGGCCCGGCACGAGGTCGCGCAGGTACGCACCCGGGCTGCCGGCGATCGCGCCGCCGAACAGGAAACCGAACATGACGAGGAAGAGCAGCGGCTGCACGGTGACGTCGACGAGGTGCTCAGGGTTGCGGCGGAGCTTGCGCACGCCCCGGCCGGCCAGGATCAGCCCGTGCCGCACGGCTTCGGTGGGCGCGACCCGCCCGCTCATCCCGCGCTCCCGTCCCGCGCCGCCGGTAGGTCCGGCCCGGCCGGTTTTCCGGTCAGGGCCAGGAAAACCTCGTCCAGGCTCGGCAGGCGCAGGCCCAGTTCGGCCACCGCCAGCCCCGCCTGGTCCAGCTTGCGGACCAGAGCGGACAGCACCATCGGGTCGGCCGCCGGGGCCGTGAGCAGCCCGGTGCCGTGGTCGCGGGCCGGGGTGGCGCCGGTCAGCCTGCCCAGGACACGGGCGGTCGCGTCCACGTCCTGGCTCAGCGCCGGCCGCACCTGCACCGTCCGGCCGCCGACGCGGCGCTTGAGCTCGTCGGGGGTGCCGTCGGCCACGACGCGGCCGGCGTCGAACACCGTCACCCGGTCGGCGAGGCGGTCCGCCTCCTCCAGGTACTGGGTGGTCAGCAGCACCGTCACGCCTTCGGCCACCAGTTCCCGCACCACCTGCCACAGTTCCCGCCGCACGTGCGGGTCGAGCCCGGTGGTCGGCTCGTCGAGGCAGAGCACCCGGGGCGCGCCGACCAGGCTGGCGGCCAGGTCGAGCCGGCGGCGCATACCGCCGGAGTAGGTCGACGCGGGCCGGGCGGCGGCCGTCCCGAGCTCGAAGCGCTCGAGCAGGTCCGCGGCCCGGTCCCGCGCCGCGGGGCGGGACAGTCCCAGCAGGCGGCCGAACAGCACCAGGTTCTCCGTGCCCGTCAGGTCCCCGTCGACGGACGCGTACTGGCCGGTGAGCCCGAGCAGCGCGCGAACCCGCGCCGGTTCGCGCGTCACGTCCAGACCCCCGACCCGGACCAGTCCCTCGTCCGGCCGCAGGAGCGTGGCCAGCACCCGGACCATGGTCGTCTTCCCGGCACCGTTCGGCCCGAGCACGCCGACCACCGTGCCCGCCTCGACGGCGAACCCGACCCGGTCGAGCGCTGTGGTCCGCCCGAACCGTTTGACCAGGTTCTCCACCCGGATCATCGGCGACACTTTTCCTCCTTCGCGACGTCCCATTTCCGGCCGGGCCGAAATCCCGCCCGAAGTCCATGATTCCGCGTCCGCCGCACCGGCCGACATCCGAAAACCGAACAATTCTCCCCGGCTCGGGAAGGGGTGCGGGCACGAAAAAGGCCGGGTGCCCCGAAGGCACCCGGCCCGGTTTCCGGACCGAATTCAGCGGCGCAGCGTTTGCGACGGCCGTTCGCCGAACCGCTGCTGGTACCGCGCGGCGAAGTGGCCCGCGTGCAGGAAGCCCCATTCCGCCGCGATCTCGGTCACCGTGAACGCGTCCGACTGGGCCGCCCGCAGCTGGTCGCGCACGCCGCGGAGGCGGATTTCGCGCAGGTACTCCATCGGGCCCATCTTGAGGTGCTTGCGGAAGCCCAGCTGCAGCGACCGCTCGGTCACGTCGGCCTCCCGCGCCAAGCTCGCGGTCGTGTGCTGCCACTTGGGGTGGTTGTCGATCCACTCCAGCGCGATGCTCACCGCGCGGGTCGGCGCGGCGGGCACCTCGCCGTCGAGCATCCTCGTGTAGTTGCTCGGCTGACCCAGCAGCAGCGCGGTGACCAGGGTGCGCTCGAACATCTCCGCGACCGCCCGCCGTTCGAGCAGCGACCCCGGGCGCTCGAGCTCGGTGACCAGCATCCGCAGGCCGCGCAGCCAGCTCAGGCCGTTGCCCGAGCCGACGGCCATCGCGGGGGCGAACCGCAGCGGGCGGCGCAGCGGCGCGCCGAGCAGGTCGCTCAGCCGGGCCTCCAGCCCGGTCCGCTCCAGCCGCACGACCAGCTGCGCGCAGTCGCCCGGCCAGCGCAGCGCCACCGGGTCCGCCGGGGAGAGCACCGCGGCGGTCGTCGTGCTCAGCGCCACCCGGTCGCCGCCGCAGCGCGCCTCGGCTTCGCCCGCCAGCGGGACGAACACGGTGAAGAACGATTCGGCCGGCCGTGAGGTGAAACGCACTGTTCCGCCGTAGGTGAGCGCGCTGACCGACAAATCGCGCAACCGCGCGTAGTGCATTCGCGCGTTCAGCCGCGGATCTCCGCCGAGCACCCGGAGGGTGTGCGGCGCCCAAACACGGCTCACTTCGTCGCGCACATGATTCGGGTCACAAGAACGGAAGAGCTCGTAACGCGCGAGCGGCAATCCCGACGCGGAGCCGTCTTCCCTGGACAACACCGACCTCCGTTCCTATTCGGCGAATTCCTCTTCGGATCGGAAGCCGCGTCTTCGCGTCCTCCCCGGGCACCACGGCCGGGGCCGCGAAAGCGGGACCGCACCGACCGGCGCACATCGTATGGCGGCCGCCGCGGCGACCGCATCGGTCGAAAGAACGAACTTCGACGATTTCACACGATTCCGAGGTCGCGGGCGAAGGCGGCCAGCTGGGTGCGGCTGCGCAGGTCGAGCCGGGCCAGCATCCGGGACACGTGGGTCTTGACCGTCGACTGGCTCAGCCCCAGTTCCGCCGCCACCTCGAGGTTCGAGCTGCCCTGCGCGACCAGCCGGAGCACGCTCAGTTCCCGGTCGGTCAGCGGGATCCGCGGCGGTTCGCGCGACCGGTGCGGCGCCCGGGCGCGGAATGCGTCCAGCAGCTCGCCGGCCGCGACCGGGGCCAGCCAGCCGCCGCCCGCCGCGACCGCGCGGACCACCGCCACCCACGGGTAGCTGCCGGTGTCGTCGACGACGTAGCCGCGCACGCCCGCTCTCGCGGCCGGCACCACGTCCCGCGGGCGGTAGGCGCCGGCCAGCAGGACCACGGCGGGCGACCGGCCGGCGCGCGCGAGATCACCGGCGACGGTGACGCCGTCGGTGCCGAGCACGTCCCGGTCGAGCACCACCACCGACGGCGCGAACTCCTCGAGCGCGGCGACGACGTCGCTCCAGGTCTCCGGCGCCCGGTGCCGCACCTCGATGTCCGCCTCTTCGGCGAGCTGCCGTCCGATGCGGCCCGACCGGCCCGGGCAGGACAGGATCAGGAGAACGCGGATCACGGTCGCGGCGACCCGCTTCCCCCCTCGCCGGGGCGGGGCACCTCCACCACACACCGCCAGTGGTTCGGACCTGTGGTCCCGATCAAGCCGTGTCACCTCCGGTTCGACGATGTCAGCGGAAAGTAGCGCAGCGGCGACGGAGCGCACCACCGGCACACCGCGGATCTTCGTCCCATCCGCGCACATCACCGGTTCGCCGGAGCGCGGGTGCGCCGTCCGGTGCACCCGCCCCGGGCAGAAGGACGAACGGATCGCGCCGGCCCGCGCCGCTAAGGTGAGCCCCGTCACCGCAAACCGACGAGGGGGACGAGTGTGACCGACCAGGAAGGCGCGGACTGGATTCCGCCCGGCGTCGACCTCTCCCGGCCCAGTGCCGCCCGGATCTACGACTACCTGCTCGGCGGGGCCCACAACCTCGCCCCCGATCGCGCCGTCGCCCAGCAGCTCGAGGCCATCCAGCCGCAGGTCGCGAGCGTGGCCCGGCGGAACCGGGCCTTCCTCCGCCGCGCCGTGCGGTTCCTGCTCGGCCAAGGGATCCGGCAGTTCCTCGATCTCGGCTCCGGCATCCCCACCGTCGGCAACGTGCACGAAGTCGCCCAAGCGGTCGATCCGCACGCCAAAGTCGTCTACGTCGACTACGAACCCGTCGCCGTCGCGCACAGCCGCATGCTGCTCCACGGCAACCCGGACGCCGAAGCCCTCGAAGCCGACGCCACCGACACCGAAGCCGTCCTGAAGTCCGGACCGGTGACCCGGCTGCTCGACCTGGACGAACCCGTCGGGCTGCTCGCCATCACCCTCGGGCACTACCTGCCGGAGGTCCGCGGGGTGTTCGCCGCCTACCGGGACGCCCTCGCCCCCGGCAGCTACCTCGCGCTCACCCACCTGACCAACGACTTCGCGGTGTTGAGCGATCCGCGGGTGGCCGAAACGATGCGCAAGACCCAGGACCACATCTACCCGCGTTCCCACGACGAGGTGCTCGCCCTCTTCGACGGCTTCGAGCTCGTCCAGCCCGGGCTGACGACGTCCGCGAACTGGCGGCCGGACCGCCTGGCCGCCGTCGTCGACCCCGAAGAAGACGGGCTTTACGCCGGGGTGGGCTTCAAGCCTCAGCACTGAAGAGCGGTCCCAAGCACCACACCGAGTTGCTCGACATGGTCGGCTCGCTCAACGACGCCGCAGCGGCGAACAACTGGTCTGGACGGCCACGAGTGCAGCCGCCGGCCGACTGGGTCAGCCGGCACGCGGGACATCGTCGACCAGGCACGGCATCGCCGAAACCGGGACTCGGAATGCGCCCGGCGCTCAGCCTGAAACAGCGGCGATCGTGCCGCAAACGCCCAGCCGAACCAGCCGAGCAGGATGCCGACGCTCGGAGCGAGCCTGACGTCGCCCGGCCCTGGCTGCCCGGTGAGCAGGTAGGACAGCAGCAACGCCGCACCCCACGCCGCACCGCCGGGGGTCGAATCGCTGGTTCGCCTGCGCGTCAGGTCCCGCAGGCCGACCTCAGAGGCGAGCCGTCGGGTGCGCCCGTGACGTCCTCATCCAGGACGTGCAGCTCGAAACGGGCCATGTCGTAGCCGCCGGCCTCCCAGGCAAGGTCACTGTCGCCGAAGCGCCACTCCCGACCTGTTGCGCGTTCCCTCAGCAGCCACGCCACAGCGACCTCCGGCTCAGCGATCCGACTTCGGGACCGACGAACCCATCAGAGGCATAGAACGTGCGTTCGATGGGAACGACGCGAAGAGCGGGCGAGCACCGGCCAGCCCCGGCACCCGCCCGCTCCGCCTTGACCGCTACTTCACGACGGTGGCCAGGAATGCCGACCAGCCGGCGTCCTGCACGACGAAGAACCCACCGCGCGGGTCTTTCGAGTCACGGACGGCAGCGCCACCGCCGAGGATCGCCACCTCGACACACTCGTTGCCCTCTTGGCCGCTGTAGCTACTCTTGCGCCACGCCGCCTCCGGCAGTTGCGTCTCGTGCACCTTGGGTCTCCAGTCTTTTGTTCACTCAGCCGCCCCGATTATCCCCAGCAGCAGGGCACGGGATCCGTGCACGTCCTCCGCCGATTCCCAAAGCTTCGCGAACGCGTCGACGTAAGGACGAACTTCGGCCTCTTGCTCAAGGTACACACCGGTTCGCAGCAGTTCGATGTAGCCGATCTCCGGCTCACTGTCGTCGAAACTCAAGATACTGAAGGGATAGCCCATGGCGTAGTACGCGCCACGCTCGCTCTTCAAGAACCTGATGTCCACGTTCGGGAGGTCCATGAGCTCGGCGATCCGGCGCAGCTGCCCGAGCCAAGTTTCGCGACCGCCGACCTGAATCTGGAGCACCGCTTCAGTCAGCACGCATCGAACAGTGAGCGGCGAATCGTCCGTCAGCCGAGCCTGTCGTCGGATGCGAGCCTGGATTCGCTCCTCCGACAGTCCGCCTCCGTCTGGCGAGACCGTGGCATCGATCGCCCTGGCGTAGTCGGCGGTCTGCAGCAGGCCGGGCACGACATCGACCTTGAAGATCCGAGCCTCGCCAGCCTCGGATTCGAGCGCCACGTACTCGCGCACGTCGGCCGCGAAGGCGTCAGCCGAGATCTGCTCCAGCCAGCGCGAACTGTGAGCGGTCTGGGCATCGCGGAACAAGGCGTCACGTTCGTCCGCCGGCCGACCGAAGTGCAACGCCAGCGT
>Ga0207678_10004669_pt1 | contig 12302 bp, 13 predicted proteins | sample KBSC63metaG_FD_184319 | JGI IMG/M metagenome (GOLD analysis project Ga0207678, IMG submission 184319) | Corn rhizosphere microbial communities from Kellogg Biological Station, Michigan, USA - KBS C6-3 metaG (SPAdes) (version 2) | ecosystem: Host-associated > Plants > Roots > Rhizosphere > Soil ... | reverse complement strand
CAATTCCGTGGGCGTGAAAGGCCCGGCCTCGGCCAGCGCCCGGTACAGGCCGAGCCGGTCACCGAGGATCACGTTGCCGGCCGAGATCGTCGCACCCAGGTCGGTGACGAAGCGTCCGAGCAGCTCATCGAGCTGCGCCTGGTCGACGGGACGGGTGGTGCTGTCCTGATGCACAGTCATGCCACCGACTCTGGCCCGGGGACCCTACCGCGACGTTGGCCGAACCTTGGCTGAAGCTTGGCGTTGCTCAGGTAAGCAGCTCGGCGTAGGTGTCCTGCACCGCCCGGCTCGGGTCGACGCCCAACTCCTCACGCAGCAGCACCCGCAACCGCTCATAGGCGGCAAGCGCTTCAGCCACGTTGCCCCGCGCGGCCAGCGTCCGCATCAGCAACAGATGGCCGGTCTCACGCAATGGAGCTATCTCGAGGAGTTCCCGCGTCGCACGTTCGGCTCCCGGCAGCTCCGCACCACCCAACTCCAGGCGGGCCGTCGCGTAGCACTCCAGAGCGCGCGCGTGCGTCTCGCCGAGGCGACGGCGCCACGATTCGGCCCAGGCCACGTCAGCCTCGGGCAGGAACCTCCTACGTGCCACGAACTGCGCGGTCAACGCCACTGTCCAGGCCCGCCGCCACTCCCGCCGGGCGATCGCCGACTCCGCAGCGTGCACCGCCGCCACCGCCGACTCGACGTCCACCTGCGCCGGCTCCGGCAGGATCACGAACAGCTCGCCGCGACCGCGCAGAACGTCCGGCCCCACCGCCGACCGCACCTTGGAGGTCAGAACGTTCAGGGCAGCACCGGCGGCCGGCGGCGGACGATCACCCCACAACACGTCGACCAAGGCGTCCCGGGCGACCGGCTGCGGGCGGGACAGCGTCAGATACCCGAACAGCAGCCGGCCCTGCCGTCCCGGAAGAGCACGGTCGACCCGCCGACCAGCCAACTCCACCGCGAACGTCCCGCACAGCTGCACACGGCTGGACGCCGTCACCTCAATCACGTTTGCACACCCCGACCCGTTGGGCTACATCTGGAGGCTACCTCCGGAGAGGAGACCCGATGACACGCCAGGTCCGGTGCGAATGCGGCTATACAGCCCGAGGCAACACCGACGACGCGGTCATCGCCCTCATCCTTGCTCACCTCGAAACCGACCACCCCGACCTGGTCGGCATCGAGACAGCCAACGACATCCGCGGCTGGATTGAACTGCTGCCCGAGTGAGCCGCGCCGTCGATGACCAGCAGAGCGGCCGCAGCGCCCGAGCTGCGGGGCGTCCTTACCCGCAGGAGTTGGTGTGCCCGCCCTGCGTAGACGACGTGGGTCGTACACGACTCACTCTTTCAATGAATCCCGTCAGCGCCGGGAGCGGCAGGCGGCAATCCGCCAGCAGAACCTCGGCGCCACGGGCGCCCTCGTCGGCAAACAGGACCATCATCAGCCTGCCGCCATGCTCGAGAATGAGGGTCACCGGCGAATCGTCACACCATCGCTCAGCCCTGCGCGTGGCGAGTCGCTGCGCTCTCCGTCATGCGGACGATTGCGCGCCACCTCCTGTCTCATGCGATCACGACTTACGGTCACGGACCGTCCGAGTCCCCGTCAGTCCCCTGGCCTCCGTGCTCCGCCAATTGTTGGACTCACCAAATCGTCAAGCGGGCTGTCGTGGTCGCTCATCTGGGCGGTTCTGCGCCTGTCTGCTCGCTCACCATGTATTCGGCGTACCAGTCGGGCCAGTTGGCATCCGCCTCGCCGATGCGCTTCTCGTGCTCCCCATGGGCGGCCGCCGCTCGCCGAAACGCGCTCGCCAGATCGTTCACCGACGCGAACGTCGTCGGCCCGGGATCGATGCGGCCGGGCAGCCGCGTGGTGACTTCCTGAAGCAGCCAACCGTTGCCGTCCGGATCGCTGAACGCAGCGTAGGAGTTGTAGGTACCGCGATCGGGCGCCGGGCCGCCGGCGGGACCATCCGGTGTCAGGTGGAACACTTCGCCGACCTCGGCTCCGCGCTTGGCCAGCTCGTCGCGCGCGGCATCGATGTCGGAGACGATCAGGAACAGTCCCTGGGCCGACCCGGGCGGGGCCGCCGCCTGGTCCGCGCTGAAGTGGATCGAGCACGCGGAGCCCGGAGGCGTGAACTGGATCGCGCGAGCGCCGCCAAGGACGAAGTCGGCGTCGAGCCTCCACCCGAGGCTTGCGTAGAATGCCTTCGCACGGTCGAGATCCGCGACCGGGATGGTGACCACCTCGAGCTTCGTGTCGAGGTTCCCGACGCTCGCGTCGCTGCTTCGGTCATCGGTCGTGGTCATCGTGGCCTCCCTCGGTTGTGTCCGGGCATCATCCTCGCGCTTTCCCGGCTGCATGGCGCCGCGTGGGACTGCTCCGGTCAGTCATCCAGCTCGTGCGCTCCGCCAATGGCCGGACTCCCGTACGATCAAGCGGGCCGCCGCTCCCACGGAGCCCGCCGGTGAGGCTGGGTCGGCTCCAACGATGCTGCTTCCGCATTACGAGGAGCGTCGTCCTCGGCATTCTCCTCCGCCGGCTGGGACGCCATCAAGCCCTCCGACGCCGCCCCGGCGATCAACCGGTCAAACTCACCGTCGGCTGGCGCATCCCCGACGGCGTCGAGCAATTGACCAAATTGAGGGCCCGTCCGGGCCATCGCCGGCACCCTCGATCAGACTCAGCCTTCAACCTGATCCTTCCGCGCAGCATCGGCTGGCCGACCTGGGATCGTCGACCTACGTTGTCAACGTGATCGTCTAGCCCGACATGACCGGGCTTTCGCGGTGACGATTACACCGGTCCTCGCCGTGGTCGGCAGCGTTAAGGCCGTGCTACTGGCGGTGACAGCAAACTACTCTCTTATCGAATCCCCGTGGGCACGCGCTGCGCAGATCGCGGTAGCCTCGTCGCCGGTCCTCACCTCGATCGTCGAACGGCCCTGCATGCTGGCGCCGGGAGATCCTCTACCCCATGATCAGGTCGATAAGCAGGTACGCGATCATGCTCGCAATCGTTCGTCGATCTGGCCGCAGGCACCCTTGATCACGTGCGCACATCTAAATTGGCCGTAATCTGCGCGGCCGTACGGGATGTCTGCCGCCGGTGGCTCGTTACGCGGGGTTGGCCCCCGCCCGGTGCGTTGCCTGCCCGGGCCGTGGCAGCCGACGGCGCGACCGCGAACAGGAGCGAGACGCTCGATGCGGCAACGGCCGGAGCGGCGATCAGGGCCGTTGTGGAGGGAACCGGCTTGAGCCTGGGCGACGCCAAGTGGGTCGTGCATCGCAACCTCGATCCGGAGGTTCGGACCGCCGCGGAACATCTATGGGACGAGTTGATCGGCGCCATGATGACGGTCGAGCAACCGCCGACTGATCCGAACGCGACGCGTTGAGGAGGCAGCCGGCACCGGGCGACCGGGTGCCACTGGCCCGATCAGGTGCTCGCACATGCCGCCGAGCGAGCGCATCGGCGAGCAGCTGATCGTTACGCTCCGCATCGCCTGCCGCCGTAACCTGTCGGGCGGAGTCACGCCATCATGCCGATGTCGGTGCGTTGATCGGTGCCCGAATGATCATGGTTTGCGTCGGGTGGCCTCTCGTTTCGATGATCATGGCCGCGGGCCACGGGGGGCGGCCGATCGCGACCAATCCGGAAGCGGAACGTCCGGAAGCTGTATTACCGTGCCGGCATGGTGGAATTCGTCGACAGCGACCTCACGGGTTCGCGGTTCCCGCGGACCTTGCCGGCCTTCGACTGCGGCGCGTTGATCAGCGCCCTCGACGCCCAGCGGGTGGACCGCGGATTGGGCTGGACGGCGCTTGCCGACGAGCTGTGGCAGCAGTCGTCGGAGCTCAACGCGAAGCTGGCCGATCATTCGTTGTGCCCGGGGGCACTCGTGAGATTGGCGAGGCGGAGAGCCTCGATGTCTTGTCAGTACGCGCTGATCATCCTGCGTTGGCTTCGCCGTGCCCCGGAAGAGTTCCTGTGCGGCCCCGTCATGGACGTGGGCGATGTCCGCTTGCCGCGGCCGGGCTCGGACCGCCGCCTGCGCTGGAACCTCCACCAAGTACATGCAGCCCTCGACGAGCGCCGCCGTGAGCGTGAACTCACCTGGTCAGAGCTGGCCGGCGAACTCGCCTGTACACCGAATCGGTTGACCAATCTGAGGACCGCTCGCCTCGCGGACATGGGACTGACGATGCGGGTGACGCAATGGCTCGAGCAACCGGCCGCCCGGTTCGTTCACGCTGCCCAGTGGTGATTCGTGCGAATCGCCGCCCAACGACCATCGACTGTCGATGAGCGTGCATATCGGTGTTGACCTGCCCGAGCATGGCAGACTCCGGCACCGGACGGACTCGAGGATCGGGGATGTGATGGTGCTTCGTTGGTACACGGTGGTCGTCGATTGCCGTGATGTGAAGAAGCAAGCGCGGTGGTGGGCGGAGGCACTCGGCTGGCAAATCATCCATGACACGGAGGACGAGTGCGTGATCCTCCCGTCATGGGTCGACAAGGCCTTGCTGCAGGAAACGCCCTGGGAGCGAATCGGGCCGGGCATGGTCTTCGTACCGGTCCCGGAGGGAAAGTCCGTCAAGAATCGGCTGCACATCGACCTGGCGCCGCACACGAGCCAGGACCGCGATGCCGAGATCGCACGCCTGGAGCGGCTCGGCGCGAGGCGGGTCGACGTGGGGCAGCGCACCGACGCCTCCTGGACGGTACTCAGCGACCCCGAGGGCAACGAGTTCTGTGTCCTCAGTTCGCGCGATATCTGATCTACCGCGACGGGACCCGCTGGACCCAACCGCCACCAGCGCTGCAGGGCACGTCCCGTCATGCCGTCGATCGTGACGTTCGAGCGTGTTGATTTGCCGCCGGTCGCTCGCTACCTACCGTCGCGAATGATCCGTTCATCGGATCGTGGTCGGTGGACCGCCTTGGCGTCCGCACGCGAGCGACCGCTCGGCTCGAGACGCGACCGTACCGTGCATACCCGAGATCAGAAGTCGGCGACGGGACTATGTCCGCCGCTCTATCCAATTGAGCTATCGGCCCTGAGGCTTCGGGGACTCGAACCCCAACCTGCGGATCCGCGAAGTAACCGTCGCCTTCGCACCGGATATGCGTGCACGACGGTAACCGCGGTAGCGGGGCCCGGCAAGAGAGTTTGTCTCAACGTCTGGCCGCGCGGACCGGTGCCGGAGGCGATGCTGGCCGCGGCCGCGCAGGTCGGACCGGTCACCGAGCCGATCCAGGCCCGCGGGCCGACTGCCAGCAACACCAAGATCACATGTACTGTCATGGTAGCCGCTGACCGGCTGCCTCAAGACCAACACCGCCTACGACGAGGACACCGCCTGGGCCCACCACCAACCCACCTCTTGACAATCAAGAACATGGGATGTCTGCCGCGAGCCGCTCGTGCGACGTGGCTACCCGGGTAGTCGAACGGCTGGTTGTCCCTCGGCGTCGCTGCGCGACGAAGTCCCGCCTTGCCGCCAACTGCCCCGCCTCGGACCGCCGGGTCAATCATTCAGCGTTGGAGACTCCGGTGCGGTCTTGGGCTTCGCCCGTCGGGATCGCTTGGCCGGTGCGGTCGCGTCCGTTGCGCTCTGGGCGGCATCGAACGCGTCGACGACGTCCTGCGGAATCCTGCCCCGGTCACTGATGGTGTACCCGTTGGCCTTGCCCCACTGCCTGATGGCGGTCAGCCGTTCCCGGTCGGCCGTCGACCGGGCCGGCCGAGCCGGTCGGGAACCGGCGACGCCCTCGGCCCGCAAACGGGCGATCCCACCCCGGCCTGTCCTGCGGGCGGCGGCAGTGTAGGGCAGCAGCAGTTCTCGCAATTCCGCTGCGTTCTTCTCGTTGAGGTCGATCTGATAGGTGATGCCGTCCAGGCCGAAATCGACGGTTTCATCGGCGGCCGAACCGTCTCGGTCGTCAATCAGCTCAACACGTGTCTGGCGCATGGTGGTGAGCGTCGCCCGGTTACGGATTTCCGTCAATGACGCCACGCGGGCTGAAATCGGATCGGCCGCTATGCGGCTTGACCCGCCGGGCGCCCAGGACGTCCGCCGGACGATCGTCAGCCCACGGCAAACCCGGGAACCTGATCTTCTCTGGACGTCACGCCGTCGAGCCTGAGCTCCAGCCGTACCCCTGCGGCAGGTAGCCCTCGGCCCGCGCGTACGGGATGAGCATCGCGGCGGTCAACTCCGGCCCGAGCGGTCTCACCTCGACGAGTGCACGGCGAATGGCGTAGCGGGCGATGGTGGGCAGCATCTCGCCTGGATGGGTGATCGACTCGGTGGTCCACGCGGCCCTGACTGTGAGCCGGAGAGTCGTCCCTGGTGAAGGCTGGCTGCGATGATCGCCCGATGCGGATATTTGAATATCCGACTGGGTGATGCCACCGATCCTTGTCTATGAAACCATCTCATCACTTCGCAGTAGCGCGGAGCTTCATGGGGGGAGTTGCGATGTTCGTTGGCCTTTCTGCGTGGTCACGGTTCCTCATCCGGTGCGGCTTTCTGCTTCTGTCACTGATCCTGCCCACCGCGGCAGCCTCGACGTTCGTCGTGGCGCCGGCCGCAGCCGCAGTTCCGGCCGCAGCCGCAGTTCCGGCCGCAGCCGCAGTTCCGGCCGCAGCCGCAGTTCCGGCCGCAGCCGCAGTTCCGGCCGCAGCCGCAGTTGCGGCCGCAGCCGCAGCGCCAGCCGCTGCCGACCCGGCGGAACGGGTCGGCATTGGGGCTTCGGCGGGATTCCGGCCGGCCGCCCGGACTGCCGCGTGCGGCGGCGGCCCGCTGGCGTTCGGGCAGATCGTTGTCTGTCCCTCGATCAGCGGCACCGAGCAGCACGTCTACTCGGTCACCACGACCCAGGACTCAGACACCCTGTTCACCATGCGGACCCGCGGATCCGGCGACACCGTCAGTGGGACCATCAACGCCTCGGACGGCACGTTCGTCTGCCCGCTCTTCTCTGATGCCAGCACCTGTCAGCTCGGGCCCGCGGGAAGCTACACGATCACGGTCTCGCTGGCATTCGGTGGCAGCGGAAACTACTCTCTCGCGGTCGAGTCGATGCGGTCGCCGTCGTCCTGCACCGCGCTGCCGAACTCCTTCTTCTCCTTCGCCTCGTCCGGCCACACGGCCACGCTCGCCGCCGGCGCCGCGGCCCACTGCTACCGGTTCAACCAGCCGGCCGGCACGGTGCTGCACCTTGTGGATCCCGGCGGCGCCGGCGACGTGCGGGGGGAGATCCTGGATGCGCAGTTCCAGCCGTTGTGCCAGGTCCGTGACACCACGAATTGCACATTGACCCGGCCCGGACCGTACCGGTTGTTCCTCGTCGAGTCGAACGGCACCGAGGTCACCTACACGCTGCGGATGCCGCGGATCTCCAACTCTTTCGGGTGCCCCACGCTTAAACTGGCGCGGTTCGGTGATCCCGGCGACGCCGTCGGCACCGGCACGGTAGGCCGGAACGACATCACCTGCCACAAGTTGAAGAACGTCACCGCGAGCGCGGTCACCGTACGTCTCAGCCCCGACCAGCAGCTCTGGTGGACGATCTACGACAACGCCGGCCAGGAGTTCTGCGACAAGTTCTCCGCGCCGCGCTCGTGCCGGCTGTCCGGCACCGGCGACTACACGCTGACCGTGGAGAACCAGGACATCTTCGGCTCACCGACGGCCTTCAACGTCGCGGTGGCGGCGGTGTCCCGCGACGCCGGATGTGCAAACACCACCGGAACGTCGTGGGCCCTCCCGACGATCGTTATCCGGCCCACCTCCGCCCTGTACACGAACTGCCAGCCGTTCAAGGGCAACGCCGGGGACCGGATCGTCCACTACTCCGCCCCGACCGTGTTCAACTTCGTCTCCACGTGGATCGTCGACCGGAACGGTACCCAGATCTGCGGCAGCCCGTCCGAACAGGACGGGTGCGTGCTACCCGCCACGGGGACGTACCGCGTGATCTCCTATCTGAACAACTGGGACCCGGGCTCCGACCCGACGTACAAGCTGCAGATCCGCCGGCTGTCGAACCCCGTCGGGTGCCCCGTCGTCCGCCCAGGCGCCTACGGCGCGGTGCCACCGCTCGGCGGCATCCGCTGCCGGATCCTCGACATCCCGGCCGCCGGCACCTACCGGGTGCGACCGGTGAGCGTTGACAACCACGAGCTCTTCGGTCAGCTGTACGACCGCGCCGGGCTCCGGCTCCCCTGCGGTACGGTGCTGTGCCAGATCGCGGCGCCCGGCAGGTACACGCTGGTGCTCGACCCGGCGCCCACCTCGGTCGTCGACAACGACTTCCAGTACGCGCTCGCGCTGCTTTCCGCGGTGCCGTCGGGCTGCGCCGAGGTCTCGGACACCGGCTACGCGGGCCCACCGCACCGCGGCCAGTTCGCCGGCGCCGGACAGCACAACTGCCTGCAACTGGCCAGCCCGGCCGGTGCCCGTGTCGTGGAACTGCTGCCCACCGACGCGACCGGAGCGGCCCGGCCGACGACGTTCGTCGTGGACTCCACCGGCACCTTTGTGTGCGACGACTCGTTCGGGTTGCGTTTCGCCTCGTGTGAACTGAACGGCACCGCGCCGTTCTTCGCCGTGCTCGTTTCGGAGGGCGGCGTTCCGACGGGCCCGTACGCTCTCGCCTTCGCGCGGGTCGACGGCCCGCCGGCGTGCCCGGTCCTGCCGCGGACCGCGGACGGCACCACGGTCACCACGGGCGCCGACCGCTTCGCGGTGTGCCTGTCCGTACCCGCCGATCAGCACGCTGGCCAGGAGGTCTTCACCTACCGGCGCACGTCGGGAACGGGCAACGCCAGCATCTCCATCTTCGACGCGGGAGGGTTGAGGTACTGCGGCCCCACCAGTCCGTCTACGGACCGCACGTTCACCTGCCCGCTCCCGACCGGCCCAGTGACGGTCATCCTCGAAACCGACGCCGTCGACGCCAGCTACCAGATCACCCACCGCGACCCGGCAACCCCGGCACCGTAGGCGACGCGATCCGCACGCCGCCCGCCACCCGATCGGGTGGCGGGCGGCTCGGCCGTCGTCGATGAGCGGAAGTCTGGCCGGACCGGCGGTGACGGATCATGATCGTCGGCTGGGGTCGAAAGGGGGCGGCTTCTGCTAACGCGGTGTGGCTACGCGTTACTCCTCGGCGTGTCGAGGCTGGTACGGGCGTTGCTCTTGGATGTCGGGGGCGGCTGCGACCGGCGACCGGGACGAGGCGCCGGTTGCTGTGCGGCGCTGCTTGCTTCATCCGTTTCAACGCCCGGGTAATGCTTTGTCCACCGCGACGAAAAGGCCGACGATCGCTGCTTTGAGACCCTTGATCAGGACGACGGCCGCCGCAGCGGCCCACGCTGCGGACGGCTCGTCGGGAAATCGAAGCAGCAGGGTCCAAAAAGGTGTCTAGCATCCACCCCCAGGCGTCTCGGCAGGCCGTCGGTTCTGGGCAAGTGGTCCACCAGCCGGTGACGACCGCTCGAAGTGGGTCACCAGCGGGTCCGGCGCGGCGACGCCGACGGATGCGGCAGGTCGGACAGCCGCTGTCCAACACTGTGTCCGTCGACGCCGACACACTCCACGCGGTCAACCGCAGTACGAGTGATTCTTGTCGTTATTGCCGTCGCCGACGTATACGCTGCTGTAATGGGGGCGCATCTGATAGATCACCAGATCAAAGAATCCGCCATTGGTGTTGATGGTGTTGTTCGAATTGTTCCACCAAGACGACGCCTTGCCCCATAGGATTTGGTAAATGCCTATGCTATAACCACAGCCAACATGGGAGGTGTACCATTCAATGCTGCCGCCGTAGTACGCGTGCTCGAACCAGCAGTAGGCGTTACTAGGACACGACGCTTGAGCCTGTGCGTTGGTGCGGGACGCAGCGGTGGAGAAGGTGATGAAGTGACCCTCACCTGCCTGTACCGTGTCACCGCTGATCTGTTTCGCCCCAGGATGCTGGGCGACGAATGTTGAGACCTCCTGTCGCACGTTGGCTTGGTTGGCCGGGGCAGCGAATGCGCTACCAGGGAATGCCGCGACGGCCAGAAGTCCGACGATTGTTGCACGGAGTATCCTCACGCTTTCTCCTCAGGTGATAGATGGGCGGCTGACGGGGATCCGATCGCCAAATCGTTGACGCATTCCTGCGGGCCTGAACCGGCGCTGGGCGTCGGAGCTCCGAGCCCGAAATCGCCATGTCCCACGAAGCGATTTTGCCTCTAGCGAATGTGAGAAGGTTCTCCTGGTGCCGGCAGGTGCACTCACGCCAGAGCGAGTTGCGTGATCATTCGAGGATTGAGGGAGTGTCTCAGACGATCACGCGCACCTGTTCGATATTCCACGATCCCCCTTTCCGACGTCGCCGTGTTGTGCTCTCTCGCCCACCGAGTCACCTGGCACTGAGGCTCGTCCTGTGCACCGGTGACCTCGGCTCGCAGGATGGGGAACGAACCCCATCGTGGCGCCAAGGCCCCGGCGAAGGTGGCAGCATCACCCCGGTCGCGCAATCGGCAGAAGCCAAGGGTCGGGCGGTGCTCCAACGCCTCGCGTAGTCCTTTGAACACGTGACCTCCGAGGCGTGGGTCCTGTCCGGTAACCCGCCAGTTCGATTTGACTGCGGCCAATCTTCGCGTGCGCTGGTTGGCTGAAACCCTGCAGGAACCTCAAACACGCAGCGTCATGTTTGAATACCCGGTATGAGGGAGCTGGAGCTTCGACTGCTAGGTCCGGTCGATGTCAGAACTCACGGCCGGACGATGTACGCGGGCCCACCCCGCCAGCGCTGCGTGCTGGCCGCCCTTGCCGTCGACGCCGGCCGCCCCGTGCAGATGGACACGCTGATCGGTCGGGTTTGGGGCCACATGCCTCCGGACGGCGCCCACCATGCGATCTACGTCTACGTTTCCCGGATCCGGGGAATGCTGCGCGCGGCGGCCGGCGACGGTGCGCCGGTAGCGTTGGCTCGACGGTCGCGCGGCTACGTCCTGGGCCTTGCACCCGACCGGATCGATGTGCATCGGTTCCGCGCACTCGTGGCGCAGGCCGCCGCTGGGCCGGACGAACGGTCGGCGCGGAGCCTACGCGATGCGCTGGACCTGTGGCACGGCACGCCGTTGGCCGATGTCCCCGGTGACTGGGCGGCCCGCACCCGCGAGGCCTGGCGCCAGCAGTACGTCGAGACGGTGGCGACCTGGGCGCAGGCCGAGTTGCGGCTGGCGAACCCGGCAGCGGTGATCACTCCGCTGACAGAGCTGGTGGCCGAACAACCCCTCGCTGAGAAGGTGGTCGCGATCCTGATGCAGGCCCTGCTCCGGACCGGTCACGCAGCCGACGCACTGGACTACTACGGCGCCACCCGCCAGCGGCTGGCCGAGCAATTGGGCGTCGATCCCGGGTTGGAGCTCCGCAGAGCTCACGAGCTGGTACTGCGCGGCGAGGCGGACCCGCCGGAATCACGGGAACCAGCCGTCGTGCGCGGGCCGGGGCCCGTTCCGCGCGGGGCGGATCGCCCGGTCCCGGCTCAACTACCCTGGAACGTCGTCGGGTTCTGTGGCCGCACGGCTGAGATCGCGGCGCTCGACGCGGTACTGCCGGCGCACGACAGTCAGCCGTCGTCCAAGGTCGTGGTCCTGTCCGGCATGGCCGGTGTCGGAAAGACCGCCCTGGCCGTCCATTGGGCCCACCGGGTCGCCGCGCGGTTCGCTGATGGACAGTTGTATGTGGACCTGCGCGGGTTTGATCCGGGCGGCTCGGTGATGCCGTCCGGGGACGCGGTGCGCGGGTTCCTGGACGCGCTCGGGGTTGCGGCGCACCGTGTCCCGACCGACGCGGGCTCCCAGGCCGCGCTGTACCGCAGCGTGCTCGCCGGAAAGCGGATCCTGGTGGTGCTGGACAACGCCCGCGACGCTGACCAGGTCCGCCCGCTGCTGCCCGGCACACCCGGCTGCCTGGTCGTGGTCACCAGCCGCAACGAAATGCCCGGACTACTGGCCACCACTGGTGCCCACCCGCTGACGGTGGACCTGCTGACCGCAGCGGAGTCGCGTCAGCTCCTCGCTTGCCGCATCGGCGCGGACCGGCTCGATATCGATTCCGACGCCACCGACGAAATGATCGCCCGGTGCGGCCGGTTGCCGCTCGCATTGGCGATCGCGGCCGCCCGCGCCGCCAGCCGCCCGGACTTCACGCTCGCCGCGCTCGCCGGGCAGCTCCGCGACAACCGGAACCGGTTGGACGCGTTCACCGCCGGCGACCCTGCTACTGACG
>Ga0207678_10004668_pt1 | contig 12302 bp, 10 predicted proteins | sample KBSC63metaG_FD_184319 | JGI IMG/M metagenome (GOLD analysis project Ga0207678, IMG submission 184319) | Corn rhizosphere microbial communities from Kellogg Biological Station, Michigan, USA - KBS C6-3 metaG (SPAdes) (version 2) | ecosystem: Host-associated > Plants > Roots > Rhizosphere > Soil ... | reverse complement strand
TTGGCCCGGAAATAGTCGGTCAAATTCAGTTCGCTGGTGGTGCCGGTCTGGGTGCAAACCGTTTTGCCGCCAAGCTGCAAGGCGGTATCGATCCCGGCATCCCGGCGCAACAGAAAGCCCTGGCCGTCGTAATAGGCGACGCCGGCGAACATCAGGCCAAGCGAACTTTCCCGTGACATCGTCCATGTCGAGTTGCGCGACAATACATCGATCTGGTTCGATTGCAGCGCCGCGAAGCGGGTGACCGCATCAAGCGGCACGAACGTCACCCTGGCGGGATCGCCGAAAATCGCCGCCGCCACGGCGCGGCAAATATCGACGTCAAAGCCGGTCCACGCATTCTTGTCGTCCATGCTGGAAAAGCCCAGCAACCCCTGGCTGACGCCACAATTAAGCGTACCGCGCTCCTTGACTGCTTTCAGGGTCTGCGCGCTGGCTGGAAGGCCCGCAACAACGAAGGCCAGCAATGCGAGGATCGGGGTGATCACGGTCCGTCTGTTGAAATCAGGCATTTGGATCTCGCGATCGTGGCGGTTAACACGCTCTTCGGCCCAAGGAACGTAACAAGGGACGTAACAAGGGACGTGAGCAGGCTAACACACCCGGAAGGGTTACCAATGCATTCCTGAGAGGGACGGTGCGCGCCCCACGCAGGCAGCGCCGGGCGATCAAAGCGAGGCTTGCAGATCTGATGCCGGTGCCGCCCGTAGCCCGGATGAAGCCAACGGGTCGATCCGGGCTACGATTGAGACCTAGTCCTCGACCCCATATCGGTGCAGATCGTTGCCGTGGGTGTCGAGCCAGTTCTTGGCGCGCTCGACATGACCGCAGGCCCGGCCGACCACCCGCCAGAACCTGGCTGAGTGATTCATCTCGACGAGATGAGCGACCTCATGGGCAGCCAGATAGTCCAGTACGTAGGGCGGCGCGAGGATCAGTCGCCAGGAAAACGACAGCGATCCGGCCGAGGTGCACGAACCCCAGCGGCTCGACTGATCGCGGATCGATACCCGCTTCACCCTGACGCCGAGATCTTCCGCATAGGCGAGCGAGGCCTTGTGCAGATCCTTGCGGGCTTCACGCTTGAGAAAGTCGTGGACGCGCCGGTCCATGTGCTCGACGCCGCCGGCCACGCACAGCACCTTCTCGCCGCTGTCGCGGGTTTCGGTCCATACCGTGCCGCGCTCGCCGGCGCGATGCACGATCCGGTGCGGCACACCGCGCAGCGGAACCACTGTTCCAGCATGAAACGGTGCGGCCTTGGGCAGACGACCGAGACGCGCGGCGATCCAGCCGCCGTGAAGCCGCGCAAACTCCTTGGCTTCGACGAGCGTGCCGCGCGGCGGCATGGTCAGGATCGCTTCACGATCGGTCGGATGAATGCGCAAGGTGTAGCGCCGCGCCCGGCGATGCCGTCGCAGTCGAATCGCAAAGTATTGCGAGCCGTGTTTGACCAAAACAGTCGCGGGTTCGGCGGGCCGCCGATAGAGGAGCGCACGAGTAGCCATGTCTGAAAGTCCGGGGAGCAGGAGTGCGCCCGGATTCTGCCATATCCGCCGCCATTGAAATCGCTCGGCGCAAAAACAAATCATTTGCCCAATATACAGGGGCTTGGGGGCAAATGCCCCCTACCGGCAGGGGCTGGAACCGAAAAAATTGGGTAGAATCACCATTCAGGAGAACGCTCAAGGAGTGATTCCGACCTCATTCTTTAAAAGGAGGGCGAATCCGGATTCTTTTAGTCCGTTCAGGAGCTTACCTGCCGAGCCGATTCGAAGGCGAAATTGGCATTATTCAGCCGCAGCTGATGTGGGGACCAATTGCAGCTTGGTATTCGCCGCAGACAACATGAAATCGGAGATTCTCGGCACGATTTCGGAACGGAATCGCGAACCGTTGAACACACCGTAATGTCCGACGCCCTTTTGCACGTAATGCACGCGGCGATGATCGGGAATCGCGGAGCAAAGCGCGTGCGTTGCTTCGGTTTGACCGAGACCGGAGATGTCGTCCTTCTCGCCTTCGACCGTCATCAACGCCACGCGGCGGATTTTCGACGGATCGACCGGCTTGCCGCGATGAGTCATCTCGCCTTTCGGCAGCAAGTGCTTGACGAACACGACATCGACGGTCTGCAGGTAATACTCCGCGGTCAGGTCCATGACGGCGAGATACTCGTCGTAGAACTCGCGGTGCTTGTCGACCATGTCGCCGTCGCCCTTCACCAGATTGTTGAACAGCGCCTTGTGCGCATCGGTGTGGCGGTCGAGGTTCATGGTGATGAAGCCCGAGAGCTGCAGAAATCCCGGATAGACGTCGCGCATCACGCCGGGATGCGGGAACGGCACCTTGGTGATGACGTTGTTGCGGAACCATTCGATACCGCGTTCGGCGGCGAGATTGTTCACCGCAGTCGGATTGCGGCGGGTATCGATCGGGCCGCCCATCAGCGTCATCGACAGCGGCACGAAGGGATCGCGATTGGCTTCCATAACGGAAACCGCGGCCACCACCGGCACCGAGGGCTGGCACACCGCGATGATATGCATGTTGCCGCCGAGCACGTGCAGCATCTCGATGACATAGTCGACGTAATCTTCGAGATCGAAGCGGCCTTCCGAGAGCGGCACCATCCGCGCATCGGACCAGTCGGTGATGTAGACTTCATGGGTCGGCAGGAACGCTTCGACCGTGCCACGCAGCAGCGTCGCGTAATGGCCGGACATTGGCGCCACGATCAGCACGCGCGGCTGCGGGCTGCGCAACGGCCGCGTCAGCTTGCGATCGAAATACAGCAAACGGCAGAACGGCTTTTCCCAGATCGAATGAACCTCGACCGGCGTGCGAACGCCATTCACTTCGGTGGTGTCGAGGCCCCATTCCGGCTTGCCGTAGCGGCGCGTGGTCCGTTCGAACAATTCGCAGGCCGCGGCGATCGATTTGCCGAATTGGGTGTGCGACCACGGATTGAGCGGATTCTGAAACAGGATTTTTGTCGCATCGGTCACGGCACGGGCCGGATTGAGCGACGCGTGGGCCATTTCGTACATCCAGTACATCGGCGTCGTGAGCGCCGGACTGCCTTCGGCCACTAGTGGCGGTGCGCCGCCAAACTCCCCAATCGGCATTGATTTCTGACCTCTGTTTTGCGCCGCAGCATAGTGCCGAATGCGTAATAATGCGTCAATGCGCTGTCGGTAGATCTACCGGGCTAAAAGCCCGAAAACCTTGAGAATTCACGGGAATAGTGACTTATTCGCCACCCCCGAGCAGGGATCCGTGGCGTTTGGCGCTGCGTAAAAGGGCTAGGAAGATCGCAAATGAGGCAACGAACAACACGGCGTTGATGGCGAGGGCGTGAACCATCAGGTCGGCCCGAAATACATGGTCGATCAACAGCGACCGCATCCCCTCGAACACATAGGTCGGCGGCAGCGTCCAGGCGAGATATTGCAGCCAGTTCGGCAGCACGCTCACCGGATAATAGATGCAGGCGAGCGGCATCACGCCGAACATCAGCGTCCAGACGATGCTCTCGGCGCCCAGCCCGTTGCGCAGCACCAGGCCGGAGACGAAAATCCCGATCGACCAGGAGGTGAAGATCAGATTGCAGAAGAAGGCTATCAGCGGCAGGCCGATGGCGAAGAAGTTGAAATTGAAGAAGAACAGCGCCAGCAGCGTCATCGGGATCACGCCGATCGCGAGCCGGATCAGGCTCATCACCATCAGCGAGATCAGGAACTCGATCGGCTTGAGCGGGCTCATCATCAGGTTGCCGAGATTACGCGCCCACATTTCTTCAAGAAACGAGATCGAAAATCCGAGCTGACCGCGGAACAGGATGTCCCACAGGATAACGGCGCCGATCAGCGAGCCGCCGGCGTGCGCGAAAAACCCTGACGTCTGCGAGATGTAATTCTGCAGGAACCCCCAAGTGATGATCTGCAGCGCCGGCCAGTAGATCAGTTCAAGGAGCCGCGGCCAGGATGACATCAGGAGATACCAATAGCGCAGCACCATCGCGTTGATGCGCTGCGGCGAAATCCCCCTGTTGGCGACGATCTCGCTCACGGCGCGCCCTCCCGCACCCGGCCCCGCGCGACATCGAGAAACACTTCCTCCAGCGTGGCGCGGTTGTAGCGCACCAAGATCTGGTCGGGACTGTCGTCATCCTCGATCCGGCCGCGCTTCATGATGATGACGCGGTCGCACAGCCGCTCCACTTCCAGCATGTTGTGCGAGGCCAGCAGGATGGTGGCGTCATGGCTCTTGCGGTAGTCCTGCAAATGCTGCCGCACCCAATCGGCGGTATCGGGATCGAGCGATGCCGTCGGCTCGTCGAGCAGCAACAGCTCAGGCTGGTTGATCAACGCCTTCGCCAGCGCCACGCGGGTCTTCTGCCCGGCCGAGAGCTTGCCATTGGCGCGGTCGAGGAAATCGCCGAGATCGAGATCGGCGGCGAGCTGCTCGATGCGTTGGCGCAGATTTTCAACCGCATAGAGGCGGCCGAAAATGGTCAGGTTCTGCCGCACCGTGAGCCGCATCGGCATGTCGACATAGGGACTTTCAAAATTCATCCGGCCGAGTACATCGGCACTGTGCTCCGGCATCGGATGCCCCAACACCTGGATGCGGCCCGACGTCGGCAACACCAGCCCCATGATCATGGCGATGGTGGTAGTCTTGCCGGCGCCGTTGCCGCCCAACAGGCCGGTGATGCTGCCGCGCGCGATGCGGAACGAGACGTCATCCACCGCGCGGGTGGTTTTGTAGGTTTTGATGAGGTGCGCGACCTCGATCGCGGCGGGTCCTGGAGGATCCGCCGCGGGCGGTTGCCCCAGCGTGGCCGGTTCGTTGAACGTCATGCGAGCCGTTCATTGGGGCATCGTGGCGGCAAGTGCAAGAAGGACGTGGATGGCCCTCCACGGGGGAGAAAGCGCAAGTTTGTGATCGTGCCTCCTCGCGGCTAAACTCACGGCATGACCGACGTTGCAGCTTCCGATTTCCGCCATTCGCGCCGCTATGTCCGTCTGGATACAATCCTGCGGCTGCGCTGGCTGGCCGCGCTCGGCCAGCTCGCCGCGATCTTCATCGTGGCGCAAGGGCTCGAATTCGACGTTCCCGTCATGCCCTGCGTTGCCATTGTCGGCCTCTCGGCGGTGACCAATCTCGCGCTGCAGATCAGGTTCAATCCGATGCAGCGGCTGGAACCGATCTACGCAGCGGTGCTGCTAGCGCTCAACATCGTCGAACTTGGCGCACTCTTGTTCTTCACCGGCGGGCTGCAGAACCCGTTTTCATTCCTGTTCCTCGCCCCGGTTTTGATCTCAGCCACCGCACTGCCGATCCGGCTGACGATCGCACTCGGCGTTCTCGCGGTCGCCTGCGCCTCGGCGCTGGTATTCTTCCATCTGCCGTTGCCATGGGACAGCGATGACCCGCTGGTGCTGCCGCCGATCTATCTTTTCGGCGTCTGGCTCTCGATCCTGCTCGCGATCGGCGTCACCAGTCTTTACGCGTTCCAGGTCACCGAGGAGTCCCGCAAACTTTCGGACGCGCTGGCCGCGACCGAATTGGTGCTCACGCGAGAACAGCATCTCACCCAGATCGACGGCCTCGCCGCCGCCGCCGCGCATGAACTCGGCACGCCGCTGTCGACGATCTTTCTGATCGCGCGCGAGCTCGAAAAGACGGTGCAGGACAATGGCCATCTGACGTCCGAGCTCAAGACCCTGCGCGAACAGGCACAGCGCTGCCGCGACATCCTGGCCAAGATCACCCAGCTTTCTTCCTCAGGCGCGCCGTTCGACCGCATGCCGCTGTCGACGCTGATCGAGGAATCCGTGGCGCCGCATCGCGATTTCGGTGTCGCCATCAAGGTGCGGCTTGCTGTCGCAGCCACCCGCGAGCCGGTCGGCGCCCGCAACCCGGCGATCCTCTATGGCGTCGGCAACATCCTGGAAAATGCCGTCGATTTCGCCCGGTCAACCGTCGAGGTGAACGCGTGGTGGAACTCGGATACCGTCGAGATGGTCATCTCGGACGATGGCCCGGGCATCGCCCCCGACATGCTCAAACGCATCGGCGAACCCTATTTGTCGCGTCGGCGCGGCGCTGATGAGGCCCAAACCGGGCGAACCGGCCTCGGACTTGGCATCTTCATCGCCCGTACGCTGCTCGAGCGTACCGGCGCAAAGGTCTCGTTTACCAACCGGATCTTTCCCGATCACGGTGCTGTGGTGCAAATCGTCTGGCCGCGCGAACGGTTCGAGACCGACGCAAGTGTCGCCGACGCAGCCTCTTAGAAGCGTTCATATTGGGTGCCTGGCATTATGGATGGCAGGTGGTCGACTTTAGGTGGCCTTGGCAGCGCCATCTTGCCGCGCCATATGCTGATTACCCGACACAAGGATAACCGACCTTGAACGCCATCGCCGAACTGAACGATCTCACCGACCGCTCACTTCTTATCGTCGAGGACGACAAGCCGTTTCTGGAACGCCTGTCGCGCGCGATGGAAACCCGCGGCTTCGCGGTCACCTCATGCGACACCGTGTCCGACGGTCTCGCGCAGATCGGCCGCGCCGCGCCGGCATTTGCCGTGGTGGATTTGCGGCTTGGCGACGGCAACGGGCTCGACGTGGTGTCGGCGCTGAAGCGCAAGCGCCCCGAAGCGCGCGCGATCGTGCTGACCGGCTATGGCAACATCGCCACCGCCGTGACGGCCGTGAAGATGGGCGCGGTGGATTATCTCTCGAAACCAGCGGACGCCGACGACGTCGTCGCGGCGCTGCTCGCCAGCGGCACGGAGAAATCCGAACTGCCGGCAAATCCAATGTCGGCGGATCGCGTGCGCTGGGAACACATCCAGCGCATCTACGAGATGTGCAACCGCAACGTCTCGGAAACAGCACGGCGGCTGAACATGCACCGCCGCACCCTGCAGCGCATTCTGGCGAAACGCGCGCCGCGCTGAGTCTTGCTTAGTTAGGACGATCGTAGGGTGGGCAGAGCAAAGCGTGCCCACCATTAAAGAGGGCGGTCGCCGATAATGGTGGGCACGGCGCAAACGCGCCTTTGCCGACCCTGCGCACTTTCTTAAAACTCAGCGTGCCCCTGCGGATCGACCAATCGATTGATCCGTTGGGCTGCGGCCATCGCGAACCGCACGGTCATCAGCTTGCGGGTCGGCGCCGGCAGACGATGTTCCGGCGCCTCGCAATGCAGATGCGCGCCATAGGCGTCGGCGATGATCAGGCCGGTATCCTCAGGGAAAATCTCGCACGGCAAATCCTGCGTGAAGGCAAAGAACAGCCGGTCGCAATGCATCCGGTAATCCTGCCACTTCTGGTCGGCACGCAGATCCTCCACCGATGATTTGATCTCGACGATCCAGATCTCACCGCGCTCGTTCAGCGCCACCAGATCGGCGCGCCGCCCCGAAGGAAGCGGCAACTCGCTGATGCAGGAAAAACCGAGCGTCCGCAGCATCCGCGCGGTACCGCGCGCAATCGCCAGCGCCGTCTCCGACTGGCGGCGGTCCGGCGCGGGCATGAGGGTGATCTGGCGTGCGGGCGATTCCATCCGACAAGCGTATCCGATTTTGGCGCCGCCGCCCATCGAGCGTGGTCCGAAAAAGCTCGCCTACATTCCATACGCGGTCCGGGCCGGCTTTTCGAAAGTGGGGGACGGGAACCCGCCGCATCCTCGTCGCTTATCACTGGGCCGCTGACGGATTGCGAGGCGGACGATGAGGGCTGCCCCGCATGATCGACGACCTCTGGTACAAGAACGGCGTGATCTATTGCCTTTCCGTCGGCACCTATATGGACGCCAATGGCGACGGCATCGGCGATTTCAAGGGTCTGCTGCGGCGGCTGGATTATCTGGATGGACTCGGCATCACCACGATATGGCTGATGCCGTTCCAGCCATCGCCCGGCAGGGACGACGGCTACGACATCTCCGATTATTATGGAGTGGATCCGCGTTACGGCACGCTGGGCGACTTCGTCGAATTCACCCATGGCTGCCGGCAGCGCGGCATTCGCGTGATCATCGACCTCGTCGTCAATCACACCTCCGACCAGCATGCGTGGTTCAAGGACGCGCGAAGCTCAAAGGATGCGCCTCATCGCGACTGGTATGTCTGGTCCGACAAGCGGCCCGCAAACGCCAATACCGGCATGGTGTTTCCCGGCGTGCAGAAATCGACATGGACGCGCGATAAGGAGGCCGGCGCCTGGTATTTTCACCGCTTCTACGATTTTCAGCCTGACCTCAACACCTCCAACCCGCACGTGCAGGCGGAAATCCTCAAGATCATGGGGTTCTGGATTCAACTCGGCGTCTCCGGCTTCCGCATGGACGCGGTGCCGTTCATCATCGCGACCAAAGGGCCGAAGGTCCGCAAGCCTGTCGAGCAATACGACATGCTGCGTTCGTTCCGGGAATTCTTGCAGTGGCGAAAGGGCGACGCCATCATCCTTGCCGAGGCGAACGTGCTGCCGGAAACCGACATGGAATATTTCGGCCGTGACGGCGACCGCATGCACATGATGTTCAATTTCCACGTCAACCAGCATTTGTTCTACGCGTTGGCGTCCGCCGATTCAAAGCCGCTTGCCAAATCGCTGGCCGCGACCAAACCGCGCCCGGCCACCGCGCAATGGGGCCTGTTCCTGCGCAACCACGACGAACTCGATCTCGGCCGCCTGACCAAAACCCAGCGCGACGCCGTGTTCAAGGCATTCGGTCCCGACAAAGGCATGCAGCTCTACGAGCGCGGCATCCGCCGCCGCCTGGCTCCCATGCTCGGCGGAGATCGCCGGCGGCTGGAGCTTGCTTACAGCCTGTTGTGCACATTGCCGGGAACGCCCGTGATCCGTTACGGCGACGAACTCGGCATGGGCGACAATCTCGATCTGCCGGAACGCAATTGCGCGCGCACACCGATGCAATGGTCGACCGAACCGCATGCGGGCTTTACCGAAGGTGACCGGCCATGTTCGCCCGTCATCGACAAGGGCCCCTACGGCTACGAACACGTAAACGCCGCAAAACAGCGGCGCGATCCAAATTCGATGCTGAACTGGACCGAGCGCATCATCCGGATGCGCAAGGAGGTGCCGGAAATCGGCTGGGGCGACTTCAAGGTCATCACGGTGCGTGATCCCGCCGTGCTCGTCGTCCGCTACGACTGGCGCAACAACTCGGTGCTGTTCGTACATAATCTCGACGAGAAGCCGCGCGAGATAGCCTTTGCGGTCGGGCTTCCGGGCGAGGCGGGCAAGCTTCTGGTCAATTTGCTGACGGAAGATCACAGCCACGCCGACAAGCGCGGCAAGCACACGCTGTTGCTGGAAGGCTATGGCTACCGCTGGTACCGCGTGGGAGGACTCGATTATCTGCTCAAGCGCAGTGACATCGATACCGATGCGACGGGGAAAACCAGTCACCCTGCTTGAGCAGGCCCACCGAGAATGACGCCCTCATTGCCGCGCAGATCGAGCGCGCCATGGATTTCCTCGCCCTGCCGATCGAGGAAGGTCGACAACAGGATTTGGCGACCGAACCCGATCGAATCTGAAGCGATGGAAGCGGGCTCAGGGCCGAGGTTCAGCGCGACGACGATCACACTGTCCTGACCTTCGCGGCGATAGAGCAGGATGTCGCCTTGCGCTGCGACCGGCTGGTAAGCGCCGGTTACCAGTTGCGGCCACTTCTTTCGAAGCGCGATCAGCGCCTTGTACAGGCTAAGGACAGAGCCAGCATCCGCATCAAGGTTGACGACGTTTTCGTGGGTGTAATCGTCCGCCAGCGGCAGCCACGGCCTGGTCGTCGAAAACCCGGCATTAGCAGTCGCGTTCCACTGCATCGGGGTGCGGCAACCATCGCGACCGACGCCAATCCCCGGCACGTTCTTCTCAAAGGGATCGCGCACCTGATCAGGGGCTATCGCGACCTGATGCATGCCGATCTCATCGCCGTAGTAGAGCGTCGGCGTCCCTCGCAGGGTCAGTAGCAGCATCGCCGCCACGCGCGCCTGCTCCATTCCGACACGGCTTGCGACCCTTGGGCGATCGTGATTGCCAAGCACCCAGTTCGGCCATGCCCCCGCGGGCAAGGCGCTTTCGTAGTCGGCAATGATCTTCTCGATCGAGCGTGCGCTCCACAGCGTTGAGAGCAGGGCGAAGTTGAATGGCATCTGCGCACCAGCCAGGTCGTTGCCGTAATAGACGACGAGACGGTGGAGCGGCAGATAGATTTCGCCGATCAGTACGCGATCGTCGAATTCGTCGATTACGCGCCGCATTTCGGCGATGACCTCGTGCACCTCGGGCTGATCGGTCGAATATTGCGTCAGAATTTTTTCGTTGGGCGGCCGGCCCTCGAGGTAATGCGGATTTGCCGGATTATCGCGAAATTCAACGTCCTTGATCAGATGCCAGATCACATCGACACGAAAACCGTCGACACCCCTACGCAGCCAGAACCGCATCACCTCGTAAATAACCTCGCGCACCGCGGGATTGCGCCAGTTCAAATCCGGCTGCTGGGCCAGGAATGCGTGGTAGTAATACTGCCCGGTCGCATCGTCATAGGCCCAGGCACTACCGCCGAATTCCGACAGCCAGTTGTTTGGTGGCTCGCCTTCCGATTTTCCATCGCGCCAGATGTACCAGTCGCGCTTTGGGCCGTCGCGGGAACCGCGGCTTTCGATGAACCACGGATGCTGATCGGAAGTGTGGTTCGGCACGAGGTCGAGGATGATCTTGAGACCGCTTTCATGCGCCGCGCTCACCAGCGCATCGAAATCATCCATAGTGCCGAAGAGCGGGTCGATGCCGGTGTAATCCGAAATGTCATAACCGAAATCGGCCATCGGCGAGGGGAAGATCGGCGATAGCCAGACCGCATCAATGCCGAGCGACTTCAAATACGGCAGGCGTTCGATGATCCCCCTGATATCGCCGACACCATCTCCATCGGTATCCTGAAAGGAGCGAGGGTAGACCTGATAGAAGATGCCGTGCCGCCACCAATCCTTGTCGCTCTGATCCATCCTGGAAATCGCCCTTAAACACGGTTGCGCGGGGCAACGCCAGAACCGCCCGCCGGTTCAGACCAATCTTGGGATCGCGGTATGGCGGACGTGGTGGCTCGGCCCAAAATCCGGGCGCCTCTCTCAACCGTGCCGGGCGAGCTGATACAGAGTGATGATCACCTCGAACAGGATCAGGAACACGATGATCAGTTCAAGCCGCAGCGAGCGCCTTGTATCGATGATATCGGTCAACACCTGTGCGGTCTCGGCAATGACACCGAGCTTGCGATTGAGCGATTCGGCCCGCTCCTTGAGCTCATATTCGTCTGCGAGCCGCGCATACAACCGCTCGAGATGCGGCTTGTCCCAGAGAATGTCGGGCTTCTCGGAAACTTCGACAGGCCCCGTCACCCGATGCCGCACCGAAAGGGCGTTGCCGATGTGCTTGAGGATTGCAGCCCGGCCGCCACGCATTCGCCCGCTCTGCGCCAACTCGCGCGCGAACGGCTCGGTGGTGTCGAATACGCTGGCGACCTCACGCTCGTGCCTTGCCAGCACGACGCTTTTTGCCAGCGCCTCGCCGATCAGGATCAACCGCTCCGGCGAGAGGCTTTGCAGGCAGATCGGGCCTCCGGGTGGTATCTGGTCCTCTCGTTCCGATGCAAGTTCGATCGTTGCGATCTCTTCGTCACGCCGCGTGAACACGCCGGTCATGCGCGATTGCAGGCCGCGAAGGAACTCTTCCTCCTCCAGCGCATTCAGGCCGATCAGCACCACTACGCCGTAGCGAAAGAGGATGGCGACGCCATTTTCGTTGACGCGAAACGCAAGCGGCGTAGTAGCCAGCACATCCCCGCGCTCAAGACCTGACGTGTTGAGGCGATCGCTGACAAAGAAAGCGCGAGCGGTGGTACGCGGTCCGCCCAGCGGCGATTTTGAGGCCTGGCTCATGGCAAGCGGAACCCGCCGAAGAGTGACGTCCCGACAGCGATCGATGGGTGCAATGTCGGGCCTCGCGCACTAAATATGCGAGTATTGAAGAGCTTATCACGAACCCATCGGGATCACACGCCGGTCACACGTGAGGACAAACCTGTGTTGACGAGGTTTCCCGGAAGAATATGGTGCCCCCATGGATGACAAGACCGAGACCCAGGCGAAGGCCGGCGCGATTATCGTTCCGGTGACGCTGTTCGAGCAGAATTGCATCATCATCTGGCAGGAGCCCACCAAGAAAGCGGTGGTGATCGATCCC
>Ga0207678_10004664_pt1 | contig 12308 bp, 14 predicted proteins | sample KBSC63metaG_FD_184319 | JGI IMG/M metagenome (GOLD analysis project Ga0207678, IMG submission 184319) | Corn rhizosphere microbial communities from Kellogg Biological Station, Michigan, USA - KBS C6-3 metaG (SPAdes) (version 2) | ecosystem: Host-associated > Plants > Roots > Rhizosphere > Soil ... | reverse complement strand
ACCTCGTCGAGGACGTAGAACGGCGAAGGCCGGGCGCGGAAGATCGACAGCAATAGCGCGAGCGCGGCCAGCGACCGCTCACCACCGGACAGCAGCGACAGCCGGGCGACCTTCTTGCCGGCCGGACGGGCCTCGACTTCGATGCCGGTGCGAAGCTGGTTCTCGGAGACACTCCTGCGGCGTTCGAAAAGCGGCACGGCCGGGGCGAGTTCTGGAAGCGCCTGGCGCGCGCTCGCAACTTCTATGGCGAGCTCCCGCAGATGCCTGACGCACAGCGTCTGTTCCAGGCGGTGAAGCATCTGAAGCCCGCGATCCTGACTGGGCTTCCTCTCGGCAAATGGGCCGCGCCGCAGAAAGAACGCTGGGCGGCCGAGCATTTCCCGAGCGCGCCGATCATCACGACGATGGCTCGGCAGAAATATCTGCACATGCAGCCGGGCGACGTGCTGGTCGACGATCGCGACACGCATCGGCACCTGTGGGAGGATGCGGGAGGAATCTTCGTCCACCACAAGAGTGCGGAAGAAACGCTTAGGCAGTTGGCGGAGATTTATCCGTCGGTGAGCATCGACGCTTAGATTGCCTACGCGTCTTTACGTTTTGATTTGGTTTTCCGCCTGACCCGCTGCTCAATCGAGCCGACCACCATGACCAGCAGATATCCACCAAAGGACCATGACAGGACCATCTTCCGGCTGGCTTGCGCGGAACCTTCACCTAGCCGACCAAGATACGCCAAACCCAGAAGGGCCAGCACAGTCAGCGAGGCCAAAAAGAGCATCGAAAGACTGACCGCAACGACCGAAGTCACCGGACCGGGCTTGCCAATTGGAGCAACCAGCCAGTCAGATAATGGCTGGGCGCACCTCAACGTCACCGACCAAAGAACAGCTCCTGCGGCCGCAGCAACAATGCAAGTGACTACGGGCGGCAAACTATCGCCTCGAAAGGATCAATCCGAAGCAGTTCAAGCGGCGGCGCGGTTGTCGACCTTCTCGACCCACTCCGGCCAGAACGCGGGCTCGCGGCTCGACCAGCCTGGCGCGGTCGCCGCGCTTTCGCTGATCGACTGGAGCAAAGTCCGGCGACGGTCCGGGTGGAGGTGCGGAAGCGCTGCGGCGGCGCAGAAGGCCGCGGGAAGCCACGGCCTGGCAGCTGCGCCAATCAACCGCTCGTAGAGGAAGCGGAAGGCCGCGAAATTCGGCAGCCGGTCCTGGCCCAGATCGAAGGCAGCAAGAGTAATCAGAGTCCCGATGAACGGCTCGATCATGTCCAGCCCGCTATCGTCGGGAATTTGCATGCGCAGGTGATCGATCTGCTTGTAGAGTCGGGCCTGGGCACGGATCGAAGCGGCCTCGCCCTCATCGCGGGCCCAGCAATCGATCGCATCGCGGCGGCCGTAAGCGACGTCCAGCGAACGGCGGATGTAACGCTGCGTAGCCTTCGAAAACCCCGCGAATTCCTTCATTTCCGAGATCAGCAACGCGCCGTTGGCTGGTTGGCTGGTTCTCGTAATCATGATCCCGACTCCTTTTGCCCAAGCGGGATCATGCGGTTTTTACGGTTACGTATTGCTTAACCACTTATCCCACCCCCGTTCAGCATTGAATCAGAGGGGCGCCGGGTTCGCAACGTTAATATTTCACGTGGCCGGACAAGCGCATGCGGTGTTGATTCTCCGCAACGCTATCGGAACGCTACCGTTATGGTTTCGACTCGCGATCTTCGTCGAATCCGGACGACGGGACGGGCTCGCTCGACTCCGGTTGGACGACCGACGGAGGATCCGACGCGTCCATCGACTCATCGCTTCCGACGTCGACCTTGGCGTCCTTGTCGCCCGGATCCCTGCGAAGCTTCTCCTCCAGCTCCGGCTCCGGGTTCTTCTGTTCGATGACCGGGGGCGGTCGCCGCTTCTTTTCACTCGTTTCGTTCACTTGCCTCTGCTCCGGCAATCGGTTCGCGGCTAGAACGACCGGAGGTTCAAAGCCGTTCCTGCGGCCGGGCGCTTTCGACCGGCGGCTCGACACGTTCTGCAAACACGCCACCGGGCTGATAGGCGCTTCATTTCGTAGGGAGTAGAAGCAGCGCGATGAAACCGCTCCTGCACCCTTTGCGCGAGAAACGCTTTTCCGACTGGCCCTTAGCGGTAAGGTCCATCCTCGGCTTTTGGCTGTTCTACGCCGTGACCGTTGTCGCCCGCGCCTTCCTCGGGCGCGATCCGATGACTGTCCTCACGAACAAGTCGCTGACGGTGACGGCGGGGATTGTCCTGACCTTCGCTATCTATGTCACACTCGTCCTGCTGGCCGCTAAGTCGAGCTTGCGCCGGCGCGGGGTCGTCGCGGTCCTGGCATCGTTCACCGCGGCCGCCGCGATGGCCGGGACGTTAATCTATGCCGACCGCTACCAGGACAAGCCGCAGGACGAAGTCCACTATGTCTCGAAGGAAGGCTACCAGATCACCGAACTGGGCAACGAGACCCGGATCGAACGCAACGGCACGGCGCCGCTGGTGGTCACCTGGCCGCGCGTCGGGTCGCTGCCACCCTACGAGCAGTTCCGGATTGCGGCCGATTCGACGGTCGGCTGGCTGTTTTTCTTCATGGCCTGGAGCGCCTTCTATCTCGCCATCAAGGCGCAGGAACTTGCGCTCACCGCGGAGCGGCGCGCGGCCGATGCCGAAAGCGCCGCCCAGTCGGCCCAGCTTCGCGCACTGCGCTACCAGATCAACCCGCACTTCCTCTTCAATACGCTGAACTCGCTGTCGTCACTGGTGATGACCGGCCGCAACGACCGCGCGGAGGCGATGCTGCTCGCGCTTTCGACCTTCTTCCGAAGCAGCCTGTCGCTCGATCCGGCCGCAGACATCACGCTGGCGCAGGAGATCGATCTCCAACGGCTGTATCTCGAGATCGAGAAGAGCCGTTTCCCAGACCGCCTGCAGGTCGAGATCGACGTTCCGGAGCAGCTCCGTTCCGCGCGCCTCCCTGCCCTCATCCTGCAGCCGATCGTCGAAAACGCGATTAAATACGGTGTCTCAAAGACACGCCAGAAAGTGTTGATTCGCATAGCAGGGCAATTGCGACCCGATGGGCGGATGGAAATCAGCGTGAGCAACCAGCTGACCAACGGGCGGAAGAACGAGTTGCCGGCGGCGACCCATGAGGGCACCGGGCTCGGCCTCGCCAACGTCAGCCAGCGGCTGGAAACCCGCTTCGGTTCGAAGGCCGACTGCCGCTACGGCCCGATGCAGGCCGGCGGTTACAAGGTTACGCTCACCGTGCCCGTGCAGGACAATGACTGACTTGTCTTCGCTCAGAGTTCTCATCGCGGACGACGAGCCGCTCGCGGCCGAGCGCCTGCAGGTCTTGCTCGCGCGTGCCAGGGGCGCTGCCCTCGTCGGCACCGCCAGCGATGGCGAATCGGCGATCAGCATGGCCGAGGCGCTCAATCCAGACGTGCTGCTGCTCGACATCGCGATGCCCGGCCTGGACGGGATCGACGTCGCCCGTTCGCTTGCCGGCCAGGCGCCGAGCCCGGCCGTCGTCTTCGTGACGGCTTTCGACCAGTTCGCCGTCGCTGCTTTCGAAGTGGCGGCGGTCGATTATCTGATGAAGCCGGTCGATCCGGAAAGGCTCCAGCGGGCCCTCGACCGTGCGCGCGATTATGTCGAGCATCACCGGGTTGCAGCGCCGAAGACTGTCGAGCCGTCGAAATGGATCGATGAATTCTGGGCTTCCGATCTGAGCGGCCTGGTCCGCATCGCGTCCAAGGATATTGACCGGGTCTCGGCAGAACGCGATTACATGCGGCTGCACGTCGGGCGCAGAAGCTGGCTCATCCACCATTCGATGACCGCCCTCGAGGAAGGGCTGGACCCTTCCCTGTTCGTCCGGCTCCACCGCTCGGCAATCGTGCGCAAGGACTTCATCACCGGCTTCACGCGCAATCCCTCGGGCCGCTGGATCGCCCGGCTTGCCGACGGGACCGAGCAGCCGGTGGGGCGCCTCTACTCGGACCGCGTTCGGGCAATCGCCGGACGCTGATCCCGGTCGACGAGAGTAGCTAGCGTGACGTCGTGCGCGACGTTGCCGAGGGTTCGGACGATGTCCGGGATCATCTCGACCGCGACGAGTAGCCCGAGCGGAGCGATTGGCGCACCGAGGGCAATCGCGATCGGGGCAATCGAGCTGATGTAGCTGATCTCGCCGGGAAGGCTGATCGCCGGATAGCTCATCACGGCGCCCACGGCCGTCGCGGCAAGGATCGCGCCCGGTCCCGGATCCAGTCCGACCGCATAAGCGACGTAGACCGCCACCGCGGTGTTCATTGCCGGGCCCGTTGCGCGAAACAGGGCGACCGCGATGGGCAGGCTGACGTCGGCGACATCGTCACGAATTCCCAACTGCCGAGCGCTCGTCAGCATCGCGGGAAGACAGGCGAGCGACGACCGGGTGGAAATGGCGATGCCCTCGGGCGGAAGAAGCGCTCTCGCGAACCGCTGGAGCGGAATGCGTCCGACGACGACCGCGAGCGGATAAGCCGCGACGGTAATCACCACGCCCACCCCCGACACCAGCAGGATGTAGTGGACCAGTGCCGCGAAGGCCGCTCCGCCAGCCGCTGCGCCCAACCCGAACGCAAGCGCGAGCACGCCCACCGGCGCAAGCCACAGAATCCAGCCGATGATGACCAGAAAGGCATCGGTGATCGCGGCAAAAAAGGTGACCAGCGATGCTCGCCTCGGCGCCGCAATGCGCGAAACCGCAAGCGCGAAGAGCACCGTGAACACGACCAGCGGAAGGATGTCGGTATTCGCTGCCGCGGAGACGATATTCTCAGGCACCAGGCCGCGGAAGAAGGCGTCCACGCTTCCGCCGGCCGCCTGAACGTGCACCGGCTGCGCGGCAGTCATCGCGTCGCGAAGCGCAGCGATGGAGGCTCCCGACAGCGGCACGAGCCGGAGCAGCAGGAGCATCAGCGCCATGCCGATGATCGCGGACGCGGTCGACAGGACCACGATCCAAAGCACCGCGCGACCGGCGATCCGGCCACCCTTCGCTGCCTGTGCGCTTTCGGCGATTCCGGTCACCAAAAGCCCGATGATCAATGGGACCACCGTCATCGTCAGCGCCTTGAGCCAGAGGCCGCCGACGATGGACGCCGTCGAGGCGACACCGGAGCGAAGCGGGCCCGTCAGACCCGAACTCATCATCCCCAACAGAAGCCCGACGACGAGCGCCGACAGGACCAGCCAGGGTTTGGGGCCGCGGATCTGCGGCGATTGCGCCTCGCTCAAGCGGGCTTCCTGAATTTGAAGACGAAGCGGTCGGTGTGCCCGCGGACCTTCGGGTCGAACACAAGAAGCGTGTGGTCGTCGGCCGGATTACGGAGAATGTCGCTGCTGCCGACAAACTTGAATCCGGCGCGTTCGAAGTCAGCCTTCACAACCGCGGGATCGATCCGGTGGTACTTCTCGACGGTGGCCCGAGTGTCGCTATTCGGATTGGCGATGTGGTCGATGACTCCGATGACGGCGCCAGGCTTCATGGCCGCATAGACGGCCTTCACGAACGCCGCCGGGTCCATTTGCGGAATGCCGTATTTCGCGTTCTGCCAATACGTATCGTGATAATTGTCGTTGAGGATCACGAAATCGGCGGAGTTGGGCGCAAGCTTCGGAGCTTCGAACGGACTGACGACGATCGAAACGTTCGGGTGCTTGGCCTCGAACGCCTCAAAGGCCGCCTTGGTCTTGTCCGAAGAGAATTGCGTGGGATTCCATACGGTCACGTGCCCCTTCGGGCCGACGACCGGAGCCATGATTTCCGACCAGTATCTGTTCGCCCCGAAGAGATCGAGGACGTGCATCCCGGGCTTGAGCCCGAGAAAGGCGAGGACCTGGGCCGGCTTGCGGCCTTCATCCAGCTTGACGTTATCAGGGTCGCGGGCGGGATTGGCGACCGCCGCGGCGATCGGCGACTTGGCAGTCGGCGCGGCGGGCGCCGTCGAGGCCAAGGATGCAAGAGCGAATGCAAGCAGCACGTTGCGCATGGGTCACCTCCCTATGCGTCCACGTTATCGCGGCGGCGTAACGAGCGCTAGCGGAAGAAAGGATTTGGCCGATCGGCTGCTTCGGGAGTCCGCACCCTCGCCGCGTCCCTTGCCAATCCCGGTTTCAGCCGAACAATGCCTTGCGCCGCTCCAGGCTTTCTTGCGGCCAGACGGAGGCGATGTCGTAATATTCCTCGACCGCAAGTGCGCGCTCGGGAAGTCGTACCCACGGAAGCTTCGACCGTGTGTAGATGTGGATGTCGGGCTCGACGGCCGCGGGGTTATCGAGCGTTCCGACGCGGACGAAGCGAACGACGTCTTTCGCGCCGCCGTAATTGCTCCACAGCGCCACTTCGCATTCGGGACAGCGCCACACCTGCTGGCCGCGGCCGCTTTCGGATGGCGTCATGACGGCGACGGGCTCGCCTTTCAAAGTCTCGACCTCGCTGCTTTCGATCAGGGCGTTGATCGCGAAGGCGCTGCCGGTTTCGGTTTGGCAGGACGTGCAGTGGCAGCAATGGACGAACATCGGCTCGCGGTTGAGGCGATAGCGGACCGTACCGCACGCACAGCCGCCCTCCAGTGTCATCAGGCCGCATTCCTCCTCGAAGGCGATTCGGCGGCCATTGCTCGGAGGACCCTGAGGGCGGCGTGAGCCGAAGTGGCCGCGCCCTCCTGCCATGTCGGCTGATAGCTGAGATGCTCGCCCGCGAAGACGATCGGTCCCTCCGGCTTGAGGAGCTCCTTGTAAACCGGTCCGCGATCCGCATTGCCGCCGCCGAAATCCGGGTCGGGCCACATGGCCCCCACGCCTTCGGAGTACGGAGTCAGCCCCCAGGCGACGGTCACGCCCTTCCCGAGAAGATGCGAGCGGCCGGGATGAAGCGCTTCGATGGATTCCCGGCTGATCCTAAAGCGCTCTTCGTGGGAGAGAGCGGCGAAGGAATCGGGCGTGTCCTGATGCGTCCAGCCGGCGCAATAAGCGCCGATCAGCACACCCTTCTCGCTTCCGATGCCGCTCGATGGATACATGACGTTCTCGTTCAGCCGATCGGTCCAGGCGAGGCCGCCGAAGATGTTGTCGTCACGCTCCCAGAAGCGCGGAGCCTCGAAGGCAAGCTTCACGCTGTGCAAATAAGGCGGAGCGCCAGCAATTGCGGCCTTTTTTGCGGCGGAGAAGTCGCTCGGGATTCGCGCCAGTACGGGCAATGGAAGGGTGCAGATGCAATAGTCCGCCTCGGTCGCCTGGGCCCCGGGGCCATGTTCGATCCGCACCCGCGCTCCCGCCCTGCGGATTGCCGAGACAGGTGCTCCGAGGCGGACGGCGGGTTTCACTCGCTCGTAGATCGCCTGCGCGATGCGATCCATGCCGCCGACCGGCTGCAGCATCGTCGACTGCATGTCCCAGATATGCTCAAACAGATAGGGCAAAACCACCGCGTCGGAGGGCGCAAGCTCCTTCGCGCCAAGGGCCGGCAGAGGCACCGGCGCCTGATCGTAACCGCCAGCCTCTACGGAATATCCGGATCGTCCAGACGGCCTGTAAACACCATCGGGTCCCACATTGGCATAGGGCGCGAGGAACTGCCTGACGGCGTCGATCTCCTCTTTGGACACCACACCGTCGAGAGCTTTGCGGTCGATGGCCTTCGCCAGTAGCTCCCCGAGGTGGCCGCGCATATCTTCGACCATCCGCCGCTCGGGAACGACCTTCCCGCCAAAGTCCCAACCCGCATTGCGGTTTGCGTTGACGAAGACTTCCATCGGCACGCCGAAGTGCCTGGCATAACCGAGGATCACCCGGTGCGTTGACGGAATTCGTGCCGCGCCGGCGTTGAAATAAAGACCAGGATCGAACGTGGCGTGCTGGTCCGGCCGACCGGTCTGCGCGATCCGATCTCCGCCGCGAATCGTCCACACGCGTCCGCCGATTCTGTTCCGCGCCTCCAGCACGGTTACGCGATACCCGGCGCGCTGGAGCTCGTAGGCCGAGACCAGCCCTGCAATTCCCGCGCCGAGGATGACGACCGATTTGCCGTTGCCGCTCGCGGGCGGGAGCTCGAAATTTTCCGCCCCCGCTGGTGTCGGAATGGCGAGCCCCATCGCCTCCATTGCCATGTAGGCAGCACCGGCGCCCCCGATCGCGCCGATCCGTTCCAAAAGCGTACGACGAGTCAGTGGCATCGGCGCCCTCCCCATTCGAGCCGTCGCCACAATGCCACGGATCGGCGCCGCCTGCTCATAAATTCCACCGCTTGTCCGCATCGGCTTTGGCCCCGGCGCGTTGGGGCAGCAGCAACCCTTCAAAGCACAGGAGACTAATTATGGCCGACGACCAGATCGACGCCCTCAATTCGCTGCTCAAGACGACCATCGATAGCGTGAACGGCTATCGCAATTCGGCCGAGGAACTGGACAGCGAGCGCCTTCGCGACGCCTTCCGTGACAATGCCAGCGAGCGCGAAAGAGTCGTCGAGCGACTACGCGAAGAAGTCCGCCGGATGGGTGGTGAGCCCGCGGATTCCGGTTCGGCGATGGGCCAGATGCACCACGTCTGGGAAGACCTCAAAGGCGCCATCAGCGGCCATGACGAACAGGCCGTCATCAACCAGACCGAAAGCGCCGAGGACTATCTGAAGGAGCAGTTCGAGGATGCTCTGGACAAGCTGACCGGCGACCCCCGCCAGGTCGTCGAGCAATGTTACCAGGAGGTCCGACGCGGCCACGACGAAATCAGCCGGATGAAGCACGCGATGGAAGCCGCAAGCTGAACCAGGACGAGCGACGACCGTTTGATGACGCGGCGACCGGGCAGACCTGGCCGCCGCGTCGTTGCGTAGGGGCTGAGCGAACTTCGAAGCATGGAGGCTATCGATGAAGCTCACCAATGTCCTTGTCGCCGCGCTGGCGATTGCCGGGCCCGCCGCGGGTCAGAGGCCGACCGATGGAGTTCCGATCCAGCTCTACAGCTACGGCTATTCGCCCAGCCCCATCGTCTTGAGCGCCGGCGTCCCCGTCACGTTGGTCTTCACCGACGTCGCTGGGACCAGCCACGAGTTCAAGGCGCCGGCCTTCTTCCATAACGCCAGGATCGTCACCGGCGATGTCGAACAGGAAGGTTCAGTCGATCTGAAGCCGCACCAGACCCTCTCGGTCACGCTGGTTCCGGCGCGGGGCACTTACGAAGTGCATTGCGGCCATTTCTTCCACGACCAGCTCGGAATGCACTCGCTGATCTACGTTCGGTAGAGGCCCGCTCCTCAGCTCGTGCCGCCGCCATTATCGCTCACATCTTCGGCGTCCGGGACCGGCGCGCCGTCCCTGTCGATCTGCAGCCAGTCATGGAACGGCCGGTGGTAGATCATGTCCATGACCTCGAACTCCAGCCCTCCGGGCTGGTTGGTGTTGCTGTTCCACAAAGCGACCACCCCGCTCTTCCTCTTCGGATCGAACAGGATCAGCGAACGATAGCCGTCGACGCCACCGCGATGGCCGACGATGCGGTGTCCCGCGTAATCGTAGCTCCGCCAGCCGAAGCCGTACCAGGCGCCCTCGAGGGGATCGGGCGGCATGTGCAGCCGCCCGCGCTCGTTGGGAGTCTTCACCAATGGCGCGTGGAGTGCATTGAGGACGCGCGGTGAAATGATCTCGGGCATCTCGCCCATTTGCGCGAGCATCCACAGCGCCAGGTCCTTGATGTCGCTGTTGACGCCGCCCGCGGCCGGCACCCGGTAATAAGCGTCGGAAAGCTTGATCTCGCGCCGGCCGGCATTGTGCGGCCGCGCCCAGCTCTTCGAGCCCGTCAGCCCATCCATCGTGACGCTGGCGCTGGTCATCCCGATCGGGTCGAACAGGCGTCGCTTGACCACCTGCTGATAAGCTTTGCCCGTCTCGTTATGGACGATTTCGGAGGCCGCATCGTACGCGACATTTTCGTAATTCCAGCAGGTTCCAGGCTGGCAGACCAGGCTCAGGCTGCCGATGTCCTGGCGAATCTGGCGCGGGTCCTGTCCATCCTCGAGCCGTTCGTCATAGGCGTTGTGATAGATTCCGAGCCGATGGCTGAGCAGGTCGGCGACGCTCGCCCGCTGGTCGGCATTGTCGGGGAGTCTGAGAGTCGTCTTGTAAACGGAAATTGGCGCTCCGAGGTCGACCTTCCCCTGCTCAGCGAGCTTCGCGACCATTGTCGCTGCGACGCCCTTCGATACCGACGCCCAGCGGAAGACGGTTTCCGGAGTTACCGCCTCGCCCGATCCCGCCGCCGTCTCGCCATAGCCCTTCAGGAACGTAATCCGCCCGTTCTCGACCACGCCCACGGCGAGGCCGACCATCGTCGGCCGCTGCACCAGCCGTTGGAGGCGGGCATCGAGCAACTTGTAATCGACATCGTGTCGGGAAGCGGGGCTCACGACTGCCAGCCGGGCATGCGCGGCAGCGGCTTCACGCTCGTGCTGCGAATGCGGGCCGGGCCGCGTCGCAACAAGTGCCGAGCCAAGAACGAGCGCGGCAGCGCCGATTGCGACCTTGTGCGATGTTTTCAAACGACCCACTCCCACCCCGTCGGGTGCTGTTGCCGCACGCGTCCAACCGCTCAACAGGCGAAACGGTCCGCTGCGACGAAACGACAGTTGGATACGACGAACGCTCGGGTGCACGGCGCTGGCAATCGCGCATTCGCTCGCTTAAGGCCGCCGGCAGGAGGGCATTGCCTTGCGGTTCCTCAAGACGCTGTTCTGGATCGTGATAGCGGTCCTCGTGACATTGTTCGCCGCGCGGAACTGGCGCGACGTGACGATCAGCCTGTGGGGCAATCTTGAGGCGGACGTGAAAATCCCGCTCCTGCTCGCCGTCATGTTCCTGATCGGCCTCATTCCGTCGATGCTAGTGTACCGGGCGAAGATATGGCGCCTGAACAACCGCATTGCCGTCGCCCGGCAAAACCTGCCGCCAATTTCGCCCGAGGAGCCGGAGCCCAGCGAATGAGCCCGATCTTCGTCGCCGTCGACACGCCCGACCTGGAGCGCGCCCGCGACCTTGCGCGGAGCGTGAGTTCGTTAGCCGGCGGAGTGAAGCTCGGCCTTGAATTCTTCTGTGCCAACGGACCGGCGGGCGTGCGCGAGATTGCCGCCATCGGTCTGCCGATCTTCCTCGATCTCAAGCTTCACGACATCCCGAACACGGTCGCCAAGGCAATCAAAGCGCTCAGGGCGTTGGAACCGGCAGTGCTGACCGTTCATGCGGCTGGCGGGCGAGCGATGCTGGAGGCGGCAAAGGCCGCTGCCCCTGGAAAGACGAAGGTCGTCGCCGTGACGGTCCTCACCAGCCTCGATGGCGGCGACCTCCGGTCGCTCGGCGTCAGCGGTGAACCCGCGGACCAGGTCGCGCGGCTGGCGGCGCTGGCGCGCGACTCCGGCATCGACGGAATCGTCTGCTCGGGTGCGGAGGTAAAGGCGGTGAGCGAAACCTGGCCGGGTGGCTTCTTCGTCGTTCCCGGAGTGCGACCTCAAGGCGCCGACGTCGCCGACCAGAAAAGGGTCGTTACACCTCGCGCCGCGCTCGACGACGGTGCCTCAATCCTGGTGATCGGCCGCCCGATTACCGGATCCAGTGATCCCGCCACGGCGCTGCAGGCAATCGCCACCACCCTGTAGGCGGTGGACAAGCGAGGGCCCTTGGGCCTACCCGCCCGCTCAAGAAAGGCCCCTGAAAGATGAGCTGGCTAAGCAAAGTCCGAAACGGAATCCCGTTCCTTCCGAAGCGCCAGACGGCGGACACGCTTTGGCACAAATGCGCAAAGTGCGGCACGATGGTGTTCCTCAAGGAATGGGAGGACAATCAGCGGGTCTGCCCGCGCTGCGATTTCCACGACCGGATCGGGGCCAAGCAGCGGTTCGAACATCTTTTCGACCATGGTGAGCACGAGGTCATCCCAACGCCGGAAGTCCGCGAGGACCCTCTCAAGTTCCGCGACACGAAGCGCTACACCGACCGGCTGAAGGATTCCCGAGTGAAGACCGGCGAGCGCGACGCGCTGATCAATGCGCGCGGGAAAATTGGCGGGCATGGCGCGGTCATCGGAGTCCAGGATTTCGCCTTCATGGGTGGGTCGATGGGCATCGCGGTCGGCACCGCCTTCGTCACCGGCGCGCGCGCGGCGATCGAGGCGAAAGTGCCGTACATCATTTTCACCGCGTCGGGCGGCGCCCGGATGCAGGAAGCGGTGCTATCGCTGATGCAGTTGCCGCGGACGA
>Ga0207678_10004658_pt1 | contig 12313 bp, 14 predicted proteins | sample KBSC63metaG_FD_184319 | JGI IMG/M metagenome (GOLD analysis project Ga0207678, IMG submission 184319) | Corn rhizosphere microbial communities from Kellogg Biological Station, Michigan, USA - KBS C6-3 metaG (SPAdes) (version 2) | ecosystem: Host-associated > Plants > Roots > Rhizosphere > Soil ... | reverse complement strand
CGTCGGACTCGGCTCCGACTACACGATCTACTCGCTCATCGACGGCGTCGTGAAGTTCGAGCACAAGAGCAAGACGCGCTACAAGATCAGCGTGTACCCGCAGCAGCAGGCCGAGACGGCGACTGCGTAACAGCGCACTCTGCAGCGATTGAAAAGGGTCCCGTTTCGGGACCCTTTTTCATTGGTGAATGGAAACGTGGGCGGGCCTACGGATCGCCCCTGTCCTAACGCCACTCTGCCGTTCCGAGCCGGCCCATTATCTCCGTGTACAGCTCGATGCCGTCCCATAGATTCTGGACGCGCAGATTCTCATTCGCGGCGTGCTGGTTGTCGTCATAATTGGCGATCGGCACGATGATCACCGGTACGTGCAGAGTCTGTGCGAACACGTAACTCGGCGCACTGGCACCCATCGTCGGCAACACCACGGGCGGCTTCCCGGTGCTGTCGGCGGCGACGTTGATGACGGCACGCGCGACCGGTGAATCCATCGCGGTGCGATTCGCGGGATAGCCACCGGCCGCCCACACCACGCGCGCGATTCGCGGATGAGCCAATCGCATTGCCATCGTCACGCTGTCGCTCGTAACGAAGTAACCCTGCTTTCGGATGTGCCCGTCAACGAGCTCGCGCACGCGCTCCGGCGTTTCGTCTGGAACCAGGCGGAAATCGAAGGACGCGTGCGCTTCCGTCGAGATCACATTCGCCGCGTGCTCGCCCACGTTGCCGTAGCTCAGGCCGCGCACGTTGAGTGCTGGTGCCATGAGTCGCTCGGCGAGTGGAGCGTTGTTGTCTTCCGTTCGAACGAGACCGAGCGAACGGCGCAACGCTGAATCGATCGGCGGCACGGCTCGGATCGCGGCCTGCTCTGCTCGCGAGACAGGCACGACGTCGTCGTAGAAGCCGGCGATCCTGATGTGGCCGTCGTCATCACGCATGCTGGCGATGAGATTCGCGAGCATCGCGCCCGGATTGGGCGCCCAGTTGCCGTAGTGTCCGCTGTGCAGCGCAGCCGTGGCACCATAAACGGTGAGCTCCATGCTGGCCGTGCCACGTACACCAAAGAGCAACTGCTGCCTGCCGCTCTGATGCTCAGGGCCGTCACACAGCAAGAGCACGTCACCCGTCAGCAGCTCGCGATAGCGCTGCAGGATCGCGAGCAGATGAGGGGAGCCAGCTTCCTCCTCGCCCTCGAAAAGAAATTTGATGTTTACCGATGGATTGCGCCCGTTCGCATGTAGCGCGTCGAGGGCCGTAAGCATCGCGACGATGCTTGCCTTGTCGTCGCCGGATGACCGCGCATAGATGCGCGCCTCGCCACTGACGTGCGTCGTATTGTCCACAGGAAACGCGATCGTCTTGCCACCCTCAGCCAGTGATTTGTCGCGAAGCGTCGGCGACCAGGGCGGCGTTGCCCATTGCGACGCGGTGACAGGTTGGCCGTCATAGTGCGCATAAAGAATGACGGTGCGCGTCGCGCCCGGCGCCTTGAGTACGCCATAGACCGCCGGCGACGCGCCTTCCAGCTCGAGCGTGCGCGCATCGACTCCTCGCTTCCTGAGCATCGCTACGAGCATGTCCGCATTGCGGCGAATATTCGGATGGTCGGAGGCGACGTTCGGCAGCGCGAGAAGATCCGAGAACTCGCGCAGGATCGTCGCTTCGTGCGAACGGCGGTATCGTTGCGCTCCGATGCGGAGCGTCGCCGCATCACCGGCAGGAGCGGCTGCTTTTGACGACGATGTGACTGGCTTGGAAATGCGCTGCGCGCTGCAGGGAGCAGCAACGCACAGTGCGGCTATCAGAAGAGTCTTTTGCTGCATCGATTCTCGTCCTGGTCATGAAGAAAGCCGCCCTCGTATCGAAGGCGGCTTTCTCGAATACTTACCGTGTCGTGTGGCTCACGGCTGCGAATATTTCGGCGGAAGCGTCTTGTATCGCTGAGTCAGCATGTCCTGCCGGCTCGGCGCGATCACGTCGCGACCATGAATGTACACGTGCTCCGCGTGCGTCGAGAACTCGAACGGATCTCCGCTCCAGATCACAACGTTCGCGTCACGCCCCGGTTGCAGCGAGCCGACGTGATCCGCAACACCGAACATCTCGGCCGGTGCCAGCGTCACGGCGCGCAACGCCGCATCGTGCGTCATGCCGTACGCAACTGCGTTACCTGCTTCGTACTTGATGTTGCGCACGTTGAACAGCTCCTCGTCACCGTCGCCGTTGTTGCCGACGATCGCGGTGGTGACGCCAGCCTTGCTCAGGATTCCAAGATTCTCCTGACGCTGGTTGAGTGTCTCGAAGCTGGTCGGAATGTTGTTCATCGCGCCCGCAACGACCGGAACGTGCGCCGCGGCGAGGTCATTGGCAGCGAGCCATGCTTCGGCGCCACCCATGATGATGATCTTGAGGTTGAACTCCTTCGCAAGCCGGAGCGCAGCCTGTATGTCGTCAACACGCTCGGCCTCGATCGCGAGCGGGAGCTTGCCTTCCACGACCGGGATCATTGCTTCCAGATCCACGCGCGGTGCGGTGAGGCTGCGCGTTGCGGAACGGTCGTAGTCCGCCCTGTGAGCCTGGTAGAACTTCACGTCCTCGATGAGGTTCCGGAGCTTGCCGATCAGCTCGCCACGCGCGCCAGTCTGTGCGCTGCGCGGATTGTCGATCTGTGCGATCATTGCGACGGGTGCCCGCCGGATCATCTGCGCCGCAGTGCCATCGGCCAGATCGACCATTGCGGCCCCTCCAGATACCAGACCGCCGCCGGGCAGCACGACAGCACTGGTGACACCTTCATTGCGCGCCGGCGCCCAGTTCACGGACTCCGAGTTGAGTCCGTCCCACGAACGGAACGAGGCTGCTATCGCGTCCGTTCCCTTGGCGTTGGCATCGCGCGTACTCGGCTCACCGCCAATCTCGACGAGACCAAGCGTCGTCGATGCATCGATGAATCCCGGCGTCACAATCTTGCCGGTCGCGTCGATGCGTTGCGCACCGGCGGGAACCGCCACGTCAGCACCGACGGCGACGATCTTGCCATCGCGCATCAGTACCGTACCATTCTGAATCGCGGGACCACTCACCGGATACACAGTTCCGCCGGTGATCGCGACTGTCTGCGCATGTGCCGCTGCGACGGAAAGAAACGTCGCGCACGCGGCAATTAGAAGTTGCTTTTTCATCAGCGGGGTTCTCCCTTCACGTAGCCGAGGTCGAAGTCAGTGCGCCAGTTCTGTGCTGGGTCGTCACGGTTGAACAACATCGCGCCGTCGATCCAGACCTTCTCGGCTTTCGTGTAAACGCTGAACGGATCACCGCTCCACAGTACGACATCGGCATCCTTACCGGGCTCGAGTGAGCCGATCTTGTCGTCCAGCTCCAGCGCCCATGCGGGATTGATGGTCATCCACTTGACTGCTTCGTCTTCCGTAACGTTGATCCCCGCGGCGCGGCCGGCGTACATCGCCTTTGCCACTTCCTGATTGAGACGCTGCGATCCGGATGGATCGTCGGAGTGGATCATCGCCTTGGCACCTGCTGCATCCACGAGCGCGATGTTGGCGCGAATGCCGTCCATCGCTTCTTCCTTGAAACCGCCCCAGTCGGCCCACATTGCGGCGCCCGTTCCGTTTTCGCGAAGCAGGTCGGCGATCTTGTAAGCTTCGACCGCGTGATGGAACGCGCGGATCTTGAAGCCGAATTCCTTCGCGACGTCGAGCATCTGCGCCATCTCGTCAGCGCGGTAGCAGTGCATCTGCGGAAGAATGTCGCCGCGCAATACTTCGGCGAGCGTTTCCTGGCCGAGGTCGCGCGCTGGCGGGGGTCCCTTGTGATTTGCGTTCCATTCGTCCCACTTGCGGCGGTATTCGGCGGCCTGAATGTACGCCGTGCGATAACCCGCGACGTTCCCCATGCGGGTTGAAGGTCCGCGCGAAGCGTAGACACGCTTGGGGTTCTCGCCGCACGCCATCTTCACGCCGTACTTGGCGCCGGGAAACTTCATCCCCTGTACCGTGCGCGACGGTACGACCTTCAGAATCGCGCTGCGGCCGCCGAAGAGATTGGCCGAGCCGGGAAGGATCTGGACCGTCGTGACACCGCCCGCGAGGATGCGCGGGAACTGCGGGTCCTGCGGCCAAACCGAGTGCTCGGCCCAGACGTATGATGTGTTCGGATTGGTCGCCTCGTTTCCGTCATTGAGACCACCACCGCCCGGTGCGGCGTAAACGCCGAGGTGCGAGTGAACGTCGATGATTCCCGGCGTCACGTACTTGCCAGTGCCGTCGATCACGACAGCGTCGGCGGGTGCGGTGACCGAGGTTCCGACCGCGACGATCTTGCCGTCGCGAAGCAGGATCGAGGCGTTCTGCATCGTCGGGCCCGCGGCGGTCATTATCGTAGCGTTCCTGATCAGCGTCGTGTGTGACGGGAACGGGACGTACGTGCTCGGGAACGGATTCGCATTCGGAAGCGACAGCGCGCCGATACCCGGCTTGCCGGCGCTGTCACGCCCTGATGTGGCGCTGGCCGTTGTGCCGGCTGTCGCGGAACCGGATGGCGCACTGTTCGACGGCGACGCAGCTGGCGTCGGTGCCGGATTGTGCGCGCATGCCACTCCAGCAGCGCAGAGAAGAAAGAGACTAGTGATTCGCATCCAGAGATGAGCCTCGCGGGTGAGTGCTTCGAGTTGATGCCAACGTTGGACTGATCGGCAGATCAGTACAGATCGCGGCGACTCCCAGATCATCGAATACGCGCCATTCCGAAGGGGTGTTCGCAGTCCACACAATCACCCTTCCGCCGGCCGCCGTTACCTGCTCGACCAGCGCGCGATCGACGAACTCGTGCCACTGCCAGAGATCCGTCGCACCGGCGGCCCGGAGAGCGTGGGCGCTGTCCACGAGCCGGCTGGTCTGAAGAATCCCGGTGCGAAGTTGCGGCAGCAACTGCCTCATGCGCAAGATCACTTCGTGATCGAACGAGTGGACCGAAGCCTCGGCGGAGCTGCGCCGCATGACCTCGGCGAGCTCGACCTCGACCTCGCGGTTCTTGATCTCGACGTAGGCATGTGCCTTTCCGGAGACCAGCTCGAGAACCGCATCGAGCCGCGGCAGTAGCGGGGCTGCCGCGTGCAGCGTTTCGTAGTAGGTGCCTCGAATGGATAGGGCGACCCTGGACGTTACGACCGACTCGTCGTGATTGACGACACAGACGCCGTCCGCGGTTACATGTACATCCAGCTCGATACCGTGGAATCCGAGATCGATCGCGCGCTGGAAGGCATCGAGCGTGTTCTCGGTGAAAACGTCATGGACCCCGCGGTGCGCGATGTACTCCATCACGCCCGGCTTGACGGCGAAGTTCCTCCGGTGAAGCCGTGCACGAACAGATCGTAGATGAGCCGCGACGCGATCCCGACATTGAGCTCGGTGTCGGACACTCCCCACTGACGGGGCCCGCTCATCATCGCGAAGAGCATGTCGGCGGCGAATGCGGTGGAGACTGGTGCCTCGAACTCCTGGCGCACGCGATCGAGGATGTCGCGCAAGACATCGACGTACTGCTTTCGCTTGAGCTCGACAGCTTCCCGGCGCTCGTCGGAGCCGTCCGGCGCGGTTTCGTGCGACAGAACGCGCACGAAGGCGGGGTGCTCGTTGGAATACGAGACGTGATTCTCCACGAACTGGAGCAGCTGGTCAGTCGGCTTGGTAACGCGGGACAGAGCCTGGGCCGCCGAGGCGATGAGGGCGTCTATGGTGCGGGACTGAATCTCGTAGAGGAGCGACGACTTGCCGCGGGTGTAATAGTAGATGCCGGACAGCGAGATGCCGGAATCGTGCGCGATGTCACGCATGCTCGTTCCGCTGTAGCCGCGGGTCGCAAAGGTCGTTGCAGCGGCGGCCAGGAGCGTTTCCAGCTTGGGCGCGCGCGGGGCGTTGGCAGCTGGAGCGGAGGTCGTGTCGGCGGGGGTGGGCGTTGTTTCGTCGGGCATCGTCCTGTACCTCTTGAGACTTGGCGGGTTCCTGACCGTCGAACGGTCGTTCTAAAGAAGCTAGCCACGTGACGTAAATCCGTCAACCGCTGCCACTTAACATATGTCGCCGGATAACGTCTATTTAGCGTGTGGAAGTCACTGCTCAGCCGGTCGCCGAAGAACCAACTGACGCGGAACTCATTCGCCGATGGCGGATCGGTGAAAGCATGGCGGCCACGAGACTGGTCGAGCGGCATGCTCCCGGACTGGCGCGCTTCGTCGCGGCCGAGGGAGAACGCGATAACGTGGATGAAGTGGTTCAGGATACCTTCGTTAGAGCGTTTGCAGCCATCGACAGCTTTCGCGGCGAGAGTGCCTTCCGAACATGGCTTTTCACCATTGCGCGACGCCTGATACTGGATCGACGACGATCGGAGCGACGAAGCAGAATGGTGGCGACGGTGGAAGAAGGCGATGCTGTTACGACGTTCGATGCACTGGACACGATGGTCGCCGACGAGTCGATGGTGCGGGTAAGGATGGCAGTGGATGCACTGTCGCAGAAGCAGAAAGAGGTTTTCATGCTCCGGCTGGAACAGGGGCTTTCGTACAAGGAGATCGCGGAGCTGGTTGGTACCACTGAGGGCGCAGCGCGCGTCCACTACCACAACGCGATGCGCGCGGTCAAGGAGTTTCTCGATGATGAATGATTGTGAGAACATAGAGGTTCGCGAAGCGTTGCCGGAGCTGATGCTCGGCACGCTGCCGGAGGCCGAGCGCGTGCGGGTGCAACAGCACCTGGATGCGTGCGACGATTGCTCCGCGGAACTCGCGATCATTCGCGCAGTGCGTGCAAGTGCAGTCATGCCTGCCGTGAACGTCGAGCGGATAGTTGCCGCAATCCCACCGTATCGTCGCAAGCGGACGAGCATGCGCAGAGTCTATCTGGAGCTTGCTGCTGCCTGCCTGATCGGTGCGGTTGGCATCTCCACCTTCGCGCTGCGCAATTCCGGACACGGCGCCACGCCGGCGGCGAATAGCGCTGCCGTTGTCGCGAGTCAGGGACTTGCACTCGTCAACACGAGTGATCTGAGCGACGATGGGCTGGCGCAGCTCACACGTGATCTCGACAAGCTTCAGGCGATGCCGACGGTCGATCCGGAATCCGTCACACCGGCTGCGCTCGAAGACGTGCCCGAGCCTGCGAGCGCGGGAGATTCGGCATGAGAGCAGTCACCTTCATGACGGCTGCGGTGCTGTGTGTAACGAGCGTCGCCGGCGCGACGACCGCGAGTGCCCAGGGCCGTCGGATACGACCGATGCGTCCCCCGCCGGTCCAGGGCGTGCAGCCGCACAGGCAGGCGCTGGAGCAGGAGTTTCGCCAGCGCAGCGAGCAGATCGTTCGGCAGCGGCTCAACCTGAGCGACGACCAGGTCAATCGTCTGCGCTCTGTCAATGCAAGCATCGGTGGTCAGCGTAATGCTCTTCTGCAGCAGGAGCGCGCCGTTCGCATGAGTCTTCGTGACGAGATGGCCAAGGGAAGCTCGGCCGATCAGGCCCGGGTTGCACAGCTCATGGCGCAGGCGCACGACCTCCAGAGTAAGCGCTTCGCGTTGCAGCAGGACGAGCAGCAACAGCTTTCCAGCTTCATGACTCCTGTACAGGTTGCGCAGTATGTCGGACTCCAGGCGCAGATCCGACAGCGCATCCGCGAGATGCAGCGGACTCCGGACGGCGACCAGCCGGATCCCAACCCGTAGTAGTTGAAGCCGGCGGCTTGCCGCCGGCATGGGGCCCGGGTAAGTTAGCGGCGGGTAAGCAGGCTCACATTCGCCACTGCACATGCGCAAACCGCTCGCGGCCGCAGTCGTATCGATGTTCCTCGCGTCCGTGCCCCGGGCACGCGCGCAGGACACCACATCCGTCCAGCCCGTACTGCCGCCGATGCCCGTCGTGCGCGCGATGCTCTTTGGCGACGCGACGTACGTTGCGACCGACCGGAAGATTCCGTCGGGATTCGAGCTCGGGCAGATGGTCGGCCACGTCATCGTCTCATTCAACGATCGGCTCAACTACTTCGGTGAATTCAGCGCCACGGCGCAATCGACGGGTTACGCCTTCGAGGTCGAGCGCTCGATTCTGCGGTACGACTTCAGTGACGCCGTAAAGCTGTCCGTCGGGCGCTACCACACGCCGATCGGGTACTGGAACACAGCGTTCCACCACGGTACCTGGTTGCAGACGACGGTATCACGTCCAGAGATGATCAAGTTCGGCAGCCAGCTCATCCCGACGCACTTCGTCGGGGCATTCGCGGAGGGCAACCTTCCTGTGGACGAGCTCGGGCTGCAATACATGGCTGGTGTGGGCAATGGTCGCGGCAGCGTGATATCGCGCGCTGGCGATGCGGGCGACGTGAATGGAAACCGCGCCTGGACGCTGGCGCTCTCCGCACGTCCCTCGGCACTCTTCGGAATGCAGGTCGGCGCCGATTACTATCGCGATCGCGTAAGCGAGGCGAGCGGGCCGAGCGCGACCGAAGGAATCTCATCGGCGTACCTCGCGTGGCAGCGTGAGCGTCCGGAGTTCATCGCGGAATACGCGATGATCGATCACACTCCCATTGCCGGCGGCGCCACGACGCGCAGTCATGCTGGCTACGTGCAGCTTGCATATCGTCTCACGGGCGACGCACGGCAATTCAAGCCGTACGTGCGCGTCGAGCGCACGACGATCGGGGCCGGCGACGTGATCTTCGCACCGCTGGATCTCGGTTACGACGGGGGGATCGCGGGAGTGCGCTACGACTTCACGTCGTTCGCCGCACTCAAGGCGGAATATCGGCGCGAGCGGTTCGAGACGCACGACTGGTCCAATGGCGCGTACGTGCAGGCCAGCTTTACCGTTCCCAACCTCGGCGGCGGCGACCACAACCCTGCGCAGCCATGATGGAGAAGCAAGGCGTATCGCGATACGGAGTGCGCGCGGTGCTTGCGCGATCACTCGTGCATGTGATGCTCGGTTGCGCGTTGATGCTATGCATCCCGGTCGGTCATGCGGATGCGCAGGGGGGCGGCTCCGGCGCGCGTCAGGCGGTCGCGATAGTGGTGAATCCGCACACTGCCGTGACGGATATATCGTTCGCTGAATTGCGCAGGATTTTCCTCGGCCAGCAACAGTTCTGGCCTGACCGTTCCAAGATCACGCTGCTGGTTCGTGCGCCGGTTGCGCCCGAGCGGGCCGTGGTGCTGGATCTGATCTATCGCATGGACGAGGACCAGTTCAGGCAGTACTGGATCGGCAAGATGTTCCGCGCCGAAGTGGCCGGCGGTCCCAAGATCGTGTACAGCTCGGACATGGCCATCAATCTCGTGGACAACGTTCCCGGATCGATTACCTTCGTTCTCGCTTCGGCGGTAACCCCCAACTCGAAGGTTCTCAGGATCGACGGCAAGCTGCCGTCGGACCCGGGGTATCCGCTCAAGTAGTCGTTGCCACGCAGATCGCTGTAATCATGCGCAAACCCGCGTGGCTGGCAGAGGTGATAGTTCAGTCGATTGCCGTGACTGTGAGCATTCTTCTGGCGCTGTGGGTGGATCAGTGGAAGCAGCGCAGGGCAGCGCGCGAGCTCGCGACCGAATCCATGTCCAATTTCGCGACGGAGATACGACAGAACGAGGCGCGCGTCGATGACATTCTATTGTATCACGAAGGACTTCGCTCGATACTGCAGAAGGCGGAGAAGTCGCACTCGATACGCACGCAGGCGGAATTTCAGAGCTCGGTAGGAATCGATGGGCTGCGACCTCCCTTCCTGCTGCAGACAGCGTGGCAGACCGCGACCCTGACCGGCGCGCTGACGCATCTCGACTACGAAACGGTGCGAGCACTCTCGCTGACGTACACGCTCCAGGACCGATTCCGGGAAGACAGTCGCGCGGGCTTCCAGTCGATGATGCAGGCCAGCAACTTCAAGCCTGGCGACGCCGACCTGGCTGTGCGCAGCGCCGACAATTATCTGCGCGAAGTCGTGACGTCGGAAAACGACCTGCACGCGACTTACGAGCAGGCCGAGCAGGTGCTGGGCAGGAAACTCAAGGAGATGGGCGTGGCGCAGAAGGCTGACAGCGGCCCGGCTCCGTCACCGCCGCAACCTACGACCGGACAATGATCGCCTATCACGACTTCGCGCCACACCTCATCAAGCGCGGCATGCTTCACGCTGATCAGATGGAGAACTTCGACGCAGCGGTCGCGGCGGCGAACGAGTGGATCCAGGCGAATGGCATCGAGCCCACGAACGTCGAAACCGTCGTGCTCCCCAACATCACGCTGGACAGAAGCGAGGGGACCAACGACGGACGGGTGGAGACGGAGGAGGCGATGACGTCGGTGAACGAGTGGTATCAGTTTCTCCGGGTCTGGTATCGGACGTGACTGTAGATCTGCGCGAGTCGTTGCAGAGCGCGCTCGGCGATGCGTACACGCTTGGCGCCGAACTCGGCGGTGGCGGCATGTCGCGCGTCTTCCTGGCGGACGACACGAGCCTTGGCCGACAGGTTGTCATCAAGGCCCTTCTCCCGGAGCTTGCATCGGGAGTGTCGGTGCAACGGTTCTCGCGCGAAGTACACGCTGCGGCGACGTTGCAGAGTCCGCACATCGTGCCTGTGCTTTCGGCGGGCCACACGACCGACGAAATCCCGTACTACATAATGCCATTCGTGCGCGGCGAGTCGCTGCGGGTACGGCTTGGACGTGGACGCATTCCGTACGCGGAGGCGGTTCAACTTGCTGGCGACGTCGCGAAGGCGCTTGCAGCGGCGCACGATGCGGAGATGGTGCATCGTGACATCAAGCCGGATAACATCCTCCTGACTGGCGGCGCGGCCTCCGTCACTGATTTCGGGATTGCGCACGCGCTGCACGAGGCGCGGACGGAGGCGGCGGATCCGACGCTCACGAGCCTCGGGACGTCGCTCGGCACACCAGCTTACATGGCGCCGGAGCAGGCATGCGGCGACGCGATAGATGCGCGCACCGACGTGTATTCGTGGGGCGTTGTGACGTACGAGATGATTGCCGGACATCATCCTTTTCCGACCGCGCATACGGCACAGAGGCTGATCGCCGCCCAGATCGCCGAGCGTCCCGTCTCGCTGTCGACGCATCAGACCGGGACGCCCGCCTGGTTCTGCAAGCTGGTGATGAGCTGCCTAGCAAAGGAGCCGGACTTGAGGCCCCGCGACGGCGTTGCGCTGGTCCATGCGGTGGAGTACGGCGAGGCCGCGCAGGGCAGCTTACCGTTGGGAGCGATGATGCGAAGGATGCTCGGGCTCGCACCGCGCGACGCGTAGAAATCGCGACTGTCCTGCCGCCAGCAGCTCGTCATTCGCATCGCATTCCGCATCCCAGCACGTTACATTTTCCATCGGTCCATCAGCGCGTTGCCACTCGGCACCGTCGAGCAACACGCAAGGCAACAAACGTTGATGCGAGACCGCGCGCTCACGAAGTGATGCTACAGGCTCCTTCAGGAAAACGATGCGCAACTCGACCCCCGTAACGCCCCCCGCTGCGACAGCGAGCGCGGCGCCAACCACCCGGGTAGTGGTTCACGACGAGGCGTCCGCGAACGCGCCAGGCCGACACTGGTCCGACATCGTGGGATGTCTTGCATTCCTCGCGCTTGCCGCATGGGATGTACGAATCGCACCGACGGTGTCGTTGGCGCTGATACCGGTATTCGCGTACGAGGTGGCGGCGGGACTTGCGTTCCTCGGCCGGCGACGCGCACGCGCTTCCGTACGCGGGCTGGGTCCGCGGATCGCGGCGTACGGCGGGACGTTCGCGGTGCCACTGTTTCTCGCGTTTGCGGCATCACGAGAGCCATCGTGGCTGACGCCAGTCACGCGTACGTTTCCGACGATCGCACATTGGGCCGTACCGACGGGCAACATTCTCGTACTCAGCGGCGCGTGCATGTCTGCGTGGGGGCTCTGGTATCTCCGGTACTCGATCAGTCTCGAGCCGGCTGCGCGTGGGCTGGTTACGCGAGGGCCGTATGCTATCGCCCGGCACCCACTTTACCTGGCATACACGCTGAGCTACGCGGGTATCACGATTCAACACCCGACGATTCAGGTCGCGATCCTTGTGGTGATCTGGTTCGCGATGACATGGGCGCGCATCAGATACGAAGAGAACGTTCTGATGGCAGTGTTTCCGGAATACGCTGCGTATCGCATGCGCGTCGGTGCATTGGGGCCAATACATCTACCGACAGTTGCTCGCGCCTACCAATAGACGCTAGCCAGCGATCGCGCCTGTCGTTTGCCGGCG
>Ga0207678_10004657_pt1 | contig 12317 bp, 9 predicted proteins | sample KBSC63metaG_FD_184319 | JGI IMG/M metagenome (GOLD analysis project Ga0207678, IMG submission 184319) | Corn rhizosphere microbial communities from Kellogg Biological Station, Michigan, USA - KBS C6-3 metaG (SPAdes) (version 2) | ecosystem: Host-associated > Plants > Roots > Rhizosphere > Soil ... | reverse complement strand
TCGGCGGGAGGAATGGCCGAGCGCGGCTGCTGGGGCAAGGCCGACGAGAGGTCGATCGACAGCACCTTCTTGGCCTGAAGTCCGCGTTCGAGCCGGACCGGGATGCATTCGATCAGCGCGCCTTCGGGCACGCTCCTGCGGCCATGCTCCCGCAGCACGCTGAAATGGAGCAGGATGTCGCCTTCCAGCTCGTCGCTGATGATGAAGCCGAACCCGCGAGTCGCGTCGAACCATTTCACATGGCCGGTGACGGGCGGCAGTTCGGTCTCGGAAACGCTTGTTTCCGAAGTATATTCGGTCCGAAGTCCCTCCCCGGACGGGTTGGCGGTCGCACGCGGCACGCGGTACATTAACATTTGGACCTACTGTCGGCAAACCGACTTTACGGCAAGACGAGCCGAAGCCGCTCCTCGATCTCTTGACCGTCCGCAGCCTCGGCTGGCCGCATTTCCGCGATCGCCCGCGCCAGGCCGAAACCGTGCCCGGCCCGAACCATCGCCGCGATCGCTTTTTCGCGCTGCCGCGGGTCGTCGATCTCGCGCTCGGCGAACGGCCCGAGCTTGCGCTTCTGCGCAAACCGCAGCGCCGCGGAGATCGCGTCGGCGTCGGCGAGCTCGCGCGCGGCTTCGCTGTCGGTCTCGTCGACTCCCGCGACCCGAAGCGCCTCGACCACCCGCCGCTTGCCGTAGCCCCGCGCCGTCAGCGCCCGCGACTTGCTGAGTGCATAGCCGGCATCGTCGACGTAGCCGCGCTCGGCGAACGTCCGGACGGTCGCGTCGAGGTCCGGCGCCGCCTCCCCGTCCCACCCGCGTTCGCGGACCTTGCGCTGGAGGTATGAGCGGAGCTTCGCCCGCGTCGTCGCGAAGCGTCCGACATAGCGCAGCGCAAGCTCGTTGAGCTTCTCCTCGTCGAGCGGCCGTGGCGCCCGAGCTGCCCGCGAATGTCCCATCGGCCCTTTTTGTGCCACACTCACCGACCATTCAGGAAGCCGGCCGCAGCAACGGCCCAACAATTGTCCGCAACAGACTAAGGGAATCGGGCGTGCTCGATCGCAACGCCAAGATCGAAACCGAGCTTGCCCCTCCGGGCGCGACACCCACCATCGACACTCTCCCGCGCCGCCTCGCCGACTTCGAGACGCTGGGCGAGGCGCTGGACTATGCCGCCAGCGGCCGCCGCGGCCTCAATTTCCACGACGCGCGCGGCACGCTCACCCAGGCCTACACCTATGCCGAGCTGAGGCGGGATTCGCTCGCCTGCGCGCAGCGCTTCGTCGCGCTCGGCATCGAGCCCGGCGACCGTGTCGCTCTGATTGCCGAGACCGGCCCCGAGTTCGCGGCCTGTTTCTTCGGCGCGGTCTACGCCGGCGCCTGGCCGGTGCCGCTGCCGCTGCCGACGAGTTTCGGCGGGCGCGACGCTTATGTCGAACAGCTTCAGATCCAGCTCGACAGCTGCGATCCGAAGCTCCTGCTGTTCCCCGCCGAACTGACCGAATTCTGCACCACCGCCGCGGCGCGCCGGAGCATCGACGCGCGTGGCTGGGAAACCCTCGCCGACGTCGATCCGGCGAACGCCGAGCTCCCGACGCCGCAGCCCGACGATATCGCCTATCTCCAATATTCCAGCGGATCGACGCGCTTCCCGCACGGGGTCGCGGTCACCCACCGGGCGTTGCTCGACAACCTCCATGCCCACGGCGTCGGCCTCGAAGTCGCCGAGACCGACCGCTGCATCTCGTGGCTGCCATGGTATCACGACATGGGTCTCGTCGGTTGCTTCCTGTCGCCGGTCGCGCTGCAGCTCCCGGTCGATTATCTGAAGACCGAGGATTTCGCCCGCCGCCCGCTCGCCTGGCTCGACATGATCACCCGCAACCCCGGCACCAGCGTCAGCTACTCGCCGACGTTCGGCTACGACATCTGCTCACGGCGGATGAGCTCGCAGACCCGCGCCGAGGACCGCTTCGACCTCTCGCGGTGGCGGATTGCCGGCAATGGCGCCGACATGATCCGGCCCGACGTGATGCAGGCCTTCGTCGACCGTTTCGCCGGCGCCGGCTTCCAGGCATCGGCTTTCTGTCCCAGCTACGGCCTCGCCGAGGCGACCCTCGCGGTGTCGCTGATGCCGCCGGGCGAGGGCATCCGGCTCGAGCTGGTCGAGGAGAGCGAGCTGTCGGGCGGCGAAGCTGGGGATGAAGGCCGCCCCCGCCGCTACCGCGCCGTGGTCAATTGCGGCAAGCCGGTCACCGGCATGGAGATCGAGATCCGCGGCCCCTCCGGCGAGATGCTCCCCGATCGCGGCATCGGCCGCGTGTTCGTCCGCGGCATGAGCGTGATGCACAGCTACTTCCGCGATCCCGAATCGACGGATGCGTGCCTCGTCCGCGGTTGGCTCGACACCGGCGACATGGGCTACATGTCGGGCGGCTACATTTTCATCGTCGGCCGCGCCAAGGACATGATCATCATCAACGGCCGCAATTACTGGCCGCAGGACATCGAATGGGCGGTCGAGCAGCTGCCCGGTTTCAAGTCGGGCGACATCGCGGCTTTCGCAATCACCGGCCCCTCGGGCGAGGAGACTCCAGCGGTGCTCGTTCACTGCCGCGTCTCCGATCCGGAGGAGCGCGGGCGGCTGCGCAACGACATCCGCGAGCGGGTCCACGCAATCACTGGCATCAGCCCGGTGGTCGAACTCGTCCCGCCACGAACGCTGCCGCGCACCAGCTCGGGCAAATTGTCGCGGACCAAGGCGCGCTCGCTCTATCTCAGCGGCGAAATCCAGCCCTACGACATCGCGGCCTGAGCCGGACGGCCCGGTCGGGGTCCTCCGCACAGGTTTAACCCAGGTGTAATCCCCTGGCGGAACGTCGCGCGCGGACCACAGGCCGTCGCTCCCAGATGAACATTGAATGAAACCTGGAAACACGTCCCAGGCGGGATCGTTTTCTGTTCGGTCCCCGACACTTACGGGGCGCTTCAACACATCTTTGAGAAAGGAGTGCGTCATGCTTCGCACGACATTCTTCACCTCGATCGGCGCCGCGGCGTTGATTGCTGCCGCCCCCGCCATTGCCGCCCCTGGCGGCGGTCACGCCGGCGGCGGCGGTCCTTCGGTCGGCGCTGTGGGCGGACAGGGCGGCCTAGGGGTCGGCGCGGGCGCGGGCTCGGGACCGATGAGCGGCGGCCTCGGCCAGACGGTCCGTGATACTGCTCGAGCCAACAGCCAAGGCCCGGAATATGCCAATCCCCGTGCGATCGACCGGGCGAATTCGAATAGCGTCCTCAGCACCGGCACGACCGCGCCGACGGCGACGACCACGACCCGAGGCACTGCGAATACGAACACGGGCATTCGGACCAACACGACCGGCAGGATGAACAGTCAGGGCGCGGCTCACGCCAACATCAACGGCCTGGTCCACGCCAGCCCGAACAGCGCCCTGTCGAGTGCTGGCGTGACCACGCTGACCGGCCTGACGACGGGACTGACGGTCAACAATTCGGCCGGCACCAGCATTGGTACCGTCTCGAGCGTCCTGACCAACCGCGCCGGCGCGGTCGTCGGAGTGAAGGTCGCCCTGACCGGCGGCGGCTCGGTCACGCTGCCAGCGACCAGCCTGAGCATGAACGGGACGACGGTCGTCACGAGCTCGACCAGCCTCTAGCGACCACGCATCGTCGTCATTCCTGGCCCCCGGCGGATCGCCGCCGGGGCCTTTTTTGCTGTCGCCAGTCAAAAAGCTGGCTCGACAGGTATTGAACCGCAACCTATCGCGCCACACATGACGCGGCGGCCGACTCCGGTCCCGTTTGCGCGTACCGCAGCTCGCCGCGGCGAACTGCTCAATTTCAATGTTGATGAGCGGGAGAAGCCGGCCGGGCTTCAGCACGGCGCAGCTGTCTTTCACTTCCGATACACGGGGCGCACATGGATAGTATTGCCACTTCGCCGCACGAAACCTTGTTGGTCCGCCTGCGCCGCCGCCCGATCGGCCAGCAGGTCGCGATCGCCGTGGGGATCCTCGTCGCCCTCCTGCTCGCCGCTTATTTGATCCTCGGCGGCCCCGCCGAGCCGCAGACCCCACCGCCCGGCCCGACGCCGGTCGGAGTGATCGTCGTTACCGAGCAGCCCGTTGCGCTCACCACCGAGCTTCCCGGACGCACCTCGCCCTACGAAACCTCCGACGTCCGCCCCCAGGTCGACGGAATCATCCGCGAGCGCCTGTTCACCGAGGGCGACTATGTGACCGCCGGTCAGCCGCTCTACCGGATCGATCCGGTCAGCTATCAGGCCAAGGTCGCCAACGCCCAGGCCGCGCTCGCTCGCGCCGAAGCCTCGACCATCGGTGCCGAAGGCCAGGTGCGGCGTTACGCCGAGCTCCTCAAGCGCAACTTCGTCTCGCGCCAGAACTACGACGACGCGCGCTCCGCCGCGGGCGCCGCCCGCGCCGACGTCGTCGCCCAGCGCGCCAACCTGCGCTCCGCGCAAATCGATCTCGAGCGCACCATCATCCGCGCACCCATCTCGGGCCGCATCGGCCGCTCACTCTACACAACCGGGGCGCTGGTTCAGGCCGGGCAGGAAAATCCGCTGACGACCATCCAGCGGCTCGATCCGATCTACGTCGACATCCAGCAGTCGAGCGCCGATCTGCTGCGCCTGCGCGAGCGCTTGATCAGCGGTCAGGTCGCCAGCGGCTCCGCGCCGGTCCGCCTCCAACTCGAGACCGGGTCGATGTACCCGCAAACCGGGACTTTGAGCTTTGCCGACGTCACCGTCGACCAGGCGACCGGCTCGCAGACCGTCCGCGCGGTCTTCCCCAATCCCCAGCACCTGCTGTTGCCCGGCATGTTCGTCCGCGGCCAGCTCAGCCAGGGCGTCGAGCAGCGCGGCATCCTCGTGCCCCAGCGCGCGGTCAGCCGCGACGAGCGCGGCCGTCCGACGGTCCTCGTCGTCGGCGCGAAGAACATGGCCGAGCTGCGGGTGATCCAGACGTCCCAGGCCGTGGGCGACAACTGGCTGGTGACAGGCGGCCTCAAGCCTGGCGACAAGGTGATCGCCGACGCCGGCCCGCTGGTTCGCCCGGGCATCCCGGTCAAGCCGCAGCTCTCGCGCGCCTGACCCGATGTCGCGCTATTTCATCGACCGGCCGATTTTCGCCTGGGTGCTCGCCATCCTGACGATGCTGTTCGGCTTGCTCGCCATTCGCGGCCTGCCGATTGCCCAGTTCCCTGCGCTTGCTCCCCCGCAGATCGGCGTTACCGCGATCTATCCGGGCGCGGACGCGACGACGCTCGACAAGACCACCACGCAGATCATCGAGCAGCAGCTCCAGGGCATCGACCACCTGCGCTATTTCTCTTCGCAATCCTCGTCGTCGGGCCAGGTCACCGTCACCCTGACCTTCGAGCAGGGCACCAACCCCGACACGGCGCAGGTCCAGGTCAATAACAAGGTCCAGGCCGCGCTGCCCCTGCTGCCGCAGGAGGTCCAGCGCCAGGGCGTCAAGGTCGAGAAAAGCTCGGCGAATTTCGCGCTCGTCCCCGGCCTCTATTCGGCCGACAATTCGCACGACCAGTTCGACCTCGCCGACATGATGGCGTCGAAGATCCAGGAGCCGGTCAGCCGCATCAACGGAGTCGGCGGCTTCCAGCTGTTCGGGTCGCAATATGCGATGCGCATCTGGATCGATCCGATGAAGCTCAACAGCTACCAGCTGACCATGGCCGATGTGACCGCGGCCTTGCAGTCGCAGAACGCACAGGTGTCGGCTGGCCAGCTCGGCAACCTTCCGGCGCCCGCGACCCAGCAGCTCAACGCCACCGTTTCGGTCCAGTCGCGGCTGCAGACGCCCGAGCAGTTCGGCGAGATCCGCCTCAAGACGGGCGAGGACGGCTCGGTCGTGCGCCTGCGTGACGTTGCGCGCATCGAGCTCGGTTCGGAAGCTTACGGCTTCAGCGCAAAGTACAATGGCCACCCGGCGACCGCCGCTGCGATCCGCCTCGCGCCGGGCGCCGACGCGCTCAAGACCATCGCCGAGGTCAAGGCCAAGATCGCGGAAATCTCAAAGACCTTCCCGTCCGACGTGAAGGTCATCTACCCGTGGGACACGACGCCCTTCGTCAAGGCGTCGTTGAAGCAGGTGGTCGAAACTCTGTTCGAGGCGATGATCCTCGTCTTCCTCGTCATGTTCCTGTTCCTGCAGAACTGGCGCGCGACGCTGATCCCGACGATCGCCATCCCGGTCGTCCTCCTCGGGACCCTGACGATCATGGCGATCGCCGGATTCAGCATCAACACGCTCACCTTGTTCGGCATGGTGCTGGCGATCGGCCTCCTGGTCGACGACGCGATCGTGGTCGTCGAGAACGTCGAGCGGCTGATCCAGACCGAAGGCCTGTCGCCCGTCGATGCGGCGCGCAAATCGATGGACGAGATTTCGGGCGCGCTCATCGCCATCGCCACGGTGCTCGCCGCGGTGTTCCTGCCGATGGCCTTCTTCGGCGGGTCGACCGGCGTCGTCTATCGCCAGTTCTCGATCACCATCGTGTCGGCCATGGCGCTCTCGGTGCTGGTCGCGCTGATCCTCACCCCGGCCCTCGCGGCGACCATCCTCAAGCCGGGTGATCCCCTCGAGCATCGAGGCCACGGCCCGCTCGCCCGCTTCTTCCGCTGGTTCAACGACCGCTTCGAACGCGGCCGGGTGATTCACGAACGGGGTGTTCGCAGGATCATCGGCGGCAGGCGCCGTTCGGCGCTGGCCTACGGCGCGATCGTCGTGCTGATGGCATTCCTCTTCTGGCGCCTTCCGACCGGGTTCATGCCCGACGAGGATACCGGTGCCGTCTTCACCCTGGTCGCCGAGCCGTCCGGCGCGACTCTCCCGCGAACGGACGCCGCGCTCGATTACGCCCGCCATTATTTCGCGACCAACGAAGACAAGAACATCGAGGGCGTGTTCACCGTCGGCGGCTTCTCCTTCGCCGGACAGGGCCAGAACGCCGGCATCGCCTTCCTGCCGCTGAAGCCGTTCGACGAGCGCAAGGGCAAGCAAAACAGGTCCAAGGCGATCGCCGATCGCGCGACCGGCGCCCTGTCGCAGTTCCGCGATGCGCTGATCATCTCGTTCATCCCGCCGGCGGCGCTCGAGCTCGGCAATGCCACGGGCTTCGACCTCCAGCTCGTCGACACCGGCAACATCGGCCACGAGAAGCTGGTCGCCGCGCGCAACCAGCTGCTCGGCATGGCGATGCAGGACAAGCGCATCGTCGGGGTACGGCCCGTCAGCCTCGAGGACGCACCCCAGCTCACCGTCGACGTCGATCAGGACAAGGCGCGCGCGCTCGGGCTCGATATCGGCCAGATCAACTCGACCATCGCCTCGGCCTGGGGCGGCTCCTACGTCAACGACTTCATCGATCGCGGCCGGGTGAAGCGGGTCTACGTCCAGGCCGACGAGCCCTATCGCCAGCAGCCGCAGGACATTTCCGACCTTTACGTCCGCGGCGCCGACGGCAAGAGCATGGCCCCGTTCACCGCTTTCTCGACCCTCAAATGGGCCAACGCCCCGGTCCAGCTGTCGCGCTACAACGGGCTGCCCGCGCTCGAGCTTCAGGGCTCGCCGGCCCCTGGCACGAGCACCGGTACGGCGATGAAGGCGATGGAGGAGATGGCGGCGAAGCTGCCGCCCGGAACTGCGCTGCAATGGACCGGCCTCAGCTACGAGGAGCAACAATCGGGCGGCCAGGCGCCCATGCTGTACGGCCTGTCGTTGCTGATCGTGTTCCTCTGCCTCGCGGCGCTTTATGAAAGCTGGGCGATCCCGGTCGCGGTCCTGCTCGTCGTGCCGCTCGGAATCGTCGGCGCGGTCTTGCTCGCCAAGCTCACGGGGGTGGAGAACAACATCTACCTCCAGGTCGGCCTGATCACGACCATGGGCCTCGGCGCGAAAAATGCCATTTTGATCATCGAGTTCGCCGAGGATCGGCTCAAGGCCGGCGGCGGTGTCGTCGAGGCTGCGGTGGAAGCGGCCAAGCTGCGGCTCCGTCCGATGTTGATGACCAGCCTCGCACTCGTGTTCGGCGTGCTTCCGCTGGCGTTCGCGAGCGGGCCCGGCGCCGGCAGCCAGAACGCGATCGGCCGCGCGGTCGTCGGCGGCGCCTTGTCCGCGACCTTCCTCGCGATCTTTTTCGTGCCCGTGTTCTTCGTGTTCGTGAAATCCTGGATCCGTCCCCGCAAGCCGGCGTCCGGCGCCGCCCCCGCCCCTGTCCCGGCCGAATAGTCTCTCCCTGGCCGAGAAGGGTTGCGGGTGACCTAGCCCCGCGCTGGCAGCATCCGCTTCAGCACCCGGTCCTTCAGCACATAATGGTGATACAGGGCGGCCGCAGCATGCAGCGCCGCGAGGACGATGATCGTCCACCCGATCCACTCGTGGATCTCGCGCAATTCGCGCCGCAGCGGCCGCGCGATTTCCCCGATCAGCGGCGGGATCCCGGTCCCGAAGAACGCCATCGGCCGCCCGGCGCCCCAGCGGAAGGTGAAGCCTAGCGCGGCCTCGGCGACCAGCAGCGCGTAGAGCAGATAATGCGTCCCCGTGGACGCGAGCTTCACCCATCCGCGCTCGATCGACTCCACCTGGTGCCCAGGCATCCATCGCCACACCAGCCGAGCGACGATCACCAGCGTCAGCAGCACGCCGAGCGACATGTGCGTGTCTTCCATCAGCTCGCGCACCGGCTTGGCGAACCAGCCCCAAGTCACCGCAAGCAGGAAATTGACCACGACCAGCCCGGCAGTCGCCCAGTGCAGCGCGATCGCCACCCGGTCGTAGCGAATCCCGTCGTCGCCCGCGGCAATGCGCGTCGCAGTGTCGAAGCTGGTCCGGTCGGTCATTCGCTGCCTTTTGCTGGGGTGTTTCCCAACGCCCGATATCGGGATGCGCCACTATTGCAACCCATTCGCAATAAGCTCCCGAACCTACGGCCGGATCAGCACCTTCAGCGCTTCGCGTTCGTTCATCGCGCGATAACCGTCGGGAACGCCGTCGAGATCGACCGTGCGGTCGAACACCCGCCCAGGCTCGATCCGTCCTTCCATGACATCGGGCAGCAGCTCGTCGATGTAGGCGCGCGTCGGGGCCGGGCCGCCGGCGACGATGACGTTTCGATAGAACATCTGCTGCGCGCCCTTGATCGCTTCGTAATGCGGAACGCCGACGCGGCCGACCGCGCCGCCGGCGCGGACGATGCCCATCGACGTATCCATCGCCTGCTCGGTCCCGACGCATTCGAGCACCGACTGCACGCCGAAGCCGCGGGTGAGCTCGCGGACGCGCTGCATGCCTTCCTCGCCGCGCTCGCTGACCACGTCGGTCGCGCCGAACTCTTTTGCGAGCGCGATCCGCTGTTCATGCCGGCCCATGATGATGATCTGCTCGGCGCCGAGGCGCTTGGCGGCGATCACCCCGCACAGCCCGACCGCGCCGTCGCCGACGACGGCCACCGTGCCGCCGCGTCGTACCCGCGCGGTCACTGCCGCGTGATGCCCGGTGCCCATCACGTCCGACAGGGTCAGGAGCGCAGGCATCAGCCCATCCTCCTCGCCGACGTTCAGCGGGTAGAGCGTACCGTCGGCAAAGGGGATGCGCAGCGCCTCGGCCTGCGCGCCGTCGAGCGGCCCGCCGTTGCCGAAGAAGCCGACGTGCACGCAGGCAGTCTGCAGCCCTTCCTCGCAGAACATGCAGTTGCCGTCCGAATTGGCGAACGGCATGATCACGACATCGCCGCGCTTGACCGTGCGGACGTCGCGGCCGACGTCCTCGACGACTCCGATCGCCTCGTGCCCCATGCGCTGGCCTTCGACATTGGGGCCGCCGTTATAGGGCCACAGGTCGCTGCCGCAGATGCACGCGCGGGTGATGCGGATGACGGCGTCGGTCGGGTCCTTGATCGCCGCGTCGGGCACGTTGTCGATGCGGACGTCGTGCGCCTTGGGCATGATTGTCGCGCGCATCTTATGCTTCCTCTTTGACGGGCGTTTCGCGGCCGACCGTCGCCATCAGCGCAGGCCCGTAGCGGTCCCCCGCCGGCTCGATTTGCGAGGCGCTTTCGTCGATCTGGCGAAGCTCAGCTCCGGTCAGCGTGATGCTCGCCGCGCCGATATTTTCCTCCAGCCGATGGAGCTTGGTCGTGCCCGGGATCGGCACGATGTACGGCCGTTGCGCGAGCAGCCACGCCAGCGCGATCTGCGCCGGCGTCGCCTGCTTCTCCGCGGCGACGCGCTTCAATAGGTCGACGAACAGCTGGTTCTTCTCCATCGCTTCCGGCGCGAAGCGCGGAACGGTGTTGCGGAAATCGTCTTCCGCCATCTTCGTGTCCTTGCTGATCGCGCCCGTGAGAAAGCCGCGCCCGAGCGGGCTGTACGGCACGAAACCGATCCCGAGCTCGTCGCACGCATCGAGGATCCCGTTGGTCTCGGACTCGCGCCACCACAGTGAATATTCATTCTGGACCGCGGTGACAGGTTGAACTGCATGCGCCCGCCGGAGCGTCTGCAGCCCCGGTTCGGACATTCCGAAATGCCGCGCCTTGCCCTCCGCGATGAGGTCCCGGACCGCTCCCGCAACATCCTCGATCGGCACCTTCGGATCGACGCGGTGCTGGTACAGGAGGTCGATCGTTTCGACTCCGAGCCGTTTGAGCGACCCTTCGACGGCCTTGCGGATATGCTCCGGTCGGCTGTTGACCTCCCGGCTCCAATTGTTGCGATCGATATCGAAGCCGAACTTGGTTGCGATCACGACGCGGTCGCGCACTGGCCGCAAGGCCTCGCCAACAACCTCCTCGTTGGTGAACGGACCATAGACTTCGGCAGTGTCGAAGAAAGTGATTCCGCGATCGACTGCGTCGCGGATCAGCTTCACGCCTTCGGCTTTTGACAGGGAGGTGCCGTAGGCATGGCTGATCCCCATGCAGCCGAGACCGATGGCCGAGACTTGAAGGCCGCTGCGGCCGAGTTCACGCTTTTGCATTTTCAGGCTCCTTCGAAATTTGCTGTTCGGTCTCGGCAAAGACTTGCCGGGCAATGCCGATTGCCGTGCCCGCGGTCGGCCAGCCGAAATAGAAAGCGAGGTGGGTTATGACCTCCGCCAGTTCGTCGCGGGTGACTCGATTGTCGAGCGCCTTCCTGAGGTGGAAAGGAAGCTCATTGGTGCGGTAGAGGGCGATCAGCGCTGCAACGGTCACCAGGCTCCGGTCGCGGGCGTTGAGACCTGGCCGCCGCGATATGTCGTCGAACAGGACGTGGTCGGTGATTTCCGTCAGACGTGGCGCGATGTCGCCCCATGGCGCGCGCATCGGGCTGCTCTTTTCACGCATGGTGTCGCTTCTCCTCGGGGTGCATCTAGGCTTTCCCAAGGGATCCGATTAGGCTGAACAATCCGCATGAACCTTTGAATCCAATTCAATAATGCCGCGCCGAACCATCAACGACTTGCTCGCCTTCCGCGCCGTCGCCCGCGAACGCAGCTTCACGCGCGCTGCTGCGCAGATCGGCGTTTCCCCTTCCGCGCTCAGCCACACCATCCGTGGGCTCGAGGAGCGCCTTGGCCTCCGCTTGCTCACCCGCACAACGCGCAGCGTGGCGCCGACCCAGGCTGGGGAGCGGCTGCTTTCGACGATCGGCCCGCGCTTCGACGAGATCGAGGCCGAGATCGCCGCATTGAGCGAGCTGCGCGAGAAACCGGCGGGCACGATCCGAATCACCACCACCGCACAAGCGGGGGAAATGATATTGTGGCCCGCGCTCGCGCGGCTGCTTCCCGACTACCCCGACATCCAGGTCGAGCTCGACGTGAACCCCGGGTTCGTCGACATCGTCGCCGAGCGCTTCGACGCCGGTGTCCGGCTCGGCGAAACGATCGCGCAGGACATGGTTGCGGTACGGATCGGTCCCGACCTTCGCATGGCCGCGGCGGCCTCGCCGGCATATTTGAGCGAACGGAAGGCGCCGCGGAGGCCGCAGGACCTGGCCGAGCACAATTGCATCAACCTTCGCTTCCCGACTCTCGGCGGGCTTTATGCCTGGGAGTTTGAGAAGGACGGCCGCGCATTGAACGTGCGGGTCGAGGGGCAGTTGATCGTCAACGCCCCGGATATTGCCCGTCAGGCCGCGCTCGACGGGTGCGGGATCGTCTTTCTGACCGACGACCATCTCCGAGCCGACATCGAAGCCGGGCGGCTTACGCGCCTGCTCGACGACTGGACCCCGCCCTTTCCGGGCTATCATCTCTATTACCCGAGCCGCCGCCAGCAATC
>Ga0207678_10004653_pt1 | contig 12324 bp, 9 predicted proteins | sample KBSC63metaG_FD_184319 | JGI IMG/M metagenome (GOLD analysis project Ga0207678, IMG submission 184319) | Corn rhizosphere microbial communities from Kellogg Biological Station, Michigan, USA - KBS C6-3 metaG (SPAdes) (version 2) | ecosystem: Host-associated > Plants > Roots > Rhizosphere > Soil ... | reverse complement strand
GTCGGCGCCCTTCTTGCCGAGCCCGGTGCCGATGATCGACCCGGTGGCGACGTGGGTAGTCGACAGCGAGTAGCCGAAGCTGGCGGACAGCAGGATGATCGCGGCCGACGAGGACTCGGCCGCCATGCCCTGCGGCGACTCGATCTCGACCAGGCCCTTGCCCAGGGTACGGATCACCCGCCAGCCGCCCAGGTAGGTGCCGATGCTGATGGCCAGCGCGCAGGAGAGGATGACCCAGAACGGCGCCTGCGCCCCGGTGGGCAGCGTCCCGTTCGCGATCAGGGCCAGGGTGATGACGCCCATCGTCTTCTGCGCGTCGTTGGTGCCGTGGGCCAGCGACACCATGCAGGCCGACCCGACCTGCCCGATGCGGAAGCCGTGGTTGCGGGCCCCCCGGGTCAGGCTGCGGCTGATCCGGTAGAGCAGCCAGGTGCCGACCGCGGCGACCCCAGCGGCGATGATCGGCGACAGGGCGGCCGGGATGACGACCTTGGAGACCAGTCCTTTCCACTGGACGGCCGAGCCGCCCGCGGCGGCCAGCGTCGAGCCGATCACGCCTCCGATGAGCGCGTGCGAGGAACTCGACGGGATGCCGAAGAGCCAGGTGAGCAGGTTCCAGATGATGCCGCCGGCCAGGCCGGCCGCCACCACCTGCAGCGTTACCTCCGCGGTATTGACCAGGCCGCTCGCGATCGTGGCCGCGACGGCCAGCGAGAGGAACGCCCCGACCAGGTTGAGCAGGCCTGACAAGGCGACAGCCACCCGCGGCGGAAGCGCTCCGGTCGCGATCGAGGTGGCCATCGCGTTGCCCGTGTCGTGAAAACCATTGGTGAAGTCAAAGGCGAGAGCCGTGATGACCACCAGCACGAGAACTAGGTCATTTCTCACGGAAACAGCGTCTCTACCAGGCAAGTTGCTGTCGAGACCAGATCGGCAAGAGTCAAGCGATTGTCATCTGCGATTCCGCAACTGTTCACGTGGCCCACACTTGACGCGAGTCGGCGCGATCTGCTCGGCAACGGTTTTCCTTCACCGCGGCGTCGCTGGCCGCGGCCGGACGCCCTGAAACCGGACATTCACGGCGTTAGGACGCACTGGATCCCGGGTTTCATGGCGTTCCAGCTGGCCCGGCGCGGCCGGAGCGTGGTGCTGACGGTACTGGTGTGGCCTGAGTCCGGTTTTCGGGAACCGGCCGCGGGCCGGTCAGGGTCTCGGGAACCGGCCGCGGGCCGATCAGGGGGTCTCGGGAAGGTACCGCGGGCGGTCAGGGGGTCTCGGGGCCGAGGTACGGGATCAGGACCACCGTGATGTTGTCGGCGCCGCCGGCGTCGACCGCGAACTTCACCATGTCGGCGGCGGCACCGAGCGGGTCGGTGAGCGCCTTGGGCAGCGCGAGCCGGGCCAGGTCCGCGCCCTCGGCCAGGTAGTTCCACAGGCCGTCGGAGCAGATGAGCAGGGACCCCGCCCCGGGCGGCGTGAACCGCTCGACGTGCGGGGCGCGCTCCGGGTCATCGGCTAGGTCCGCGGCCTCGCCGCCCAGCCAGCGGGTTAGCACGTGCGCGTGCGGCGAGGCCATCGCCGCGGCCTCGTCCACCAGGCCGGCCGCGATCATGCCGCCGGCCACCGAGTCGTCGCGGGTGAGCAGCCGGGACTCCTCCGCGGGCTGGCCCAGCCAGTAGGCGCGGCTGTCGCCGAGCCAGCACAAGGTCACCTCGTAGCCGCTCGCCACGGCGGACACGAACGTGGTCGCCGAGGTGTCGCCGCCGGGCCCCTGCAGGTCCGCTATGGCCTGGCGAGCCGCCGCCACCGCGGCCCGCGAGGCCTCGCCGAGGTCACCGCCCGCCTGCACCGCCGCCACCAGGATCGGCAACCCGGCCTGCGCGGCCACCTGGGACGCCTCGTCGGGACGGGCCGAGGAAGAGACGCCATCGCAGACGACGGCCACGACCGCGGGGCCGTCCGGGGCCTGCTCGGCGGCCAGCGCCATCGCGTCCTCGTTACGGTGATGCCGGAGGCCCCTGTCGCTGACGCCGGCAGCGGGACCAAGGTCGACCTCGGCATGGTCTCGCGAGGACGGGTTGGTGATCATGTGCATACGTTAGTGCCTGCAATCGTCCGTCGTTATACGCCGATGCCGTACTCGCGGTAGAGAATTTGCTAACCCCGGTGCACGGTGATCGTGGTCCAGGCGCCGAGGTTGATGCGATCGCCGTCGTGCAGGGGTATCTGGTCGCCGACGCCGATCTCCGAACCGTTGACCAGCGTGCCGTTCGCCGAACCCGGATCGAGCACGGCCCAGTTACCGTCCGGCGTCGCGATCAGCACCGCGTGCAGCCGGCTGATGCCCGGATCGGCGGGCGGCCCGGTCAGGTCGATCTCCGGGGCCAGGCCGCGCGATACGCTCCGCCGCCCGATCCGCATCTGGTTGCCCACGAGCTGAAAACGGCGTTCGGCGTAGTAGGAAGGGAAGACGACGGCCGAACCCTCCGGTCCGGCGACCGCCTGCACCCGCTCGTAGTAGGCGCGGTCCGCACCCACCACCGCGGTCCAGGTGGCCTGCGGATACGGAAACGAGGACATCGACGGCTGGGGCGGGTCCGGGGAGGCTGGCGGGCCTGGCTCCCGCCATGGGTCCGATGGGGCGGAGGGTGCCGCCTGGGCCGAGCTGTAGCTGCCGGAACCGGGGCCGGGCTGGCCGGAGCTATAAGTACCAGAGCCAGGACCGGGCTGGCTGGAGCTGTAACTACCCGGGCTGGGGCCGGGCTGGCTGGAGCTATAGGCGCGCGGGGCGGGCGGCGGAGGGGCGGACGCGGTGGTGGGGGTGAAGCGGGGGCCGGCGAAGTTGTAGCCGCAGGCCTCGCAGAACTGGCCGGTCCTCGGGGTACCGCAGCGCGGGCAGGGTTCGGCCGTGGCAGCGGAGGCGGCGGGATCGGGCCAGGCTGCCGGCGGAGCGCCCGATGCGGGCGATGGGCCGGTGGCAGGGCTGCCGGGCTGAGGACTCCCGGGCGAGGGGCTGCCGCCGATGCGCATGCCGCAGGTGTCGCAGAAGTCATCGCTGGCCGAATCGTGGCCGTTCGGACATACCGCCATCGCCGCCTCCTTCCGCGTTACTTCTTCACCCGGACCGTCTTGGTCGAGCGGGTGTCGAGGGCCATCTCGTCGGCGTCCTCAACCTTCTTCTTCAGCCGGACCGTGCCCGACTCCACATCGACCACGTCTACCACCTTGGCCAGCAGCTTGGCGGTGTCCTCGTTGCCCGATTGGTGGGCCAGGGCCACCGCCCGGCCGAGCCTGGCTGTCGCGGTCTCCTCGTCGCCCTGCTTGCGCGCCTCCAGGCCCTCCTGGATGGCGTCGGCGAGCTCGGCCTGGCCAGTGTAGTGGGCCACTCGAGGGTTGATCTTGGTAGAGAGCGCCTCGTCATCGGTCCAGATCGCGCGGACCAGGCCCTGGCCGAGGATTTCGGTCCCGGCGACCAGGCTGATCCGGGCGGCCAGCATCTCCTGCCCGATGCCGGCCGGGGTGACCTCGACGCCGACGTGGTAGTCACGGCTCTCCCCCGGCCCCCACGCCCCGGTCGGGTAGTCGCCGGCCTGCGGGCCGGCCTGGCTGCGCCGGCCGGTCAGGTCCTCGACCGCGGGCGCGACCTGCTTGACGAACTTGAGCGTGGCGGTCTGCGGCGTCCACACCCGCAGCGACACGTCCGCGACCTGCTTGCCCATCGCGTTCTCCATCATGGCCGCGAAGTCGGCGGCCAGGCCGGACGGGTCGGGCACGATGTCCACCGTGCCGAGCAGGGCGGTCGAGACCGTGCGCAGCTCCTTGACCTCCCAGTCGGTGCCGACGCCGCGGCAGTCGCAGCTGAACACCCCTTCGCACTGGCTCAGCTCGGCGGCCAGCCGTTCGGGCGTCTCGTGCTGGTTCTTGCCGTCGGTGAGCAAGATGGCGTGCCGCAACTGGGCAGGGTAGCTCGCGAAGATCTGCCGGGACAGCGCGAGCCACTGGCCGATGGCGGTGCCGCCGTTGGCGCGCAGCGCACCCACCGCCTGCTTCGCCGCAGCGCGCGACGACGGGCTCGCGACCGCCATGCTCCCGTCCGGCGGGAACACCGGCCAGGCGGTGCTGGTGCCCGCGACCACCGCAAACCCGACACCGTCGTGCACTACGTCGATCGCGGCGGCGGTGGCCACCTTGGCCTGGGACATCTTGGTCGGCGGGTAGTCCATCGACCCCGAGCAGTCGATGATGATGATCTCGGCGCTACCCGCGCCGCCGCCCGGCGCGGCGATGGCGACGTCCGCCCCGGACGACACGGTGGCCACCGCGCTCACGTCCCGGCCGCCCTCGGGCAGGTATTGGTTCTGGTCGACGTCGATGGTGAAGCCGGAGTCGGTCATGGCGGATTCTCCTTGGTAACGGCGCCGGCCGCACGAGCGGGAAGGGGACCAGCACGATGGTGATGTTGTCCATGCCGCCCGCGTCCAGGGCGAACTTCAGCAGCGCGTCGGCGGCGCTGGACGGATCGTGGAACGCGTCCGGGAGCGCGATCTGGGCCAGCCCCGCCGCCTCGGGCTGGTAGTTCCACAGCCCGTCGGAGCAGACCAGCACGACCCCGCGACCGGGCGGTTCGAACCTGGTCACGTGCGGCACCGGCGCGGCCACGTCGGCCCCGAGCCAGCGGGTGATCACGTGCGCCTGCGGCGAGGCCATGGCCTCGGCCTCGGTCATCTGCCCCTGGGCCACCAGCTCCTCGGCGAGCGAGTCGTCCCTGGTCAGCCGGGTGGACTCGGACTCGGTGGACAGCCAGTAGGCGCGGCTGTCACCGAGCCAGCACAGCGTGACATCCTCCGGGCCGACAATGACGGAGACATAGGTGGCCGACGGCGCACGGGACGGCGAGCCGAGGATGGTCATGGCCTCATGCGCCTGGCGCACCGCCGCCGTGGACGCCTCGTCCGGGTCGTCGCCGCGCCTGATCGAGCTGAGCAGCATCCGCACCGCGGCCTGCGCCCCGGTCAGCGACGCGTCCTCCGGGTTCGGCGAGGAAGACACCCCGTCGCAGACCACCGCGATCGCGACCGGGCCGGCCGGTGTCTCCGTGGTCGCCAGGGCCATCGCGTCCTCGTTACGAGGATGCCGCAGGCCACGGTCGGTGACCCCGGCCAGCAGCTCGAGGTTGAGCTCGACGTGATCGCGGCCGGACGGCACCTTGCGGCCGCACGACTCGCAGTAGCCTTCGGCGCTGATCGCGCCGGGCTCGGCCGAATCGTCGAGCGAGCACACCGGGCACTGCGCGGTGTAGCCGGGCGGCCCGGCGCTGCTGACGGGCGGGGCGAGCTCGGTCCCGCAGGACTCGCAGAAGCTGTCCGCGGCGCCGGCGGTGCCGCCGCAGGTGGGGCAGGTAACTCCCGTGTTGCCATCGTGCATCAGGCCATCATCCAGGGCAGGGGCCATCATGTCAGCGTCCGGGGCCGGATTGCGTGCGCCATGTCAGCAAGTTCTTCCCGGATTGTCACGGCTGCACCCCTAGCACGGCCTGCTGGTAAGCAGCCACCGCGGCCTCGGCCGCGGCCAGGTCGCATGGCGCCGTCCAGAGCAGGTCCCGGGCTCGGTCGTAGTGCTGCGCCAGGCCGGAGTCTTCGGCGCCGCCGAGCCGGGCGGCTTTGGCCTTGTAGGCACCGAGCAGCCCGCGCAGCTCGTCACGTTTCGCCATGGCCGCCACCACGGCCCGTTCGGCCGCCTTGAAGCCGGCCGTCGCGGTGGCCAGCTCGCGCTCGAGCAGGTCCAGCTCGGACGCCAGGCGCGTCCACCGCCCGTCGGCCAGCAGCGCGCCGAGGTCGGCCAGCCGGCCGGACAGGTCCGCCATGTCCGGAAGCGGGGGCGGCAGCGCCCCGGCGGCGATCTTCACCGCGGCCTGCTGCCGGGCCGCGACGGCATCCTCGCGGGCCGAACGGGCCGTGGCCGCTGCCGTCGTGACCTCGGCGACGCGCTGGTGGGCTTCGTCCCGCAGCCGGGCCAGCTCGTCGGCCCGGCACGCCATCGCGGTGACCCGCTCGGCGAGGCGGTCCGCTCCCGAGGTGTCGACCGTGCCGTCCGGCTGCCACAGGGCCAGCGGGTCGGAGTTCAGCGTGTCGCGCAGCCGGGCCAGCTTGCCCTGGGCGGCGGTCAGGTTGCCGGTCAGAGTCTCGTCGCCAAGCGTGGCGGCCAGCGGCGTTGCCCGGGCGAGCTCGGCGCCGACCGCGTCCAGGCGTCCCGCCACCTCGGTCCAGACATGCTCCGCGGCGGAGACCACCTCGGTCACGGCGCTGAACGCGCCGCGCATCCGCGCCACCGCGGTCGCCATGGTCAGGTCCTCACGGCCGGGGTCGGCCAGGTCACGGCCGGCCAGCGGGGCGGGACCCGAGGCCAGCTGAACCGAACGGCCGGCCAGGAGCCCGCTGATAGCGGCGAGCTCTCGCGGCCCGAGATGCCTGCCTGCGGCCTCGGCAGACTGGTCGACCACGGCCGAGTAGGCTTCGAAGACCTGCCACAGGGTGCCCAGCGTGACGGAGGTGGCATCCCAGCGGCGCTTGGTGGTGCCGGTGAGTTCGGCCCCGGCGAGCAGTTGCTTGCCGAAGCTCGAGTCGAGTTCGAGCAGGTTGGCCTGGATGGCGTCACGCTCGGCCACGGCCGCCTTGACCGCGGCCGATGCCTGGTCCCTGGTCATCACCGGAACGCTCATCGGTACTCCGCCAGCCGCCCGGTCATACGCGCCATGCCGCTCCCGGTCATCGGAACCATGACGTTTACCATTTTGCCCGCATTCAGAGGGTCCTTTGGGTTAACGCACACCGACGAGATGGGGTTCACCGGCCGGCCGCCGTCCCGGTCCGTCACGACCAGGTTTTCGGCCGGACCGCGTTGGCCATGTCGACCAGTTCGATCCGGCGGCTGCGGTCCGACGTCAGCCGGGCCAGCGCCCGGTAACCGCGTTCCAGGCCGAAGCGCAGCGAGCGCTCGTTCGGCTCGCAGCCGAGGATGAGGCCGTCGCCGGAGGTACGGGCCGGGGGCCGCCCTGAATCCCCGGCCCAGCCGAGGGCGGCGCGCAGGATCTCCACGGTGAGCTGCTGGCGGCGTGCCTCGTCCAGAGCCAGCCGGCCCAGGCGGCCGCTGGCCTGGTGCAGGTCATCGCCGGTCATCCCGGATGACACCAGGATCCGGACCGCGGCGATCTGCGCCGCCGCGTGGTAGCTGGACGTCTCCGGTACCGCCGCGAGCGCCGCGATCGCGCCGGGCCGGTCGCCGGTCGCCAGGCAGGCCCGGGCCAGGCCGAACGCGGCGCTGATGCACGACCGGTCCACGGTCCAGACGAGCTTGAAGTAGCGGGCGGCGGACGCGGCGTCCCCGGCGGCTTCGGCCGCGAAGGCCAGCGCGAGCTTCGGTGCGAGCTCGCCGGGGAGGTCGTCGTAGACCGCGCTGAACGCGCCCCGTGCGGCCGCCGCCCCCGCGCCGTCGGTATCTGTTTCCCCGGCAGCTAGCCGGCGCAGGCCGTCGGTCCAGGCGATCCGCCAGTCGGCCGGGTCCTCGGCGGCCAGGTCGGCCAGCGTAGCTCCGGCTCCGTCGTAGTCGCCGACGTCGAGCTGGGCACGCGCCAGCGCCAGCCGCGTCTCGGCGGAGCTGGCGACCTCGGCCGGCACGGCCGCGTCGCCCGCCACCGCGCCGGACAGCGCGGCCGCTCGCTGGGCGGAGTCGAGCCCGGCGAACGTGGCCAGATAGCCGGCCGCCGGGTCGGCCCGGTCCACCTGCGGCATCGGCATCCCCGCGATGATCTGGGCAGCCCGGGGGACGGCCAGCGCGGCCTCTGGTCCTCCGGCGGCTTCGTCGCCGGTTCCGATCGCCTGGAGCTCCGGGCTGAACACGGTGGAGAAGGCGGACCTCGGCACCCCGTCGGCGGTCGCGAGCACCTCGCGGAGCACCCCGGTGAGCTGCTCGGCCATCTCCCCGGCCGAACCGAACCTGCGCCCGGGGTCCCGGTGCGTGGCCCGGCGCAGCAGCCGGGCGAACGACTCCTGCTGCTCCAGCAGCGGCACGGCGTCGGGGAAGGTGAACTTGTAGTTGCTCTGGTAGCCCCTGAACTCGAAGGTGAGCACGGCCAGCGCCCGGCCCACCGTGAACAGGTCCGAGGACACCGACGGCCCGTCCGTCCCGATCTCGGGCGCCTGGTAGCCGACCGTGCCGTAGATCGGTCCTTCGCTGTCGACGCCGCGCACGCCGCCCATGTCGATGAGCTTGAGCTGCTCCTCGGTCTGGATCACGTTGTCCGGCTTGAAATCGCAGTACACCAGCCCCCGGTCGTGCAGGTACCCCAGCGCCGGTAGCACCTCGACCGCATACGCGATCGCGTGCGCGAGCGGCACCGAGCCGCCGTCGCGCCGGGCGTCCTGCAGGATCTGCTTGAGCGACTTGCCGCCCACGTACTCCATCACGATGTACCCGGCCGACTCCCCCGTCCGCCGGTCCGCGTGCTGCACGAAGTTATAGATCCGCACGATATTCGGGTGTTCCACCTGGGCGAGGAACTGGCGCTCGGCGACCGCGGCGGCCATGGCATCGGCGTCGCCGGTATTGAGCAGGCCCTTGAGCACCACCCAGCGGCCGCTGACGTTGTGGTCCCTGGCCAGGTAGATCCAGCCGAGCCCGCCGAAGGCGAGGCAGCCGAGCACCTCGTACTGGCCCGCCACCAGGTCGCCCGGTTCCAGCTTCGGGCTGAACGAGAACCGGGTGCCGCAGTTGCGGCAGAAACCCTCGGCCAGCCCCGCCCGGCCGTCCTGACCGCGCCCGACGGGCTGCTCGCAGCTTGCGCAGAAGCGGCGGCTCTCCGGGACCTGCGGATCGGCGAGGATGGCACTGGCCGGGTCGCGGTAGGGCACCGGCGGGATCTCCACCAGCCCCGCGCCCAGCCGGCCCCGCGCCGAACGCCCGCTGGTGCGCCGCGATCCCCTGGTTCCCCGGGTGCCGGTGGTCTGGCGGCTGCCGGCCGTCCCGGACCCCGCCGTTCCCGATCCCCCGGATCCTGCCGAAGCCGCCGGGGCGGCGGCCAGGCCGCAGACGTTACAGTAACCGTCCTCGATCGTCCCGCCGCAGCTGGTGCAGGTGCTCATGGCCACCCCGCTCCCCTCGTCAGCCCCCGCATCGTGCGCCTCGTCATCGGTCAGCCCGCGTACTGCGCCGGCGGCGGGTTGGGCACCGGATGGCCCAGCCAGGCTTGGTAGCTGGCCTTCCACTGGCCGTCCGTCCGCAGCTGCTGCAGGACCGCGTTAACGAACCGGACGAACTCCGGGTGCTGCTTGGAGATCGCCAGGCCGTAGGGCTCGTCGGTGAGCGGCTTACCGATGATCTTGGTCCACGGATCCTGCGCGGCCAGTCCGTCCAGGATCGAGTCGTCGGTGGAGATCGCTGCCACGCTGCCCTGCTGCAACCGCACCAGGCAGTCGGTCCAGTACGGCACCTTGACCGGAACAGCGTGGTGCTGGCTGATGCGGTCGACCGAGTCCGATCCGCTGGTCGCGCAGACCTTCTGGCCGTGCAGGTCGTCCAGGCTGGTGGCGCTGGAGTTCTTCAGCACCAGAACCTTCTGGTGCGCCTCAAAGTAGACGCTGGAGAAATCGATCATCTTCAGCCGGTCGCAGGTGATCGTCATCGTGTGCGCCACGATGTCCACCGTGCCGTCGGCGGTGTCCGGGATGCGCTGATCGTCGGAAATCGCCTTGAATTGCACCTTGCCCGGGTCACCGAAGATGGCCTTGGCCACCGCCCGGATCATGTCGATGTCGAAGCCCTCGATCTGACCGCTAAGCGGGTTGAGGAAGCCGAAGTGATACGTGCTCTGGTCCACCCCGGCGATCAGGTAGCCGCGGGTGCGGATCTTCGCCATGAACGAGCCCGGCGTCACCTGAGGCGGCCCGGACGGGCGCAGGCTGCTCGCCGTCGGATCGCAGGCGTTCACGGCGGGCCCGCGCACCGCCTTGGTCCCGGTGGCCGCCCGGACGGCGGATGGATGACCAGGCTCGGCCGCGGCCGTCGCGGCCCCCAGCGCCAGCCCGGACGCGGCGATTACCGCCAGGACCGCCCGCCGCCAGGGCACGCCGGGACGCGTCCGCGCGTTCACCGGTACTCCGCGAGCCGGCGGCTCAGGCCCCAGGCGCAGCCGCCCACCATCACCAGCGACGCCACGATCATGCCCACGGCGAGCCCGGTGAACGCGTCCCGGCCACTGCGGGCGCTGGCGGCGAAGACGGCCTGGTGGTCGTTGATGCCCTGGCTGAGGGTCGTGGACAGCTGCGCGAAACTGGTGGCGGCGTCGCCGTTCAGCGCGGACTGCACGGCGGCGGCGTGACTCCCGCTGTCGTCCTTGGCGCGCAGCGCCGCGTGCGCCTTGTACCAGGCCCGGGCCTGCGCCGCGACGTCGGATCCTGGACCCCCGGCCGCCTGTACCGCCGCGAGCAGTGTGCCGGGTCCGGGCCCGAGGATTTTCTGCTGGGCCACGTAGTCCTTCTGGTAAGAGTCGTCGCCGCCGTTGTCGATCAGGGTGAGGCTCTCGTCCGCGTGCGCCTGCAGCGCCGCCACCTCGGCCCGGGCGAACGCCTGGGCTGGCGCGGAACCCTGCTGCTGCGCGTGCAGCAGATCGCCCCGGCCGACCACGAACGCCGCGACCAGCCACACCAGCGAGACCAGCCCGGCCAGCGCGGCCAGCAGCAGCCCGTAGTTGACCACCCGGTGGGTGTGCCGGGACAGCCACCGGGACGAGCGGAAGAGCACGTAGCCGAGGCCCAGCCCGGCTATCGCCGCGACCACGATGAGCGGCAGCCCGGTAGCCTGCGCGCTGGCCGAGGTCAGCAGCGTGCTCTCCCTGATGTAGATGTCACTGGCCGCGGGGAGCAGCGTCCCGCGCAGCAGCCCGGAGGCCTCCCTGAGGTAGGCCGCGCCGAGCGGAAGCCCGAGGCGGTTGTCGGCCCGCGCCGTGCCCACCTCGTCGGTGTAGGCGGGAAGCTGACCGGACAAGATGGCCAGGTCGTCACCCACGGCCGTACCGGCCGCCGACGCCTGCTTCGTCAGGTGACCGGGCAGCTGAGTCCGCGCGGCGGACGACCCGACCAGGGCGCTGGCCGCCTCGATCCGGATGGCCGCCTGGGTGATGTCCGCCTGGTAGCGCTGCCTGGCCTTAGCAGGCTCCAGGCCGCCAGCCAGGAACGCGTTGGCCGCGGTGGCGTCGGCGTCGGACAGGCTGGTGTAGATCTGTTCGGCGTCCAGGCTCAGCGGCTCGCTGACCGCGACCACGTCCGCCGCTGCCGAGGCGTGCTGGTCAGCCGTTAGCGCGGCGAGCACGCCCCAGGCCAGGCTGAGCAGGATCAGCAGGGCGAGTAGCAGCCGGAGCCTCGCGGGCGTGGTCGCCCCGTCCAGGCGGGGCCGCCACCAGGCACGGCGGACCGCTGGCACGGGGGTCACCGGGCCGGGCGAAACGCCGACTGTGGTTGTCATGGGCCGACCACCAAAACCGCTCCCGTCGCACCGGTGGCCCGGTGCTGTCTGGCTTTAAGTAGTTCATACCAGAGGACGGCGGCCGACGGGATAATCGCGGCAGACCGCGTCTAGCCGCGGTGCACCGTGATGACGGTCCACGCGCCCAGGTTGATCCGGTCACCCTCGTGCAGGGTGACCCTTTCCCCGACGTCGAGCTCGCGGTTGTTGACGAAGGTGCCGTTGGCCGATCCGGGGTCGCTGATGAACCAGGTGCCGTCCGATGCTGAGGCCAGGACCGCGTGCAGTCGGCTGACGCCCGGGTCTACCGGCTTGTCGGCCAGGTCGATCTCCGGCACCAGGTCCCGGGCCGCACTCCGCCGTCCGATGCGCATCTCCTTGCCGACGAGCCGGATCCGGCGTTCCGAGGTGTGCGCGGGAAACTCGACGGCCGAGCCGAACACGGCGCCCGACGCCTTCATCCTGTTGTAGTAGACGCGATCCGAGGCAACCAGCACGGTCCAGGTGACCCTGGAAAGGGAGGGTATGGGCGTCGTCGGCGGGGCTGAGGCCGCGGGCGGCGCGGGCCGGACCGGCGGTGCGGGCCGGACCGGCGGTGCGGGCGCAGGCTCGACGCGGACTAGGGGTCCAGTCGGCGGCTCGGGCCGGGACCTGGGCAGCGGCGGGGCCGCGGCAGGCTCCGGGGCCGAGTACGACGGTTTCTTGGGGGCCGGCGTGAACACCGATTCGAACGGAACGACCACCGTGGGCTCGTCGGTCGACTCGGGTGCCTCTGGCACACCGACCGCCTGGCCGACGGGCGCAGTTGAC
>Ga0207678_10004652_pt1 | contig 12324 bp, 10 predicted proteins | sample KBSC63metaG_FD_184319 | JGI IMG/M metagenome (GOLD analysis project Ga0207678, IMG submission 184319) | Corn rhizosphere microbial communities from Kellogg Biological Station, Michigan, USA - KBS C6-3 metaG (SPAdes) (version 2) | ecosystem: Host-associated > Plants > Roots > Rhizosphere > Soil ... | reverse complement strand
TCGGAGGTGGCTGGGCAGACAGGTGGTGGCCGTGACCGCTGCGGCCGGTCCGCAGGGCGGCTATGCCGAGCGCGCGGTCGTCAGCGAGTCCGGGCTGGTCGAGGTACCCGGCGATCCCGAGCTCCTGCGGCAAGGGCTGAGCCTGCTGCACGACGGCCCGACCGCGCTGACCCTGGCCAGGAACGCCGCGATCCGGCCGGGCGAGCGGGTGCTGGTGACCGGGGCGGCCGGCGGGCTGGGCATCCTGCTGGTCCAGTTGACGATCGCGGCGGGCGGCCATGTCGTGGCCGCGGCCCGCGGCGAGCGCAAGCTGGAACTGCTCCGGAGCCTGGGAGCCGAGGCGGTCGACTACAGCGCACCGGACTGGACACGGATCGTGCGGCGGGAAACCGGCGACGCCGGCCCAGATGTAATCCTGGACGGGGTCGGTGGACAGATCGGACAGGACGCCTTCACCGTCATCGCACCGGGCGGCCGGTTCTCCGCACACGGGGCGCCGAGTGGTTCCTTTGCCCAGATCGACCCGGCCGAGGCCGAGCGGCGATCGCTGACCGTGCGGGGAATCGAGCAGGTGCAGTTCGACCCGGCCGACCTTCCGCCACTGGTGGAGCAGGCCCTGGCCGAGGTATCGGCCGGACGGATCGAGCCGGTCATCGGCCAGTCGTTCCCGCTGATCGAGGCGGCCCAAGCGCACCGCAGCATCGAGTCCCGCGACACGCTGGGAAAGACGCTGCTCCTGCCGTGATGCGGGTGCATGACGGGCACCGGCCAGGGGCTAGCTGGCCATGGCCACATGCCGGTGCACGGTGGCCGGGTCGCTCAGCGAGGCGAGCATGCAGGCGGCCAGGTCGGCGCGCGAGACGGTGAATCCGTGCGGCAGGTTACGGTCGATCGCGGTGCGGTAAGCACCGGTGGCGGCTTTGTCGGTCAGCGAGGGCGGGCGGAAGATCGTCCAGTCCAGGTCGCTGCCCTGGATCTCCTCCTCGCCGTGGCGCATGTCGGCGCAGACATGGCGCAAGAATGTGCGCCGTGCCAGCGGCTTGAGCAGGTAGCGCAGGTACGGGCTTTCGCCTTCGTCGGCGACGATGGAGCCGCTGACCTGCAGGAACCGTCGGGTGCCGGTTTTGTGCATGGCCTGGATGATGCTGCGCACGCTGTCGGTGATGACGGTGGTGGGGCCGGTCCCGCGGGGGCCGACCGCGGACAGGACGGCGTCTGCGCCGTCGATGGCCGGGGCGATGGAGGCGGGGTCCATGACATCCGCGATGACGGTCCGCAGCCGGGGATGGGCCGGGACGGCCAGGCGGGCGGGATCGCGGACGACCGCGGTGACCTCGTGGCCGGCTGCGAGCGCCTGGCCGGTGAGGGTGGTTCCGGTGGCGCCTGTCGCGCCGAGGATGGTGAGTTTCATCGTGTTCGCCGTGCCTTCCGGTACATTGATTCTGTAACTCATATAATACGGAAATCATATCATATGGAATCAGTACTACCTGGTGACCCTGACACGGCGCCGCACCGCGGACGGCTGAACCGCGCGATCAAGGAGTCACTGCGGGACCTGGGCGCCCAGCTGTCGCTGCTCAACCACAGCGTCGGCACCCGCCTCGATCTCAAGGCCACCGACCTGGAGTGCCTTGACCTCCTCACCCGGGACGGCCCGCTCAGCCCGAGCACCCTGGCCCGCCGCGCCGGGCTCCATCCCGCCACCTTGACCGGCATCCTCGACCGCCTCGAACGCGGCGGCTGGATCGAACGCGGCCGCGACCCCTCCGACCGCCGCGGCGTCGTCGTCCAGGCGGCCCGCGGCCGCGGAGCGGAGATCCTGCGCCTCTACCTGGTCGACTCCGGCATGAACACCGCGATGGACCAGATCTGCGCCGGGTACGAAGACAAGGATCTCCAGCTCCTGACCGGTTTCCTGCGCCGCACCGCCGACGCTGCCCGAACCGCCGCCGAAAGGCTCACCGCAAGCTGAGCTCGCAGGGGAGGGTGAACGAGACACCCCGCCCGTTCGGTAGTTAATTGCGTCGGGCTGGGGTGATGACGGTCAGCCTGGGCACCCTGAGTAGGTGAGGGTCGATGAAGATCTCTGAGGGGCGCGTGCGGCTGGCGGCCAGTGATGTGGCCAACTTCCTGGCCTGCCGGCGGCTGACGCAGCTGGACCTGGCCTGGGCGCGGGGGGAGCTGCGGCCGCCCCGCGAGTTCGACATCGGGTTCCGGGACCTGGTTCGGCGCGGGGAGGTGCACGAGCGGGCCGTGCTGGAGCGATTCCGCACGGACGGGCTTGACGTGGCGGACGTCAGCGGGGCGGAGGATGAGGCCGGGGCGACGGCGGAAGCCATCCGGGGCGGCGCCGGGGTTGTCTATCAGGGGACGCTGACCGGCGCTGCGGGCGGGGCGGCGCTGTTCGGAAGGCCGGATTTCCTGGTGCGGGCGGACCTGCTGCCTGCGCCGGACGGGGAGCCGCGGCCGGACGGGATCCACTACGAGGTCGTGGACGCCAAGCTGGCGCGGTCCGCGAAGGCCCGCGCCGTGCTGCAGACCGCGCTCTACTCGCACCTGCTCGCCGACGTGCAGGCGATCGCGCCGCGGTGGATGCACCTGGCGCTGGGCAACGGGGAGTTCGCCTCGTTCAAGGTGAACGACTTCGCCGCCTACGAGCGGCAGACGCGGCGGCTGCTCGAGGCCGCCATCGGCGGGGACCCGGTGGCCGAGGTCTACCCGGAGCCGGTCGAGCACTGTGCCATCTGCCGGTGGCGCGACATGTGCCGTGAGCGCAGGCGAACCGACGACGACCTGTCGCTGGTGGCCGGGATGACGACGGGGCAGCGGCGGGCGCTGAAGGGCGACGGGATCTCGACTCGGCGCGGGTTCGCCGGGCTAGACGGCTTGCCGCGGCTGGACCGGGTGAGCCCGAACGCCCTGAGGCGCGCCCAGCAGCAGGCCCGGCTGCAGGTGGCCAGCGAGGACGACGGGATCATCCGGTACGAGCTCCTGGATCCCGAACGCGACGCCGACGGCGCCCTCGTCGCCAACCGGGGGCTGCTCGCACTGCCCGAACCAGCCGACGGGGACCTGTTCTTCGATATCGAGGGTGCCCGCTACTACTCGGAGGACGGCCGGGAGTTCGGGCTGCAGTACCTGTTCGGCGTCGTCGACACGGCCGAGGTCGACGAGGCGGGACTCCCCCGGTACACGCAGATCTGGGCCTTCGACCGGCCGGGCGAGAAGCGCGCGTTCGAGGAGCTGATCGACTTCATCACTGAACGCCGCGCGCGTCACCCTGGCCTGCACGTCTACCACTACAACCACTACGAGCCGACGTCGGTGGACCACCTCACCGAGCTGCACGGCACGCGCCAGGAGGCGGTGGGCCGGCTGATGGGCCGGTTCGCCACCCGTGAGGACGAGGTGGACAACCTGTTCCGGCTCGGGGTGTTCACCGACCTGTACCGGGTCGTGCGGCAGGGCGTGCGGGCCGGGGTGGAGAGCTACTCGATCAAGCGGCTGGAGCCACTGTGCGGGTACGGCCGGCGGGTCGACCTGGCGGAAGCCACGGCCAGCCTGATCGCGCTGGAGGCGGCGCTGGAAGAGGGAACCGCGGCCGGGGACGGCCAGCGGCGGCAGGTCGTGGCCGGGTACAACGAGGACGACTGCCGGGCCACGCTGGCGCTGCGGGACTGGCTGGAGGAACGGCGGGCCGAGCTGGCCGGGCGGCTAGACGAGGAGCTGCCTCGGCCGGTCTTCGCGGAGAAACCGGGTGCCGCCGAAGACCCCGAAACCGCCCGGATCAGGTCGGCGCTGCTCGCCGGCGTTTCCGCGGAAACGCCGGAGGGGCGGGCGCGGGCGCTGCTGGCCGACCTGATCGACTGGCACCGGCGCGAGGACAAGCCGGCCTGGTGGCGGTACTTCTACCTGCGCACGCTGAGCCCAGCCGAACTGACCGGCGAGCCGGACGCGCTGGGCGGGCTCAGCGGCGGCGAGGTAGTCGGGCAGGTAAAGAGGTCGGTGGTGCGGCGGTTCCGCTTCCCGGCGCAGGAACACAAGTTCTCCGCCGGCGGCACGGCCTGTGATCCGGCCACGGACAAGCAGTGGCCAGTCTGCGACGTGGACGACGCGCGCGGGACGATCGACCTGAAGGCAGGCGGCGCCTACACCGGGCCGTGGCCCGCGGCCCTGATCGAGGTAGGGCCGCCCCGGACCTGGGAGCAGCGGGACCGGCTGCGGGATCTCGGCGACCGGGTGGCGCGCGCCGGGTTCGGCGGCGGGGACATGGCGACCGCGCTTCTGCTGCGCCGCCGGCCCGATAGCGGGGACGATGCGGCCGGCTCGCTGCGGGACCAGGGCGAGACGGCCAGCGCCGCCGCGATCCGGCTCGCGACCTCGTTGCGTCATTCGTACCTGCCCATGCAGGGGCCGCCGGGGACCGGGAAGACGTACACCGCGGCCGAGCAGATCCTCGAGCTCATCGCGCACGGCCGCACGGTCGGCATCACCGGGCCCTCGCACGCGGTCATCTGCCACCTCATCGGCACCGTGTGCGAGCACGCGAGGTGGCGCGGGGCCGGGCCGCTCCGGATCGGCCAGCGGGCGGACCGCGACCACCCGCACCTGCACGCGGACGCCACGACGATGAGCAACGAGCAGCTGGAGAAGGCCCTGCGGGACGGCGAGCTGGACGTCGCCGCGGGCACGGCGTGGCTGTGGGCACGTTCGGGGCTGGCGGGCAGCGTGGACACCTTGTTCGTGGACGAGGCGGGCCAGCTGTCGCTGGCCAACGTGCTGGCCGTGGCCGGGGCGGCGCGGAACCTGATCCTGCTGGGCGACCCGCAACAGCTCGCCCAGCCGAGTCACGCCACGCACCCGCCCGGGGCCGGCGCCTCCGCATTGGGGCACATCCTGGACGACCGGGCCACGATGCCGGCCGCCGCCGGGCTGCTACTCGACCAGACCTGGCGGATGCACCCGGACCTGTGCCGGTACACCTCGGGGGCGTTCTACGACGGCAAGCTGCGCGGCGTCGACGGGCTGGGCGGCCAGGAGATCCAGGGCTGGATATCGGGGCTGCGCCTAGTCGAGGTGCCGCACCAGGGGAACACCAACGCCTCGCCGGAAGAGGCCGGCGAGGTGGCACGGCTGGCGGGACAGCTGACCGGCCAGAGGTGGCGGGACAAGCACGGGGCCGAACGGGCCATGGAACCCGCCGACATCCTGATCGTAACTCCGTATAACGCGCAGATCAGGACCATCCAGCGGGCGCTGGCCGCGAGCGGCCAGGCCGGGATCCGGGTCGGGACGGTGGACAAGTTCCAGGGTCAGGAGGCTCCGGCGGTCATCTACTCGATGGCGACCTCGTCGGCGGACGAGGCGCCTCGCGGGCTCGATTTCCTCTACGACCCGCACCGGCTGAACGTCGCCACCTCACGGGCCAGGACCCTGGCCATCATCGTGGCCAGCCCGGATCTCATCCGGGTATCCTGCCGGACGCCGCACCAGATGGTCCTGGCGAACGCCCTGTGCCGGGCCTGGGAAACGGGCGGCTGAGGCGGCCCGCTGACTGTGGCTCGCCGGTCAGGCGCTGGCGCGGAACTCCAGCGGCTCCCCGGTCTCCACCAGGCTCTTCAGGCTTGACAGCAGCATCGGCCAGCCCGGCGCGACTACCTTGAGATACGAGCTGCCCGATGTGAGGTGGCTGTGTACCAGGCTGAGCCGGGTGACCTCGCCCATCGCGGTGAGCTCGAAAGAGACAACGGACGGGTGGCCGCCGTTGGCCGTGAGGTGTTCTGTCTGCAGCCACTCGCACGTCAACCGCCGCGCCGTGGCTGATTCGGAGTCCGTTGCATCCTGGGTTGTCTGGCCGGGAACCTGGTGGCGTGCATGCCAGTCAGTGTGGGATGACATGCCGAAACGCCCGGTCGGCACTTTGCCCGGATCGGTCAGAACTGCCCAGACCCGCTCGGGCGTGGAGCGCAAGTAGATGTCAAAATTTAGGCTCGTCATCGTGATGCCGCCTTGCCCTGTGCTTGCATCCTCCCTCGGCCCCCGGTCTTGGGGACGTCCATCCCGGATCGCCAGAGAAAGCTCAGCATGTCATCATGCGGAACGCCGGGGTCCGTCATAGCGTTACACCCGCGTTCGAAGCGGCCGCGGATCAGCTTTCCTGCGCCGCACCGCCGACGCTGCCCGAACCGCCGCCGAAACGCTCACCGCGAGCTGAGCTCGCTGGTGAGGGTGAACGAGACACCCCGCCCGTTCGGTAGTTAAATTGCGTGGGCCGGGTGATGACGGTCAGCCTGGGCACCCTGGGTAGGTGAGGGTCGATGAAGATCACTGAGGGGCGGGTGCGGCCTAGCCGTCGAGGGGCAGCTCGTTTCCGCATGATGTTCGGCGGGGCGGGTAGCACGGCAGGATGTCATCGCCACTGAACTGCCTGGTTACCGGTGCGTCGGGGTACATCGGCGGCCGGCTCGTCCCGGAACTGCTGAGCGCGGGATACGCGGTCCGGTGCATGGCGCGCGATCCGGCGAAGCTCAGCGACCGCCCGTGGTCGGACGACGTCGAGATCGCGGTCGCCGACGTGATGGACGGCAGCGCGGTGCGGCGCGCCCTGGACGGCGTGGACGTCGCCTACTACCTGATCCACTCCCTCGGCACGGACGCGTCGTTCGAACAGCGCGACCGCGACGCGGCGCAGACCTTCGCCGCGGCCGCGAAAGCCGCGGGCGTGCGGCGCATCGTCTATCTGGGCGGCATCATCTCCGGGCAGGCCGGGAAGCTGTCCCCGCACCTGCGCTCCCGCGCGGAGGTCGGCGACATCCTGCTGGCCAGCGGCGTGCCGACGGCCGCGCTGCAGGCCGCGGTGATCATCGGCAGCGGATCGGCGTCGTTCGAGATGCTGCGCTACCTCACCGAGCGCCTGCCGGCCATGGTCACTCCCCAGTGGGTCGATACGCGCATCCAGCCGATCGCCGTCCGCGACGTGCTGCGTTACCTGGCCGGCAGCGCCACGCTGCCCGCCGACGTCAGCCGCCGCTTCGACATCGGCGGCCCCGACGTGCTCAGCTACGTGGAGATGATGCGACGGTACGCCGACGTGGCCGGGCTCACGCCGCGGGCCATCGTGAAGGTGCCCGTACTGACACCGCGGCTGTCGTCGCTCTGGGTCGGGCTGGTGACGCCGGTGCCCGCCAACCTGGCCCGGCCGCTGGTGGAATCCCTGCGGAACGAGGTCGTCTGCTCCGAGAACGACATCACCGGGTACATCCCCGACCCACCCGGCGGGCTGCTGACCCTCGACCAGGCCATCGCCGCGGCCCTGCAATACACGCGCGAGGGCGCCGTCTCGACCCGCTGGTCGTCGGCCGCGACGCCCGGCGCGCCCAGCGACCCGCTGCCGACTGACCCGTCATGGGCCGGCGGATCCCTGTACGTGGACGAGCGGCACAGCGTCGTGCACGCCTCGCCCGCGGCGCTGTGGCGGGTGATCGAGGGCATCGGCGGCGAGACCGGGTGGTACTCCTTCCCGGCCGCCTGGGCGGTCCGCGGGCTGCTCGACCGGCTGGCCGGCGGGGTCGGACTGCGGCGCGGCCGCCGCGACCCGCGGCATCTGCTCATCGGCGACGCCCTGGATTTCTGGCGGGTGGAGGCGATCGAGCCGGGATCACTGCTGCGCCTGCGCGCAGAGATGAAGCTGCCGGGCCTGGCCTGGCTGGAGCTGTCCGTGGGCCAGGATTCTGACGGGCTGACCACGTACCGCCAGCGGGCGATCTTCCGGCCGCGCGGGCTAGCAGGTCACGCGTACTGGCGGTCCATCTCGCCGTTTCACGGCGTGGTGTTCGGCGGCATGCTCAAGAACATCACCGCCGCCGCCGAGCGGGCCGAACGGGCGGGCGGCACGCCCCTTCCGGTCACGCTACGATGAGCCCCGTGACAGAGGCGATCAAGCTATGAGCGGCCTGCCGCGTGAGCTGCGGGACCTGATCGAGTCCGGCCCCTTCGCTCACCTGAGCACGATCAACGCCGACGGAAGCCCGCAGGTGAGCGTCATCTGGATCGGGCTGGACGGCGATGATCTCGTCAGCGGCCATATGCAGTGGTACGCGAAGCTGCGCAACATCGAGCGGGACCCCCGGGTCGTGTTGTCCTTCGTTGCGCCGCGGGTGCCCGGCGCCTTCCTGAACCCGTACGCCGTGCTGCACGCGCGGGCCACCATTGAGCCGGGCGACGAGGCATGGAATCTGCTCGACCGCCTGACGAAGGTCTACATGTCCCCGGACGCCGATTTCCCGGCGCCGAAGGGGCCCGGCTACCTGGTGCGCTACTCCGTCGAGCGCATCGGCGGCGTCGGCCCGTGGGTACCGGCCTCGCGCTGAGAGGCTTAGGCGTCGCGGTGCTCGAGTAGGTAGGCGGCGACGGCCAGGGCGAGCACGGTCCAGATGCACAGGACCCCGAAGCCCTGCCAGGGGGACAGCAGGTCGTCGGCGGTCTGGTGGGTGTGCGTGATCAGGGTCCCGGCCTGTTCGGGCAGGTAGGCGTTGATGTGCGCGCCCCAGCTGCCCGGCAGCAGCCCGGTCAGGATGGGCAGCACGAACACCACGCCGATGATGGTCGAGATGGACCCGGCGGTGTGCCTGATCATGGTCCCGATGGCCAGCGCGAGCAGCCCCAGCACGGTGAGGTACAGCCCCGCGCCGATCACGGCGCGGGTGACACCCGCGTCGCCCAGCGCCACCGGCACGTGGGCGTGCAGGATGGCCGAACCGACGAAGAACGAGCAGAAGGCCACGATCTCCGTCACCACCAGCAGGAGAACGGCGAACACCACCGCCTTGGCGGCCAGCACCGGTAGCCGGCGCGGCACGGCCAGCAGCGAGGCGCGGATCACCCCCGTCGAGTACTCGCTGGTGATGATCAGCACGCCCAGGACGGCGATGGCCAGTTGCCCCAGGCCGATCCCGGTACCCAGGATGAAGCCGACCGGGTCGGCCAGGACCCTGACGTTCCGTTCCGCGGCCCGCGGGCCGAACCAGTTCGATTCGGTCAGCCAGGCGATCAGCGCGGTGAAGCCGATGCACACCACCACGAAGATGACCAGCGTCCAGACGGTGGAGCGCACCGAACGGATCTTGGTCCACTCGGCCCGCATCAGGCCAGCGAAGCCCGCGTGGCGGCCGGCGGCCGGGTCCGCGGGGCCGCGGGCCGGGGTGACCGGCGCGGTGGCCGTCATGAGGTGCTCCCGTGGGCCGCCTCCGTCTTGGCTGCGCCGAACTCGACGCTGCCGGATGTCAGCTCCATGAACGCCCCTTCCAGCGAGGCCAGCGGGGTCAGCTCGTACAGCACGATCGATGCCGACGCGGCCAGCTCGCCGATCCGCGGTGCCTCCAGGCCGGTGACCGTGAGCAGCCCCGCACCGTTCTGCGCACCGCTTTCGGCGCCGCTTTCCGCACCGCCAGGGACCACCTTCCCGCCCGCCGCCGCGATCATCTCGGCCAGCCGGTCCGCGTCGGGCGTGCGCACCCGGACCGACTTGTCCGTGCTGCGGGCGATGACATCCTCGGTGCTGGCCTCGGTGATGAGCCTGCCCCGGCCGATGACGATCAGGTGGTCGGCGGTGACCGCCATCTCGTTCATCAGGTGGCTGGAGACCAGGACGGTCCGGCCCTCGGCGGCGAGGCTCTTCATCAGGTTCCTGATCCACAGGACGCCCTCGGGATCGAGCCCGTTGACCGGCTCGTCCAGCAGCAGGATCTCCGGGTTGCCGAGCATGGCCACGGCCACGCCGAGCCGCTGGCTCATGCCCAGCGAGAAACCGCCGGCCCGCTTGTCCGCGACGTCCTGCAGGCCCACCAGGGCCAGCACCTCCTCGACCCGGCTCGCGGGAATGCCCTGGGTCTGGGCCAGGAAGAGCAGGTGGTTACGGGCCGAACGGCCTGGGTGCACGGACTTGGCCTCGAGCAGCGCGCCGACCGTGTGCAGCGGATCCTTCAGGTCACGGTAGCGCCGGCCGTTGATGAGGGCGTAGCCGCTCTGCGGCCGGTCCAGGCCCAGGATCAGCCGCATGGTCGTGGACTTGCCCGCGCCGTTCGGCCCGAGGAAGCCTGTCACCCGGCCCGGTTCGACCGTGAAGGACAGGTGGTCTACGGCCGCCTTGCCGCCGTAGACCTTGGTCAGGTCCTGCGCCTCGATCATGCCGCTAGCTCCTTGCCCCGAGCGGGCGTGCACCGTCGACCAACACCCACCGTACCCGCCACAACTTCAGAGCGCGGCGGCGTAGGCCTCGGCCAGGCGTTCGGCGACGCTGGGGCCGCCGTTCCGTTCCGGCGCCGGCACGCCGAGGTGAATGGTACGCAGCTCGGCCATGAACTCACTCCACAGCTCCGGACCGCCGGCGTAGAGCAGTTCGGCTCGCACCCGCAGCCGCTTCGTGGTCGGGCGGTGCCGCAGGCCCCACTCGCCCAGCTGGGCGAAGACCGGCACCAGCTGGATCGACGCCTCGGTCAGGCTGTAGGCGGCCCGCCGTCCCGGCCCCGCGTCCTCCCGGGTCAGCAGGCCGGCGCTGACCAGCCGCTTGAGCCGGTCGGCCAGGATGTTGGAGGCGATCCCCTCTTCGGAGCCGGCCAGCAGCTCCCGGAAGTAACGCTTGTTGCCGAACATCACGTCCCGCAGCACGAGCAGGCTCCAGCTGTCGCCGAACGCCTCGACCGCGGCATTGATCGGACACCCCGACCGGGCCGGCTCCGCCACCTCGCACCTCACCCTCGAACTGGTTGCAATCTACCATCAGATGGCCTAGCGTGGGCCTACCGATTGCAAATCGCAAGCAGATTTCCGGGAGGCGACCTCATGGGCGACACCACGCCGCAGACCGCGGACGGGAAGGTGCTGTTTCACTTCGCGATGTCCCTGGACGGGTTCGTGGCGGGACCGGACCACCGCATGGACTGGATGACCGGCGTTTCGCTCCGGCCGGGGTTGATCGGGGAGTACGTCGAGACCACGGGCGCCATCCTGGGCGGCCGGAACGGCTGGGACCAGGCCATCGACGGCAGCCGCCCGTACGGTGGCGCCTGGCAGGGGCCCATCTTCGTGCTCACCCACCACCCCGAGGACGCGGTGCCCGCGGACGACGTCACGTTCCTGAACTGCGGCCCGGCTGAGGCGGTGCGGATCGGGCTCGCGGCGGCCGGCGGCAAGAACCTCGAGGTGTTCTCGCCCACCATCGGCCGTCAGCTGCTCGAGCTGGGGCTGATCGACGAGATCGACCTGCATATCGTGCCGGTCCTGCTCGGCCAGGGCATCCGGCTGTACGACAACCCCGGCGGCAAGCCGGTACGTCTCCACCGGGTCGGTGACGGCGATCCCCTGTCGGCCGTGAACGTCCGGTACCGGCCGGCTAGCGGGTTATGGACGGGCCCCGGATCGTCGATGTTCACGGCGTCGACCTGTGCGTGGATGTTGTTGGCGACGCGGCCGACCCGGCGATCCTGCTCATCGGCGGCATGGGCGCCTCGATGGACTGGTGGGAGGACGAATTCTGCCAGGGGCTGGCGGCGGGCGGGCGGTTCGTCATCCGCTACGACCATCGCGACACCGGGCGCTCGGTCAGCTACCCGGCCGGGGCCCCGGGGTACACCGGCGCGGACCTGGCGGCCGATGCGGCCGGGGTGCTGGACGCGTTCGGGCGGCGGAGCGCTCACCTGGCCGGTGTCTCGATGGGCGGCGCCCTCGCGCAGCAGGTTGCCCTGGCTCATCCGGATCGCGTCGACTCGCTGGTGCTGATGTCGACCAGCCCGGCCTTCCCCAGCCGGTCTGAGCTTCCGCCGATGTCGGACGAGCTGAGGGCCTGGTTCGCCGCGGAGGTCCCGTTGCCGGATTGGGCCGAACGGTCGGCGGTGATCGATTACCTCGTCGGTTACGAGCGACAGCTCGAGGGCGCGAAATACTTCGACGAGGCACACGTGCGCGCGCTCGTGGAACGGATCGTGGACCGCACCAACGACATGGCCGCCAGCATGACGAACCACGCGGTGGCCGAGGAGGGTGAGCTGGCGCGCGGGCGGCTGGACCAGATCGCCGCGCCGACCCTGGTCATTCACGGCACGGCTGATCCGATGTTTCCCTTCGGCCATGCCGAGGCGCTGGCCCGCGAGATTCCCCGTGCCGAGCTGCTGCCGCTGGCGGGCGTCGGCCATCAGGTGCCGCCGCAGGCGTGCTGGACCTCCGTCATCCCCGCCATGCTGCGACACACGGGTGCCCGGCTGGTGTTAACGGGTGGCCGGGGCGACGGGGATATGCCACAGTCGCGTGGCATGGAGGCGGATGATG
>Ga0207678_10004650_pt1 | contig 12328 bp, 10 predicted proteins | sample KBSC63metaG_FD_184319 | JGI IMG/M metagenome (GOLD analysis project Ga0207678, IMG submission 184319) | Corn rhizosphere microbial communities from Kellogg Biological Station, Michigan, USA - KBS C6-3 metaG (SPAdes) (version 2) | ecosystem: Host-associated > Plants > Roots > Rhizosphere > Soil ... | reverse complement strand
TACCTGTTCGACGTGGACGACCTGGACACGGCGCTCGACTGGGCCAAGCGGATGCCGACGCACCCAGGGCAGACGATCGAGGTCCGGGCGGCGCTTTCCGGGTTGCCGTGGCAGCGGGCCCTGGCGGACTAGCCGGGTCAACCCGGCTCGAGCGGGCGTTCCGCGAGGAATGGGCCGCGGTCGTCGCGACCCTGGCGCGGCGGCTCGGCGACCTGCAGGCGGCGGAGGATGCGGCGGCGGAAGCGTTCGCCGCCGCGTCGGTCACCTGGGCACGGGACGGCGTGCCACCCAATCCCGGCGGCTGGCTGACGGTGACCGCGTGGCGCAAGGCCGTGGACGCGCACCGGGCCGCCGGCGCGCGGTGGACAAGCATCGATCCGCAGGTCCTCGGCAGTGTCGCCGCCGACGCCCGCACCGCGCCGGACATCGCGGAGACGGACATGACTGAAACCCTGGGCGATGACAGGCTCGGGCTGATCTTCGCCTGCTGCCACCCTGCGCTGGCGGAAGATGTCCGCGTGGCGCTGACCTTGCGCTTCGTCGCGGGGCTGACGACGCGGGAGATCGCCGCTGCCTTCGTGGTGCCCGAGGCGACGCTGGCGCAACGGCTCGTCCGCGCGAAGCGGAAAATCCGCGAGTCCGGGATCAGGTTCACGGTACCGTCCGCGCCAGGCCGGCTCGCCGAGCGGCTCCAGTCCGTCCGCGCGGTCGTGTACCTGGTGTTCAACGAGGGGTTCGCCTCATCCAGCGGTTCCTCGCTGATCCGCGACGACCTGTGCGACGAGGCGATCTGGCTGGGGCGACTGCTGCACCGGCTGATGCCCGGCGACGCGGAAAGCGCCGGGCTGCTCGCGCTCATGCTGCTGCACGCGTCCCGCCGGGCCGCCAGGCTCGCCGCCGACGGGCGCCCGGTACCGCTGGCCGAGCAGGATCGCTCAGCCTGGGACAGTGCGCTGATCGCCGAAGGCACCGCCGTGCTCGACGAGGCGCTGGTGCTGCGCTCCCCCGGGGCGTACCAGTTGCAGGCGGCGATCGCGGCGCTGCACGCCGCCGCGGGGTCCTTCGAGGCGACGGACTGGCCGCAGATCGCCCTGCTCTACCGGGCCCTGGCGCGGGTTGACCCGTCGCCGGTGGTCGAGGTCAACCGGGCCGTCGCGGTCGGAATGGCGGACGGTCCGCTGGCTGGCCTCGCCGTGCTCGCCCCGGTGCTGGCATCTGGCGCGCTAGCCGAGTACGGCCCATTGCACGCGGCGCACGGGTTCCTGCTGGAAAAAGCAGGAGATTCAGAACGAGCGCGTGGTGCCTGGAAGCGGGCCACGGAGACTTTGGATAACGCGGCAGTGCGGGAGGAGTTGCTCCGCCGCTACGTCGAACCGCTGACAGAAAGAAATCCTGGGCCAGGTGTCGAGAACGGGGACGCCGCTCCGTAGAGATGGTGAGCCGGCCAGTTCCGAGGTAGCCGCGAATGGTGGTGCCGCTGACCGGGCAGCGGAGGCGGACGTGAGCATCATGTCGGATACAGCGGGGGCGGCCGCGACCCCGGTCACGGGCTCGGGCGCGCGGCGGCGCACAGGATCGCCGGGGCTGGTGCTCGCGCTCACCTCGGTCGCGTTCTTCATGGTGTCGCTTGACGCGCTGGTCGTGGTGACCGCGCTGCCGGCCATCCACCAGTCCATCGGCGGCGCGATCGGCACGCTGGAATGGGCCGTCAACGGCTACGGGCTCACCTTCGCGGCCGGCATCATCACCGCCGCGGCGCTTGGCGAACGGCTGGGGCGGCGGCGGGTCTACGTGGCCGGGCTCACGGTCTTCACCCTCGCCTCGGCGGCGTGCGCGGTCGCGCCCAACGCGAGCCTGCTTATCGCGGCCCGCGCCGTGCAGGGGCTCGGTGCCGCGGCGGTGACGCCGCTGGCCCTGACGATCCTCGCCGCGGCCTTCCCGGTGGAGCGGCGCGGGGCCATCGTCGGCATCTTCGGCGGGATCAGCGGGCTCGCGGTGGCTGGCGGGCCACTGGTCGGCGGTGCCGTCACGCAGGGGCTCGACTGGCACTGGATCTTCTGGATCAACGTGCCGTTCGGCGTGGCCGCCGCCCTCGGCTCGATGCTGTTCCTGCCAGCCGGCCGGACCGCAAACGCCGCACGCGCCGCACGCGCCGTGCACGCCTCAGGCGCGGCAGATGCCTCGGGCGCCTCAGCCGCCGGCTCGGGCCGGGCATGGCTTGACGTGCCGGGAGTGGTCCTGTCGGCGGGCGGCGGCGCACTCCTCGCCTGGGGGCTGGTGCGGGTCGGCGGGTCCGGCTGGGGCGACCCCGTCGGGCTAGCGGGTGTGCTTGGCGGGCTCGCGGTGCTCGCCGGGTTCGTCGCATGGGAGCGGCGGGCCACGTCGCCGATGCTGCCGCTGCGGCTCTTCCGGAAGCGGACCTTCGCGGCGGCCAACGTCACCGGGTTCATGTCGTTCGGGGCGATCATGTCGGCGGCCTTCCTCACCGCGCAGTACTTCCAGCTCGGCCTCGGGTACTCGCCGCTGACCGCGGGGCTGCGGATGCTGCCCTGGACGGCGACGCCGATGATCATCGCGCCGGCGGCCGGGGCGCTCGCGGACCGGATCGGCACCAGGCCGCTGCTTGTCACCGGGCTGACCCTGCAGGCGGGCGGCCTCGCGTGGGTCGGGCTGCTCGCGTCGGCGGGCTCGGCTGGTTACGGACAGTACGTCGCGCCGTTCGTGATCGCGGGCGTCGGGATCTCGATGGCAATCCCGACGGTGCCGACCAGCGCGCTGAGCGCGGTGGCACAGGCCGATATGGGGCTCGCTTCCGGGGCGACCAACACCATGCAGCGCTTTGGCGGTGCCTTCGGGATCGCCCTGGTCAGCGCGGTGTTCGCCGCCAACGGGCACCTAGGCACCGCGGCCTCGTTCACCGCTGGGTACCGGCCGGGCATGCTCGGCGCGGCGGCTCTTTCCCTGCTCGGCGCGTTCGCTGCGCTCGCCGTCGCGCGCCGCCGGCCGGCCGGTGCGACAGTGCCGACCGAGGCCGCGGCGGCGGTGCCGACCGAGGCCGCGGCGGATGTGCGCTCTGCCGCTGACCGGGAAGACGGGTTCGTCGTAAAGTTCGGAGCATGACGACTCCTGAGATTCCTGAATCGCACAAGGACCTGCTCAGCGCGCAGGTTGGCGTGCTCGGCACCGTCGGGGCGAGCGGACGGCCGCAGCTGTCCGCCACCTGGTTCCTCGCCGAGGGCGAGACCGTGAAGATCTCGCTGAACACCACCCGCCAGAAGGTGAAGAACCTGCAGGCCAACCCAAAGGCCAGCTTCATGATCATTGACCCGGCCAACCCGTACAAGTACGTCGAGCTGCGCGGCGACGCGGAGGTCACCCCGGATGCGGACTACGCGTTCGCCGACAAGATTGGTGCCAAGTACGGCGCGAACCTGCGCGAGCGGGACAAGCCAGGCGAGGCCCGCGTGGTTGTGGCGATCAAGCCCGCACGGATCGTCACCTGGGGCTGAGGCCAGCCCTGACCGCGGTTGACCGCACCTGTTTGCACGCGAGGGCCCCGGAATCCGGCGGCCCTCGCCGCGTTAGTGGCCGTGTTCGCCGAGCCAGTGGGCGAGCTTGCCCGCACGGCTGACCGCGCGCAGGCGGCGCTCGGTGCGGACCCGGGCGGCCGCGGGGACGACGATGAGCAGCCGGTCGCCGGTGAAGAGCACCGTGGTGGGCTCGGGGACCAGGCTATGGCCGTCGCGGACGATCAGCGCGATGTTCGCCTCGGCGGGCAGCCTGAGCTCGAAGACCTCCACGCCGTGCAGCTTCGAGTTGTCCGGGATCTGCGCCTGGAGCAGGTCCGCATGGAGGTCGTCAAGGGGCGCGGCGTCCACGATGATCTCAAGTGGCTCGGCGGGGGCGGTGACGCGGAGCTTCCTGGCTACCCAGGGCAGGGTCGGCCCCTGGAGCAGGGTGAACACGACGACAATGACGAAGACCTGGTCGAAGATCCGGGTCGCGCCCGGGACGCGCGCGCTGAGCGGGATCGTGGTGAGGACGATCGGGACCGCGCCGCGCAGCCCGGCCCAGGAGAGGAACGCCTGCTCGCGCAGCGGCACGCGAAACGGAAGCGTGGCGGCGAGGACCGCGAGCGGTCGGGCGATGACGGCGAGGATCACTCCCACCACCAGGGCAGGCAGGATCTGGGCAGGCAGGCGGGGCGGGGAGTCGAGCAGGCCCAGCATGACGAACAGGCCGATCTGCGCGAGCCAGCCGACGGCTTCGGCGAAGCCCCTGGTAGCGGGGCCGTGGGGGAGCCTGGCGTTGCCGAGGATGACGGCGGCGACGTAGACGGCGAGGAAGCCGCTCGCTTTAGCCAGGTCGGCGGCACCGTAGCCGACCACTATCAGGGCAAGGACCGCGACCGGGTACAGCCCGGTGGCGGGCAGCGCCACCCTGCGCAGGAACAGTATGCCGAGCAGGCCGACCGCGACGCCGATCGCCGCGCCGCCGACCAGTTCCCAGAGGACCTCACCGATGATCTGCACTGGTCCAGGGCTGTGCCCGCCGTGCTGGCTGAGCAGGGTGACAGCGAGGACGGACGGCGGGTCGTTCAGGCCGGACTCGCCTTCGAGCATGCCTGACAGCCGCGGCGGCAAGGGGAGCCGCCGCAGCACGGAGAAGACCGCGGCGGCGTCCGTTGGCGCGAGGACCGCACCGAGCAGCAAGGCTTCCCGCCAGTCCAGGCCAAGCAGCCAGTGCGTACAGGCGGCGACCACACCGGTGCTGACGATCACGCCGATGGTCGCGAGAGCTATCGCGACGGGGGCAGCCTGCCGGGCGTGCGCCCAGTTGGTGGTCAGGCCGCCTTCGGCAAGGATCAGCACGAGCGCGCCAAGGCCGAGCGTCTCGGTGAGCTCCGCGTTGCTGAACCTGATGCCGAGGACGCTCTCGCCGAGGATCAGGCCGAGCCCGAGGAAGACGAGGAGGGCGGGCAGGCCGACACCGTGCGCTAGCCGGGCCGCCACAATGGCCGCGAGCACCGTGGCAGCCCCGACAAGCAGGTCGAGTCCAAGAGTGCCCACTGTCACACAACTAGTATCGAGTTTCGCGTAAGGTGCCTCGTCGCGGGGCAACCACCGGATGGCCATCGCTGCCGGTGATAATGGTCACCCTGGCCGCGTACACGGACTCGATCAAGGGCTTGGTGAGCACTGCCCCCGCGCTGCCCGCTGCCACGACCCGCCCGCCGTCGAGCAGGACGAGCGCGTCCGCGTACTGGCCGGCCACCGTGAGGTCGTGCAGGGTGGAGATCACGGTCAGCCCGGCGTCTTTCCTGAGGGTGTCGACGAGTTCGAGGACCTGCTGCTCGTGGCCGACGTCGAGCATGGAGGTCGGCTCGTCGAGCAGCAGCACCCGCGGATCGCTGGCCAGGGCACGGGCCAAGACGGCCCGCTGCCGCTCGCCGCCCGACAGCCGGGCGAGGCGCCGCGCCGCGAACCTCGTCACGTCCAGGCGCTCCATGGCGGCACGCGCACGTTCCCTGTCGTGCCGCCCTGGGGTCGCAAGGTACCCCAGGTGCGGGGTCCTGCCGAGCATGACGTACTGGGCGACCGTGAGGTCGGGCGGCAGGACTGGTTCCTGAGGGACGTAAGCGATGACCTTGGCGCGTTCCCTGGCGTTCATCGTCTTTGTGTCGACCGCGTCAAGCGTGACGGTCCCGGTGTAAGCGACGAGGCCCGCGATCGCCCGGATCAGGGTTGACTTGCCCGCTCCGTTCGGGCCGATGAGCGCGAGCCAGCCGCCGCTGTGCACGGCGCAGCTGACTGTTTTCACGACTTGGGTGTGGTCCAGGGCGACGGTCACGTCGGCCGCGGCGAGGGTGGTCACGGCGCTCACGTCCCCACGTGGCTGGTGCCGCGCAGCACCCAGACGAACGCGGGCGCACCGACAAGCGCGGTGACCACGCCGATCGGCAGTTCCGCCGGGGACAGCACCGTGCGGGCCAGGGTGTCCGCGAGGACGAGGAAGCCGGCCCCGAGGAGCATGGAAAGCGGAAGCACGCTGGTGTACGACGGACCGGCCAGCCGCCGGGCGACGTGCGGGATGACGATGCCGACGAAGCCGATCAGGCCGCTCACCGCGACCGCGCTCGCGGCGGCGAGAGCGCTGGCCGCGACCACGACCGCCCTGGTGACGCCCGGGCGCAGGCCGAGCGTCCTGGCCTCCTCATCGCCCACGGAAAGCACGTCGAGGTGCCTGCCGTGCAGCAGGATGGCGATCGAGCTCACGGCGGCATACGGCAGGATCGTGGTCACTTGTTGCCAGGACGCGGCGGACAGCGAGCCGAGCAGCCAGTTGTAGACCGCCGCGATGTCGGACGCGGAGCGCTGCAGTACGAACGTCTGCACAGCGGTGAGGAAGCTGCCGACAGCGATCCCGGCCAGCAGCAGCGTGGCGACGCCGTCGCCGAGGACGGTGTGGCGGCTGGCGGCCGTGCCCGTGGCGTAGGCGGCGGCGACCCCGGCGAGCGAGCCGACAAACGCCGCGACCGGGACGGTGCCCGGCCCGGTGCCACCGAGGTACACGATCGCCAGCGTCGCGCCGAGGCCGGCCCCGGCGGACGCGCCGAGCATCCCCGAGTCGACCAGCGGGTTGCGGAACACGCCCTGGTAGCCGGCGCCCGCCAGGGCGAGCAGGCCGCCGACCAGCGCGCCGAGCACCACGCGCGGCAGCCTGATCTGGAACAGGACCGCCCGGTCGAGCGGGTCGAGGCTGCTAGGGAGGTGCAGCAGCGCGGCGGCCGTCGCCAGCGGGTTCAGGTCCGCCGCGCCCACGAACGCGGCGACAAGCACCGCGACGATCAGGAAGACCGCCGCGGCGACAAGCGCGATGCGTCTTCTCACGAGGCGGGCTGCTGGGCCGCCTGCTCGACCGCCCGGGCGATCTCGGCCACCAGCTGGGGCAGGCGCGGCCCCCAGCGCGAGGCGACGTCGTCGTTCAGGCCGATGACCTCATGGCCTTGGACCGCCGGGATGCCCGACCAGCCTGGGCGCTTCGCAACGATTGCCGGGGTCTGGCCGCCGTCCGTTGCCTCGTTGTCTGCGAGGAAGATGACCTGCGGTTTCGCGGTGACGATGTACTCCTGCGTGAGCTCGGGGTACCCGCCGTCGGCCGGCTTGTCCGCCTTGTCGGCGATGTTCGTCAGCCCGAACAGGGCGACGACCTGGCCGACGAACGTGGCAGACGTCACCGAGTAGTACGGGTTCGCGCTCAGCTCCCAGTAGTAGGACAGGCCCCGGTGGTCATCGCCCGCCTTGGCGACGGAGGCGAGGATCTGCCGCTTCATGCTCGCGGTCAGGCTGGCCGCCTGGGCCGCGTGCCCGGTCACCTGGCCGACCTGCTCGATCTGCGCGTACGCCCCGCCAAGGGTGGTGACCGCGGGCTCGATCAGCACGGGGATCCCCAGCTTGGTTAGCCCCGCGACCAGGCCGCCGCTGTTTTGCGAGGCGATGACCAGGGACGGGTTGTACTTCGCGATCGCCTCGATGTTCGGGGTGAGGCCGGACAGGCTGGTCTTCGGCGCATCGGCGGGGTAGTTGGAGTCGCTGTCGACGGCGACGACCTGGCTGCCCGCGCCAACCTGGTACAGGTCCTCGGTGGCGGTCGGGGAGAGCGAGACGATCCGCGTCGGCTCGGCCTTAATCGTGACCGCGCCGTTTCCGGCCTTGACGGTCATGGGAAACGTGGCCGCCGCTGACGGGGTGCTAGAGGCGGTCGCCGCGGTCGATCTGCTCGCGGTGGAGGTCGTGTCGCTTGTGGTTGCCGCGCAGCCGGCGAGGGCTGCGGCGCAGGTGGCCGCCATGCCCAAGGTAGCCGCGGAGCGGAGGGGAATTCTCACTGAGGTTACTTCCTCCCGGTGGGGCGGGAAGGAAGGCGAGGCCGCCGGCGCCCCATAGAATCGGCACTGGGGCGGCCGAGACGGACCGCCCTTCCCACGAGGGCTGATGTCGTCTGCCGCGCCGGAGTCGACCTGGCTGGGACCCGTCCGGAGGCGGGTCGTCACAGTTGCGGGACAGCGCCGGAATGGCCGCACTCGCGTGCGGCGTCACCGGCTTCGCTACCTGGCGCGATGTCAGCCTGTGGGGGGATGCCCCATTGGCTGGCGCCTTGTAATGTAACACGCGGTTCACGAAGCGCGGCGCACCAGCCTAAGCGCACGGAACGGCAAGGACGGCGGGCGCGAGTAGAGGGGCCGGGTACGACAGCATGCGGGAGCGACTCAAACGACGGATAATCCCGTTGATCGGCTCGGTGCTGTTCGTCCTCATCGGGATGTTTACCACCACGTGGGGGCCGACGCACCTGCTGGGGCGGGCCGAGTGGGCGCTCCCCTATGACCTGTGGGGCACGCTCATCGGGACGGTCCGGCTCGCGCACGGGAACATCGGCGGCATCTACGCGGCGGGCACCGGCTTGATCTCACTGCCCGGCACGGCCGTCATCCTGCTGCCGTGCGCCGCCCTGATCAACGCGCTGGGCCTGTCGCTGCAGATCCCCGGCCCGCACAACCTGCACCCGGCGGTCTGGCTGGTCGCCGGCCCGTACCAGATGGCCGTGTCGTGCGTCGTCTTGTTCGCGGTCGACGCGCTGGCTGAGCGGCTCGGCGTCACGCGCTGGAAGCGAGCGCTGCTCACCGTCGCCAGCCTGGGCATCCTGTGGTCACCTTCCCCGCGCTGGGGGCACCCCGAGGACGCGTTCGCCCTTGGCATGCTGCTGTACGCGGTGCTCGCGCAGTCTGGGCGCCCGACGGCAAAAACCGCCACCGTACCCCCCGAGGGGAACGGCCGGGTCGCGCTGGCCGCGTGGCTCACCGGGTGCGCCGTGTGCGTGCAGCCGCTTGTCTTGCTTGCCCTGCCGGTGCAGCTCGCGCTGCTTCCCTGGCGGCGGATGATCCCGTTCTTGCTGCGGGTCGCGGCGCCCTCGGCGGTGCTGCTCGCTATCACGGCGATCGCCAACTGGCATGACACTTACCGCTCGGTGACCAGCCAGCCCAACTCCCCGGTCATCAACCATCCGACCCTGTGGACGTCGCTCGCACCGCACATGTCCGGCCAGAACGTCGCTGCCGGCCCGTTCCGGCTGGCCACAATCGTGCTCGCCTGCCTCTGCGCCCTGGCTGTCCGGCGCCGGTGGCAGGCACGGCTGACCGAGCGGCCGGATCATGAAATACCGGATATGTCGGAGCGTGACCGCGACCGTGACCGTGACCGTCAGCAGCGACCGTGGCCGACCGCGCTGCTCGCGGACGTCCTCTGGTGGGTGGCGCTTACCTTGGCGCTGCGGTCGTTCTTCGAGCCGGTCATGGTCTCGTACTACCCGTGGCCCCCGATGGCCGTCGCCCTCATCCCCGCGGCGGCGCTGGGCTGGCCCCGCCTCTGGGCGGCCAGCCTCCTCGCCGGCGGCCTCACCGCCGCCGCCCAAGGCCCGTCGCACGCGGTATGGATCTGGTGGGCGCCGATCGTGGCCGGCCTCGCCGTCCTGCTAGCCCTCGCTCACCCCAAATGGGCCCATCGCGACGGGCGGGGCCACCGGCTCCAAGACGGGGCGCTTGGCGCTGAGGCCGTCGCCCGATGACGTGCCGTGCAGGCGGCGGCTGATCCACGGAGCCAGGTACTCCTTCGCCCAGCGGGCGTCTTCGCGGCGGGCGGCCAGCCAGGCCGCCCGCGAAACCGCGTCCACCGCGTTCCGCGGCCGGTCAGCCGCAACCAAGGCGCGCCAGTCCTCGGTGACGGGGACGCCGAGAACCTCGCAGGCGCGCAGCGCGATCCGCTGGTGCGACTCCGCGGTCAGGTGCAGCCGGTCCTGCGACCACGCACCAGGGGCGCGCAGGAACTTCATGGACCACAAGTCCACCAGGTAGCAGCCCTGCGCGTCGGCGATGCCACGAAGGTGCATGTTGTACGTGCCGATCCGGCCGCGCAGCATCTTGATCACCGGCGCGTCCACCGGGTCGAAGCCCGTGAACATGAGCACCCGGGCCCCGGACGCGCGCAGCCGGGCGACAGCGGCCTCGAACAGTTCCGCCAGCGCGTCCGGGTCGGCCCCGGGCCGCAGAATGTCGTTGCCACCCCCGGCGATCGATACCAGGCCCGGCGTCATCGCGACCGCGGCCGGCATCTGGTCGGCCACGATCTGGCGCAGCAGCTTGCCGCGGACCGCCAGATTCGCGTAGCGGAGCCCTGGGTACTCGGCGGCGAGCAGGCCAGCCAGCCGGTCCGCCCAGCCACGGAAACCGCCGCCCGGCACGGCATCGTTGAGACCCTCGGTGAAGCTATCGCCAATCGCGACAAAAGACGCTTCTCCAGGGGGCTGCGGGAATAGCTTGTCGTTCATAGACCACTCATAATGCCAGGACACTCAGGCGCACCAGCCGATAGCAGGGGGTAGCAACCTTGATACGGTCAGACCGGAGGGTACCGATCGTGCGATGGGCAGTTCTCTTGGTGGCCGTGTTCCTCGTCGCCGCCTGCTCGGGGACCGGCTCGGCGCCAAGCACCGCTTCAAGCCAGGTCGAAAGCCAAGGCGCGCCACCATCCCTAGGCTCGGCAAGCCCAGCGAGCACCGTCGACGCGGCTGGCACGGCCAGTACCACCGGGGCCAACTGGCCGGAATACAACGGCAGCGCGGCGCGGACCGGCGTCGCCACGGGCCTGCCGCCGGCTGGCGCGCTCACGACCGCCTGGACCGCGCACCTCGACGGCGCCGTTTACGGGCAGCCGCTCGTCGTCGGCAACGAGGTGATCGCCGCGACGGAGAACGACAGCGTCTACGCGCTCAACCGGGCGACAGGAAAGGTGATCTGGGGCACGCACCTCGGCTCTCCCGTCCCGCAGCCGCCACCGAACGGGTGCGGCAACATCTACCCGCTCGGCATTACCGGCACCCCGGTCTATGACGCGAGCAGCGGCCTGGTCTACGTCGTCGCCGAGGTCACCGGCTATCACCACGTGCTCGTCGCGCTCAGCGCGACCACCGGCGCCGTCAAGCTCCACCGCGACCTCGACATCCCGACGTCCGCGAACCAGCCCGCCTTCAACCAGCAGCGCCCCGGACTGGCGATCAACAACGGACGGGTGTACGCGACGTTCGGCGGGCTCGCCGGCGACTGCGGCCCTTACCAGGGCAGCATCGTCAGCGCGCCGCTCACCGGCAACGGCCCGCTCACCGGCAACGGCCCGCTCACCAGCTGGGTCACCCCGACCTCGCGGGAAGGCGCCATCTGGGCGCCCGGCGGCCCCGTTACCGGCCCCGACGGCAACCTGTGGATCTCCATCGGGAACGGCGCCGCCGAGTCCGGTGCCTACGACGGCAGCGACTCAGTCACCGAACTCAGCCCGGCGCTGCAGCACCTCGCCTACTTCGCGCCGACTACCTGGGCGACGGACAACGCAGGCGACCTCGACCTCGGCTCCACCCAGCCGGTCCTCGCCGCTGGCAACACGGTGTTCATCGTGGGCAAGCGCGGCGTCGGCTATCTGCTGGACGGTACGCACCTCGGCGGGATCGGCGGCCAGCTCGCGCAGCAGAGCATCTGCGGCGCGTACGGCGCGGCGGCGGTGAGCGGGTCGGTGGTGTACGAGCCGTGCCGGGACGGCAGCGGCATGGCGGCCATCCAGGTAAACGCGGCAACCAAGACGATCAAGGTCCTCTGGCGCGGCCCGGGGAGCGCCCAGGGCAGCCCGGTTGTCGGCGGCGGAGCGGTCTGGGTCACGGACTATAACAGCGGGATCCTGTACGAACTGCAACAAAACACCGGCACGGTCATGCACCAGATCTCCATCAGCGGAGGCCTGCCGCACTTCTCCTCGATGGCCCTGAGCGGCGGCACCGCCTACGTAAGCACCCTGGCCGGCATCACCGCGATCAACGGCGCGTAAAAGCGCGCCCGAGCTGGCCCTGTGGCATACAGGCCCGGCTGCGTTCTGGCCCTGCGGCACACAAGGTCCGTACCGTTCTGGCCCTGCGGCACGCAAGGCCACATACGTTTTGGTCCTGCGGCACACAAGGCCGCTTCTAGCGTCCTTGTGTGCCACAAGCCCATTTCCCAGGTGGCCTTGTGGCACACACGACCAGTACGTTCTGGCCGCGGGTGCCACAAGGCCAGAATCTGCCCAGGTTCCCCGGCCCGGCAAGACTGTGGCGGGTGGGGTGAAACACGCGGTCGTTATGGATGAGTTTTAATTTACTTTCGGATACAAAAAGTAATCATCTAGAGACGCCAATGTAACGCTTCGGTGATGTTTCATTAGGGTTCTGCAAGGAAGGGAGCCCTTAAGGCACG
>Ga0207678_10004649_pt1 | contig 12329 bp, 10 predicted proteins | sample KBSC63metaG_FD_184319 | JGI IMG/M metagenome (GOLD analysis project Ga0207678, IMG submission 184319) | Corn rhizosphere microbial communities from Kellogg Biological Station, Michigan, USA - KBS C6-3 metaG (SPAdes) (version 2) | ecosystem: Host-associated > Plants > Roots > Rhizosphere > Soil ... | reverse complement strand
CCCGGACGGCGTCGTGACGACGATCCTCGGCGACGGCTCGTACCTGATGCTCAACTCGGACCTGTTCTCGGCGGCGTTCGCCGGCCATCCGTTCGTGGCGGTCGTGTGCGACAACGACGGGTACGCGGTGATCGCGCGGCTGCAGGAGGGGCAGGGCGGGAAGCCGTTCAACAACTTCTACGCCGACTGCACGACTTCGCACGCTTCGCCGCCGCGGGTGGACTTCGCGCGCCATGCGGAGTCCTTGGGGTGCCTGGTGTTCACTGCGTCCACGGTGGACTCGCTGCGGGAGGCGTACGCCTCGGCTCGCGAAGCGGCGGCCTCGGAGCGGCGTCCGGCGGTGGTCGTGGTGAAGACGCAGCCCTCGACGTGGACGGAGGCCGGAGCGTGGTGGGAGGTCGGCGTGCCCGAGCATTTGGCCGGCCGGGAGGGCTACGAGCGCGGGAAGGGCGGCCAGGTGCGGTACCTCGGGTCCTGACCGCGGGCGGCGGGAGAGCGCGAAGGCGCTGTGCGAAGCCGCGGGCCCGCGGGGGCGCCCCCCGTTTTCCACTCTACCGGAGAGCACCGACATTTCCGGCCGACGCCGACGTCCGCACCCGCGGCCGCAGCGTGAACCCGCTCGGCTTGAGCGTCAGCGACTCGACGATCTTCAGCTCGTACCCCGGGTCCACCTCGAACTCGTAGCGCTGCAGCACCACGCCCAGCGCCAGCACCGCTTCGTGCAGCGCGAACTGGCGGCCGATGCAGGCGCGCTCGCCCGTCCCGAACGGCTTGTACGCCTGTGCCGGCCGCTTCTTCACCGCGGTGGGCTCGAAGCGGTCCGGGTCGAACAGCTCCGGGTCCGGCCAAGCCGCCGGGTCCCGGTGCAGGAGCGGGAGCGGCACGATCACCCAGTCGCCCTTGCGCATCCGGTACTTCCCGCCGAGCACGACGTCTTCGCGTGCTTCGCGGAAGTAGCCGGGGGCGGTCGGCCAGAGCCGCAACGCCTCGTCGAGCACGCGGCGCACGTAGCGCAGCTTCGCGACGTCCGAGAACGCCGGCTCGCGGTCGCCCCACACCGCGTCGACCTCGGCGCGGGCCTTGGCCAGCAGCTCGGGGTGGCGCGTCAGGTAGTACAACGCGAACGACAGTGCACCGGACGTCGTCTCGTGGCCGGCCACCACGAACGTGATCGCCTGGTTGCGGATGTTCACCGGGTCCAGGTGCTCCCCCGTCGCCGGGTGGCCTTCGGTGAGCATCAGGCCGAGCAGGTCGCGGCTCTCCCCGCCGTCCCGGCGGCGGCGTTCGATGACCTCGTCGACCAGGCCGGTCATCAGCGCGATGTCGGCCCGGTTCTGCTTCGGTGTCCCGGCGATCGCGCGCCGGACGAACGGCAGCTTGACGTTCTGCAGTTGCGCGTACCGCAGCGCGCGGATCATCGCCGTGACGAACGGGTGCGGCTCGGTGCGCTCGAACGAGCCGAAGCGGTAGCCGAAGCCGGCCCGGCCGATCGTCTCCAGGGTCAGCCGGGTCATGTCGGCGGAGACGTCGACCGGCCCGGCCGCCGCGTCCCAGGCCGCCACGAGCTCGCGGGTGACCTCCAGCATGACCGGGTGGTAGCGGCGCATCGCCTCCGCCGAGAACGCCGGCTGCAGGATGTCGTGCGCCAGCCGCCAGTTCGGCTCGTGCGTGTGCGCGGTGAACAGGCCGTCGCCGCCGAGGGTGCGCAGCTGCTCCACGCCGAGGCCGACGTGCTTGCCGAACTTCGTCTCGTCGTTCAGCTCGGTCACCAGGTCTACGCCGGCTACGAACACGACCTCGAACCCGAAGAACTTGCGCGTGAAGACCGGCCCGAGCCGCTTGCCGAGGCGCACGGTGTCCTGCAGCGGCGTGCGGGGGTTCGCCCCGATCAGGTCGCCGATCAGCGGCAGCCGGCCCGGCCGGTGCGGCATTCCGGTGGTGTCCACGGCGCCCCCTTATTGAACCCGAATCCAATAAGGCCACGATCCCCCGCTACTGAACCCGTGTCAAGTAAGGTCGGGGGATGCGGACGAGGCTGAGCACGCAGCAGCGGCGCGAGCAGCTTCTCGGGATCGGCGCCGGGTTGTTCGCGCAGCGGCCGTACGACGAGGTGTCGATCGAGGAGGTCGCCGAGATCGCGCAGGTCTCGCGCGGCCTGCTGTACCACTACTTCCCCACCAAGAAGGACTTCTTCGCGGAGATCGTCCGCGGTCAGCGCGACCAGCTCCTGGCGATGAGCGAGCCGGACCCCGCGCTGCCCGTGGCGGAGCAGCTGCGGGCCGGGCTCGACGTCTACCTCGAATTCGCGCGCACGCACCCCGACGGCTACCGGATCGTGCACCGCGCCACCGGCGGTGCCGACCGGGAGATCCTCGAGATCCGCGAAGCCGGGATGGCGGCGAACGCCGAACGCATCCTCACCGCGCTGTCCCGGCTGACCGACGTCACCGAGGTCTCCCGGCTCGCCGTCCGCGGCTGGCTGACGTTCGTCGCGACGGTGATCCTCGACTGGCTGGACCGGCCGAAGATCACCCAGGACGAGCTGCGCGATCTCTGCGTCCGGACGTTGTTCGCGGCGGTCGGCGTCACCCCGTGACGGCCGGGGACGCGGCCCCGCCGACGAGCTTCCGCGGCGTGCCCGAGCCGTCCGCCGGCACCGCCCAGACGCCGTTGTCGAGCCCGTAGAGGATCGTCCGGTCGTCCTGCCAGAGCGCCTGGTCGTCGACGCTGCGCGGCTCGGCGAGCTCGGTCTCCCGCATGCTCGCGAGGTCCAGGACCGACAGCCGCCAGACGCCGTCGCCGGCCTTCTTCTTGAACGCCACCCGCTTGCCGTCCGGCGACAACGACGGGCATTCGACGTTCTCCCGGAGGGTCCTGCCCCGGAAGCGCCCGTAGTCGGCCTCGACCAGGTACGTCCGGCCCTTGCTGCCGAGGGTGGCGTAGAAGCGGTTGCCGTCGGGAGCGAAGGTGATGCCCCAGTAGTTGACGTCCGCGGCGAAGTAGCGCTTGCCGTCGACGAACACCGGCAGTTCCTCGATCGTCTTGACGAGCCGTCCCGTGTCCACTTCGTACAGTCCCGCGCGCGTCGAGAACCCGGTCTGCGCGTAGGAGTCGCCGGTGACGAACAGCGTCCAGTGGACGCGCTTGCCGTCCGGCGAGACGCGCGCGCGGCTCGGCGTGCCCGGCAGGGTCTCGGTGTGGCGGACGGCGAGGTGGTCGTCGAGGACGAGGACGTCGGTGATCGCCGGGAGCGTGCCGGGCCGGACGGCCAGGCACACCGCCATCGGCCCGGCCACCGCGAACCGGTCGCACTTCAGGCCACTGAGCTGCGGTTTCGCCGTCGGCTCGCCGAGCGGGACGGCGCCGACGCGGCCGGTGGCGGTGTCGCGGAACAGCAGCTGCCCGGGTGCCAGGGTCAGCGCGGCGGCGGGCTCGGCGTCCGCCGTGCCGTGGCGGGCGCTGACCGTGTAGGTGACGGCGGCGGCGACCAGGAGGGCCGTGCCGGTGAGGGCGACGACGAGTTTCTTCACGGGCGCACCGGTTTCGCGAAGGCGGCGGCGAGGGCGACGACGGCCAGGCAGGCCGCGGCGACGAGCACCGCGGGCCGCAGGTCCCAGAGCGTCCACGCCAGTCCGAAGAGGACGGAGGAGAGCATCCGCGCCGCGGCCTGGCCCGTCTGCACCACGGCCAGCCCCGTGGCGCGCAGCCCGGCCGGGACGAGCGGGCCGGCGGCGGCCATCAGGACGCCGTCGGTGGCCGCGTAGAACACGCCGTGCAGGCCGAGCGCGATGACGGGGAGCGCCGCGTGGACCGGACCGCAGAGCAGCACCAGGGCCAGGCACAGCGCCACGTGCCCGCCGAGGAACACCGGCCAGCGGCCGACGCGGTCGGCGAGCCTGCCCAGCGGCACGGCCAGCAGCAGGTAGACCCCGGCGGTGCCCAGCGGCAGCAGCGGGAAGTACGTCGCCGCGATCTCCCAGCGCCGCTGGAGGGCAAGGTAGACGAACGAGTCGCCGACCGTCACCAGGCCGAGCAGGGCCGCCCAGAGCGTCACGCGCCGGAAGTCCTGCTGCTTGAGGAGACCGGCCGCGGCCCGCAGGGACACGGCGGCGCGGTCGGCACTGCCGGGCCGGTCGCGGACGAACAGCGCCAGCAGCAGCACGGCGACGGCCGCGATGCAGAAGCTGGTGAAGAACACGCTGGGGTAGCTGCCGAGGCTCAGCGCGAGCACCGCCATCGCCACCAGCGGGCCGAGGAACGCGCCGACGGTGTCCATCGCCCGGTGCACCCCGAACGACCGGCCGAGGGTTTCCGGCTCGCTGCTGAGCGAGATGAGGGCGTCCCGCGGGCCGGTGCGCAGCCCCTTGCCGGTGCGGTCGGCGGCGAGCACTGCCCCGATGGCCGCGACCGACGAACCGGCCGCGACCAGGCCGAGCTTGCACACCGCGGACAAGCCGTACCCGAACCCGGCGACGGCCTTGAGCCGCCGCCACCGGTCGGCGAGGTGCCCGCCGAGCACCCGCACGACCGCGGTCGCCCCGGCGTAGAGCCCGTCGAGCAGCCCGAACTGCAGCGGGTTCAGGCCGAGGCCGAGCACGAGGTAGAGCGGGAGGACGGCGGTGACCATCTCCGACGAGACGTCGGTGACCAGGCTGACCAGCCCGAGCGCCACCACGTTCGCGGAGACCCGCTTCAACGCCGGTTCGCGGTCGGTGCCCGCCGCCAGGTCCGAGGTACGGCTTGCCGCGATGTACATGCCCGCGCCTCTCAGTGGCAGGTGTAGGTCGGGCTGTTGTCGAGGACCTTGCCGTCGACGCCGATGAGCTGCGTCTGGAACGACGTGTCCGTCATCGACAGCTTCAGGACGCCGAAGGTCTTCAGCAGCTTGGCGGTCGTCGCGTGCGCCGGGCTCAGGTCGTAGAGGTTGGCGCCGCCGGAACCACCGACGATCTCGACGGGTCCGTTCGCGTCGGCCTTGCCGTCGGCGTTCTGCGGGACGAACCGCTCGTAGTCGTGGTCGTGGCCGTTGAGGACGAGGTCGACCTTGTTGGCCACCAGGAGGTTCCACAACTCGGTGCTGTCGGTGTTGTCGCCGTGGTCACCGGAACTCCACCGCGGGTGGTGGTAGTACGCGGCGACGCAGCCCTTCCTGTTGTTGGCGAGGTCCTGCTTCAGCCAGGTGATCTGGGGCGGCTCCGCGAACTCGTCGTGGGTGACGAAGTCGTTGGAGTCGAGGGCGACGAAGTGCCAGTTGCCCATTTCCCAGCTGTAGTACCGCTGGCCCTGCGGCTTGGCGATGGCGCCGAAGTACTGCTCGTAGCCGGTGAACCCGGAGTAGGACTCGTGGTTGCCCGGGATCGGCCGCGTGATGCTCTTGAACTTGCCCCAGGTCTTGTCGTAGTAGTTCTTGAAGTCGGACAGGGTGGGCTCGTCGTACTGGTTGTCGCCCATGGTGATCACGGCCGCGGGGTTCATGTTTTCCACGAGCTTCGCGGTTTTCGGGTGGACGCAACTGGAACTGCTCGCGGTGCACTGTTCGGCGATGTCGCCGGCCGCGGCGAGGACGAATCCTGCGCTCCCGGCCGCGGTCTTCACGGTGATCGGTGTGCTCGCGGCCGAAACGTTCCCTGCGGCGTCACGGGCGCGCACCGCGTAGGTGTAGCTCGTGGCCGGGGTGAGCCCGGTGTCGGTGTAGGACGTCGTCGCACTGGTGGCGACGGCCGTGCCGTTGCGGAGGATGTCGTACCCGGCGACGCCGACGTTGTCGGTGGCGGCACCCCAGGTCAGCGGGACGCTCGTGGCGGTCGCCGTGCCCGCGGTGAGGCCCGCCGGGGTGGTCGGGGCCTGCGTGTCCCCGGAGGAGTCCGTGGTGCCGAAGACCTGCATCTCCCAGAAGGAGTAGCCGTAACTCGTCCCGCGGGCGAGGCCGACGAAGCGCACGAAGCGGCCACGCGCGGTGAGGCCGCCGAGGTCGTCGATCTTGCCGTCGCCGGTGTCGACGGTGGCGGCCGTGGTGAACGACGTGCCGTCGTCGGAGACCTCGATCCGGTACTTCTTCGCGTAGGCGGCTTCCCAGTCGAGGACGACGCGGTGGATGCTCGCGGACTGGCCGAGGTCGATCCGCAGCCACTGCGGGTCGGAGCCTTCGGCGCTGGCCCAGCGGGTGGTGGTGCTGCCGTCGACGGCCTTGGCACCGGTGTAGGACGAGCTTTCGACGGTCGAGGTGGCGACCGGTTTTCCCTGTGACAGCAGGACGTCGGCGGCCTCCGTGGTGGCGGCCGCGGCAATCGCGGACGGCAACAGCACCACGGCGGCGAGCACCGGGGTGAGTCGGGCTAAGGGACGTAGGCGGGTGGACGGCACGTCGCGCTCCTTACGGGCCTGGCGGTGGCTGGCGGGCTGCGGCGTCGGGTTAACGGAAGTGAAACAGTTAGGAAAGTTTCCTAACTAAAGCGGACTGTAACGAGGGGCCACTCCGGCTGACAAGACTTGTCTTGTCCTTGAATCGGTCAAGAGGGTGAGTTTTTCACGGTTTCCGCAGCTCAGCGGCTGTACCGGTGAGCGGCATACTGCTCCGTGCGCCGGGACCGGTCAGCCCGGCTGCGGCGGCGTCTGCAAGCCGGAGAAGACGGCGGCGATCAGGCGCCGGCCCTGGGCCGCGCCTTCGTCGTTGTTCGCGACGCGCCACAGGAAGCTCATCAGCATGATGACGTCGGCGGGGTCGTGGCCGGCGGCGATGGTTCCTTCGGCCACGCAGGCGTCGACGAGCTTCTTCACCGCGGCCGTGGTCGGCGCCCAGGAAGCGCTGATCAGCTCTTGGGCCGCGGCACTGTGCAGGGCGTCCCCGAGGCCGTGCTTGATGCGGATGTAGGCCGCCAGGGTCTCGAACCACTCGACGAAGGCGGCTTTCGCGGAGGCGTGGCGGGCCAGCACCTCGTCGGCGGTGGTCGTCAGGCGTTCGATGTCGTGCCGGTAGGCCGCGAGGATCAGGTCCTCACGGGCCGGGAAGTGGCGGTAGAGGGTCCCGGCCCCCACGCCGGCGCGTTTGGCGACCTCGCTCAGCGGCACCAGCGGGTTCTGCGCGAACAGCTCGTGGGCGGCTTCGATGATCGCGACACGGTTGCGCGCGGCGGCCTTGCGCTGGGTGCCGTACGTCCCGTCGGTCATGCCCCGATCATGCCCCATCTTTGACATGCGGAGAATCCTCCGCTAGTTTCGGCGGCACACCCGGAGAATCCTCCGCGAGTTGCCGTCAGGAGAACCCCATGCGCTATGTGAAGCTCGGCACGACCGGCCTGGACGTCTCGCCCATCGCGATCGGCGCGATGAGCTACGGCGAGCCCGACCGCGGCCACCCCGTCTGGTCCCTCGGCGAGGACGAGGCCCGGCCGCTGATCAAGCACGCCCTGGAAGCGGGCATCAACTTCTTCGACACCGCGAACATGTACTCGAACGGGTCCAGCGAGGAAATCCTGGGCCGCGCGCTCAAGGACTTCGCCGACCGCGACGACGTCGTGATCGCCACCAAGCTGCGCCACCCGATGCGCCCCGGCCCGAACGGGAAAGGGTTGTCCCGCAAGGTGATCATGACCGAGATCGACCACTCGCTGCGGCGGCTGGGCACCGACCACGTCGACCTGTACCAGATCCACCGCAACGACCACGACACGCCGCTGGAGGAGACGCTCGAAGCGCTCAGCGACCTGGTCAAGGCGGGCAAGGTGCGCTACCTCGGCGCGTCGTCGATGTTCGCCTGGGAGTTCGCCAAGGCCCTTCACCTGCAGAAGCAGCACGGCTGGGCGCGGTTCGTGTCCATGCAGGACCACTACAACCTGCTCGCCCGCGAGGAAGAGCGCGAGATGATCCCGCTGTGCCTGGACGAAGGCGTCGGCACGATCGTCTGGAGCCCGCTCGCCCGCGGCCGGCTGGCCCGCGCCTGGGACGACGCGAACTCGACCGCCCGCGCGGAGACCGACGGCGCCTACGCGGACCTGCTCTACTCGCCCGCGGAAGAGGCCTCGAACCACGCGATCATCGACGCGGTCGGCAAAGTCGCGGCCGCCCACGGCGTCGGCCGCGCGTCCGTCGCCCTGGCCTGGCTGCACCGGCAGCCGGTCGTCACCGCCCCGCTGGTCGGTGCCGGGTCGATCCGGCAGATCGACGACGCGATCGCCTCCCTGGACGTCGAACTCACCGACGAGGACGTCCGCGCGCTCACCGCCCCCTACACGCCGCGGTACGACTGGCAGGGCGTCTCGGACGAAGCGACCATGAACGCGATCCGCGCCCGCGTCCCCGGAATGGCGCTGAAGTAAGGCCTTCCCGGCCCGGCATATCTCGGTTGCGGCCGCATCCGGTGTCCCCGACACTGGGCGGCCGGTGCCGGACGGGAGCGGGTGGCAAGTGGTCGACGTGATCATCGCGGGGTGCGGGCCGACCGGGGCGATGCTGGCCGCCGAACTGCGGCTGCACGGCGTCCGGGTGCTCGTCCTGGAAAAGGAACCCCGGCCCGCGGCGTCGTTCGTCCGCATCGTGAGCCTGCACGTCCGCAGCCTCGAGATCCTGGCGATGCGCGGACTGCTGGACCGCTTCCTCGAACGCGGACGGCAGCGTCCGGTCGGCGGCGTCTTCGCGGCCATCCCCCGGCCCGCGCCCGCGGACCTGGAGTCCGCGTACCTGCTCGGCATCCCGCAGCCGGTCGTCGTGCACCTCCTCGAAGAACACGCGACCGAACGGGGTGCGCAGGTCCGGCGCGGGTGTGCGGTGGCCGGTCTCGAGCAGGACGACGAAGGCGTGACCGTCGAGCTGGCCGGCGGGGAGCGGCTGCGCTCGCGCTACCTCGTCGGCTGCGACGGCGCGCGCAGTGCGGTTCGCAAGCTGCTCGGCGTCGGTTTTCCCGGCGAGCCGTCGCGGTCCGAGACGCTGATGGGCGAACTCGCGCTGGCGGCGCCGCCGGAGGAGATCGCCGCCAAGGTGGCCGAAATCCGCGAGACCCACCGGGCGTTCAGCCTCCAGCCCTTCGGCGAAGACGTCCACCGCGTCGTGGTCCCCGCCGCCGGAGCCGGAGCCGAACCGCCGACGCTCGAGGATTTCCGGCGCGAGCTGCGCGCGATCGCCGGCACGGATTTCGGCGCGCACTCCCCGCGCTGGCTGTCGCGGTTCGGCGACGCCACCCGGCTGGCCGAGCGGTACCGGACCGGGCGGGTGCTGCTGGCCGGCGACGCGGCCCACATCCACCCGCCCGCCGGTGGCCAGGGCCTGAACCTCGGCGTCCAGGACGCCGTCAACCTCGGCTGGAAGCTGGCCGCCGAAATCCACGGCCGGGCCCCGGAATCCCTGCTGGACACCTACCACGCCGAACGCCGTCCGGTCGCCGAAGACGTCCTGGTCAACACCCGCGCCCAGGGCGAGCTCTGGGCGCCCGGAGCCGGCCCGCGGGCCGTGCGCACGCTGCTCACCGAACTGATGGGCCTCGACGAGGTCAACCGCTTCCTGATCGAGAAGATCACCGCGATCGGCATCCGCTACGACTTCGGCGAAGGCCCCGGCCTGCTCGGGCGCCGGCTGCCCGACACCGACCTGGGACAGGGCCGCCTCTACGACCGCCTGCACCGGGGCCGCGGCCTGGTGCTCGACCGCACCGGACGCCTGACCACCGGGGGCTGGGCGGACCGCGTCGACCTCATCGCGGATCCCGCCGCGGCGCTCGAAGTCCCGGCCGTGCTGCTCCGCCCCGACGGGTACGTCGCCTGGATCGGCGACGACCAGCAGGACCTCGACCGCCACCTCGCCCGCTGGTTCGGCAGGCCCGCCGGGTGATCACCGGCCCGGACGCAGGAGCTTCCGGATCTCCGCCACCGCCGCGCGGCCCGCGCGGTTGGCCCCGACCGTGCTCGCCGACGGCCCGTACCCCACCAGGTGCAGGCGCGGCTCGCGCACCACCCGGGTGCCGTCCACGCGGATCCCGCCGCCGGGTTCGCGGACGTGGAGCGGCGCGAGGTGGTCGATCGCCGCGCGGAACCCGGTGGCCCACAGGATGACGTCGGCGTCGAACCGCGAGCCGTCCGCCCAGACGACACCGCCGGGCGTGATGCGCTCGAACATCGGCCGCCGGTCGAGGAGGCCGGCGGCGCGGGCGGCCCGCACCTCCGGCGTCACGGCCAGATCGGTCACGCTGACCACGCTTTCGGGCGGCAGGCCGGCCCGGACCCGCTCGTCGACCTTGGCGACGGCGCCGCGGCCCCAGTTCTCGCTGAAGGGCTCGTCCCGCCACACCGGCGGACGGCGGGTGACCCAGGCCGTCGCGCGGGCGAGCGGGCCGAACTCCATGAGCAGCTGAACGGCCGACGCGCCCCCGCCGACCACGACCACCCGCCGCCCGCGGAAGTCCTCGGGCCCGGTGTAGCCGGCGGTGTGCAGCTGACGGCCGGCGAACGTCTCCTGCCCGGGGTAGCGCGGCCAGAAGGGCCGGTCCCACGTCCCGGTCGCGCTGATGACGGCCCGCGCGGCCCAGGACTCGGCTGGGCTCGAAACCACCAGCCGCTCCCCCGCCCGCGTCACCGACCGGACGTCGACGGGCCGGAGCACCGGGAGGTCGTAAACGCTCTCGAAGCGCGCGAAGTACTCGGAAACCACTTCGGACGCGGGCCGCGTCGCGTCCGGCGTGCCGAACGCCATGCCGGGCAGGTCGTGGATGCCGTGCACCTTCCCGAGCACCAGGGACGGCCACCGGTACTGCCAGGCTCCCCCGGCCCGCTTGCCGTGGTCGAGCACGACGAACCCGCTCCGGTTCGCGAACCCGGCCCGCCGCAGGTGGTAGGCGGCGGACAAACCCGCCTGCCCGGCCCCGATCACCACCACGTCCGTTTCGTGGTCCGCGCCGCTCATACGAAGTGCAACGGCAGGCACGGCAAGGTATTTCGCGCGGTGCGTCACACCGCCACGCGGTTGCGGCCGGCCTCCTTGGCCCGGTACAGCGCCGCGTCGGCGGTGCGCAGGACGTCGTCGAGGACGGGGCCCGCGTCGGGGTACCGCGCCACCCCGATCGACACCGAAAGGCCGCTCACCCGGACCGTGCCGGTGCCCGTCGAGATCACGACGTTCAGCTCGCCCACCGCGACCCGCACGCGCTCGGCGATGGCGAGCACGTCCGCGCGGCCGAGGCCCGGCAGCAGCACGACGAACTCCTCGCCGCCGAACCGGCCCACCGTGTCGCCCTGGCGCACCGAGCCGGAGATCGCCACCGCGACCGCCGCCAGCACGTCGTCGCCGGTGAGGTGGCCGTAGGTGTCGTTGATTCGCTTGAAGTGGTCGAGGTCGATCATCAGCACCGCGAAGCCGGCCCCGGCGCCGCGGCGTTGCGCGCGGGAGTGTTCGCGCACCGCGGATTCGTGCCAGCCCGCGGTGTTGAGCAGCCCGGTCTTCTCGTCGGTGACGGCCGCGACCTGCAGCTGCTGCTTCAGCAGGAGGTAGCGGTGCAGCAGCAGCAGCGGCGCCACGACGAACACCACCAGCACCGGCTGCTCGGCCAGCGCGAGCGCGGCGAGCCCGCCGAGGCAGAGGGTCGCCAGCTCGAACGCGTTGTCCTCCCACGTGCCGATCAGGTCGGCCGCCGAGCGCTTGCTGGTGTACAGGTAGATCCCGGCCGCCACGAGGCCGACGTTCACCAGCTCGAACACCGCGGCCGCCAGGCAGAGCGCGAACAACCCGCGCGGCGTCTGCAACGGCGTCCCGTGCAGGCCCAGGACCGCGAGGACCGAGGAAGCCGCGAAGCAGGAGAGCATCGCCCAGGCCGTGCTCGCGACGAAACGGTGTGCGGGCCGCGTGCGGACCTGACGCCACACGCGCACCCACAGGTGCGTGTAGAGCACGACGGCCAGCAGCGCCACCCAAGCCGGCGGGAGCAGGACGACACCGGCGAGGTACCAAACGGAGGTGACGTTGATGTGCGTCTGCCCGCTCATCCACCGCCGCAGCCGCTCGATCCGGCGCGACATCTCGGCCTGGGCCACCCCGAGGGCGACCAGCACGGCGAACCACCCCGGCCGCACCGGCCCGCCGAACCCGGTGGCCAGCGCCGTCCCGGTCGCGACGACGGCGAGCAGCTCGCAGCCGAGGGCGTAGGCGATCCAGCGGGGCTTCGCACCGCCCCACATCGCCCATCGCGCAGGCCAGCCCGGCCAGGTGGAAAGGGCTTCCCGGCGCACGGCGGCCTGCGCTCTCAAGAGCCGAGGCCACAGACGTGACGAACCGGCATCGTGACGTACCCCTTGCGCGAAGTTCGGCCGACCAGGTAGCCCAGCGTAGCCGTTCCGACGACGCGCGTCGCC
>Ga0207678_10004648_pt1 | contig 12330 bp, 15 predicted proteins | sample KBSC63metaG_FD_184319 | JGI IMG/M metagenome (GOLD analysis project Ga0207678, IMG submission 184319) | Corn rhizosphere microbial communities from Kellogg Biological Station, Michigan, USA - KBS C6-3 metaG (SPAdes) (version 2) | ecosystem: Host-associated > Plants > Roots > Rhizosphere > Soil ... | reverse complement strand
CCGGTCGTGATCGTCCGGCCCAATCCGCCGCCTCCAAAACCCGGCAAATAACCGCGACGACTGCGACGATTCGGACCGCGTGCGCGTCTCATCCCAAGCATTCCATTTCGCAAGGGATTCAAGATGCGCGGTTTGATCTGTTCGTCCGTTACGGCACTTTGTCTTTCACTGGGAGCATATGCGCAGGTTCCGCCGACTCTGCACGGAACCTATGCCGAGGTGGATACAACGCTAGCGTCGACGGAAAAATTTCGTGGCCTTGAGGTGCGCTGGGGCGGCGTGATATCCGGCCGGCGCCTCACCGATTCCGGCGAATGCGCGGAAGTCAGCTGGTATCCGTTGGATCGCTCCAATGCCAAACCCCGGCTCGGGCGGATCCTCGGCAGCAGAAGCGCTGGCACCAGCGTTGCCCCGTCCACCACCCCGCAGTTGGCCCCTGTCAGCGTCGGCTACCGCGTCTACGGCTCGATCTATCCGATGGACGGGGAAGGAAACCAAGCTGCCGCGCCGCGATTTCTTGCCTGTGGTGGCGCCATACAAGATCAAAACGCGTACTTCACCGGCGCTGTTGTGACTTTGGCCGGCGTCATCCAGCCCTCGGGCGTCTTCGAAGTCGAGCCCCCGGATTGCCTGCGCGGCGTGGCCGGCGTCGCCGCGGCCAAAGCGATCTATGCCAGCAACGTAATTGTCACCCAAGACGAAACCTGCGTGGTGTCATTGCCGACGATAAGAATCACCGATGCGCGCTCATGGAAGCCTCAGCCGAGCTTCGATCGAAATTCAAGCAGTGTATTCAACGGTCATTGAACGAACCCTGCCGTCAACCCGGCGGCCAGTGCATCTGCCGCCCCGCGAGCAGGTGCAGATGGATGTGATAGACGGTCTGGCCGCCATCCTTGTTGCAGTTCATGACGCAGCGGTAGCCGTTGTCGGCGAAGCCTTGCGCCTTGGCCCATGAGGTCGCGGCGAGGAGCAGCTTGCCGATGACCGCAGCATCGGCGGCGGTGAGATCGTTCAAGGTCGCGATCGGCTGCTTCGGAATGAACAGTACATGCACGGGCGCCTGTGGATTGATATCGCGGAACGCGAGCACGTCGTCGTCCTCGTAGACGATCTCGGCGGGGATGTCGCGGCGGATGATCTTGTCGAACAGGGTGTCGCCCATTTTCCTCTCCGTTTCAGACCTTCAGTTTTCGATGAGCTGGCGGCCGCCGAACGCATGCGCCAGCGTGCCGCGATCGATGAATTCTAGTTCACCGCCGAGCGGCACGCCGTGCGCGAGGCGCGTGGCGCGCACACCTGCCGCGCGCGCAATCTGGCTGAGCAGGTGCGCGGTCGCCTCGCCTTCGACAGTCGGATTGGTCGCAATGATCAGTTCGCGCACCTCGTTCTCCGCAAGACGTGCGGCGAGCAGATCGATGCCGAGTTCCTTCGGCCCCATGCCGTCGAGCGGCGACAGCCGGCCGAGCAGGACGAAGTAGCGACCGCGATATCCGGTCGCCTGCTCGACGGCGAGCTGGTCGACCGGCGTTTCGACGACACAGAGCAGACTCGGATCGCGCTGCGGACTGGCGCAGGTGGAACAGATCGCGTCCTCACTGAACGTGCGACAGCGCGTGCAGTTGCCAATGCGCTCGACCGCCGCGGCGAGTCGGTCCGACAATTTCCTTGCGCCGGCGCGATCGCGTTCGAGCACATGGAAGGCCATGCGCTGCGCGGTCTTCGCGCCGACCCCGGGCAGGCAGCGCAGGGCGTCGATCAATTCGTTCAAAAGTGGTGAGGACATGCTTCGAGCAGGAAATCAGAACGGCAGCTTGAACCCCGCCGGCAGATTCATCCCGCCGGCCACCGCGCCCATCCTTTCCTGGCTCGCGGCTGCGACCTTGTTGACCGCATCATTGAACGCCGCGGCGATCAGGTCTTCGGCCATCTCCGGATCCTCGGCCATGACCTTGCGGTCGATCGCGACGCGGCGCACTTCGTGGCGGCCATTCATGGTGACACTGACCATGCCGCCACCGGCCTGGCCGGTCACTTCGAGCTTGGCGATTTCTTCCTGCGCACGCTTCAGGTCTTCCTGCATGCGTTGCGCCTGCTGCATCAGTTGCGCCATCGGTCCGCGCATTTCACCACCTCTATGTTCTACCCAAACTCGTTGCTGTTGACTGAAAAGTGCGCCAGAGACGGCCGCTCTTGATCCCGTGCGCTCGGGAATGAGCGCATCAAATAACCGGTTTTACCGATTCTGGAATCAAGCGCGCGTCGAAATCACGCATGAGCGCCTGCACGATCGGATCGTCGTTGAGCGCGCGTTCGGCTGCCTGCTGGCGCGCGTCGCGTGCGCGGCCGGCGGCTTCCGCGGGCGTCTCGGCCTGCTGCGCCGATGCGTTCTTCTCGAAACGCACTTTGACCGCGCGGCCGAGCGCCTGCGCGATTTTCTCTTCCATCGCCGCGACCAGCGGCGGCGCGCTGAAGTGCTCGTGTTCGGGCTTGAGCGAAAGACGCACCACGTTCTGCTCTACCGCGATCAGCGTGCAGTGCTGGGCAAGCATGCCGACCGGGCCTTTCAGGCCGGCCGTTTCGATCAGGCCGAGCCAGTCGTTCGCATCACCTGACCAAGAGTGGGCGCTGGCCGTGATGACAGGTGCGGGAACCACAGTGGCCGCCGCATTCGTGGCTTGGGCATATGCAGGCGACTTTGGTTCGGCGACCCGGGTAGCGCCGCGCTGCGAGTCGCGTTCGAAGTCGACCGCATCGACACGAGGCGCGATGGCCGTTGCGGACGCCGGCGCCGTTGCTCGTGCCGTTCCCGCTGCAGCTGCCGTCGGCGGCGGCGCAAGCGATTGCGCGCCAGCTTCGGCCGGACGAAACGCGAGCATGCGCAGCAAGGCCATCTCGAATCCCGCGCGCGCGGTCGGCGCCAGCGGCAGGTCGCGGCGACCGACGATGGCGAGCTGGTAGTACAACTGTGTTTCCTCGGGCGACAATGCCGTGGCGAGCGCGGCGATGTGCGTCTCGTCGCCCTCCTCGGGCCTCGTATAGTCGCTGACCAGCTGTTTCAACTGCATTCGATGCAAGGCAGCGGCAATCTCGTCGAGCACCTGAGCGAAGTCCGGTGAAAACTCGGCGAGGCGGTCGACTTCCGCCATCAGCGCGGCGCCGTCGCCGGCATGCACCTGTCCGATCAGCGCATGCACCTGGCCACGCTCGATCGTACCGAGCATCGCGCGCACTTCGCCGCCGCGCACAGCACCCGCGCCATAGGCAATCGCCTGGTCGAGCAGCGACAAGCCGTCGCGCAGCGAACCGTCGGCACCGCGCGCGAGTTCGGCCAGCGCCTCCGGCTCGAATGCAATCGTTTCGGCTTCGAGAATGCGTCGCATCTGCCCGCTGATCTGCTCGGGCAGCAGGCGCTTGAGGTTGAACTTGAGGCAGCGCGACAGCACGGTCACAGGCAACTTCTGCGGATCGGTCGTCGCGAGCAGGAACTTCACGTGCGGCGGCGGCTCTTCGAGTGTCTTCAGCAGCGCGTTGAATGCCGACTTCGACAGCATGTGCACTTCGTCGATCAGGTAGACCTTGTAGCGCCCGCGCGACGGTGTGTACTGCGCGTTCTCGATTACTTCGCGCACGTCGTCGACGCCGGTGTTGCTGGCCGCGTCGATCTCGAGCAGGTCCATGAAGCGACCGGCATCGATGTCGCGGCAGGTCGAGCATTCGCCGCACGGGTCCGAAGACTGCCCCTTTTCGCAGTTCAACGACTTGGCGAAGATGCGCGCGATCGTGGTCTTGCCGACACCACGCGTGCCGGTGAACAGGAAGGCATGGTGCATGCGCCCCGAATCGAGCGCATTGCTGAGCGCGCGCACGACGTGCTCCTGACCGACGAGTTCGGAGAACTTCTTCGGCCGCCACTTGCGTGCGAGGACTTGATAGGACATGCGTTAGTAGATGGCGCCTAGGATCGCATTCGACAAGCGTTGATTGTCGCAAGTTGCTCGTGGCAAGGCAAAAGATTACGAGCAAAGATAAAACGAATGCCGGCTTGCGCCGGCATGAATCTGTTATTGAGAAGTGCGACCGAGGATGGGCGCTTTTTGATCTTCGCGTTCAGGGATGAACGCATTTACGAGAGGGTGGCAGTCCCGCCAGCTGCATCCCGGCACCCGAATCATTCACTACCGTTGCTGCCTTCCGGCCCTGGCGGGGTTTGCAAACTATCGTCGCGAGAGAACCAGCGGGACCGCCATAGAAGTGGCGGAGAGAGCGGGATTCGAACCCGCGAAGCGGGTATAAGCCGCTTACACACTTTCCAGGCGTGCTCCTTCAACCACTCGGACATCTCTCCGCTGGAAAGGCCGCGCAGAATACAGGACGGCGGCCTGGCAAACAAGCAAAGCTACTGCGGCACGGGGAATTGTACGCCCTTCAAACGACCGGCGTATTGTCCGGATGCAGCCATCCCGACTCGCCGTCGGCATAGTGCTCGTTCTTCCAGATCGGCACGCGCTTCTTCACTTCATCGATGATGTAGCGGCAGGCGTCGAACGCCGCGCCGCGATGCGCCGCGCTGACGCCGACCCACACGGCCAGATCGCCGATCGCGAGCGCACCCGCGCGATGCACGCAGCAGGCTTCGACGATGGCGAACTTCTCGCGTGCCTCGCCGATGATGCGCTCGCCCTCGCTCTGTGCCAGCGGCGCATAGGCCTGGTAGTCGAGGCGCTGCACGGCGCGGCCGTCGTTGTGGTCGCGCACCCAGCCCTCGAAGGTCGCGCAGGCGCCTGCGCGCGCATGCACGAGCGAGCGCGCGAGCGCAGCCGGGTCGATCGGTTCGGCGCTGATGCGAAATGCGGTCATCGTCATCCTCCGCTTACCGGAGGAATGAACACGACTTCGTCGCCTTCGTGCAGCGTTTGCCCCCACTGCGCGAAGGCGCCGTTGATCGCAACGCGCAGGCGCTCCTCGCCCATCGTGAAACCGTGTCGCGCGCGCAGTTCGCTGTACAGGCCACGCGCATCGGTGGCAAGCGAGTTGATTTGCTCCGCGTCCATGCCGGCGCGATCGCGCAGCGAGGCGAAGTAGAGCACGCGATAGTTCATTTCGTGACCTTTCCAGCCTTCACATTGCGCTTGCCGCCGGACTTCTCGACCAGGCGCAGATCTGCGATGACAATTTCGTGCGACAGCGCCTTGCACATGTCGTAGACGGTCAGCGCGGCGATACTCGCACCGGTCAGCGCTTCCATCTCGACACCGGTCTTGTACGAGATCGCCACCGTACAACGGATTTCCAGGTCGGTATCGCTGACGAACGCGGCGGTGATGTCGCAACGTTCGATCGCGAGCGGATGGCAGAACGGGATCAGCTCGTGCGTGCGTTTGGCAGCCAGTGTGCCGGCGATGATTGCGGTATCGATCACTGGACCCTTTTTCGCGTGCATGCCGCTGTCGCGCAGTGCCCGCGCGACAGCGGCGGGAAAACGCACCGTAGCCTGCGCAGTCGCAGAGCGCGCACTGACGGCCTTGGCGCCGACATCGACCATGCGCGGACGGTTGTTGGCGTCGACGTGGGTCAGATTATTTTGTTTTGACTTCGGCATACGTACTCAGGAACCCTCGCTCACCCGCCCTTTCGCTCCTGCTTCGCGCGCTCGGCCGCGCGCGCGATGCGCCTACTCGCGCCGTCCATGGCGCTCACCCTTCGGGCCGGCTTCGCCGTTCGGACGCGCTCCTGCGCAACGCATCGCGCAAGCACTCGGCCTCACCCACCGACGGCGAACATTTCGACGTGCTTCTGCTCGCCGCGCGCGCGCAGTTCCGCGCGCTGCTCGCTGTAGCGATCCGCGCGTTGCGTCCAGCGCTTCGAAATCAAGGCGGCCAGTTCCTCGTCGCTGGCGCCCGCGCGCAGCGGCTCGCGCAGGTCGTAACCCAGGCGCGCAAACAGGCAGGTATACAGTTTCCCATCGGCCGACAAGCGCGCGCGTGAACAGTCGCCGCAGAACGGCTGCGAGACCGAGCTGATGAAGCCCACTTCGCCGCTGCCGTCGGCGAAACGGTAGCGCTCGGCGACCTCGCCGCGGTAGTTCGGCTGCAACGATTCCAGCGGCCAGCGCGCGCCGATGCGCGCGATCAGTTCGGAGCTCGGCACCACCGCATCGCCGCGCCAGTGATTGACCGTGCCGACATCCATGTATTCGATGAAGCGCACGATATGCCGCGTGCCGCGGAAGCGCTCGACCAGGTCGAGCACCTGCGTATCGTTGACGCCGCGCATGACGACGCAATTGAGCTTGATCCCGGCGAAACCCGCGCGCTCGGCGGCTTCGATGCCCGCGAGCACTTCGGCGACTTCACCACGGCCACCGGACAGCGTGCGAAAGGTTTCCGCGTCGAGCGTATCGAGCGATACGGTCAGCCGGTGCAGACCGGCGTCGCGCAGCGCCTGCGCGAATTTCGGCAGCAACACGCCGTTGGTCGTCATCGCGATGTCCTCGACGCCGGGGATGCGCGCGAGTTGCTCGATCAGGTGCGGCAGGTCGCGGCGCAGCAGCGGCTCGCCGCCGGTCAGGCGCAGCTTGCGCACGCCGAGCGCGACGAAAGCATGCGCCAGGCGTTCGATCTCCTCGAAGCGCAGACGCTGATCCTTGCTGAGAAATTCGTAGTCCTGCGCATACTGGTCCTCGGGCATGCAGTACGGACAGCGGAAATTGCAGCGATCGATCACCGAAATGCGCAGGTCGCGCAGCGGGCGTGCCAACGTGTCGCGCGGTGTGGCAGCGCCGCTTGCTGAAACCAGTTCGATCGGAATACTCCTGCTCATCGTCGTGAGTTGCCCATTCAGCCCCCAAGCACAACATCGGGATTCGGCGCCGCCAATGCAAGCCGTTCGCCACCTCGCGCGATGCGATAGCCTCGCGCAGCCAACGCCGCGCCGTCGGCTTCGCTGCCGTAGTGGTAAAGGACAAAGCGAGACCGCAGTGCAGCCGGATACTCGCGCTCGAGATCGTCCACGCCCGTATGCGAGGGATTGCCGACCAGGCCGCAGTCGTGCGCGACCGTTTCGCCGTGTGCGGCGTAGCCGGCAAGCATCTCGGGAATCGGCCGCGTGTCGCCGGTCCAGACGAAGCTGCTGCGCAACGCCAGCGCGAACGAAGTCATCGGCATGTGGTGCCGCGTCGGGAACACGTCGAACCAGAGTTGCTCGTGCCAGAAGCCGCGCGAGCAGGGCACGAGTTGGTAGCCGTCCCAGAAATTCGCGCCGCCTTCGGCGACGACATCGGGATAGTCGGCAACGCGGCTCTGCAGATGCATGACCAGCGCGGCATGTGTGTACAGGCGCACCTTGCCGCGCAACGCGGGATCGAAATAGGCGCGGTAGAACAGCCGCTCGAGCCCGCCGACATGATCCATGTGCGTGTGCGTGATGTAGACCGCACGCGGCAGCGCGCCGTAGACCTTCTCGTAAGTCGTCAGCGTCTCCGGGCCGCAGTCGATCAGCAGCAGCGGCTCGCCGTCGCGTTCGAGCACGGCGCCGGATGAGCCCAATTCAACCGCCTGTGCCGCGCCGACACCGAGGAATCGCAAGGACAGATTCATCGATTCGCCCCTCTCTCTTGCGATCCCAGTGTGTTTTCGTAGGCGGCCAATAGCGGCTGCCATACATCACGGCCGAACGCCGCTTCGCCGCTGCTCGCCGCGCCCACCTTGATCAGCGAACGCTTCAGGCGCGACAAGTTGGCGGCCTGCCATGCGCTCTGCGGCGCGCGCAATTCGCCGCGGTCGAAATCGATCAGCCAGACCTTGTGCGTGTCAATCAGCACGTTGTGTGCATTCAAGTCGGCATGGTACACGCCGGCGGCATGCAGGCGCGCGATCGCGGTGCCTACGCGGCCCGCAGTGACGGCGTCGATGCCGCCGTGCTGCGACTGCCAGGCCAAGGTATGCGCATCGGGAATGAAGCGCGTGATCAGGTCGGCGCGATAATGACCACCGTTGCGCCGATAGCGCGCGGCGATCGGCTGCGAAACGTCGAACCCGCGTGCGGTGAGGCCGTGCAGCAGATGGAACTCGCTGAAACTGCGCGTGCGCTCTGCGCCGTTCCACAGGTAGCGATCGCCGAGCATGCGCGCGACGAGTCCGCCGCGCCGATAGTGGCGCAGTGCCCAGTCGCCGTGCGGCGTATGCGCGAACACGATGCCGCCGCGCCCGCCGGGCGCCTCGGTCGCGTGATCCCCACTGCGCCAGAAGCCGGCGTCGAACCAGCGCGGGTCGAAACGCTCGCCTTGCGCCAGCGCGTGCGCATCGAACAGAATCGCGCCGTCGGCGGTCTCCTGCCGAACGACTCCGCTTGCGGCCGCCCCCGTCATGATCGCTTGACTCGTTTCCTCGCTACGTACCGTGTCCCAAGTCTAGCAAGCCTGATGCCCGATATCCCCTCCCAGTCGACACTCCCGCGACAATCGTTCTGCCTGTTGCGCACATCGGCGCTCGGTGATGTCACCCATGTCGTGCCGATCATCCGCAGCCTGCAAGCACAGGCACCGGACGCCCGGCTGACGTGGATCGTCGGCAAGCTCGAACACAAACTGGTCGGCGATTTGCCCGGCGTCGAATTCCTGATCTTCGACAAGAGCAAGGGTTGGCGAGCGCTTCGTGCGCTGCGTGCGCAACTCGCGCGGCAACGGTTCGATGCGCTGTTGCACATGCAAGTGGCCCTGCGCGCGAATCTGATCAGCGCCTTCGTTCGCGCACCGCTGCGTATCGGCTACGACCCGGCGCGCTCGAAGGATCTGCACGGCTTGTTCGTCAACCGCCGCATCGCCGCACGCAGCGGCGAGCACGTGCTCGATGCGATGGCGAGTTTCCTCGAGCCGCTGGGTTTGCGGCAGACGCAGGTGCGCTGGGACATCCCGATCCCGGATTCGGCCGAGGAATTCGCCGAACGGCATTTGCCGGGCGACTCAAGGACCTTGCTCGTCAGCCCGTGCTCCAGCCATGTCGTGCGCAACTGGCTGCCAGAACGCTATGCGGCGGTGATGGACCATGCGGCTGCACACGGCTGGCGCGTCGTACTTTGCGGCGGTCCAAGTGCGTTCGAACGCGAGTTCGGCGATGCCGTCGTCACGAGATGTGCAAGCAAGCCACTGGACCTGATCGGCAAGGACACGCTCAAGCAATTTCTTGCCTTGTGCCGGCGCGCGCAACTGGTACTGACGCCAGATTCGGGGCCGATGCACATGGCCAACGCCGTCGGCGCCAAGGTGCTGGGCCTGCACGCAGCGAGCAATCCGAACCGTTCCGGGCCCTATTCCGACCGTCGCTGGTGCGTCGACCGCTACGATGCTGCCGCGCGTAAATACAAAGGCAAGCCTGCTGCGGATCTGCCCTGGGGCACGAAAATCGAATACTCCTGCGTGACGGAACTGATCGAAACCGAAGCGGTGATCGAGCGCTTTGATGCGTTCGCATCCCGCCTATCCGCAACGAACGGCGACGCGCGGATAGCGTAAGTCTCGCCGTTACGCCTTCGCGGTGTAGTCCTGATACGACTTCTCTTCGATCAGCTTCGAACCGAGCTTGAGGTTGATCGCTTTTTTCACCGCGGCGCGCTCGTCGTTGCGGAAATACACGGCGCGCGCCAGCTCGATGAATTCCGCGTCGAACGCCTGCGCCTTTTCCTTGAGGCGGATGTCATCCTCGATCTTCCACAGCGTCTCGTTGACGGCTTTCAATTGCGCGCGTTCGACCGAGATGTCTGTGGCGGACGCCGGATGCGCAGCCCAGGTCGTGTTGAGCAGATCCAGCTCGGTGCGCACGTTGGCGAGCTTGGCGGCATCGCGGATGTGCACGGCCTTGATTTCGAGGATGGTGATCTTGTCGATCAGTTCGCCGTAGGAGATCGGGGTGAGGAGTTCGGACATGGGGTTGGAGTGGTGGCGAAAATTGGATTCTAGCTGATGGGGCTTGTTTGCTGAGCCATTCGGAAACGCGACGGCGACCTGACAACGTCATCGGGGTGGGATTGCTCGTCTCATCCTGAGACTCGCCCTCCGCGCTTGCGCGCTACGGGCCAGCCTTCGGCTGTCCAAAATCGCTCCCGGCGATTTTGTCACTGCGTAGGCAGGATGCCGAAGCGAACATCGGCACAGCCGATGGCCCGAAGGGCGAAGGGCGGGACGTCCTGAGTCAACCGGGTGGGTTCGTCCACTCATCGCTCGCCATCAGAAATGAAAAACGGCCCGCGAGGGGCCGTTTTTCATTTCTGGCGGAGAGGGTGGGATTCGAACCCACGGTGCGCTATGAACGCACGCCTGATTTCGAGTCAGGTACAATCGACCACTCTGCCACCTCTCCGGTGACTTTGATTCGATTCGAATCGAAGGGCGCGCATAATACGGGCCACAGCGCAAAGTTACAACAGCGCGACGCGCGGATCGAAGCGATTTACTCCGTTTGCCCGGCCAACTGACCCATGAATTGCCGATAATAGCGAAGCTCGGCAATCGAGTCGCGGACATCCGACAGCGCCGTGTGCTGCGATTCCTTGGTAAATCCGCGCGCCAACGCCGGCGCCCAGCGTCGCGCCAGTTCCTTGACCGTCGACACGTCGAGATTGCGGTAGTGGAAAAATCGCTCCAGCCGCGGCATCAAGCGATGCAGGAAACGGCGGTCCTGGCAGATCGAATTGCCGCACATCGGCGACTTACCCGCCGGCACCCAGCGGGTGAGGAAATCCATCGTCAGCGCCTCGGCCCGAGCCAGATCAACGCCCGAGTCGAGCACGCGTTGCCACAGGCCCGATTTGCCGTGCTGATTGCGATTCCAGTCGTCCATCGCCTCGAGTTGGGCAAGCGGATGGCCGATGGCAAGTTCCGGGCCTTCCATAAGTATATTCAACGACTTATCGGTAACAATTGTAGCAATTTCGAGAATGGAGTCCCGGTCGGTATCGAGCCCGGTCATTTCCAGATCAATCCAGATCAGGTTGTCTTCGTGAGGTTGTGCCGCAATCATGCTCGCATCGCATCGGTTCAAACCCCGACGATAACATTCTCGCCTTGCAGCGCGTAGCCGGAACTTGGATGCTTGGCGATCGCTTATACTTTCCGCCCGCAATCCGGAGAGGTGGCCGAGCGGTTTAAGGCAGCAGTCTTGAAAACTGCCGTGGATGTAAGTCCACCGTGGGTTCGAATCCCACCCTCTCCGCCAGATAAGCAAAACGGCCCACGAGGGGCCGTTTTGCTTATCTGATGGGGAGGATCGGCGGACGAACCCGCCCGGTTCGACAAATTTGTCTGGAACAAATTTGGACAGCCGCAGGCTGGCCCCGCAGCGCGCCGCGCGGAGGGGTGAGGCTCATGGACGAGCCGAACAATCGCACCCCCTCCAGCCGCGAAGCAACCATCAAATCCCCGGCACCTGCGACTCGGTCGCCAGCGGCATCCTTTCCGCCAGCCAGTCGATCAGCGCACGCACCGCCGGCAGCAGTCCGCGCCGTGACGGGAACACGCAATGCACGATACCCTCGGGCGGGCTCCACTCGGGCAGCACGACTTCGAGCTCGCCTGCCGCCACCGCGCGCGTGCACACGCTCTCCGGCAGTAGCGCCACGCCGAGCCCGCGTGCCGCCGTGGCGAGCACGAGCGGGAAATCGCCGCACATCACGCGCGGGGAATGGTCGAGCCGGAATGTCGCGCCGTCGCTCTTGCGGAACTCCCACGACTGATTCTCCAACTCAGAGATGCTGATCGTGTCGTACTTGGCCAGATCCTGCGGATGCTCGGGGCGGCCCTTTTCACGCAGATAACCGGGACTGGCGACAAGAAACGAGGAACTGCGTCCGAACGTGCGCAGCACGAGATCGGCGTCGGTATCGAGCTTGAAACGCACGCGGATGGCGATATCAACACCCTCGTTGATCAGGTCGATGCGCCGGTTGGTCGACATCATCAGGATGCGCACCTGCGGATACTTCTCGCAGAACTCGGGCAGAATCGACGTCATCACATTCTGCGTGATCGACACCGGGCAACTGACGCGCACCATGCCGCGCGGCTCTGTGGTCAACTGCGCGACGGCATCCTCGGCCGCCTGCGCTTCGGCAATCACGCTCTGGCAATGGCCGTAGAAACGCTGGCCCGCGTCGGTGACGGCAAATCGCCGCGTCGAGCGTTGCAGCAGGCGTACGCCGAGGCGGTCTTCGAGCTGCGCAATGCGCCGGCTGAGCCGCGATTTGGGGATGTCGAGCGCCCGCCCGGCCGCGGCGAAGCCGCCTTTCTCGACCACGATCGAGAAGTAGTAGAGGTCGTTCAAATCCTGCATCGCTCAT
>Ga0207678_10004644_pt1 | contig 12335 bp, 15 predicted proteins | sample KBSC63metaG_FD_184319 | JGI IMG/M metagenome (GOLD analysis project Ga0207678, IMG submission 184319) | Corn rhizosphere microbial communities from Kellogg Biological Station, Michigan, USA - KBS C6-3 metaG (SPAdes) (version 2) | ecosystem: Host-associated > Plants > Roots > Rhizosphere > Soil ... | reverse complement strand
CGGGCGCAATTACTGGCCGCAGGACATCGAATGGGCGGTTGAACAGCTGCCCGGCTTCAAGTCCGGCGACATCGCCGCTTTTGCGATCACCGGCCCGAGCGGCGAGGAAACGCCTGCGGTCCTCGTCCATTGCCGCGTGTCCGATCCCGAAGAGCGCGGTCGCCTTCGCGACGACATCCGCGAGCGCGTCCACGCAATCACCGGCATTAGCCCGATCGTGGAACTGGTGCCGCCGCGTACCCTGCCCCGCACGAGCTCGGGCAAGCTGTCGCGTACCAAGGCGCGTTCGCTGTACCTCTCCGGAGAGATCCAGCCTTACGATATCGCCGCCTAGGAACCCGCAGCCCGGTGGTTCGCTTGAACAGCCGTGAAAAACACGGTCGACGCCGTTGCTCCAGCACTCGACGAGACGACTATCGCGTTGGGATTCCAGGTCGCGGTATCCGGGGCGTTCGTCCTGCTGATGGTGACCATCCACGGGCTCGGCCTTCTCGGAATCAGCCGGCTACTGAAGCTCAATGCGGACCAGCTGAAAAAGCGGGATCTCGATTTCGCCGCGGTGCTCCTGGTCGGAACCACCGGTGTGCTGTTGTTCATCCTGCACATCATGGAAATCGTGGTCTTCGCGATCTTCTACATCGTGGTCGACCGCAAGGTCTCCGATTTCGCCGACGCTTTGTATTATTCCGCCGCGGCCTATGCGACGCTTGGCACCACGAGAGGCTTCATTCCGACCGACTGGCAGCTGGTCGGTGCGCTGGAGGCGTTGATCGGATTCGTGCTGATCGGCTGGTCTACCGCTTTCGTGGCGCGGACCATGTCCAGGCTGGAAGCCTAGGACATGGCAGGAGTGGCAGGATTCGAACCCGCGACCCTCGGTTTTGGAGACCGATGCTCTACCAGCTGAGCTACACTCCTAACGAGACCCCGCGAAAGTCGTACTTTCGTGGGAACCCTTCGCCGTCGGCGAGTTAGCTACGGTCACCGTGTTACGCAACCTTGAAGACTCACGTTTGCGGCGCTAAATGCGCCAGTGTCCGAGGTCCGGCGGGAAAGCCCCCGCGGACCTCGTTTTTCTATCCCGAAGAGGACAAGCGAAGAGTGGCAAAGGTCTCAGTCGGCGAATTCATCCGCCAGGTGAAGCTGGAAGGCATCACGAGGATCGTCTGGCCGAGCCGCCAGGAAACCTTCCGCACCACCGTCATGGTGCTGATCATGACCGGCCTTCTCGCTTTCTTCTTCCTCGCCACCGATTCGCTGTTCAGCGCCATTGTCCAGTTCCTGCTCGGCTTCCTCGGGCCGGTCGGCGCATAAAGGAAACGCAAAACCCCATGTCCCGCTGGTACATCATCCACGCTTATTCCGGCTTCGAGAACAAGGTGAAGGACTCGATCCTCGCCGAGGCCGCCCGAATGGGCCTTGAGCCCCAGGTCGAGGCCGTCGAGGTCCCCACCGAGAAGGTGACCGAGGTCCGCCGCGGCAAGAAGGTCCAGTCGGAGCGCAAGTTCTTCCCCGGCTATGTGCTCGCCAAGCTCGCAATGAGCGACCAGGTCTATCACCTCGTCAAGAACACGCCGAAGGTGACCGGATTCCTCGGCCCCAACGGCAAGCCGCAGGCGATCAGCGAGGCCGAGGCCGCGCGAATCCTTTCCACCAAGGAAGAGATGGCCGCCGCCGCGCCGAGCAAGAAGATCCACGTCGACTACGACATCGGCGACCAGGTGAAGGTCCTCGACGGCCCGTTCGCAAGCTTCAACGGCGTGGTCGAGGAACTCGACTTCGACCGCGGGCGGGTGAAGGTGTCCGTGTCGATTTTCGGCCGAGCGACGCCGGTGGAGCTGGAGTTTGAACAAGTCGAAAGAGTGAAATAGCCGAGCGGCGGCTATTCCCCTCTTTCGTCATCCGGACTTGATCCGGGATCCACAAAGGCCCGCTTCGGCGGGCCTTTTCTTTCTGCTAAGCCCGCCGCGGGGAGGATCACATGGCCACCGGCGACAAATTCGAACGCCACCGCCAGCCCTGGCGGCAGGACGAAATCCAGAAGCTCCACCAGCTCGCCGGCAAGGGCATGAGCCTGAGAGCCATCGCCAAGGCGCTGACGCGAACGGAGGAGAGCGTGAAGGATCGGGCCAAGGCGGACCGGCTGAAGATCACGAAGATGCGGTAGGGGCTTCTCGCCCCCGACAGCTAACGGTTTTCCGGCAGCACCCGGTTTATGCCTTAAGCTCGCGGCTGATCGCCCCGCACTCTTCCGCTCATAACTCGCACCTATCGGCCCCTTGCGTGCGGCGGCCCCTCGCTCGCGCCCAGGCGCGCGCATGCGCACAACTGCGAACTTTGGGAACATTCGCGGGTCTGCGGGTGCGCAGCTCCTGCCCGCGAAACACTGTCAGCCGAGTCAGCTTCCCCAGAGAGGAAGTCCTATTTCTTCGCGTTCCTCGGGTCGTCGGCCGGGTTCACGTAGACGATCTGGAACGGCCCATGGCTGGTGATCTGCACCGTCGCTCCGCCGGTCGTGAACGCATAATGGTTCATGTTGGGAGCCATGGCGATATAGCCGCCGACGCCCAGGCTCGCCGCCTTGGCCTTGTCGGCCGTGTCGCCCATGCCGATGGACATCGAACCGTCCATCACCGTCACCAGCTCCGGCGTCGGGTGGTGGTGCGGCGCTACCGCATAGCCGGCCGGGAATTTGAGGCGGATGGTGAACATCCCCTCCTTGGTCGGATCGCCGGACAGAACCGCGAGCTGCGCGCCCGCCGGGAGCCCGGGCGGCGCCGGTCCCCATTTGAGGTCGCTGGGCATCAGCTGCGCGCTTGCCGCGCCGGTCGCGATGGTAGCGGCGCAGAGGGAGAGCATGAGCGTTCGGATCATCGGATTACCCCTTTCCGATCTCCCACCGCGCCTCGGGCTTTAGCACTTGCGCCCGCCCCTTCCAATTCGTCCGGGCTTCCACTATGTGGCCCGCCTTCCAAGCAATTGGAGCCGTTGTGGGAGATTGCCTCCGGGCAGTCGCATGCACCACTAAACTAGAACCCGGCCGCGAACCTGTTCGCGGACGAACTACAGAGTGAGACATGGCAAAGAAAATTACCGGCTACATCAATCTGCAGGTGCCCGCGGGCATCGCCAATCCGTCGCCGCCGATCGGCCCGGCGCTGGGTCAGCGCGGCGTCAACATCATGGAATTCTGCAAGGCGTTCAACGCCGCCACGCAGGACCTTGAAAAGGGCGCCCCGATCCCGACGAAGATCACGGTCTATGCCGACCGCAGCTTCTCCTTCGTCACCAAGACGCCGCCGGCATCCTTCCTCCTGAAGAAGGCGGCGCGAATCCAGAAGGGCTCGGCCGAGCCCAACAAGGCGCCCGCCGGAACCATCAAGCGCTCGCAGCTCGCCGAGATCGCGGAAACGAAGATGAAGGATTTGAACGCCAACTCCATCGAGGCGGCGACGAAGATCATCGAAGGCAGCGCCCGCGCGATGGGCCTCACTGTGGTGGAGGGCTAAACGATGGCGAAGCAGAGCAAGCGCGAGCAGAAGTTCGCCGCCGTCGATCGCGAGAAGTTCTACGGCGTCGACGAGGCCATTTCGCTGGTCAAGCAGAACGCCACCGCGAAGTTTGACGAGACGGTCGAACTGGCGCTCAACCTGGGCGTCGACCCACGCCACGCCGACCAGATGGTCCGCGGCGTCGTCAACCTGCCGAAGGGCACCGGCAAGACCGTGCGCGTCGCCGTTTTTGCCAAGGGCGCCAAGGCTGACGAAGCCACCAAGGCGGGCGCCGATGTCGTTGGCGCGGAGGACCTCATGGAGTCCATCCAGGGCGGCAAGATCGACTTCGACCGGGTCATCGCTACCCCCGACATGATGGGCGTCGTCGGACGCCTCGGAAAGGTGCTCGGGCCCAAGGGCCTGATGCCGAACCCCAAGCTCGGCACCGTGACGATGGACGTGACCAAGGCGGTGACCGATGCCAAGGGCGGCCAGGTCGAGTTCCGCGTCGAGAAGGCCGGCCTGATCCACGCCGGGATCGGCAAGGCGAGCTTCTCCGAGGGCGACCTCAAGGAGAATTTCACCGCGTTCATGGACGCGATCGTCAAGGCCAAGCCGACCGGCGCCAAGGGCAAGTTCGTCAAGAAGGTCAGCGTGTCGTCTTCGATGGGCCCTGGCGTGAAGGTCGACCTCGAAGAGGTTCCGGGCGCTTAAGGCTCCTCTAGCCCCTCTCCCCGTTCGGGGGAGAGGGGGCTCTTACAGGCACGTTTTCAGCACCTTCGCCTGCATCGTGTCGTTGGACGCGATCTGGTCGAAGAAGCCGTCGAGAAAATCCGTTGCCCGCTGGATCGTCCGGGGCTCGAGCCCGGGGGTCGAGCTCAACGCGGCAAACATCTGCGGCTTCAGGGCGCGCATCTGGGCGGCGACGGCGTAAGCCTCGCCGTTGTGGATGCAGTAGCCGCGATACTGCCGCTCGCGGACGCTCGATAGGTGAAGCTGGTCGGGCGGTGTCGCATAGGGCGCGTTAACGAGACCCGAGAAGTCGAAGTCATAAGGGATCGGCACCGCTCCCGCCGCCACTCCCCGCGCCGGCGTGATCATCTCGGCATTGTGGCAGCAAACTTTGCCCTTCGGCCCGGCCCGCATCGACCAGTCGTGGTTGGCAATCATGTCCTGGAAAAGCGCGTAGAGCGCCGCGGAGCGCGGGTTGAGCGAGTTGATCGGGATCAGTTCTGGAAGTTTACCCTGCTGCATAGCGTTGCGCTTCGCGACATCGCCGAGATCCTCGATGAAGAACCCGTAACGGGTCATCAGCGGCTTCCCGCCGTCGTCGACATAATCGATGTTTGCGAGGCGGACCCGAAAGCTCGCCGGACTCAGCACGTTGAGCATCCGGTAGGTCGCATATTCCAGAAGCTCGTATTGCTGGAACGAATCCGCGTTGCGGCAGTGGGTGACGAGTTTCAGCGATTTCTGCCCGGCGAAGACGGATTGGTCCGGCGGACGGCTGGTGAATTTCACCTTGAACGGCGGGAACTGACAGACGTCCGGGGCGATGCGCGTCGTGCTGCGCAGTTCCAGCGTGACCGGCAACGGCTGTCCGCTTCCGACGACCGTGAGGGTTCCCGGGCGCGGCTCTTTCGAGCGACTTCTTGCCATCGAGGTGATCGGCCCCGAAATGGCGATGTGGATGACGTCCGAGGAGCTGAACAGCGGCGTTTCGCCCGCCGCGGCAGCCACCGGCGAACCGGCCGCAAGGGCTGCGAGCCAGAGCAAAAGCTTACGGATCATTTCCCCCTCCCCCTGCCGCGCCGGAGCGCTTCACAACGTGCGGCGTCAGCGTGTTGCCGCTAATCTCGAGATAGCTCGGCGGTCCGCCGTAATAGCGCGAATTTCCCGTATCGATCGTCACCAGCCTGCCGCCGTTGAGGATCTGGATGCTCTTCAAATTCGGCGTGTGGCCGACGACGATCCGCCTGGCGTTATAGGCGGTAAGGACGGTCGCCAGCTCCTGGTCGATCGATGGGCGCGGCGGACCGCCGGGTGGAATCTCGGTGACCTTCGGATCGCGGCTGATGAGCCCTCGATACCACAACGGTCCCAGCGGATCGGTAAGAATCGACGTCGGCGAGCGATCGACGCTGCGAAGCGCCTCGTCGACTTTCGTGTTGATGTCCGCCAACGGCAGCTTCGAATATTCGGCGCTCAGCCCGCCGTGGACGAACAGGCTGCCGTCGATCAGGGCGACTGCGGGATTGCGATCCACCCAGCGCCCGATCTCGCCATTCGCGGCCCACGCGAGCCGCTGCTCGACCCAGCCGAGCGGAGTGGCCCTGATCCACGCGTCGTGGATGGCGGCGCTTGTCATTGCCGGGTCCTTGGAGCGGTACCTCGCCTCGATCTCGGCCTTTTTGGCTTGGTACAGGCGCTCCCGAAGAGCTGCGGATCCGGACGTTGCATACGCCGCGAAGTCCGCCGGGACCGTATAGCGAAGGTCGCCGGTCATGTTCATCGCTTCGTGGTTGCCGACGAGAGCAATGACCTTTCCGCCCTGCTTCGGAGCCTCCTTCTGAAGCCGCATCAACTCGCGAATGATCTTGAGCGAGTCCGGTTCTCGATCGACCACGTCGCCGACCTGGACCAGAACGGTGCGCCCGCCGGTCCAATGGCCTTGAGCATTCTCGATCCCGGCCGCGACGGCGATGTCTCGCCAGACGGAAAAGTCCCCGTGGAGATCGCCGATCGCGACAATCCGAGGCTGTTGCGGTGATGGTGTGGGAGCGGCCAGAGCCGGGCCCGCCGCGACCAGCGCAGCGACGGCGAGGCGGACGTTCCTCAACAGCCGCCCAGGCATCGGCAGCTCCCCAGCGATTGCCCGCGAATGGGGCGCTACGGCGCCGGTTTTGTCAACTCCGGCTTAACGGCCGCGCGGTTGCCGAGTTCACGGCCTTTTCATCCGCGGTTCACAAACTGTTGCCCCGTCGACACAAATTGGCGCCTCCCACGATCATTTCGACGTTTGGCCGGAAACAATGCGCCGCCCGACCGGTTGCGGCGGCGACAGGGGAGTCACCAAGAAGGTAGAAGCAAATGAAATATGCCTTTCTCGCCGCGGTCGCGGCAATGGCGGTCGCCGCGCCGGCCACGGCGAAGGACAATTCGCCTTATGTCGGAATCGAGGGTGGCGTCACGTTTCCGCAAAAGCAGGACCTCGATGGGTCCATCACTTTCACCGACGACACGAATTTCTCAAACGTCGCTGCAGGCAATATCGGATCGTTCCGATACAACCCGGGGTACGACCTTGACGTCGTCGGCGGCTACGACTTCGGCATGTTCCGGCTGGAAGGCGAACTTGGCTACAAGCGCGCCAAGACGAAGGACCTGCGGATCGACAATGCATTCCTGGGAGCGCTGAACGCGGGCTCGGGCAATAGTTTCACCAGTTCGTCGTTCGACCTTCGCGATCACACCACGGTCCTTTCGGCGATGGTGAACGGCCTTGCCGATTTCGGCGGCAACAATGGTATCGGCGCTTATGTCGGTGCCGGTGCCGGCTACGCCGACGTCAAGCAGCTCGGCGGCAGCCAAGGCAAGTTCGCCTGGCAGGTCCTCGCCGGCGCCTACATGCCGGTCTCCAGCAACGTCGATGTCGGTCTCAAATACCGCTACTTCGACGCTGGCCGGGTGAACCGGAGCGATGCCTTTGCCTTTGACGCCGGCGCGGCCGACTGCGGCGGGTTCGCGTGCACCGGGGGCACTGCAGTGTTCAACACGACGGGGCACTATCGGTCGCACAGCATCCTCGCGAGCCTGATCTACAACTTCGGTGCCGCGGAAGCGCCGCCGCCGCCGGTTCCGGCAGCAGCCCCGCCGCCCCCGCCGCCCCCGGCTCCGGCGACCCAAACCTGTCCGGACGGATCGGTGATCCTGGCCACGGCGGTCTGTCCGCCTCCGCCTCCGCCGCCGCCTCCTCCGCCGCCGCCCGCAGGCGAGCGCGGCTAAGCCGCCCCGACAGGCCTGAGAACTGCCCCGGCGGGATGCGATGTCCCGCCGGGGTTTTCTTTGGCCGGCGAAAAGGTTGATCGGGCCGGCGAATTCTGTATAGGCGCCCCGTCGCGGAAGCTTGGGCTTTCGCAACCGTCCGAGACAGCTGGCGGGGCTCGCCCCTTAATTTCCAGCCTAGACGGGGACAGGAATCATCGGGACACCCCCAGGGGTTTCCGTGTGCGTTGCATCTGGTGCGGCGCAAAGATCCAACTCCCCACGGACTTCGCTGCTCATTGCGGGTGACCGCGATGAGTTTTGTTGAACCTCGGCCGAAGTCCGCTTCGACCGAAATTTGGAGTTGGCATGGATCGTTCGCAAAAAGCCGATCTGGTCGACCAGCTGAAGCACGTCTTGTCCGAGACGAGCGTCGTCGTTGTCACGCGCAACCACGGCCTCACGGTGGACCAGTCCACCGACCTCCGGAACAAGATGCGCGACGCTGGCGCCCAGTTCAAAGTTGCGAAGAACCGGCTCGCGCTCCTCGCCCTGGACGGGACTCGTTACAAGCCGATCGGCGACCTTCTGACAGGTCCGACGGCTCTGGCGACCTCGTCCGATCCCGTCGCGGCTGCAAAGGTCGCGGTGGACTTCGCCAAGACGAACGACAAGCTCGAAATCGTGGGCGGAGCGATGGGCGACACGGTGCTCGACGTCGACGGGATCAAGGCGCTTGCAGCGCTTCCGTCACTTGACGAGCTTCGTGGCACGATCATCGGGCTCATCCAGGCGCCGGCGAGCAAGATCGCTCGCACCGTCGCCGAGCCCGGTGCGCAGCTGGCGCGGATTTTCGCGGCCTACGGGGCCAAGGAAGCCGCCTGAGTTTCTCTCGCTTTTCACATTCAACGCACATCGGGGCCCAAGACATGAATGCCCCGCACAGGAGTTCAAACAATGGCTGACATCACCAAGCTGGTCGACCAGCTTTCCGAGCTGACCGTTCTCGAAGCCGCCGAGCTGGCCAAGGCTCTCGAGGAGAAGTGGGGCGTTTCGGCCGCGGCTGCTGTTGCAGCTGCTCCGGCCGCCGCTGCCGCTGCCGGCCCGGCTGCTGAAGAGAAGACCGAGTTCGACGTCATCCTCACCGGCGACGGCGGCAAGAAGATCAACGTGATCAAGGAAGTCCGGGCGATCACCGGTCTTGGCCTCGGCGAGGCGAAGGCGCTGGTCGAAGGCGCTCCGAAGCCCGTCAAGGAAGGCGTTTCCAAGGACGAGGCCGAGAAGATCAAGAAGCAGATCGAGGAAGCCGGCGGCACCGTCGAGCTGAAGTAACCGAGCAGCCCGCAAGGGCGGCATAGAGTTAAAGGGCGGTCCTCGGGGCCGCCCTTTTTCTTTGTCTCAGTTGCGTCCGGTGATCGGCCCGGTCGGAGGTTGCCCGAAGGCGAGCGGCTCGACCGACGCGCCTGGCGATCCGGCGGTCACGGCATCGTAAATCGAAAGACCGACCGGGCTGTAGGTGATTGCCTCGGTAATCACGAACGCGCCGAGTATCGTGGCAAGGCCCCAATTCCACGCGGGATGGATTCGGCCAGAGGTCCGTAGGTCCTGCAACACGCCGGCCGCGGGGAATAACAGGCCGGCGGCGAACGCGGCTTCCCACGCCCACGGCTGCAGGAGCGGACCCGGAAGAAGGCGGCCGAATGCCGGAGTGAGAAGCATGGTCATCGCGCAGAAGTGCAACCGCCGGTGCCAGTCGGTCCGCCTCCGCATCATGACCGCAGCGACCGTCAGCCCGGCGAAGGTGAAAACGGTGACCGGATCGAAGACGAGGAATTGCAGCGGCTGGAAAAAGAAAGGCACGTAGGCATTGCGGACCATCGCCACCGTCACCACGCAACCCATGACGACCATCGGCACGATCCAGCCAGCGGCTATCCAGCCCAGGCGTCTGTGAAGCGTCATCCGGCCGGTCGCGACGAAGATATTCTGCAACAGATAGATCGCGACCCAGCCCATGAAGAAGAAGGCATGGATGTGAACCCTGACCGGAGCGGCAAAGGTTGAGCGTCCCATCAGCCGCTGAAAAGCGAAGGCGGAGACGATGGTGATCGTGAATATGATGGCCGCGCGCAGGAAGAATCGCTCCTCGCCCGCGGCAGGCACGACAGGAGGTTGAGCAACCGTTGCCATCTAGCGTCCCCCGACTGATTGCCGGAATGGCTTATCGCAGAGCTGGGGCGTTGGATAGGTTGCAGGGGCTCGCGTCGGGAGCTTCGCGGTCTACGCCTTCTGGCTTCGCGAGATGAACTGGCGCGGCGAGAGCCCCTGCCCCCGCGCTTTACCGGCGCGCGTAAACGACCGCATATTTGTCCTCGTAAATCCGCTTCCATGCGGAGCTTCGGTCGAGCACGACCACCAGCCGCTCCGTCGGGTGGAGAATGACCCAGCGAATGTTCCAGCGTTCCACCGCGGCCGAAAACCGACCGGCGTCGCCACGCTCGATGGCATAAGCGTTGGCGGTGTGGTCGTCGCCATACATGTCGGCGCGGCCGTCGATGAACGGCGCAATGCCGTTGAGGATGAGCGCGCCGCCGAAATCGTAGGCGTTGAGCACCGGCTGCGAGCGAAGGAGAGCCGGAACCGACGCGATCGCCCGTCCCGGATAAACGGGACTGTCTCTGTGCGGAACCGAGACGGAGACTCGGATCGCCCAAACGACCAGCAGCACGGCCATGACCGCCGCGGCCTGGTAGCGATAGTTCGGAAGGTCTCGCCCATGCTCCCGGCCTTCCTTCCGAAGCGAAGGCGCGACGAGAAGCAGCGAGACAAGTCCGAACAGCGCCTGGTGCCGTGCGTGGGACAGCGCGAGATAGAAGAGCGCCGCGATCAAAAGGAGCCGCGGAGGAGGAATTTTCGGCCGACTGAATACAACTGCCAGGGCGGCCACGGCCGCCATCGCGAAGAATAACGGGTCTCTCGACAGGCTGCTCGGCCGCCACTCGTTGATCAGCGGGAGCGTTTTCATCGCGCTGACCTGGAACGCGTAGAGCAGGCCCTGCACACCCGACGGATTGGCGAGCGTTACGAGGAGCGCCAGCAGGCCGAACAGCGCCCAGGAGATAGCTGCCCGCTGCCTGTCACGCTCGTATAGCAGCGCTTCGAGGGCGAAGAACGGCATCATCACCAGTCCGAACGCGAAACTGGCGTGCAGATTGGCCCAGACCAGCATCAGGACAGCGGCGGCCAGCGGCGGCGCGCGGTGTGCGGCACGGGCGCGGAGCAGCACCAGCGTCCATGCCGCGGCCATCGGCCACGCAAGAACGTGCGGCCGCGCAAGCAGCGACGGTTCGAGGAGGACGAAGAGCAGGACAACCCCGGCGACGGCGTGGAGCGGGCGGACGAACCGCTTCAGCTCGAGGCCCACGATCAGCAGCGTCGCCCCGACGGCGGCGCCGAATAAAATTCCGATCCCAGCCCAGGACGCCGCATTGAAGGCGACAGCCATCAGGATCTCCGACAGCCATTCGTGCGACGTCCAGGCATGGCCACGGGCGGTGAAGGAAAAAGGATCGGCGACCGGAACGGAGAAGCGGTCGAGGATCCAGCGGCCGGCGCCGATATGCCAGTAGGTGTCGCCGTCGTTGAAGATCGTCTGGCTGAAGGCGACGAATGCAACGGCAAAGAGGACGATGACCGCAAGCGGCCAGCCGTCCCATTCGAGCGATCCCCTCAAGCTGCGCGGCACGTCCCCACCCCTCCCGGCGGAGCTTAAGAGGCACCCGCAGGGGGTGCAACGGGAACGTCGCGTTGCGCCTAAGCGAAGAGCGCGAGGTCGAGAGCCTCGCTGGGCCCGAACCAGATCACGTGGCGGGTGTGGTCGGCGAGATCGTCACCCGTGTTCGCATGGGCAAAGATGGTGAGGTCGGCGCGATTGAGCGCAAGCCATTGCGCGAACTCGCCGAACTGCGCCGGCGGAACGGTCAGCTGGACGCTCCCGCGCGGATGCGGGCCGACCGGGCGCAGGTGATAGTGGCCTACCGGAACGCCGAAGCGCTCACGGGCCGCGTCGCCGAGCGCCCTCGCTTCCTCGACTTCATCCGGATCGAAATAGATGTGAGCATGAAAATCGCGGATCATTCGAACACCTCTGCCCCTTGCACGGGCCCAAAATAGGATTATATCGCCCTCATCCAAACATATCGGCTCTGGCCGCACCTCGGCGTGCGCCCGGAGCTTTTCCCGTCCTCTCCGGGACAGGGCCCGAACCGGCGCACGGGCTCAACGCATTGGAGAGGAATATGGGGCAAGCGCTCAGGACTGAACCCCGGCCAGGCCGGGACTATCGAGCCGCCGGCGATTCGGTGGCCCGACAAGCGCAGGGAATCACATGGCGACACAGGCGATCGACGTTCCGGCCCTCAACAACGGCCGAACCGCTTCCGCGCGGCGTATCCGCAAGATCTTCGGCAATATCCACGAAATCTCCGAGATGCCGAACCTGATCGAGGTTCAGCGCGAGAGCTATGAGCAGTTCCTTCGCTCCGACCCTGCAATCGGCTACGTGTCGGGCCTGGAGAAGACCCTCCGCTCGGTCTTCCCGATCGAGGACTTCGCCGGCACCGCCCACCTCGATTTCGATCATTACGTCCTCGAGGACCCGAAGTTCGACACAGACGAGTGCCGCCAGCGCGGCCTCACCTACGCCGCTCCGATGCGAGTCACGCTGCGTCTGACCACGTTCGAGATCGATCCCGATACCGAGGCCCGCTCCGTCATCGATATCAAGGAGCAGGACGTTTACATGGGCGACATGCCGCTCATGACGCAGAACGGCACCTTCATCATCAACGGTACCGA
>Ga0207678_10004640_pt1 | contig 12339 bp, 10 predicted proteins | sample KBSC63metaG_FD_184319 | JGI IMG/M metagenome (GOLD analysis project Ga0207678, IMG submission 184319) | Corn rhizosphere microbial communities from Kellogg Biological Station, Michigan, USA - KBS C6-3 metaG (SPAdes) (version 2) | ecosystem: Host-associated > Plants > Roots > Rhizosphere > Soil ... | reverse complement strand
TCGAGGTGTTTCTCGCCAATCCGCAGCGCGTCCTGGCGAAGGCGCAGATCATCGAGAAGCTCTACGGCTGGGGCGAGGAGATCGAGAGCAACGCGCTCGAGGTTTACGTGCACCACCTGCGGCGCAAGATCGACCCGCGCATCGTGCGCACGGTGCGCGGCGTCGGCTATGCGCTCGGTCCTGCCGATGCGAAGACGCGGCAATGACGCTTGCGCGCCGGCTGCTGGTCGTGCTGCTCGTCGCGGTGCCGGTCATGTGGGCGGTCGCGGTGGGCGCCGCGTACTCGCGCAGCCGGCACGAGATCAACGAGCTCTTCGACACGCAGCAAATCCACGTTGCGCGCTTCGTGCTCGCGATGCTGCCGATGGACTTCAACGAGCCGCGCTGGCTCGCCGCCGCGCAGGGTGCGCTGGGTGCGGCGGAGCTCAAGCATCTCTCCGTCGCGATCTGGGCCGACGACGGCCGGCGGATTATCGCCGACTACGAAGGCGAAGCGCTGCCGTTTCGCGCCGGCCAATCGGGGTTCGTCGATCTGAGCCTGGACGGCGAGCAATGGCACGTCTACTACCTGCATCCGGCCGACAGCCGCTTCAGCATCGCCGTCGGCCAGAGCGCCCATGAGCGGCATGAGCTGCTTGCCGGATTGCTCACCGGCCAATTGCTGCCATGGGCGCTGATGCTGCCGGTGCTGCTCGTGGCCATGACGGTCGCGGTGCGCCACGTGCTGAAGCCGGTGCGCGAGGTCGCGCACGAGATCGAGTACCGGCGCGCCGACGACCTGCGTCCCGTCGCCCTGGACAATCCGCCGGCGGAATTGAAGCCGCTGCTCGCTGCGATGAATCGGCTTTTCGCGCGCATCGGCGAGTCGCTCGAGCACGAGCGGCGGCTCACGGCCGATGCCGCGCACGAGCTGCGCACGCCGCTCGCGGCGCTGCGCGCGCAATGGGAGGCCGTTCGCGTCGCGTCGAACGACACGACGCGCGCCGTCGCGTTCCGGCAGGTGGGTTGCGGTATCGACCGCCTCGGCCGGCTGGTGGATCAACTCCTCGCGCTTGCCGCGATCGAGAGCCGCGCGGCGACCGCGTTCACGCACCTCGTCCGCTGGGAGACCGTCGTCGAGCAGGCGCTCTCCGACTGCATGCCGCTGATCGAGCAGACGGGCAGCGACGTCGAAGTACGGTGGCCGGCCGCAGGCCGCGCGCTGCCCATTCTCGGCGACGAGGCGCTGCTCGCGCTGCTGGTGCGCAACCTCGTCGACAATGCACTGCGCTATGCGCCGGCGGGCACGGACGTCGTCGTTCGACTCGGCGCCGACGAGCTCGTGGTCGAAGATTCCGGGCCGGGGCTCGATGCGGCGATGCGCGGGCGGCTCGGCTATCGCTTCCATCGGCCGCCGGGACAGCCGCAGCCGGGAAGCGGCCTCGGCGTGTCGATCGTCATGCGCGTCGCCGCGCTGCACGACCTCGACGTGACGTTCGCCGATCGCGCGGATATCGATCCCAACCAGCGCGGGCTGCGCGTGACGCTGCGCCGCAGCGCGCGCTGACGACTCTCCTGCAGTTACTGACCGCGCGCGCCGACGATCGCTCTTCCGGTTATTGTCCGCGCGCCTTGCGCAGCAGCTCCGTCGCTTCGGCGCGCCGTCCGGAATCAGCGACCTCGCGGCCCGGTCGCGGCGGCGCATTGACCGAGCGCTCCAGGTACGCGACGGCTTCCGACGGCTTGCCGGTCTCGACCAGGTATTCGCCATAGAAGAAATTCGGATCGATGCCTTTCGGATTGATCGCGAGCGCCTTCTGCAGCAGCTCCTGCGCCTTCGGCTTGTCGCCGAAGCCGAGCGGCCAACCCGGCACCTTGTAATACAGCACGCCGAGGCTGTTGTATGCGGAACCGTCGAGGGCGTTCGGGTCGATCTGCAGCGAGCTCTCGTACAGCGCCTTCGCCTGCTTCGCGAGATTCAGCGCGCCGAGTCCGCCCTTCGCACCGGCGAACGAGCTGACGATGATCCCTTCCCACACCAGCGGCTCGGCCCGATCGGGATAGGTGGCGGACACCTTGTGCGCGCGGTTGGCGAGCGCTTCGTATTTCGCGGCCTGCTCGTTCGCGGGCGTCTTGTACTTGATGTCGGCCCAGTCGCGCGCGAGCTCGGCGACGGCATCGTCGACGGGCGCCGCGAACGCCAGCGGCGCGGCGAGCATCCCGGCGATCGCCAGCGATGCGATGCGTGAGCGAAGTACGTTCGTCATGAATGCTCCTCGGTAAGTGCTGCAGGTGACGGTGCACCGCCGGGCATCGCGTCGCGGTGGCGGTTGAAGGCGCGGTCGAGCAGCCGCGGCGCCACGCCGTTGACGCGCGCGGCGAGCTTCTCGGGAAACCCGAGCGCGCGCTCCGCGGCGCCGTCGCGCAGCGTGCGCACGATCGCGTCGGCGACCGCGTGCGGCGGGTCGGAACGCGCGCCGGTAGCGCGATTGAATGCGTCGACGCGCGCGTCGTTGAACGGCGTGCGCGTCGTGCGCGGTGCGATGTACTGGACGCGTACCTTCGTTCCGGAGAGCTCTCGCCGCAGCGCCTCGGTGAAGCCGCGCAGTCCGAACTTGCTCGCGCAGTAGATGGAAAACCCCGGCACGCCGAGCCGTCCGAGCGCGGAGCCTACGTTCAGGATGCGTGCCTGCGGCATCCCGATGAGCTGCGGCAGCAGCGCACGCGCGAGCTGGATCGGCGCGATCAGGTTCGTCGCGAGTACGCTTTCGATGCGAGCGTCTTCGGCATCCGCGAGCGGGCCGAAATACGGCGTGCCGGCGCACTGGATCAGCGTGTTGACGCGCCGCACGCCGGCGAGCGCGACGATGTCGGCGCGACCTGACACCGTGGTCACGTCGACGGCGAGCGCCTCCACCTGCCCGGGCTTCGCGCCGTCGCCGAGCGCGCGAGCGAGCGCCGCAAGCGGCTCGTGCGAACGCGCGACCAACAGGACGCGCGCGCCGTTGCGCACGAGCGCGCCGGCGGTGGCGGCGCCGATGCCACCGCTCGCGCCGGTCAGTACGACCGAAAGATCGGAAATGTTCACGGGATCGCGTCCTCCGCGGAAACCGGCGACGGCAGCGGCAGGCTGCGAAAAATGTCGCCGTACAGTCGATAGAACATGCGCGCCGCATGCACGACGGCGGCCTGGTCGGATGGATCGTCCACGCGGTCGAGCAGCGCGGCCAGGTGATGCGTGTGCTCGCGGTCGAGCACGCCGTGCGAGCGCAAGTACGTGAATGCGCAATCCGGAAGGTCGAGGCACGCCTGGATCCGGTCGGCGGCGTGCAGCGCAAGCGCCACGCTCGTGCCCTCGAGCACGAGCACCATGCCGAAGAACGCAACGGGATTGCCGCGCGCGATCGTATCGTACGCGTACGCGACCATCAGCTCGGTCGCGGCGCCCGGGATGCCATTGCGCACGATCGAGGGATCGCCGCCGCAGACGGCGACATCTTCGAGGATCCATTGATCGTGGCCCTGCTCTTCGGCGATGTATTCGTCGAGCGCCGGGTACATCCACGACAGCCGCTCGGGCAGGCGCGCGCGGCAGGCGCGCAGCAGCGGCACCGTGTGCCGGACGTGGTGGAAAGCTTCGTGCAGGAAGGCGCGATAGCTCGAGAGCGACGCTTCGCCGCGCAGCGCGCGCTCGATGATCGGCGCGGTGACGAGCGACGCGCGCTCGTTCGCCGTTTCGCGCTGCAGGCGCTCGAAGAACGACGGCTTGGCATTCATCACGCGTGTCGAACGGGGTCGAAGGCGCTCGAATCGGTAGCGAACGCGTCGGCATGCATGGCCTCGATCGCCCGTCGCTGCGGGCGTCCGTTCGGCGTGCATACACCGGCCTGCACCGTGAACGGCACGTGCGCGCGGACGAACCGCCGCACGCGCGCATAATCGGGAAGGCCTGCGTTCGCGCGCGAGATGGCGGTTGCCAGTGCTTCGTTCGGGACTGCAGCGTGCGCCGGCCACAGCACCGCTTCGAGCGCGGGCTTGCCGTCTCCCTGCACCACTGCCTGCGCGATCGCGGGTTGCGACGTGAGCGCCGTCTCGACCCACTCGGGCGAAACGTTGCGGCCGTATGCGGTGATCAGCACGTTGCGGCGTCGGCCGTGCACGTAGGTGTAGCCGTCGGCGTCGACGCTGCCGACGTCGCCGGTCTTCCACCACGTCTCTTCACCGGGTGCGTCGCCCGCGCGCGGATCCGTCGTGAGCGCAGGCTCGCCGAGGTAGCCGAGCATTACGCTGCCCGCGATCTCGATTTCCCCGTCGGTCGCCACGCGCACGCGCGCATGCGGGAGCGCGCGGCCGACGCTGCCGGGGCCGTCCGCGTCCGGCAGATTCAGCGTCTGCACCGAAGCGCCTTCGGACAAACCGTAGCCTTCGTACGCGGGCAGTCCTGCCGCCCGCGCCGATTCGATCGCCGCGATGCCGACGGGCGCGCCGCCGACGGCGATCAGGCGAAGCGAGCTGCGAGCCGCGTTCTCGATCGTCGCCCGGTGGGTTTCGTCGATTGCTCGATGCGCGTGCCGCCACGTGCTCCACGCGCGCAGCATCTGCGGCAGCACGATGACGCTTTGCGCTTCGTGGGCCTGCACCGCTTGCTCGAGCTTCGCCGGATCGAACTGCGAGGAACCTTCGAGGCCAACGTCCCGCGTCGGAAGCACGACGCTCGCCGCGCCGGTCAGCAACGGCGCGTAAAGCCCGGCGACGTTCTCGAGCAGCACGGCGAGCGGCAGCGCACAGAGATGGCGCGCGATGGAGAGCATCGACGTCGCGCGCGTGAGGCCTTCGGCCACGGCGAGCATCGACGCGGCGGAAAGACAGACGCCTTTCGGCGTGCCGGTCGTGCCGGACGTGAACGTGATCTTCGCCGTGCCGTGATGGATCGGGACTTGCCGATCGGGTGTGCGCGAGCACAGCACGATGCGTTCGCCGGCGACATCACAATCGCGTGCCGTCCAATCCGGAAGCGGTGCGGCTGTTGCAAGCGTGTCGACGCCTGCCGCGTCGAGGACGAATGCGCTCTGTTGGGAGGTAAAAAATCCGGGGATCGGCACGTGCACGATGCCTGCGTGCAGCGCGGCGAGGTCGACGATCGCCCATGCAGGACCGTTGTCGAGCAGCGTCGCGACGACACGCGTGCCGCTTTCGCGCAGCATCGTGGTGAGGCGGGCCACTTCGGTCAGCAACGAGCCGTAGCTCACCCGACGATCACGGCCGGCGAGCGCCAACCTCGCGGAATCGTGAGCGGCGAGGCGCGAGAAAAAAGCTTCGACGCCGATTGGACCGCCCTCCGCGCTTACTGGCTTGCCCTTCGCGCTCACGCCGGATCCCGGCGCGCGAGCGCGGCGACACCGGGCGCGAGCGCGCCCGCCAGCACGACAGGCGCGTGGTCGTAGTAGGTGCCCCACGCGGCCGCTTCCGCGCCAAGCGTGGATGCGAGCGCAGGCCCGAGTTCCACGGCTTGCACCCCCATGCGGGCGAACAGCACGCGCAGCTCGCGCGTCGCCGTGCAGACGACCCACGTGCAGCCACGTTCGAACAGATGGCGGCCGAGCGCGACCATCAGCGTGCGCCCTGCGCCGGGAACGGCGGCGAAATGTCCGACCTCGAAGATCGCCGATCGCGAAATGCGCGTGCCGGTGCGCTCCGCGATCAGCGCGTCGACTGCGTCGTCCAGATAGCGCTCGAGGAACAGCGGTCGCGACGCACGCCGGTAGCCCGCCGCGGCGGTGACATTCCTGCCGTCGACGAGGCTGACCAGGGATGGCGCCCAGTGCCGGATCTCGGCGCCGTACCGCGCACGGTAGATCGACTGAATGAACGACTCCGCCATCGCGCGCGTCGTGGTGCGGCGCGAATGGAAGCGAAGCTCGACGCCATCCGTTCGCGCTGTCGAGCGCGAATCGGCGGGACCGTCGGGGGAACTGGCGTGGCGCGGAGGCGCTACGAGCACGAAGCGGAATCCTGGCTTTACGCAAACAGCGGCACAGGATACCTAACCTACATTAAGCGGCAATTAATCCCGATCGGACACAAAAAAGCCCCGGCGACTCGCATCGCCGGGGCTTTCGAACGCCTTGCTCGGCAAGCGCCGCGCGTTCGCGTCACTTCACCTGAGTGAACAGTGCGGCATGCGCGACCTCGCTCCCGCCGCTGTTGATCACCAGGAACGCCTGCTGGCCTCCGACGGGTGCACCCTTGCCGGCGGTCATTGTCACCGCCACGACCGTCGATTCGCCCGCACCGAGGCTCGCCGACGCCGGGCTCACCGAATACGCGACGCCCGAATCGCTGTCTGCGACCGCGAACGCGAGGGACTTCGCTGCCGTGCCGATGTTGCGCACGGTGACGTTCACGGTGCGCGACTGGCCGCTGCCCGACGGCATGGCGTTGAAGCTCACGCTGACAGGATCGAGCGCGATCGTCGCTTCGACGGCGTTCTGGACGTCCAAACGTCCCGCACCGACGACGTTGACGTCCGCAATCGCCACACCGTCGAGATCATGCACGACGTTGCGCTTCGCGGTGTTCACGATCGCGGAGCGGATCTCCGCCGCCGACCAGTCGGGATGCTGCGCGCGCACGACTGCAGCCGTTCCCGCGAGATGCGGCGTCGCCATTGACGTGCCATTGAAGAACGCAAAGCACGGCGGTGTCGCGCAGGCATTCGCAGGTACGGACGACAGCACGTTGACGCCGGGTGCGACGAGATCGGGCTTGACGCGGAAATCGACGTCGGTCGGACCCGCGCTCGTGAAGTCGGCGATCAGGTCGTCACCCGACGCTTCGTACACGTACGTCGGACTGTCCGGGAACGTCGTCGATTGGCCGTCGGAAGCCATCAGCGCTGCACGCGCGGACAGCGCGGCCATGTAGCCTGGGATCGTCGGCTGCACCGGATTGTCGTTCTGCCCCATGACGATCGGGCCGCCATCCGCGCGGTCGACGACCAGCGCCGCGACTCCGCCGGCATCCTGCACGTTCTGCAGCTTGACCGTGAAATCGCACACGCCCCGCGACAGCAGCGCGATCTTGCCCGCAAGGCTTCCCGCAGGCAACGCGTCACAGGCCGCCGACAGGCCGCCGAATTCGCTCGCCGGGCCATGCAGCACCGCAAGGTTTGCGGTCAGGCCGCCGGCAGGAACGGAGCCGAAATCGCCCTTCAGCGTCTGGTACGTCGAACCGCCGACCGTGACGACGAAGAACATCTGCTGGCCCACCGACGACGCGCCTGCGGTGAGGGCACGCGCCGCCGAGCCGGGCGACTCGACGGTGCGCAGGTCGGGACCGCTGTTCCCGCTCGCGACGGCCACGATCATGTTCGCCTGGTCGAGATTATCCACGGCGATCGTCACCAGATCCTGGATGCCGTGCGCATTGCCGCCGAGGCTCATGTTGGCGACATCGAATCCATCCGCGTAGGCGGCGTCGAGCGCGTTCAGAATGTCTTCCGAGCGCGCGTCCTCGACCTGGTCGGGAAAGATGTTGTAATTCCCGAGCAGCGCTTTCGGTGCGACGCCCGAGATGTTTCCGGGAATCGGTGCGCCGTCGACGGTCGCGGGCGTATCGAAGTTGCAGGCGACCGTTCCGGCAACGTGCGTGCCGTGATCCTGGATCGCCTCGGCGGTGTAGCTGCGCGACCCCGCCTTGTTGTTGAAGACCTTGGCGACGACCACCTTGTTGTTCGTGAACTTCGTATCGCCGAGCTGCTTCTGCGCCGGATAACCGGCGTCGGCGAAGCAGGGATGACGGACGTCGATGCCGGTGTCGATGACGGCCACTTTTATCCCGGCCCCCGCGTCCTTGCCGCCGCTGCCGCCGGTGATCGCCGGGGCGCGGACGAGCGTCAGGTCCGGAACCGTGTTGAGTTTGTGATAGATGCCTTCGTACTGTGCCTGCTTGACGAGCGGCGTGGCGGCGATGCCGGCAAGCGGCGCGCCATTGAGCTCGACCGCCACCGCGTTGAGCGAGATGTCGAAGTTGCCGGTGATTTTCGCCTTCGGATAGTTCGCCAGCAGCCACTTCTTGTAGTCGTTGCGCAGCGCGGAGAGCTGCGCGCGATAGGACTTCGTCGTGTTGCTCGCGAAGTCGATCTTCTTGCCATTCGCCGGCTTCGTCCTGATGTACGTCGACAGCGGATCGCCGTTCAGGATGACGAGCGCCCGGCTGGTGTCCTGCGTCGGTTGCGATTTGGCGGAGGTTGCATCGGAAGTCGCCGCGACGGCACCGCCGCTTGCGAGCGCGGCGATCGCGGCGGCGACCGACAAGGTGATCGCCGTACGCTTGTTCAACGTTTGCATGGAAGATCCTCGGAATTGGGAATGGGTATCCGACTCGCGGCGCGAGAGGTTCACGCGTCGCCAACGTCGGAAAGGCCGCAATCGTCGCCGCCGCGCGGCAGGGTGTCAAGCCCGGAAGAGCGTCCGCCCGTCGGCGCACACGCTTATTTCGGCACCGGAGGCAATTTAGTTGCGCGCGCAACTAAACACTTTTTGCCGAAACGCGTCCGATCTCGGGGTTGCACCTCCGACACCGGGGGTTGCACCTCCGACACCGGGGTTCAGCCGGGGACACGGCCGACGCCGGGCAGCTTCAGCGCGGGATGGCGCAAGTCGATGCCGGCGGCGAGGCCGAGCAGATTGATCTCGACGCCTTCGTCGCGCGCGAGCGTCAGGCCGAACAGGCCGCCGACCGAGAGCTGGTAGCCGGTTCCGCTCGGCGCCGGCGCGACGAACTGGCCGAGCGGCAGATAGTCCTTGCCGATGGCGATCACAGGCAGCGTCAGGCGCATCTCGGGAATCTCGCGTGCGAGGTGTGCGACGAAGGTGTTGCTGTTCGGCCCGGGCCACACGCTGTACGACGTGTACGCGTAACGATCCGCCGCCGCGGGGAGCTTCGCGATGACCGTGTCGGCGTCCGCGCCGCGCAGGTCGCCCATCAGCACCGGGGCGGCGCCGTACCACTCCGCGTCGGGCGCGCCGCTGTCGGAGATCGTGAGCCCGGTGCCGCCGCCGCGCGCGTACCAGCCGATCACTTCGTAGCGCGTGTAGCGCTCGGCGTTCGCCGGTTTGGCGGCAATCCACGTGTGCACGGCGAACGCGCCGCGCCAGCCGAACGTGCGGCTTGCGTACACCTGCACGACGGCGGCCGGATGCGCGCGCGGATCCGGCGCGAGCCCGGTCGCGCGATGCGTGGCCGTGCGCCAGTCGCCGCGCATCGACACGTTGCCGAATGCAAGCGTCAGCAGCGGACCGGTCAGCAGCAGCGCGACGAGCAGCGCCAGCCATCCGACGACGCGCAAGCCATGCCCGACAAATGCCATCGTCTCGATCGAGTGAAACACGACGAAGCGATGTTACCGGAATCGCCGGTGCCGGAGGCGTATGCTGGCATTGCATGGAAATGCACAGGACAGCCATCGCCGACTGGATCGTGCGCGCGTCGCTCGACGGAGCGGACGAGATCGCGGTCCTCGCAGGCGTGTGCGAGCGCCTGAACGCGCTCGGCTTTTCGCTGATGCGCGCCTCGGTGGCGAACAACCAGCTCGATCCGACGTACGACGCGCGCGGTGTGCGCTGGCTGCGCAACAAGGGCGGCCTCGAGGAAGCGTTCGAGCGTACCGATCCCGACACCGATGAAGAGTGGCTGGGCAGCCCGTTCTACGTGCTGCTCCAAAGTGGCGAAAATCGCCTGCGCCGTCACCTCGACGCCAGGTATCGCCGCGGTGAGTTTTCGCTGCTCGACGGATTCGTGGAGCGCGGCGCCACCGACTACGTCGCGTTCGCTTCGCGCGTGGCCGCGAACGTGCGCCTCGGCGAAGGCGAGGGCATCGCGGCATCGTGGCTGACCGACGCGCCCGCGGGCTTCACCGACAGGCAGCTTGCCCTGATCGAAGGCATCGTGCCGGCGCTGACGATCGCGTTCATGCTGGGCACGACAACGCGCACCGCGCGCACGGTCATCACGACCTATCTCGGCAGCCATGCGGCCGAGCGCGTCCTCGCGGGCAACATCGTTCGCGGCCGGGCAACTCCGATCCGCGCCGTCGTCTGGTTCAGCGACCTGACGGGGTTTACGCGAATCTCCGATGCGACGGATGCAAAAGCGGTGCTCGCGCTGCTCAACACGTACGCCGAGGCGCAGGTCGAGGCGATCGAGGCGCTCGGCGGCCACGTGCTCAAGTTCATCGGCGACGGCATCCTCGCGTTCTTCCCCGACGACGATCCGGCGCTTGCCTGCCGGCACGCGCTCGACGCGGCCGTCGCGACGCGCGATCGCATCGACGCGCTGAACGAGCAGCGCGCGGCGGCCGGGCTGCCGGTCACGCGCACGCACGTCGCGCTGCACGTGGGCGAGTTGCTCTACGGCAATCTTGGCAGCGCGCGCCGGCTCGACTTCACGGTGCTCGGCCCCGCGGTGAACGAAGCGTCGCGCATCGAGTCGCTGTGCGCGTCGCTCGACCAGACGATCATCGTGTCGCAGGCGTTCGCGGAGACGGGCGGCGACGTCGCACGCGAGCGGCTCGTGAGCCTCGGCCGTTATGCGATGAAGGGTGTGGGCCGGCCGCAGGAGCTGTTCACGCCGGATCCGGAGTTCCCCGGAAACCGGCGTCGGAGGTGTAACCGCCGGTGTCGGAGGTGCAACCCCCGGTGTCGGAGGTGCAACGCTGCATCGCCGACGGTGCTACAGCGACTTCAGATACTGCGCGAGGTCGGTGATCTGCTCCTCCGACATCCCGAGCGAACGTGGTTGAATCGGGGATCGTACTTGCCGCGACCCCACGAGTTGTAGACGAGCTTCGACTTCTCGTCGAGTACAGGCGACAGGGCGATGCTCCGGACGCATTGGATGACGCGTCGCGCGCTGCGCTCCGGCGCGCGCCCCGCGCCGCGTCAGGCGCGGTGCGGAAGGTGTGGCGTCAGGCGGTGCCCGGAATGACGATGACGTCGTCCGGCGCGAACGACACGCCCGCGCGCGCGCCGCGCGCGATCGGTGCGCGCACGTCGTCGTCGAACACGAGCAGCTCGCCCCACGGCGTGCCGAGCACGTATTCGACGCGGCTGCCGAGGTACGCGGCGCGAAGACATTCGGCGGGCAGCATGCCGTCGCCCGCCGCCGTCAGGCGCAAGCGGTGCGGCCGCACGGCGAGCGTCGCCGGTCCCGTGGCGACGCCGTTCGCATGCACGGGCAGGCTGACATCGCCCGACTCGAATTGCGCGCCCGCAGGGCCGCGCACCAGCTCGCCGCTCACGAGATTGGCGTCGCCGATGAAGTCGGCGAGGAAGCGGCTGCGCGGCGCTTCGTAAAGCTCGGCCGGCGCGCCCTGCTGCGCGATGCGCCCGCGATCCATGACGATCACCTGGTCGGAAACGGCGAGCGCCTCCTCCTGGTCGTGCGTGACGTAGAGGACCGTGAGATCGAGCGACTGCTGCAGCTCGCGGATCTCCTGCCGAACGCGCCGGCGCAGCTTCGCGTCGAGATTGGACAGCGGCTCGTCGAACAGCAGCACCGCGGGCTCGAGCACCAGCGAGCGCGCCACCGCGACGCGCTGCTGCTGCCCGCCGGACAGCTCCGAGGGAAGCCGGCTCTCGAGCCCGGCGAGCCCGAGCATCGCGAGCTTGGCGTGCGCGAGCTCGCGCGCCTTCTCGCGCGGCATGCTCATGGACAGCGGGCCGTAGCAGACGTTGTCGAGCACGCTCATGTGCGGGAACAGCGCGTACGACTGGAACACCATGCTGACGTCGCGCTCGTTCGCCGCGCGGCGCGTGACGTCGTTGCCGCCGATGAAGATGCGCCCCGCCGTCGCCGCCTCGAGTCCCGCCACCATGCGCAGTGTCGTCGTCTTGCCGCAGCCCGACGGCCCGAGCAGCGTGACGAGCGTGCCCGGCTGCACTTCGAACGACACGTCGTCGACCGCTGCCACGTCCCCGTAGCGCTTCGTCACGTGCTCGAACACGACGCCGCCGTGTGCCTTCATCGAATCTCGCTTCCCCTCAATGCCCCGCCGGCATCATCGCCACCGCGCGCCGGCCGAGCTTCGCCTCGCCGACGAGCTTCTGCATGCCGAGCAGCACGGCCAGCATGAACGCCATCAGCACCGTCGAGTAGACGATGGCGAGCGGATACTCGCCGGCCTCGACGCGGTTGATGATGTACACGGTCGAAAGATTGTACTTGGCGGTCGCGAGGAAGATCACCGCGCTGACCGCCGTCATCGCATGCGTGAAGCTGAACACCAGCGTCGCCAGGATCGCCGGGCGCAGCAGCGGCATGACCACGCGCGTCAGCGTACGCAGCGTGGATGCGCGCAGC
>Ga0207678_10004639_pt1 | contig 12341 bp, 14 predicted proteins | sample KBSC63metaG_FD_184319 | JGI IMG/M metagenome (GOLD analysis project Ga0207678, IMG submission 184319) | Corn rhizosphere microbial communities from Kellogg Biological Station, Michigan, USA - KBS C6-3 metaG (SPAdes) (version 2) | ecosystem: Host-associated > Plants > Roots > Rhizosphere > Soil ... | reverse complement strand
CGGTGCGAAGCACGAAGCTCTGGATGGCGAACCGGGCCAGATTCCTGACGCGATCAACAAACTCGGGCTCCAGCGTGCCGCGATGCCTCTCCAGCAATTCCAGATCGGCTCCCGGCAGGAACTCCGACAGTGAAAGTCCAAAATCGTCGTCATCCACGATAATGTCGACGGTCGCGTCACCGATCGCAAAACGCATGAAAGCTCCTGTGCTGGAGTCTCGCGGTAACTTCGCTTCCTGTCTTGCCTATTCAAAGGGATCGAAGCAATCGTAATTCCGGATACGACAGATCTTGTCGTCGCGAAACTCGAAGAATTGCGCAAAACGCGCACGCATGGCGTCGCCCGCTTTTAGTCGCCCCATTCCTGTTTCAAGGGTGGCCGTCCAAATGACCTCGATCACGACCGTATTGCCCGATGCCATCGCGTTGACGACGTCGTAGGTCTGCGCTCGCAGGATGTGACGGGATCGATCATATGCCGCGCGCATATGGATAAAGTCCCGTACCGTGCCGTTGGGGGCCAGCAGGCTGGGATTTATCTCCTGGGTGACGTCCTCGGTATAGAAGGATTCGATGACCTCGCGAGGCTTCCCTGCGGCGATCGCTGCAACGAAGGCCTTGGCATGGGCGATGAGTGCCTGTTCTTGCATCGGGTCGCTCCCTCGTCCGGCCGGCGGCGGGTCAGCCTCAACCGAAATTGAATGGTTGGATTGCCATTTCGGCTGTGAAAAAAGCGTCAAAATAGAGAGACTTTCTGATATTTTCGAAATTGAAACGGGTGAACTAACGGAATGCTTCGGGTCAATCTGCTGGGAGCTTTTTCGATCGAGAACGAGCGATCGATTGTGCTGCGCAACAAGAAGGCGCAAGCCCTTGTCGCTTTTCTGTTGCTTTCTCCCGGCCTTCACCCACGCGAGAAACTGGCCGCCCTGCTATGGCCCGACAGCAGTGAAGAGGCCGCGCGCCAGAGTCTCCGCCAGTGCGTGAGCGGACTTAGAAAGGACCTGCCCGCCCTGCCGCTGTTGCTCGATCACGACATGGTCGGCCTGGATGCGGCGCTGACAGCGGACGTGAAGGAATTCGAGCGCGCCCTCGCAGATCCGACTGTCGACAACCTCAAGCAAGCCGCCTCACTCTATTCAGGCGATCTTCTCGACGGAATGAATGCTCGCTCCGACGCATTCGAAGACTGGTTGCGGACCGAGCGAACCAGGATACGGGCCTCCGCGATATCCGCCTTTCAGGTGCTGCTGAAGGAACTCCAGGCGCGCGGCGCCCGCGAGGACGCGATAGCGCTTGCGCTTCGTCTTCTGGCGATTGATCCGCTTCAGGAAGAGATCGACCGGGTCTTGATGAGGATTTACCTGGAACAAGGGCAAACTGCCCTCGCGCTCCGGCAATACAAGAGATGCGAAGCGATCCTGCGCAAGGAACTTGACATCGAGCCCGACCAGGAAACACGGACGCTCTATCAGGAATTGCTTCGGCAACGCACGGTGCGGAACGCGCCGAAAATCGAAGCCAGGACGGCGGGCCCGATGCCCGCGGTGCAAAAGTCATTGCGGCAAACTATCCGCACGTGCCTGGGTCAGGACGGCGTGCGCATTGCCTATGCGCTCACAGGAGCGGGGCCGCCGCTGGTCAAGGCGGCGAACTGGCTCAACCATCTGGACTTTGATTTCGCCAGCCCGGTCTGGCGCCACTGGATCGAGAGCTTCAGCCGCAACCACAGCTTTCTTCGATACGATGAGCGGGGAACAGGCCTGTCAGATTGGGACGTGTTCGACCTCTCGTTCGACTCCTTCGTGCGGGACCTTGAAACCGTTGTAGACGCCGCCGGGCTCGAGCGCTTTCCACTGCTCGGAATCTCGCAAGGATGCGCAATCTCGATTGCTTATGCGGCTAAACATCCAGAGAGGGTAAGTCAGCTCATCCTGTACGGCGGCTACGCCAAGGGCTGGATGCACCAGGGCGACCCTGCCGAGATCGCCAGACGACAGGCGCTTTCAACTTTGGCTCTCGAGGGCTGGGGCCAGGAGAATCCGGTTTTTCGTCAGGTCTTCACTTCCCTGTTCATCCCCGACGCCGATGCAGAGCAGATGCAATGGTTCAATGACCTGCAGCGGATTACCAGCTCGCCGAAGAATGCTTCCCGGCTGGCGAACATCTTTGGCGAAATCGACGTCCGGCACCTGTTGACGGAAGTCAGGACGCCGACCCTGGTGCTGCACTCGCGAGAGGATGCGAGAGTGCGCTTCCTGGAAGGCCAGGAGCTGGCGGCGAAGATCGCAAACGCCAGGTTCGTGCCGCTCGACGGCAGGAATCACATCCTGATGGCCAACGAACCGGCGTGGCCAATCTTCTTGCAAGAGGTCAGGTCATTTATCGGCGACGAGTAACATGCCAATCGCGAAATCGTCATCAGGCACGCTCGATTGACGCTGGCTTGACGGCGCTTGTGACGGCGCACTAACGCGCCAACCTTAACTCTCCGAAGCCGCAGCGCTGAGGAGAGAAACCATGTCGAATCTGCTGAACCTGAAGCCGCCTGAGAACACTAACTCTCGGGCCAACGTCGTTGCCTTGCATTGCTCGATGGGATCAGGACACCAATGGTCGCGTCTGATCGAAGCTTGCAGTGACGAATACAACGTAACAGCCTTCGATCTCCCCGGTTACGGCAAGAATCCGCCAGCAAGCGGACCTGCTCCGGCGTTGCTCGATATCGAAGCCTCACGTTTGCATCGCGATCTCGATTCCTTGGCGGGGCCGATCCATCTCGTCGGTCATTCGTTCGGCGGCGCCATTGCCTTCACGCTCGCAACGTCAGAGCGGTACGCACGTCGAATCCGCAGCCTGACGCTCATCGAACCGGTGTTGCCGGGCGCGCTGCTCGAGCACGAAGCCGATAGTCCGCTCTATGACCTTTTCGCGCATGAAGCCGCGCGCATCTGCACGCCGCTATGGGGCGGAGACAAGCAACTCGGCCTGCAGCGCTTTCTCAACTTCTGGAACGGACCGGGCTGCTGGAGCAGCTTGTCCGACGTCAAGAAGGCTGAGCTGGTCGCCCGCATCTACAAGCTCACTGCGGATTTTTCTGCCATATTTGGCGCGACCGGTATAACCGACGCGGCGCGACGACTGTCGATACCTACCTTGCTGTTCTCCGGCGGAATGTCGCCGGCGCCGACGCAACAGATTGTCAAGCGACTCGCTTCATGTATCCCGCACGCTTCGCATATTGGCCTGCCGCAGGCAGGGCATATGCTTGCGGTTACCCACGCGGCGGAGATCAATCCGCACATCCTGCGGCACGTCGCGGCGTCCCGGTCGCGTCCCGGTCTTGTCGTGCCTTTCACACCCCGGTCGAAAGGCTTCGGCGCCGCTTCGCCACGTGCCGCAAATCACACGACGGCAGGTCGGACACCGTTTTGACGATTATTTCACGGCGGCGCTGACGGCCGGATCACTGCCGACTTGTAGAACGCGCACACGGCTCAACCAGCCAATCTCATTTCAAAGGAAATCCATTATGACCATGCTCTCCACTATTTCATATCCGAACCAGCCCTCCATCTTGCGGAGGAAGTCGATCCTGCTGCTCGCGCGACTGTGGCGAACCTTGAATAGCTGGGTTGCCGCTGTACTGGCCTATCGCGCGCGACGGGCCGCGCTGTTCGCACTCAGGCAGTGGGACGATCGCGAACTCAGGGATATCGGCCTCTACCGCTGCCAGATCGACGATGTCATCGGCGGCGCATCGCGTCGGGGCATGCGGCGCCGGCACTGACAATTTCACGCGTCATTTCACAACAGGAGAACTGACCAATGTCCGTTACGATTCAAAACGGCCCAGCCCATCGGGTACCCAGCGCCCAAAGCTCGTTCGCCGCGCGCAGCCTCGTGCTCGCCTATGGGGCGGTCGCCTATCTGATCTTTCTCGGCACCTTCCTCTATGCGATCGGATTCGTCTCTCAGTTCATCGTGCCGAAGACGATTGACAGCGGCGCGACGACCTCGCCGCTGCGCGCCCTCGTCGTCAACCTTCTGCTGATGTCGCTGTTCGCGGTCCAGCATAGCGGCATGGCGCGGCAGGGCTTCAAGAAGCTGTTTATCCGCTTTGCCTCGCCGGCGCTCGAACGCAGCACCTACGTTCTACTGGCGAGCCTGACGCTGATCCTGCTCTTCTGGCAGTGGCAACCGATCACGGCGGTGGTCTGGAAGATCGAAACACCAGCCTTCGCCTATACTGCCATCGCCGGCGGATTCCTTGGCTGGTTGATCGTACTCTACAGCACCTTCCTGATCAGCCATTTCGAGCTGTTCGGCCTGACGCAGGTTGTCGTGCATTTTGCGGGCCGGCTGGCCGAGCCGATCAGGTTCAGGACGCCCGGTCTCTATCGTCTGATCCGCCATCCGATCTATCTCGGCTTCATCATTGCGTTCTGGTCGGCGCCGGACATGACCCTCGGCCATGTCTTGTTCGCTGCGGTGACCACGGCCTACATCTTCGTCGGGATCTGGCTCGAGGAGCGTGATCTGGTGGCGCTATTCGGCGAGGAATACCGTCGCTACAAGCGGAAGGTGGCCATGCTGCTGCCAGGTCTGTTCTGATCGGACCAGGGGACATTGCCAAGCAGCAGATCCTGATCGACCGCGCCAGAGCCTTCGTTGCGGCTATCGCCGCCGGAGGCTCGCGCGGCTTTCGTATGAGTTTGAACCATCTGCCTCGTGTTAACGACCAAGAGCGGTCGATGACAGATGTATTTGGATGCGCCGTTGAACAATAGACCGTCTACGATGGCAAATGACCCGATGTCGAGCGACATCTCAGGTGGGTTGGGAGCGATATCTAAAGAGCCAATCGGGCAGAGGTCATGTTCGACATCCTGATGAATATCCTGGTCGTTCTGTCATTCGGCTTTCCTGCCATGCCATGGTTTTCTGGTGCGCGATGGGGGGCGAGGGGAGTTTGGCTCAGTACAGGATTTGCCGCAGTCATCCTGCTTTGTTTTTTTCCAATATTGTTTTGGGTTTCATGTGGTGCCTGTGGGCAGGGCGCGATAGCCATCTTTGTGCTGGGGCCGATCTGGATTGCTTCGGCGTTACTTACCGTCACTTCGGCGGCGTTCGCTTACTTCAAATTCGCGCGCTGATTTCCGCCAGACCGCGAACGCTACCACTACTCGCAAGCGGTAATGCGTTTGACAGCCTTCATGTACTTGAGATGAAGGGGACTGCCGTCTTTATCCGGCGGGGTGTTGCGCCCAAGTATCCGATCAGAGTCAAGGCACGTCTGCAGGTCAAGCTGGATGTGCGAGCAAGAACCCAGCGCGTTCTTCTCGGCCTCTTCCGTTGACGATCCAAAACCGACGAACACCTGAACACGGCCAGCCGCAGTATCGATTGGCGAGACGAGTGTGATCTCCGAAATATAATAAGACGAACATTCGGCGCCGAGTGCCATCGAGTGGGCACCATGGACCAAAAGAAGAGCTATCATCGGGACGCGGATTGTCATTTTTACTTCCCGCCAATACGGGCTCGCGACCGTTCACCTGCCGGCGTCACGCCGAATACAGAGGAAGCTATTACTGCTCTTAGACCGCATTCCCGCCGAGAGAATTCGCGGGTGCGCGTGGCGACCACCTGATTGCTTCAAACGCCAGATGCCCCCACAGCCAACCGAAAGCGGCATTCGACCGGAATGTCTTGATCTAGATCAACGGCTGTCAGTGACCACCGCGCTCGATGGTACCGTCCACTACTCGGTTCTGTTACGCAGCGACGAGTACCTTTAGTAGCCAGCTTTGCATTCCAACTACCGATATGGCTCATCATGACGAGCATCGATATTACATATCGCTACTGCGTCGACGATACTGCAATCAGGCCTTTGCCGGCCGACAGCAACGCGGCCTTGCTAAGACTGGAGCAGGGCAACAGGAACTTCGCCAGACTTCTCGACCAGGACGACAAAATGCATGGCATACAGCAGATCATCCCGGTTGATCTGCGTGATCTGGGCTTCGCGGCGGGCACGAGCGCAGTGCCGAAACAACGGCCCTTCGCGGCTGTTCTGGGCTGCGCGGATGCACGTGTGCCAGTAGAACTCGTTTTTAATGAAGGGCCGAACGATCTGTTCGTAGTGCGCGTTGCGGGCAACGGCCTCGGCGCAGAAGTACTCGGAAGCCTGAGGTATGCGATCGAGAACCTCGGTGGCAGCCTCAAGCTTATCGTTGCGTTGGGCCATAGCGGATGCGGCGCCCTGACGACGGCAGTAGACGTGTTCCTGAACCCGAGTGACTATTTGCCGCTCGCCACCAAGCATACTCTTCGCGGCATTCTCGACAGGTCATTGCTTGTCGTCCAGACATCCGCGAGAAAACTCCTGGCGGCGTATGGTCCGGATGTCGTCGTTCGTCCGGGGTATCGCAAAGCTTTGATTGAAGCCTCAATTGTGACCAATGCGGCACTGGCGGCTTACTCGATACAGGAGGAATTGAGGAGCATCGAGGCAACCGAAATTCGAGCGGTTTACGGTGTCTATCTGCTTGAGACCCGGGAGATTTTGGCTCCCCGCATCGGCGAGAATGAGGGCGCCGGTCTGGCCGCGGCGCCCGTGGATCTCGCTGGCTTCGTCGACCTCGGTGATGCGATCATAGGCTCGCGCCGCATAGCATCACTTCTCGACGTCAGCGGATGATCCTTTCATCAGCATCAACCGCTCGGTCCCAGCCGCCGATCTCCGAAAATGGCCCGGGCTCTCCGGCGATTGCCGCTCATCAACCGCGCATCCTCAGAGGCTGCCACCGCTCCAATTGCGATCAAGAAGTGAAGCGGTCGCCATACTGTTTACGGGACTACCGCCTCGCACCAACGCGATTGACGCCGCCATTGGCGTTGCCACCGGCATTATGACGGACTGCCGCACGCGCGACGGGCCGTGGCCGCAGCACGACGCCGGCTCTCGCAACGCAGCCTGCCGGATAGTCAACATATGTACAGTATATGACCGCAGCCGCGGGTTCGCTGCTGAAAGTCACACCCGCAATGCCAAGCATTGCGCTGCAGGCAAAGGCGGAGAACGTGAGTCTCGCAATCGAGTGCCGCATGATTGCCTCCTGATCCATGGTTGAAATAGCTGTCGGGTGCAGGTGGCCCCTGACGTTGCAGAGGTTTGGCTTTCGTACCTTGAAAGGGTTTGACTCAAGGCAAGTGCGGAAACACCGATGTTCGATGTCGGCTTACTTGTCGAAACTGTAATTCCTGAAGCCCGGCCCCCGGCCTCACTGAGCATCGTCGAGCGGCGGCCCAACTTCTCCTTCATCGTCAGCCAGCCATACCTGCATGCACGATGACGGAATAACCCGCTTCGGTGTGTGGGGATTGATCGTGCCCGCGAATACGACCGCGCCCTCCACAAACTTCACCCGAGCGAAGAGTTTGGCGTCGTCCTCCGTCACGAACGTCCTTGTTTCGCGAGGGCTACGCCGCTTCGGCAGGACGCCGTAGCTGCGAACTTCAAAAGTAACATACCAGGTTGGCGTCATCGCGACTGCACACCATCACCCGCTCGCCAAACGCATGGGCTTCGTGGTGACGTTCCGTCAGCACGATTGCACTTGCACCCACGCCCTGGGCACGAACCAACCCCTACTCACTACTGGAAGCCGTTGGCTCCGGTCTATTGGCCGTTGGGACAGGATTACTGCTTTTTCCCGACGTGGTTTGGGCTACTCTGAGCGCATGGATCATGAGCGGCTGGTTGAGTTCGGTATCGTTGGCGTGGGGCTAATGCCTGTAGCCCTGATCGCAATTGCTATGCTCATGCAGTAAGTCCGCCCCATTTTAGCGACGAATTTCGCTGCGGCTTTTCAGCGGGCGCTTTCAATTTTGCCCGATGTTCGCGCCTAGTCGCCAAGGAATCGGCATGGCGGCGAGTAGCTTATTTCTTGTCTCCGAACTTGCCTGACGCCATCTCGAGGCAAGTCAAAAGCTCGACGTAGCTCGATTCGCCGATGCGGCCCTCGATGATGCAGCCGTTTTTCTGTGAAGCGCTAAAGGAGGACCAGCGTTTGGCCAACTGACTCTTGGCTTCTGCTTCGTCAGTGGTGCAGTTCCTTCCGATGCCAGAAGTCCCCGTTTCCTCTTTGCAGTTTCGAGCGATATCGAAAACGGGTGGCTCGTCGGCGGCCCCAACCCGGTCGATCGCAAAAGCGGGGACAACGACAGCGAGACTAAAAATAAGGATACGCATCTTGGTTCTCCGCGCGGAGGTTTACTTACATCAATCAGGCGGCTCCACCGAGCGGGCAGAGAAGCGGCGGGCACCCTCCGACTGCTCAGTGTCCTGCATGAAGGGCGTCGTTGAGATAGATGCAGGTGAGGATCGCAAACACGTAGGCCTGCAGGAATGCCACCAGCAATTCAAGCGCCGTCAGCGCAACCGTGAGCGCCAGCGGCGCGATACCGCCGATCCAGCCGATCGTGCCGAGGGAAGTACCGAGCAGCGCGACAAAGCCCGCGAACACCTTCAGGGTGATGTGGCCGGCCAGCATGTTGGCAAACAAGCGGACGCTGTGCGAAAGCGGCCGCGAAAGAAAGGAAATGACCTCGATCAACACGACCAGCGGCAGGATGTAGCCCGGAACGCCCTGCGGCACAAAAATCCGGAAGAATTTCAACCCGTTCTTGTAGAACCCGTAGATCAGCACCGTGAAAAAGACGAGCAGCGCGAATGCGACCGTCACAATAATATGGCTTGAGACCGTGAAGGCATACGGAATCATTCCGATCATGTTCGAGACCAGAATGAACATGAAGATGCAGTACACCAGCGGGAAGAACTTCATGCCGTCTTCGCCGGCGGTCGAGCGGATCATGGTGGCGACGAAGACGTAGCTCAACTCCGCTGCCGACTGGACACGGCCGGGGACCAACTGCCGGCCCTTCATGCCCCAAAGCGCAAGCAGCAGGATTACCGCCACCGTGAGAAACATGTAGGCCGAGGAGTTCGTAAAAGAGATCGTCTGGCCACCAATATGACCGATCGTGAAGAAGTTGGTGAGGTTGAACTGGTGGATTGGATCGAGGGTCATGTGCGCCTCGTTGTCCCGTTGGCCCGACGTGCCATCCGTCGCTTCAAACTGTCACGGTAAACTGTCTTCAGTTGCTGCACATGCGTGCGATGATATTAGGCAGTTAGATCCGTTGGATGCAACTCGCTGGCTGAGCCGAATTTCTGCGAAATTGTTCAATAATGCTGTCGCATCTGGTGCCTTCGCGACATTGATCTAAGTCAAGATTCGAGCGTTACACGGCCGGAGCTTGGGTCACTTCCATGTTTGGCCGTTACGGTCGACAAAACTGAAGATCAGCCCCCCGCTGGGCGATACAAGCGACCGCAGAAGGCCCAAAGGATCCGAAGTGCCCGGCGTGTTGCGTTTGCCTTGCCAGACTCGTGGTTCGCCATGGAGCACATGGCGAACTTGTCAGCAGAAACGCTGGCGGGCCTCACCAGCTCGCCGTGCCCTTCATGGTCGGCTGTCCGTCGGCATTCGCGATCCACAATTCCAGGCCGGCGCCGGTCTCGTTGGCGTTGACCGAGAACTCGGTGCCCTCGAACAGCGGCTGTACGCCGCGATAGCTAAATTTCTTCGGCGCGGTGCCGCCGTGAAGCTTTGCTGCGAATTCGACGATCAGGGCCGCCTGCAGCGGACCGTGGAAGATCAGGCCCGGATAGCCCTCGACCTTGGTGACGTAATCGCGGTCGTAATGGATGCGGTGGCCGTTGAAGGTCAGCGCCGAATATCGAAACAGCAGCACGGGGTCGCTGACATGGGTTTCGCGGTGCTTCGCGACCGGTGCGGGCGGAGGGGCCTTCGGCGGCGAGGCAGGTGCGGCGCCGCCCATGTCACGATAGACGATGTCCTGCCGCTCGCGGATCGCTACCCCGCGCGATGTCGTCACGGTGTGCTCGACGGAGACGAAGCACAGCGCGCCGGTCGAGCCGGTCTTCAGGGTCACGTCCGAAATCCGCGAGGCACGCGCCGACTCATCGCCGACGCGCAGCGGTTCGAGGAACTGGATCTCGCCGCCGGCCCACATCCGGCGCGGCAGCGGCACCGGCGGCAGAAAACCGCCGCGGGTCGGATGGCCGTCGGGGCCGAGCATCGACATCGGAAACACCGGCTGCGCCAGGCACCAATGCGTGGTCCATGGCGCGGCGTCGCCCGTCTTCGGCTCGCCGATGTCCTGGAACAGTGTCGACCGCAGGCCCTTCACGAGCTGGGCGGTGACCGTGTCCGACGCTTCCGTGCTGCGGCCGATCCATTGGCGCAGATGGTCGAGGTCGAGTTTTTCGGCGGTTGCAGTCATGACTTAACGCTCCGCGCCTGAGGCGCCTTGGGAAGTTCGACGTGCTCGCCGATGGCGGGCACCGGGCCATAGTGCCGCGGTTGATCGACGAAGATCGCGGCGGGCGCGGCGTAGCTCACCTTGCCCTTCGGCGTATCGACCTCGATGCGGCGCAGATGCGGGTGCACGGCGAGGTCCGCCATGGTGTTGACTTCGGCGAACGCGATGTCGGCTTCGTCGAGGCGCTTGAGCAATTCTGTGCGCGTCATCGAAGCAAAGCTGTCGGCCACCGTTTTGTCGGTGAGCTGGCGGTTCTTGACGCGCTCGACCATGTTGGCAAAGCGGGCATCATTGGGCAGGTCGGGCTGGCCGAGCACCTCGGCGCAGAGCTTCTTCCACTCGCGCTCGCTCTGGATCGAGATCAAAATACCCTTGCCGTCCTTCGAGTTGAACACGCCATAGGGCGCGATCGAGGGATGGGCGAGCGCCATCCGCTTCGGCGGATTGCCGGCTTCCGAATTGATCAGCGGTACCGCCATCCAGTCGGCCATCACGTCGAACATCGAGATCCTGATATCGGCGCCCTTACCGGTGCGCCCGCGTGCGATCAGCGCTTCGAGGATCGCGGCGTGCGCGGTCGCGCCGGTCGCGATATCGACGACGGAAATGCCGACGCGGGACGGGCCCTCGGGTCCGCCGGTGATCGAGGCAAGTCCGCTCTCGGCTTGGATCAGCAGGTCATAAGCCTTGCGTTCGGCATAGGGACCACTGTCGCCGTAGCCGGAAATGGTGCAGCAGATCAGCGCCGGGTAATCCTTCTTCAACCGATCCAGCGAGAAGCCGAGCTTGTCCATCGAGCCGGGCTTGAGATTCTGCAGCAACACGTCGGCGCTCGCGATCAGTTTCTCGAGCTCGGCGCGGCCTTCCTTTGTGGCGAGGTCGACAACCTGCGAGTTCTTGCCGCGGTTGAGCCAGACGAAATAGCTGCTCTGGCCTTTCGCCGCCGCATCGTAGCCGCGGGCGAAATCGCCTTCGGGACGCTCGATCTTGACGACATGCGCGCCGGCGTCAGCAAGCCGGGAACTGCAGAACGGCGCGGCGACCGCCTGTTCGACGGAGACGACGATCAATCCTTCCAATGGCAGCATCTGATGTTCTCAGTAGGAGCGAGGCAGGCCGAGCACATGCTCGGCGACGAACGACAGGATCAGATTGGTCGAGATCGGCGCAACCTGATACAGCCGCGTTTCGCGGAACTTGCGCTCGACGTCGTATTCTTCCGCGAAGCCGAAGCCGCCATGGGTCTGCACGCAGGCATTGGCCGCTTCCCACGACGCATCCGCCGCCAGCATCTTGGCCATGTTGGCTTCCGCGCCGCAATCGAGTCCGGCTTCGTATTTACGGGTGGCTTCCTTCACCATCAATTCGGCCGCGCGCATCTGGGCGTAGGCTTTTGCGATCGGGAACTGGATGCCCTGGTTCATGCCGATCGGCCGGCCGAACACGGCGCGGTCCTTGGCATAGCCGGTGGCCTTTGCGATGAACCATTTGGCGTCGCCAATGCATTCCGCCGCGATCAGAATGCGCTCGGCGTTCATGCCGGAAAGGATGTAGCGGAAGCCCTTGCCTTCCTCACCGATCAGATTCTCAGCCGGCACGCGCATGTCCGTGAAGAACACTTCCGTGGTGGCGTGGTTCATCATGGTGCGGATCGGGCGGATCTCGAGGCCCTTGCCCTTCACCTCGCGCATGTCGACGATGAACACGGACAAGCCATCCGTGCGCTTCTTGGCCTGCTCCTTCGGCGTGGTGCGCGCCAGCAGGATCATCAGGTCGGAATGTTCGGCGCGGCTGGTCCAGATCTTCTGGCCGTTGACGACGTAATGGTCGCCGTCGCGCTTGGCGACGGTCTTCAGCGAGGAGGTGTCGGTGCCGCTGGTCGGCTCGGTGACGCCGAACGCCTGCAGCCGCAATTTGCCGCTG
>Ga0207678_10004636_pt1 | contig 12349 bp, 10 predicted proteins | sample KBSC63metaG_FD_184319 | JGI IMG/M metagenome (GOLD analysis project Ga0207678, IMG submission 184319) | Corn rhizosphere microbial communities from Kellogg Biological Station, Michigan, USA - KBS C6-3 metaG (SPAdes) (version 2) | ecosystem: Host-associated > Plants > Roots > Rhizosphere > Soil ... | reverse complement strand
GCAGCGGTGCCGGCTCGCCGTCGAGGGCGTCGATCGAGAAGCGCTCGCCCAGCACCGCCGCGTCGCGGAGGACGGCGTGGGTGCGGTCGCCCAGGCGCTCGATGCGACGCCCGAGCACCTCGCGCACGGACTCGGGCAGGCCGACCTCGCCCAGCGACGAGGCGCCGGTCTCGGCCAGGTGGCGCGCGACCTCGACCACGAAGAACGGGTTGCCGTCGGTCTCGGCGTGCACCGCCAGGGCCACGCGCTCGGGCGTGTCCGGGCCGGTGCTGGCCGCGACCAGCTCGGCGGTGGCCCGCGCGCCCAGGCCGCGCAGGGCCACCCGTTCGGCCAGCTGCTCGCGCCGCGCGTCGGCCAGCAGGGCGCCGAGCGGATGGTCGCGCGCGAGCTCGCTGGAGCGATAGGTGCCCACGAGGCGGGCGGGCGGGCCCTCGGGGGCGCGCACGAGGTGGGCGAGCAGGAGCAGCGTGGGCCGGTCGGCCCAGTGCAGGTCGTCGAGCACGATCAGCAGCGGCCACGCGTCGGCGACGTTCGCGAGCAGCTCGCGCGCAGCCTCGAACAGCGCGTAGCGCTCCCCCTCGGCGTCGCCCGCGGCGCCGGTGCCGAAGAGGGGCGCGACCGCCTCGCGCTCGGAGTCGTCGGCGTCGTCGAGCAGAGGGCGCAGCGCCTCGGCCCAGGCCTCGTAGGCCCGCAACGGCTCCTCCGAGCAGCGGCCCACCAGGGCCACGCCGCCGGCGTCGCGAACGTCGCGCGCAAGCTCGAGCGCCAGCCGGGTCTTGCCCACGCCGGGGTCGCCCTCGATCACGACCAGGCCGCGCTCGCCGGCGGCGCCGGCGCGCTCGGCCTCGCGGCCCACGAAGACCCCGGCCGTGCGCCGGTCCAGCAGGGGCGAGGAGGCTGGCCGGCTCGGCACGCGCCGGCGGATCGCGTCGTAGAGCGCGCGCGTGGCCGGCGAAGGGGCGATGGCGAGGGTGGTGCGCAGGCGCTGGCGCAGCTCGTCGTAGGCCACGAGCGCCCCGGCGCGGTCGCCCGCCTCGACCAGCCGCTCGATCAGGGCGCGCGCGGCCTCCTCGGAGAGCGGGTCGAGCGCGAGCCGGGCCCGAGCCAGGCGCACCGCCTCGGCCGGGTCGCCGGCGCGCTCGGCCACCTGGGCCAGGACCTCGGCCCGGCGCCGGCGCTGCTCGTCGCGGGCGTCGCGGGCCCACTCGTCGTCCAGGCTCGGGAGCAGCTCGCCCTGGCCGAGCTCCAGCGCGTCCTCGAGCCGTCCGGCCGCGACCAGCTCGGCGAACGCGAGGGCGTCGACCCAGGCGTCCTGCAGCCCCACCGACTCGCGCGTGGCCAGCAGGTGGGCGTCGGCGGCACCGCCCAGCGACCGGCGCACGGCCGACAGGGCCGTGCGCAGGCTCGCCCGCGCGCTCTCCTCGAGCACGTCGGGCCAGAACGTCCCCGCCACCTCGGAGCGCGAGTGCGCCCCCGGGTGCAGCGCCAGCCAGGCCAGCAGCCCGCGCGCCTTGGCCGGTGCGGGCGGTTCGCACCGCTCGCCGTCGGACTCGATCGCCAGCTCCCCGAGCAGCCGCACTCGCAGCATGGGCGGCGAGCCTAACCCGCTTTCACGCTCCGCTGACGGCCGCGTGACGCGGAGGTGAGAGGGTTGCCTCGACACCGACCAGGAGGTCTGAGATGTTCATCGCCCTCACCACCCGCAAGCTCAAGCCCGGGGAGTGGGACGGATTCCGCGCCGGGTGGGAGCCGAAGGGGGACGAGTACCCGCCCGGCTTCGTCCGCGCCATCCATGCCCGCAGCGTCCAGGATCCGGACGAGATCGTGTCCTTCGGCATGTTCGACGCCACCCAGGAGGAGCTCATGGCCTGGCGCGAGCGCAACGCCGACTCGGAGCGCCTGCGGCAGGAGGGCATGGGCCGCCACGTCGTCTCCACCGGGGCCGACGACTTCTACGAGGTGATCGAGGAGGTCACTCCCGACCGCTGACCGCTCTATCCTGCGGGGCGCGTGAGCGAGACGCCCGAGAAGCGCGAGCCGGACGAGGAGTACGAGCCGCCGACGGCTGAGGAGCCGATCGTCGACGACGAGACCGTCGAGGAGCCGGCGCCCACCGAGGCGGTGGAGGACCCCGCGATCCCCGACCGGCTGACCCCGGACCCGGACACGTTCACCGAGGGCCTGGTCGGCGGCCCGATCGACGCGCCTCCGCGCATACGGGCCGAGTTCCCCGTGGTCTTCCGCGGCTACGACCGCGAGGTCGTCGACGCCCACCTGGCCGCGCTCGAGGAGGACGTCGCCGAGCTGCACGCCACGCGCACCCCGCAGTCCGCGGTCCGTCGCGAGCTCGACCGCGTCGGCCAGGAGACCTCCGCGATCCTGCAGCGCGCCCATGAGTCCGCGGACGAGATCACGCGGCGCTCACGCACCCGCGCCGCCGCCCGCATCGAGGAGGCCGAGCGCCAGGCGGACGAGCTCCGCCGCGAGGCCGAGGCCCGCCTGAAGCGGATCGACAAGGACACCGACGACGTCTGGGCCGACCGGCGCCGGCTCCTGGAGGACGCCCGCTCCATGGGGGAGGCGCTGATCCGGCTCGCCGACGAGGCGCTCGAGCGCTTCCCGCCCGCCGAGGACGGCGGCCCCCCCGTCGAGCCGCCGCCGCGCCCGCCGCGCCCGCCGGTTGCGCGCGCGGCCGAGCCGGAGCCCGCGCCGATCCCCGAGCCGGAGCCCCAGCCGGAGCTCGAGCCCGAGCCCGACACCCAGCTCGAGGAGGCGCCGCCGCCGCTCTCCGACGAGGCGCGGGTCGTCGACGAGGGCGACCCGTCGATCGAGTCGGTCCGCCGCATCCCGCGCCCCGGCGCGCCCACGCACCCGCGGCGCCCGCGCCGCTAGCTGGACGCCGCGACCGGCGGTCGGAGAAAATGGGCCCGTGTGGCCCGACGAAGTCGACGATGTCCTCGGCGGCGACCTGACCTGCGCCATCGCCTACGTGACGCCTGCGGGCGGCGCGGTCGTGACCGCCGTCGCCCCGATCGGCCTGCGCGACCGCGAGGCCAACACGGTCGGCTTCACCACGTCGCTCGGGTTCGGGCGCAAGCTCGACCGCCTGCGCACCGAACCCCGCATCGCGATGGCCTACCACGCGCGCGAGCACGGCGTCGGCGACGGGGCCAACCGGCGCTACGTGCTCGTGCAGGGCCGCGCCAGCTTCGACGCCGACCCTGACCCCGACTACCTCGAGAACGAGATCGGCCCGCGCTCGGTCCGCTATATGGGGGAACCGCGCCGCGGGTTCTTCTGGGACCGCTGGCTGCAGGCCTACTACGCGGACCGCGTGCTGGTGACCGTCGCGGTGGAGCGCATCGTGGCCTGGCCCGACCTGCAGACCGAGGGCGCCCCGCTCGTCGTGGGGAGCGAACGGCCGGCCGAGCCGCCCAAGCCCCAGCCGGCGCCCAAGAAGGGCACGGGCCCGCGCGTGGACGCCGCCCGCGCGGGCACGCGGGCGGGCGAGCTGCCCCACCGCCTCATCGCCTACGTGGACGCCGACGGGTACCCGGTGATCCTGCCCTTCGCGGTGACCGGCGCCGACAGCGGCGGGGTGAGCATCACGAGCGCGGCCGGCCTGCCGCCCGGCGGCCGCCGGGCCGGCGTGGTGGCGCACCGGTACAACCCCAAGCTCATCGGCCTGGAGACCCGGCAGCACACCGGCTGGCTCGAGGTCGCGGATGGCAGCACCAGCTACGCGCCCCACACCGAGAGCGGCTTCAAGGCGCCGGCGAACAAGACCCTGCTGCTGCTCGGCAACGGGTTCCTCGCCCGGCGCAACCTGGCCAAGGCGCGCAAGGCCGGCCGGGTCGCGGCGCTGAGGGGCTAGCCGAGCGCGGGCTCGGCGTCGGGCTCGCGCTCGCGTTCCCGCTCGCCCGCGGGCAGGACCACGATGGCCACGACCACGCCGACGGCGACCAGGCCCGCCCCGATCAGGAACGCGAGGTCGTAGCCGCCGGTCAGGGCCGCTGTCGCGCTGTGGCCGGCGGCGGCCAGCGTCTTGGTGCGATCGGCGGCGATCGCGCCCAGCGCGGCCAGGCCGAGCGAGGCCGAGATCCACATCGACACGTTGACGATGCCCGAGGCCAGCCCGGCGTCGCGCGCGGGCACGTCGCCCATGGCGATGTGCAGCAGCGGCATGAACGACGTGCCGCCGCCGATGCCCATGAGCGCGAAGGCGAAGAACAGCGTGGGGAAGAAGGCGGTGTGCTCGCCGGCGCCGGCCAGCAGGGCCAGGCCCGCCGCCATCGCCGTCAGGCCGGGCACGAGCGTGCGCTTGGCGCCGAAGCGGTTGACCAGGCGCGCGGTCACGCCTGAGGACAGGATGGCCACGATCAGCGTCGTGGGCAGGAAGGCGAGCCCGATCTGCAGGGCGTCGTAGCCGCGCACGTGCTCGAGGTAGAGCGCGCCGAGGAAGAACGTCGTGAACATGCCGCTGGCGGTCAGGCCGCGCACCACGCTGGACCCCGTCAGCCCGCGCAGGCGCAGGATGCGCAGCGGCATCATCGGGTTGCGCACGCGCGCCTCGACGACGAGGAAGGCGACGAGCAGGGCCAGCGCCCCCGCGCCGAACCCCAGCGTGTGGGCCGAGCCCCAGCCGTAGTCGCTGGTCTTGACGATGGCGTAGACGCCGAGCATGAGCGAGGCGGTGCCGAGGAGAGCGCCGGCCACGTCGACGCCCTGGTCGAGGCCGATGCCCTCGCTCTCCTCGATCAGCGCCCGCCCCAGCACCCAGGTGACGATGCCGATGGGCACGTTGATGAAGAAGATCCAGTGCCAGTCGATCGAGTCCACGATCACGCCGCCGAGCAGCAGGCCGATGGTGCCGCCGCTGACGGCGGTGAACGTGTAGACGCTCATCGCGGTGGCGCGCTCGGCCGGCCGCGGGAACCCCGTGGCCACGATGGCGACGATGACCGCCGCGCACACGGCGCCGCCGAAGCCCTGGACGAAGCGGGCGACGATGAGGAGGGCCTGGGAGTCGGCGAAGCCGCACGCCGCCGAGGCCAGCGTGAAGAGCACGAGCCCGACCAGGAACACGCGCTTGCGCCCGACCAGGTCGCCCATGCGACCGGCCAGGAGCAGGAAGCCGCCGTAGCTGATCATGTAGGCGTTGATGACCCAGGTCAGCGACGACTGGGAGAAGTGCAGGTCGTGCTGGATCGCGGGCAGGGCCACGTTCACGATCGACGCGTCCACGACGATCATCAGCTGTCCGATGCAGACGACGACCAGAGCGACCCAGCGCCGCCGCGCGCTGCTCAATAGCTCCATGATCGTCACCCTATCATGGACCATCCTATGTTCAATGAATATCACCGGGAGGCGCTAGGCTCCGAGTCGGGGATGGAGACCACCACCCGTCCGGGCGCACTCGTGTTGCTCACGCGCCTCTCGCGCGTCGTACACCGGCGCTCCACCGAGCAGCTGCTCGGCATGCGCGTCAAGCAGTTCGGGACCCTCTGCTACATCCGCGACCGCGGGCCGGTGCTGCAGCAGGACCTGGGCGAGTCGCTGTACATGGACCCGAACAACCTCGTCCTCCTCCTCAACGACCTCGAGGCGCACCGTTGGATCGAGCGCCGCCGCGACCCCGACGACCGACGCCGCCACATCGTCGGCGTCACGACCGAGGGGAAGCGGGCGATCGAGCGCGCGGAGCGCTCGATGGAGAGCATCGAGGACGAGGTGCTGGCGGGCCTGGACGACAAGGACCGCGAGGACCTGCGCCGGTTGCTGAGCAGGGCGCTCGAGCACCCGGCCGCGGCGACCACGCCTTGAGCGTTCTCTACGCCGCCACCGGAGATGCCATCGCCCGCATCACCCTCGAGGGCGGGGCCGCCGCCTCGGCCGTGGTCGGCCTCGAGGGCAGCGGCGCCTGCTGCCTGGCCGTCGACCCGCTCGAGCCCGAGCGCGTCTACGTCGGCACCTTCGACCGTGGGGTGCGCGTCTCCGACGACGGCGGCGTGAGTTGGCGCGAGCCCGACGCGGGCCCGGCCGACGAGCGCGTGCTGGCGCTTGCGGTGTCGCGCGCGGCCGACGTCGCCTACGCCGGCACCGAGCCGTCCAACCTCTACCGCTCCGAGGACGCCGGGCGCACGTGGGAGCTGCTGCCCGCCCTGCGCGAGCTGCCCAGCGAGCCGGAGTGGTCGTTCCCCGGCCGCCCGTGGACGCACCACGTGCGCACGATCGCGCTGCACCCGGCCGACGCGGCCACGCTGCTCGTCGGGGTCGAGCTCGGCGGCGTGATGCGCTCGACCGACGGCGGTGCGAGCTGGGCCGACCACAACCCGCAGGCGCCGCGCGACGCCCACGAGATGGCCACCCACCCGCTCGCCCCCGACCGCGTCTACGAGGCCGCCGGCGACGGCGTCGCCCGCTCCGAGGACGCCGGCGCGAGCTGGAACCACGTCGAGGCCGGCCTGGACCGCGGCTACGCCTGGGCCACCGCGGTCGACCGCGACGACCCCGACCTCTGGTACGTCGCGGTCAGCACCGGCCCGTTCGTCGCCCACGGCCGGGGCGACGCCGAGGCGCGCGTCATGCGCACGCACAACGGCGGCTGGTCGCCGACCGGCCGCTGGGGCGACACGCCCGAGCTGCGGCGCATGCCCTACGCGCTGGCCACGCTGTCGGGCCACCCCGGCGTCGTCGTCGCGGGCCTGCGCGGCGGGCTGCTCATGGCCAGCGAGGACGCGGGCGAGAGCTGGACCCGACTCGACCTCGAGCTGCCCGACGTCGTCGCGATGGCCGCGCCCTAGCTCGCGGCCGGGAAGCGGCCGAGCTGCGACCACGCCGCCGGCGTGGTGCCGTTGAAGTCGTAGAGGCTCGCGCCGATCGCGCCGCCGGCGCGGGCGGCGCGCACGTAGGCCGCGACCTCGGACGCGGTGGCGTGGTCGGCCTCGCCGCCGATCGGGTGCACGGGCGTGTCGGACCCCACGATCGACTTGATGGTGGAGATGTTGCGGCCCACGTAGCTGCGCACCGCGCCGGCGCCGTGCACGCGGAAGGTGAAGTAGGCCATGGGCAGGAAGACGTCGAAGTAGCGCGCGGTCTGGGCGTAGGGGAAGCCCGGCCAGTACAGGGCGCCGGCCTCGGGCACGATGGCGCCGAGCGGGTAATCGGGGCCGACCGAGCGGCGCAGGTTGGCGGCCAGCCGGCCCTGGAGCCGGTTGCGGCGCGGGATCGAGCCGACCTCGGTGGCCTCGATGTCGAGCGCGAAGCCGTCGAAGCGCTGCGCCGTCGGGGTGGTGAAGCCGATCGCGTTCAGGGATCGGCGCAGGTCGGTGCGCACCGGCTTGTACGAGGGCAGGTACCACGCCACGACCTTGATCCCCTGCGCGTGCGCGGCCTCGATCATCGCCGCCAGCGTCCCCGGGCGCACGATGTCCGTGCTCTGGCGCCAGTTCGAGGTCTCGAGGTACAGCGTCTGCACCCCCTGCGCCTTCATGCGCGCCACGGCGCCGGCCGGGTCGTCGAGGGTGCTCTTCGAGTAGATCGAGACCCACGTGCCCAGCCCGCGGTACGCGTCGACGGTCGGGACCGCGTTCGCCGTCGGCGGGGTCGGGCCGAAGGCGATGGCGGCGATGAGTGGGAGGGCGCGCAGCAGCATCGGCCTAGTCTCTTGCACGCCATGACACCACGTGTGGTCCGTTCGTTGCGCCTGTTCGCCGTCGTTGGCGCCCTGGCCGGCTGGGCGGCCCCGGTTGCGGGGGCCGATCGCGTCGCCGACCAGGCGGCCCGCTGGACCGAGCGCATCGGCACGCGGGTGCAGGACGCCCCCGACCCGATCGCCGGGCTCAGCGACGCTCAGCTCGCCGGCTCACGGCTCGTGGTCGGATTCGACGGGCGCAGCGCGCCGGGCGCGCTCCGGCACAAGGCCGCGGCAGGCGAGCTCGGCGGCGTGATCCTGTTCACGCGCAATGTGGGCTCGCGCAGCCAGGTGCGCCGGCTGGCGGCCTCGTTCCAGGCCGCCGCGCGCCGAGCCCCCGGGGGCCCGCCGCTGCTGATCATGATCGACCAGGAGGGCGGGCAGGTCAGCCGCCTGCCCGGGCCGCCGGGGCGCTCGCCGGCCGAGGTGGGCGACACCGACAGCGTCGCGGTGGCGCGCAGCGAGGGCCGGGCCACCGGGCGCAGCCTGGCCGGCGTGGGCATCAACGTCGACCTCGCGCCGGTGGTCGATGTCGCCCGGCCGGGCACGAACATGGACGACCTCGATCGGTCCTTCGGCCCGCGCACGGGGCGGGTCACACGGCTGGCGACGGCGTTCGCGGCCGGCCTCGGGGCCGGCGGCGTGCTGTCGACGGCCAAGCACTTCCCCGGGCTCGGACTGGCCCGCGGCGACGAGGACTTCCACCTCAACCGCATCGACGAGCCGCTGTCGCGGCTGCGCCGGGTCGACGAGCCGCCGTTCGTGCGGGCCCGCACGCCGCTGGTCATGGTCTCGACCGGGGTCTACCCGGCGCTCGACGACACACCGGCCCTGTTCTCGCGCCGGATCACGACCGGCGAGCTGCGCGACCACTTGGGCTTCGCGGGCACGGCGATCACCGACGACCTGGAGGTGCCGGCGATCGCGCGCTCCGGGTCGCCGGCGACGCGGGCGGTCAGCGCGGCGCGGGCGGGCAACGACCTGCTGCTGTTCGCCCAGAACGCCGGCAACGGGTTCGCGGCGGCGCGGGGCGTGGCCGCCGCCCTGGCCGACGGCACGCTGGACCGCGCCGCGTTCGAGGCAGCGGCGCGGCGGACGCTGGACCTGCGGTCGCGGCTGCGCTAGGCCGCTGCGGTGAGGACCTGCGCGCCCTCGGCGCCCACGACGACCGTGTGCTCCTCGTGCGCGGACCGGCTGTGGTCGCGCGTGCGCACGGTCCAGCCGTCGCGGTCGACGTAGATCGCCGGGCTCCCGGCCACGATCATCGGCTCGATCGTGAACACCAGACCCTCGGTGAGGGTCAGCGTGCCCTCGGGGTCGGGCCAGTTGTAGACCGCCGGGTCCTCGTGCATGGCGCGGCCGATGCCGTGGCCGTGCAGCTCGGGGACGACGTGGAAGCCGCGCGCCTCGGTCACCCGCTCGATGGCGGCGCCGACCTCGCGCAGCGTGGCGCCGGGCCGGACGGCGCGGATGCCGGCCCGCAGGGCCGCGCGGGCCGCCGCCTGCAGGCGCTGAGCGGCGGCGTCGGCCGCGCCGACGGCGACCGTGGTGGCCGCGTCGGCGTGGTAGCCGTCGAGCTCGAGCGCGACGTCGAGCGTGATGAGCTCGCCCTCGCGCAGTACGCGGTGGCCGGGGATGCCGTGCACGACCTCGTCGTCCACGCTCAGGCACACCGCGCCGGGATAGCGGTAGGTGATGATCGGGCCGGAGCGGGCGCCGTGCGCGGCCATGGTCTCGGCCGCGAGGGCGTCGAGCTCGCCGGTGGTCACGCCCGGCCGCACCGCGGCCTCGAGCACGCGCAGGACCTCGGCCACGACGGCGCCGGCGCGGCGCAGGCCCTCGAGCTGCTCGGGCGTCTCGATCGACACGTCAGGCCGCCAGGCTCGGCTGCTCGAGGCCGTGGTCGCGAGCGACGAGGGCGGCGTAGCGGCCGCCGCGGGCCAAGAGCTCGTCGTGGGTGCCACGCTCGACGATCTCGCCGCTGTCGAGGACGAGGATCTGGTCGGCGTCGCGGATGGTGGAGAGCCGGTGGGCGATGGCCACCGTGGTGCGGCCCTCGGCGAGGTCGTCGAGCGCCTCCTGCACGGCGCGCTCGGTGCCGGTGTCGAGGGCGCTGGTGGCCTCGTCGAGGAGCAGAATGGGCGGGTTGCGCAGGATGGTCCGCGCGATCGCGATGCGCTGCTTCTCGCCGCCCGAGAACCGGTAGCCGCGCTCGCCGACGACGGTGTCGTACCCCTCGGGCAGCGAGGCGATGAGATCGTGGATGCGCGCGGCGCGGGCCGCATTCTCGATCTCGGCGTCGCCGGCCTCGGGCCGGGCGAAACGCAGGTTCTCGCGCACGCTGGCGTGGAAGAGGTAGGTCTCCTGGGCGACGACGCCAAGGGCGTCGGCCAGCGACGCGAACCGCAGGTCGGCGATGTCCGTGCCGTCGATGGTCACCCGGCCGCGCTCGGGGTCGTAGAGGCGAGCGAGCAGGTAGCCGAGCGTGGTCTTGCCCGACCCGGTCTCGCCCACGATCGCGGTCTTGGTGCCGCGCGGCACCGCGAACGAGGCGCCGGCGATGGTCCAGTCGCCCTCGGGGGCGTAGCGGAACCAGACGTCGTCGAAGGCGACGTCGCCGGTGATGGCCGGGCGATCGAGCGTGCGGGCGCCGGAGCGCTCGGTGATCTCGACCGGCAGGTCGAGGTACTCGAAGACGCGCTCGAACAGCGCCAGCGAAGTCTGCAGGTCGACCTGGACCTGCAGCAGCTGGCCGAGCGGGAAGAACAGCCGCGTCTGCAGCGTGGTGAAGGCGACCAGGGTCCCGATCGAGATCGTCGCGCCGCCGAAGCCCATGCCGGCGAACCAGTACACGAGCGCCGGCATGATGGCGAAGGTCGCCTGGATGCTGGCCATGACCCAGCGGCCGGCCATGCGCGAGCGCACCTCGAGATCGGCCAGGTTGGAGGACTCGCCGCGGAAGCGGTCGGCCAGGTCGGGCGCGCGGCCCATGGTCTTGCCGAGCAGGATGCCCGAGACCGACAGCGACTCCTGGACGAGGCTGGAGATGTCGGACATCGACTGCTGGCGCTTCGCGGCGATGCGCTTGCGCTGTGCGCCCACGCGCTTGGTGAGCAGGACGAAGAACGGGACCAGGATCAGCGCGAAGACGGCGAGGCGCCAGTCGAGCAGGAACATGGCCACGACGGTCGCGATGACCGTCGTGAGGTTGGACGCCGTCGAGGTGGCGGTCGTGGTGACCACCGACTCGACGCCGCCGATGTCGTTGGCGATGCGCGACTGGACGTCGCCGGTCCTCGTGCGCGTGAAGAACGCGAGCGACAGGCGCTGCAGGTGCTCGTAGACGCGCGTGCGCAGGTCGTGCATGACGCGCTGGCCCACGAGGTTGGAGAGCCAAGTCTGGCCGACGCCGAGCACCTGGGTGACGACGGCGATGGCGATCATGCCGCCGACCAGCAGGGTCAGGAGCTGGGCGTCCTTCTCCGGGATCGCCTCGTCGAGGACGTCGCGCAGCAGGAAGGGCGAGATCATGCCCAGCCCCGCGGAGACGATGATCAGCGCGATGACCGCCAGCAGCTTGCGCCGGTAGGGGCGGAAAAGTGGGCGGATACGCTGGAGCGTGGAGCGAGCTGGCACCTGCATAGGGTAGCAAATAGTTGGAGCCGCCAACTATTCGCGGTCAGCGCGCCAGGACCGCGACCGCCGTCTCCCGCGGCCCCGTTCGGTGCGTGGTCAACAGCACGCGGACCCTGGTCCCGTTGTCGTCGGGCGGCAACGTGCCGCGCCCGGCCCGGTCGAGGCGCAGCGTGCGGTAGGCCCCGCCGGTGCTCACCTGGGTCTCGACCTTGTGCACCGCGGGGCCGCCGACGTCGAGGTCGACCTTGTCGCGGTCGACGTGCAGGCGCACGGGGTGGCGGCGGTCGCGGCGCAGCTCGACAGCGCGGCCGCCCGACACCGACAGGTTGCGCCGGCACGCGGGCACGGGGGCGAGCACCGCCTTGCCCAGGCCCGGGCTGGACGCGTCGATGAACACCTGGCTGCCGCAGGTCACGCGCACGCCGCGCTTGCCCGCCACGATGTCGCCCTTCGCCGTCGCGGGCAGCCGGTCCGGGCGCCGCGGCCCGGTCACCGTCAGCGGGTCGAGCAGGAGGTCGGCGGCCTGCGGCGGCGGCGCGCTTGCCGCCACCGGCGGCGTCCCCGCCGCCGGCCCGGCTGAGCACGGGGTGGCGGTGCCGCCGCCGGCGGCGACGGCGTCCTGGACCACCGACGTGATGCTCGGGGTGTTGAGCAGGTTGTCGGGCGTAATGAAGGACAGGCTGGGGGAGTGGACGACCGGGAACGTGCCGCCGTCGATCAGGTTGGGGATGTTCGGCGGCACCACGGGGGCGAAGTCGATGAGGTTGGACGGCGTGGCCAGCGCGCTGGACTGGCCCACGACGGTGTCGGACGGGTTGTAGTACTCGGGCAGCAGGGAGCCGACATAGGGCACCTGCACGTAGGTGCCGGCCACCGTGGTCACCGGGCAGCTGCCGATCGACTGCGTCGTGTTCCAGGTCGACGTGAACGAGCTCGTGAGCTCGTTCAGCGCGGTCGGGCCGAGCGCCTGGGAGATGATGCTCTCGATCTCCTGCGCGCCCTCACACAGGTACTTGA
>Ga0207678_10004628_pt1 | contig 12361 bp, 12 predicted proteins | sample KBSC63metaG_FD_184319 | JGI IMG/M metagenome (GOLD analysis project Ga0207678, IMG submission 184319) | Corn rhizosphere microbial communities from Kellogg Biological Station, Michigan, USA - KBS C6-3 metaG (SPAdes) (version 2) | ecosystem: Host-associated > Plants > Roots > Rhizosphere > Soil ... | reverse complement strand
TTTAGAGTCAGTTGGAGTGCTTCTGAACTCCTGGCGTTTCACAGAAACGCCCTGCAAAACATATATGCTTACGCCTTCGGCGTCCGCTCGCCTTCCTCAATCAATTTCCAGAACTCGCGGGTTTCCCCCAATTGCGCGTCTTCGGAAACAGGCAGTTTGCTACGGAACAGAAAATCGCGAAGCGTGTTTTTGTGTAAAACGCGGTGCACTTTGAGACCTTCGTCTGTCTTGGCGAAGTAAATACGGTAGTTCTTTGCGCGATAGCGATAGAGCTTTTTGCCCTCGCGTTCGATAACGCCAAAGCGCTCAGAGTCGAGTTGATCCAAATCCTCCGGCAAAATCTGAAACTCCGCCAGCAGCTCAAGCTGCAACCTTTTTGGTAATGCCGAGATTTCGGCTGCGCTCAGCTCATTGAAGACGATTTGGAACATTGGTGAAAAGGCGCCGCCCTTTATCTCGCTTCTGTCCCTGTTGAGCTTGGGCGACGCTACTGACTAAACATAGACGCGCCGTACGCGGACGCCAATTCGCGTCACAATTTCCCACGTGATCGTCCCGGCTTTTTCGCTCAATTCAGCGCAAGGAATTTCTTCGCTCCCGTCACGGCCCATGAGAACAACCTCGTCGCCTACCTGGACGTCATCCAGTCCACTCACATCGATCACCATCAAATCCATGGTCACCCGACCGAGAAGAGGGCAGCGCTTTCCACGAACCAACATGGCGGCGCCACGATTGGAGAGATACCACGGATAACCGTCCGCATAGCCGGCTGACAACGTTGCAACACGCATGTTTCGCGGCGCGATGAAGGTGCGCCCATAGCTGATTGAACTGCCCTTTGGCACTTCGCGTATCAGACAAATTCGCGTCTTCCACGTCATCGCCGGCTTGAGCAAGTCGCGAAATTCCGGCAGCGGCGAAATGCCGTAGAGCATGATACCCGCGCGCACAATGTCGTGGGTCGGTTCATTAAAGGCGAGTGTGCCGGCGCTTTGCAACACGTGCGCCTTGTAACTTCCCGGAACTTCCGCGCGAATTTGTTCAACGATTTTCTGGAATCGGACCAACTGGTCGCGAGTATATTCGGCATCTTCATTCGATACCGGCATGTGCGTCGATATGCTGTGAATCTCAAGATTTGCCATTCCCGCCACGCGTTGGAAAACCTCGCGTGCCACATTCTGCACAACACCCATTCGCCCCATTCCAGTGTCGATCTTGAAATTGACTGATGTCGGCTTTAAGCGATCGAAAGCCTCGGCCTCCTCCAAGCTCGAGATTGTCGGAATAAATCCATGTTCGGCGATTACCGGACGTTCCTCAGGAGTTGCCGGTCCGAGAATCACGACGGGATGCGGCAGCGTTTCGCGCAGCGTGAGAGCTTCCTGAAGATTGGCGACGCCAAATAATTGTGCCTGATCGGCCAGCGTTTCCGCCACGCCGACCAATCCGTGGCCGTAAGCATTCGCTTTCACGACCGCGAGCATCTCAGCAGATCCGATTCGGTCCCGTACGACCTTGGCATTGTGCCGCAATGCGGCGCGATCAATTTCAGCCCAGCAACGGTAAGTTTCTTTCATATCGGAATGGTGATGTGTGGTTCCCGCAAATAAAGTGGTTCCAGCGGTGGCAGACAAAAGCGTCGCCGGGGTTCCTTCGCAAGTCTGGCTAGAATCAGAGCCGAGGGAAACAAAACCACGGGTGCCTGAAACTGAGGAAGCGATTGGGAAGAGAAAACCGGTGTTGCCGGGTCGAGCGATTCGAGTTTGGCGTTCAGCTCGGTTTCGGAATAAAGCGTTGGGCCTTCTACCACGTCGTTTTTGAGAATGCGCGCAAAGAAAAAAGATTTTCTGCGCGCGTCGCCGATCACACAATATTCCTGCGCATCGCATTCCATTGCGCAAATCGAAGGATAGCCAATTAGGCGCGCATTAGAGGAAAGTTGCATACCGATCGCCGCCGAAATCGCGATACGTGTTCCAGCGTATGAGCCCGGTCCAAGTCCGACGATAATCGCCTCCGGAGCGCCAAATTTTTCTCGCACCGCCTGGAGGTTCTCGAAAAAAGCCGAGGAATTTCTTCGGTCGTTAGACCATTCGCGCGTAGACACGATTTCGTCATCCAGCCAGGCCAGGCTGCCTCGCGAGGTCGACAATTCAAGCGCGAGAGTTTTCATAGGCTTGAGGAGATAGCGTTATGATCCGTTGACCCTCTGATTTTATTTCAAAGGAAATCCAAAGCGCTTGCTCTGGAATCAGTTCCGGGAATCGATCGGCCCATTCGATCACTGAAACGCCATCGCTAAAAAAATAATCTTCCAACCCAAGCCGCACGGCTGATTCTTGATTTTCCAGCCGAAAAAAATCGAAATGGTACACAGGCAATCGTCCATTTTGATATTCGTGCACGATGGTAAAAGTCGGACTGGTCACTGTGGCGTCACTCTTTAGACCTGCCACCAGGGCCTGCGTAAACAAGGTCTTGCCGCTGCCCAGTTCACCCCGGAGAGCTAGCACCGACCCGGCAACAAGATCCTCCGCAAACCGTCGCGCGATTGTTTCCGTTTCAGCGGGACTGTTGGAAATGAACGTAGCCACGGGGCAATTTGCGATTAGCGAGGTGGGCTTTGTGATTTAGGGCACCAATTCGAGTTAGCGGCAATTTCGGAAATTTTCGTCGCCATTGTCGCTGCAGAGAATTTCTGTTGCGTGGCGAAATGGCGAATAGCAGTTCGTAGTCCTCGCCTTCTGAAATCGCGTTGTCGATCGTTGCACCGCGGGCGACCGGCAAATTTTCCAGCTCGATATCGAACCCCACCTTGCTAGCGCGAGCAAGACGAGGCAGATCGGCCCCGAGTCCGTCGCTCAAATCCATCATGGCGTGGACCGAAAAATGTTTTGTGAGCCAACGCGATTCCACGATGCGTGGAGTGAACTTCAAATGCTTTTCCGACGCGCTTCCAAGCCGGCCGGTGACGAAAAGATCGTCACCCGGTTTTCCACCCTGGCGCGACGCCACACGGGATTTCTCGACGAATCCGATCACAGTCACCGAAACGGCGATTGGCCCTGGTGTGTTGCTCGTTTCACCGCCGACAATGCTCACTTCGAACCGGCTTCCCGCTCGCCGCAGGCCCCGATAAAGTCCTAGTACCCACGCTACATTGGTTTGCTGCGGAGCAATAAGGGTAATAAGCGCGAACTTAGGAAGGGCTGAAGCTGCAGCGAAATCGCTTAACGGACGCATCATTGCTTTCCATCCGACGTCTGACGGGTTGGTTCCGCGCAAAAAATGAACGCCCTCGACAACGCAGTCGGTTTTTAGAACGAGATATTTTTTGCTTCCCGATATTTCGACAATCGCGCAGTCGTCGGCTGAACCGGCAGGGACTTTCCGGTCTTTACCGCGTGGAAGATGAAGCAAGATTTTGTTGAGCAGTCGATCTTCGCCCAGGGCACCGAGTTTCATTGAGAAATGAACTCTGGAAACGCGAGCGCAGTGAGAGTCAGGGAGTTGAACAGCGAGTGCATACTCATCGAAACAAGAATCGAGCCACTCCATTCATAGGCAATTGCGAAACAGCAACCCAGGACAAACAGAGGCACGAATGAGGGAACGTGTGCGTGGGCCGCTGCGAAAAGCAACGAACTGAGTATTACCCCGAGAAAGCAGCCAACGTAGCGTTTGAGAACGCCGTAGATGAAAAATCGAAAAACAAACTCCTCAACGATCGGTGCAATCGCTACCGCGAAAACAATGATCATAATGCGCTCCTGGATGGTGCGCGATGCACTGAAAAACTCGACGATGCTCTGCTTGCCTGAGCCCCCCCCGAAGAATCGCTGATTTATCGCCTCGGAAATAGCAATCAATGGATAAGCAAAAAAGAGAAGAATGGCCCCGGTGCCTAAGGTTCGAAAAAAACTGATTTTCAAAAATCCCGCTAATGCGCCGACATCAAAACCGCGAAATTGCAGGAGAGAAGCTATGACGAGCACCACGAAAGCGCTGAGGAGGAAATTAGCCACAAGATTACGTGGATGAAATTGAAGCGCCGGGTCCGGAACTGCTGAGGTGATCGTCAGTAGAAAGAAAAAGATCAGCACACCCGCAAGAACGGCTTCTGGCAGTCCAAAAACGCGCGTCGGAAAATCGGCCTCGGACGCCGACCGAATCCGTGCACTGATCTGGTAAATCAGCGACACGTACACGCAAATGCTGGCGATTGAGTAAACAAAGGAAAGCAAACCCAGAGCAACGGTCTGGGCCGCACCGAATGTCGCAAAAACGTTCCCGAATTGCATGAGGGTGTGCTGAAGTGTGCGCTACCCTCAGCGCTTACGGAGCGTAGTAACTGGGCAGGAAATAAGCGCGCCCGGATTCCAGTTGCGGCAGCAGTTGTTTCGGAAGTTGCAGTTCGATTTTCGAATCCGATTCTCCAAACACGCGAAGGAACCGGGAAAGAGTGAATGGCGGTCCATACTTCACGACTTTCGCGTCCGGCGCGTTGCCGAGTTGTTTTGCTTTGGCGAAGGCGTCGTCCAGTTCACCGAGACCGTCTATGAGTTTGTTCTGCAATGCTTCTTTGCCGGAGAGAATTCGTCCATCGGCGATTGTGTTGCGGAGAAGATCAGCCGGCAGATTTCGCTCTTTAGCGACGATGCCCAGAAATTTGTCGTACGTGTTCATGATGAAGTTCTGCACGAGCTCTCGTTCTTCCGGCGTAATCGGGCGCGCTCCGTTCAGCATGTCTTTGAATTTGCCGCTCTTAAAAACCACGGACGCAAGGCCGATTTTGTTGAACAGCTGTTCGTAATTCAGAGTTTGAATAATTACGCCGATGCTCCCGGTGATGGTCGTTTCATTAGCCATCAAAAATTTGCCGCCGCAAGAGACATAGTATCCGCCCGACGCCGCTAAGGAGTCCATGTAAACCACGACCGGCTTCTTTGCGCGCGTCTTGACAACCGCGCTGTAGATCTCGTCGGAAGCGGTCACTTCTCCGCCGGGAGAATCGATCTCGAGTACGATCGCCTTCACGCGATGATCCTCGCGCGCCTGTTGAAGTGCTGCGCGCAGATCGTCCACCATCGAGTCGGTGACATTTCCCGGGATCGACGTACTGATCAGGCCCCGCATGGTGATCACCGCGATTTTGTCTGTGGTCGCGCGAGCACCCCTTTGAAGCAGGATCTCGCGGAAACGGGCGATCGGTTCTGCTTCTCTGACGCCGCTGACGCGTTGAAACGCGGCGATCATCAACACAAAGTTCACGAACAGACTGGCGCAAAGCGCAATGAACAAAAAGATGCTCAGACAACCCAGCCTGCGGTCGGACGCCATACGGGAACGAAACTGCCGGAGAACTGGCGCGCGCACAAGCGCTTTTCCTATTTCGCAGCAGGATCCGTTACTGATCTGTCGCTAAACTCGAGCGAAATAGCGTAACGCGCGTAAGCTGGGCAAAAAGAAGTAGGCGCCGCCGCGCAGCGTCACGAATTGTGGCAAGCCGGACACGCGGCGCCGCACGGAGCCATCGCCAGGGATGGTGAAGTTGCCAGTAACCGGGCAACCGGGCATTGGTTCACGATTGCCTAGCAGAGGGTCGCTTTCTCCGGTTATGCCGGAAAACTTGGTATTTGCTATCCACGCATTTTGCAGGAACTCGAACTGGCGCGAAATATTGGCATTTAGACAAATGAAATGTAATCCGCGCGGCGACTCGTTAGACGGTCCTGGCTGCAGCGCATCTTCGGGCGGCAGTTCCGAACCGTACTCACGCCCCCGACGCAGAATGCGATGAAATCGAACCGATGATGTTATGTCTTCGTAGAATCCTTTTGGACCGAAACCCAGCATAATGATCAATTTTCGAAGTGCGCTGATGCGCCGCCCTGGAAAGTCGCTGTTGCGCGGATTGGTTCGGCGAACATGCGCGCCGAAAGGACACCGCGCGCCAACTGGATCGCTCTCATAAGTAAATTGATTCTGCGGAGCGGTGCCCGGATCCATTCCGGGGATCGGTTCTGCCTGGACGGGCACCAAAGGATCACCTGCTCGCGTACGACCGACCATTTTCGAGCCTAATTGAGCGGCGTCTGCAAAATTGCCACCGGCTTGCTCGTGAAGAAACTTCCAAAAGCCCCGGACGTCCTGCTCCAGTTGGCGAAGCACCAAATAGCTTCCATTTCGCGCCAGATCTTTTTTTGAAGGTGAATCTTGTGCATTGAGTAGATCCGAATTGTCAGCATTGGAATCCAGCAAAGGCCGGTCGGTTATCTTTCCGTACTCGTTAGGATAACCGAGCAACATCTCACCGAGCGCGACAACGTTGGTGTATCCCAATTCCGTACATGGCCTTTCCAGTTGCTGGTCCCAATCGATCTGTGGCTGGCTGATTCCGTCGGCAAATCCGAATGGTTCGTCTCCGTCGAGATTGCTGGTGCCAAGTGAAGTGATTTCCTCGAATGCTGTATTCCAGTTTTGGTCTCGAGATCTTTGGACAAAGGCATCGAACTGGTCCGGCTCGGCAAAAAACATCAGCAATGCATGAGGCTCGCGTCCGTGGCTGCCCCAGGTCCAAGATGATGGCGCGTTTTTTCCGACATCGCCTAATTGTCGAGCGCGGCTTTCTTGCCCCATGCCTCCACGAAACTCATGCGAAAAACCTGCAACGATTGACTCCGGAACGCCCAACGCTCTGAGGCCAGGTGCGGTGAACGCGATATTCATGGCGGTCGTCGGTGGCGGCTTCTGCGCAACAGCTGTGGTCACCGGAGCCAGGCGGAGCCACGCTTTCGCCGCATCCGCGTTCTTCACGCGCACAAGCATATACGACGCATTTGTCATGCGGCCGTACCCAAACCGGAGTAGCCCTTGCACGTCGGCGTAATCAACTGGGCTCATAGTAGTGCCACCCAGTCGCGGGCCTGGTCGTCCGTCATCGAAGACACTTCCAGTCCCTGACGAATCCGAGTGTTTCTTTCCAAATCGATCGCACTAAGTCCTGGATACGCCTTGTACCAAACCTGGCTCGGTAACGTGTGGCGCCGGAGGTATTCCTTATAATTTCGCTCGTCGACGCAACCATCCCTCACGAGCCAATTCGTTCTTGGATAACCGATCCCATTGCTAAAAGACGCGTTCAGCCCAAAACCTGTCTTGTTAATGAAGTCATCCATGTAGCTCTCGACGCTGCCGTCGTAGTTGCTGAAAAAAATCATCCTCTCTCTGCCGGCAACAAAGACCCATCGGGCAAAGTGAATCGAGCGTATCCGGCCGAGCCGGCCGGGGCGCGTGATATGCCGCGCGCCGTAGTTGACGGTTTTGAGCACGAAGGTGGTCGTCAACAGTCGCACCAGGCCGGGTTTCAAGCTCCCCATGGCGCTGAATTGATTCGTGACGTCGTGGTCCTCGAAGCTCGAGAGGTTCTCAGAATGGTTTTGATCCGCGGTAGGACAAACCACGGGATCGCTTTTCTCCAATCGGCGAAGCGCAAAAATGTAAAACGGAGTGGCAACCAGTAGCAGTGGCGATAGCACCAAACCGAGCAATGGAAATCCGATCATGTGCGCCAGATTTTTGACCTGCCACCCGATCGGCGTTGGATCTTCCTTTGATAAAGTTAGGCGTCCCGCCGATCGCTCTGCGTTGACGAAGGTCCGCAATTTCTCATGAATCTCGCGCGGTCGCAGGTCGTGCAAAGTTGCATGGTTTCGGTCGACATAATTCTCCAGCGCGTCGTAAAGCATGGCCTCTTCGCGAATCTGGCGCACTGTTCGCCCCCGCCAATTCACATAGGCAGCAATGGGCGGCGCTTCATGTTCTTTCATCCAGGTGAGAACGTCCATGTCAGCAGCGAAGCCCTGACAGCATGAAAAGATTTTCCTCAAGCCTTTGCCGGCGCGCTTGATCAACTTCCCCAGAAACGCATTCGCATCGCCATCGACATCTCCCAGGAATGCCAGATATAGCGGGTAGCTGCGTGGCGTTAATCCGTAGACGCGCACATCTTCGGTTGTTTTGTCCTCGAGAATTATGAATCGCGCAAAGTGCAGGGTCTCGAATTCCGCGAAGGGCAACAAAGCATTATTCGGGTCGACCTGCCCCGGCCCGCGGTTCATCGAATCGAGTAACTGGCGAAGCTCGGTCTCGCGCTCCGGAATGATGGGCGCGAGCACCATGAAGTTCGACTGAGGAGTCATGACGTCTACTCGAATACCTCATCACCTGTAGGCTCGTAATGAGGGACGTTGTTCATGTTATGGCGTAGCTGCGATAACTCGAAGTACATCCGGCGTCGGGCGCGGCTTTGATTACCCAGTGGACGGTGCTCCGCGATGGTATGCCAGGGGTTGTAAGAGAGCTTTCTGGCAAATTCCATTTGCGCCGGCGAATCGAATTTCTGTTTCGGCAGCCGAAGCGTTGCCACTGAGATGCGTGGCGAAAGTTTCTCTGGCCACAGCACGCCGTTGTTCTCAATCGGCATCAGAAACGGATCGGTTTGCAACTGCAAGCGAATGTCGAGTTCCACGTCTCCTTCATTCAGTGCCTTCACCATGGCAGCGCGCAGATAATCATCCGGTGGCCGCAAAGGCAGTCGCGGGATCGGCGTTTTCTTGTTCGTTTTCGGCCAGACCGAATATTGCATCGCCTGGCCGTCGCCTAACAGATATGGGACACAGCTGAAGTAAGGAGCTTCGAACGGGCTGCTTTGGGTTTTCACCCACAACCCCTGCATAATCATGTCCGCGATGTGCGGTTGCTCGAAGTTAACGAAATGAAAAATTTGCGCGTTTTTGACGCTCCATTTTTGCAGATGCGCGTTCGACTTAATGTCTTGTGTAACAAATGTAGGCGTGGAGACGCCAAACATGTCCAGAGTAGATTTCTCCTCATCCATCAATTTCGGTCCGGGCACGCCCATGAGTTTGATGCTGATGCTCATGAAGCCGACGTCGTCGATATCGGGCGTAATGTAGGGACCTGGGCCGGAAAAGCGCACCCAGCAACGGAAGGTTTGCGGCTTGGCGTAGATGCCGTGTCGGAATTTCGGCGGAAGATTGTCGTGGACGATAAACTCGCCGCGCACGATGCCTTGAGTTTTTGTGTTCCCACCGCGCTCAAATCCGCCGGGTTTCCAGAGTCCGCGCATCTGCGCGGTAAAACTTTCGACGACGGAGTCGAGAAACTCCTCCTCGTTAGGCAACAACTTTTCCTCGGCGATTTTCAGGCCTTCGTCCTTACGTTTTTTATTCATCAATGCAGTGACGATGTGCGCTACCGGATCGCGCAGGGTGGCGTCGAATATCGGCCGCAGCCAGGGATCGACTCGACGTTCCATCTGCAGGAGGAACATCGTACTGTTGCTCATCCAGTTGAGAAATCGCGAACCAGTGTTGGCTCGCGGCATTGGGCGGCTGACGTTCGAGTTCACGGCACCTCCGATGGCCGCACGATCTGATTACGTGCCAGCTGGAAACTCCAAAGCGAAATCAATCAATCGCTTTTTGCCCAGGTAAACTTTGCCGAGGTAAGTGCGCGGCGCGACTTCGCGAATCTCATCACGGACCCAATGTGCTATCAGAGAAGTCTCCGAGTAGTCGAGGACGATGCACTCTTTTTTGTCCATCCAACTCGGACCCTTGTAGACCTTGGCAATGATCGCGTTCAATCCGAAGGGCGAAATCTTATTGCGCAAAACGCCCTTGGCCGGATCAAAAACTTTTCCCTGCCAGGCAAAATGGTTTATGAAATTCGCGATGTCCTGCGTGTAAGTCGTCCCCGGTGCGACGATTGCAGTTCCCTTGGCCTCACCGCAGGGAATTTCGCCAACCGGACTTTCCGCAAACAGGTCGTCCAGTTGCGCCTGCGACATCTTCAACATTTCTGGTCCTGTAACTCCCATTTGTTTCCTTTCTTTTACGCGCTAAAACGTTTTCAGATATTCGATTAGCGCGCGCTTGTCTGAATCCGGCAGGTCGGTGCCGAAATAATGTCCTTTGTCTTCGACGAAGTCGGGACATTTGTTCGCTGCGATCAGATCCGGAATGAGCTGGTTGAATTCGGCAGCGGCTTCGTCCCGCGAAAGCTTGACGGTTTTGAGCTTAATCAATTTCTCCGCGATTTTGCGAAACACAGTAATGTGTTGAAAATTTGGATCCAGATTGGCGACCAGGTTCACCGGTGTGCCTTTTGGAATCATGCCGGTCCTGATGTACCCGTCAGGATCCGCAAACGCTCGAAGCGGTTTCAGCAACGGTGGCACAAATTCCTTGCGCAAATGCAACGAGCAATCTTCTTGCGTCCGCCAGATGGAATCCTTGTTCGGCCGTTTCTCTGGCCAAAGCAATTTTTCAATCGCGTCATTAAATGAGTCGATGCGGCCTGCCACTGAAGGGTCACCAGTAAACTTTCCGAGCATGTTGTTATGCAATAGCGGCGCGGAACTCCAAACGCTGACCAGCGATGGTACCCGATAATAACCGGGCGCAACATCCTTCTCTTTCGGCTTGAACTTGATCGGCTGCGTTTCATCAAACGGATTGAAAAATTCGAGCTCGTCGACGGGTGAGAGTTCTTTATAGGTGAGCGAAGAAAAATTGTCCCAGACGTGGCCCGCCTTGGCATTAGTTCCGAACGCGCGAGCAGAATTGGTTTCGATTTTCGTTAGCGGATAACGCCGGTCGTTCGATAAGAAATTGTTCTCCAGGAAATCCGGTGCCATCACGGCCGCGCGGAACCACGTTTTCCCTTCTCCGGAGTGCGGATCGACGCTCAGCGGCGGTTGCTTGCTCGAGTGACACGCCGCGCAGCTTTCCGCGAAAACTTCCTTTCCGCGCGTCATCACGGCGGTGTCCGTGGTGATATAAGCCTGCCCGCCGGGAGCATCGGCCAGATGGAATGGTTGAAGCCGGCGGAAAAAGGCGGCGATGTTTGGCAACCGCTCCTCCGTCGCACGCCAGAAAACGGAATGTTCCTGCGCGTACGGGATCTCGAAGGGTTCTTGCTGTGTTAGGCCAATCAAACGTTCGTGGCGCGTCAGCCAATATTCGGAAAACATTCCGATGTTTACGTAAACCCGGATCGTAGCGCCCGGAACACCGACAGAATCTGCACCGTCCTTCAGGATATGCGGCACCGGCATCTCCCCTTTTTCACCGGGTAGCGCGAGTGTTCCGCCAGCCATCTTTTCGGGCACCGCGATGCGCTCTCGCTCAGCGAGCAAAAAGATTGGGTTAATTGCGTTTGGGTTGTTGATGTGATCGGTCGCGATGCGCGAGGTATCGGAAGTGCCGCGAGGTTGTGTGAGAAGCATCTCGTAAAAGAAGCCGCCCTTTTCAACGTTGCAGGCGAACACTTTTCCCTCGTCGATGTATTGATTTCCGATCGCCGAGGCCAGGTTTTCCCAGCGCGGGTTTTCCGGATCGAGTGGCGGATTACTCGGGTTCGGCGCGATGTGGCAGGAGCCGCATGCCACACCCACGCGATATGGGCGGATGAGCTTGTTGTCGTTGTAGTAACCGGGATCGTTCATGAAACGATCGCCATTCCATTTTTTTCGCGCTTCATCGTTGAAATCCGGATTCGGAAAAAGCCGGAAACCGAGCACACCCGAAGGCTTGCCGTAAACTGTTTGATTGATCCCTGCGGGTTCTGACTCCACTTCTTGATCGAGCCACAAGCCGAATTCATCCGGCTTGCTCGCCGCGCGAAATCCCGGTTCGTTCACCAGACCAAGCACTTTAAAGCGTTCGGCGCGGGCAAATTTGCGATTATCGAGCATCTTTAAAAGATCCATTAGGCCGTAGCTATCCTGTGCCGCGTGATTCCAAAAATGCTCGTTGCCTCCGCTCCAGAGGTTCCAGGTATTGCGGCCCATGATTTCCTCTGGCGAGAGATTGATGCCGCCATCCATCGGTTTGAAAATGTCCGCAGTGACCTGTGGAAAATCGGCTGTGCTTTTTCCTGCTGCTTTAGCTTCGTCGATCGGCTCGCTTTTCTTGCAACTCCCAAACGCGAGCAGGGCGCACATACCGACACAGAATCCGACTCGATTGAGACGGAAAAGATGGCCCCTCGCTTCCAGCAGTGCCTTCACCGAGCCATCATTGATACGTCGCTGTTGAATCGCGTGGCAAGAAAATTTTGGAAAACAGGAAACAATGGTTTCAGTCGCGAGCAGAATTCGTATTCGGCTGTATATCAGTTTCTTATTAAGACTTTGCTTTCGCTGGGCGTGCGTGATCGGCGCCGGTATCTGTTTTTGAGTTATTCAACGAATTCCAATTCGACTGGAACGCTGATGTAGGCTTTGGCGTGCCCGTCGCCCAAGAACTTTCGAATGGCCGCTCTTCCG
>Ga0207678_10004627_pt1 | contig 12365 bp, 11 predicted proteins | sample KBSC63metaG_FD_184319 | JGI IMG/M metagenome (GOLD analysis project Ga0207678, IMG submission 184319) | Corn rhizosphere microbial communities from Kellogg Biological Station, Michigan, USA - KBS C6-3 metaG (SPAdes) (version 2) | ecosystem: Host-associated > Plants > Roots > Rhizosphere > Soil ... | reverse complement strand
ACAGCTGTCGCCGAAGGGAGCGGCTGCGGGCGACCGCTACCACGTGTCGGGTGCGGAGTTGTTGAACGGCTAGCGGAGCGGCTCGCGAGAGGGTGTGACCGCTCTTGTGACCACCCAAGCGACAACGGGTGGAAGTGCGAGGCGAATGAGCGTCGGACTCGAACTACGTCGATTCGCTCGTCGCGCCGCCGATCGGCAGCGCACGCACCCTGATGCGTGAGGGTTCCAGCGTCACGATGCTTCCGTTCTCCAGCGCCTCCGAAAATCCTGCTCGAAGATCGCGATGTCCTGCGCGTGCTGCCAAGTTCAGCGATCGCACGTGAACGGCATCGTGACCAGCGTCGGTGAGCAGAACGGCGAGTGCGGGCGACAGCGCGTTGTCGACGAGGAACCTCATTCGCCGGCGGCGAGGGGCAGGGCCCGCTCCCGAATGGCCTCGACGGCGAAGAGAAGCGCCTCGCGCACATCGTCGGCTTCGAGGTCTGGGTAGAGCGCCAGAATGTTCTCCGTCGTCTCCCCTTCAGCGACGAGGGCAACAACTGTCGCGACCGGAATCCGGAGCCCGCGCAGGCAGGGAACGCCGCCCATCTGACCAGGATCAGTGGTCATGCCATGCAGCTTCTGCGCAACGTGGAAGCTAAGCGGCAGGCACGGCAATTGGGCTGCCCGGTGACGCCGAAGGCATCGGTCAGGGCGATGGCATCGACCCATTCGACGTCCACTTCACCAGCCTTGGCGCGGGCGACGTGACGCCGAACTCCATGTTCACCGCGCCGTTGTCCAGCAGGAGGGGCAGCCCCTTTCGGTGGAACGAGAGGCGCTGATATGGCTCGCCGGTCAGCGCTTCCTCGAGGCTGTTGGCGAGGTCCGCAGTCGTGTCCCGGAGGACGATTTCGATGTCGTCTGTGGCGCGGGTGCGGTCGCGCAAACGCAGTTCGAGCGCGACGCTTCGGCCTCGCGCTCGTACGCCTGGTAGACCTTCGCGTCGTGAGGCAACTCGCGTGGGCGCTGAAGGCCGGAATAGAAGTGCTGCTCCCGCTCGTGCCGGTTGCGCTCGAGGAGATGCTTACGAAGATTTCTGAGGAAAGTGGTCGGGGCGACTGGATTCGAACCAGCGACCCCCTGCGCCCAAGGCAGGTGCGCTACCAGGCTGCGCTACGCCCCGACTCGATGAAGTCCTTGATGTTACTGCCGTTGCCGACGGCCGTTCTAGTGCAAACCTCGCGCCCCTTGCGGTGCACAATCCCCTAAACGGCCCTTCGCCCCGGCCGCCGAGGCGCAGATATCACAATTGATAACAATTGCCGTCTTGTTGTCTCTTCAAAGCGTTCTACATTAACGTCCGAGAGGCCGAGTTGGCAGGTCGTGTTCACAGATAGTGTGGCTTCCACTCGCTGTTCGCCGGCAGTGCGGGCAAGTCTTTGGTGTCACGTCACGAGGATCTCAGGAGGAACGAACAATGCGCGCTGAGCGAATAGCAGTGGCCGCGGTTGTAAGCGTGGCCATGCTCGGAACCTGGTTTTCCAGCGGCGTCGCCGCCCAGCAGGGCGGCGCGAGAGGCCGCGGTGCCGGGCCCGGCACCCACATCATCGAGCGAGCCCAGACCCAACGTGCGGTCCCGATTCCGAAGTCAAAGCTCGATCAATACCTCAAGGACATGGATGCCGCCCATGAAGAGACGCTGCGCATGGTCGAGGGCGGCCAGTTCAACGTCAACATCCGGCGGATCAAGAAGCCTGAGGCGGCGCCCTTGATCCACCCCAAGACGATCGACGTGTGGTACGTCCTCGAAGGCAGCGGAGCGGTGACGACGGGCGGCACCTTTGCCAACGGCAAGGTGACCGGCGGCACGACCGACCATCTGAGCGTCGGCGACGTCCTGTTCGTCCCGGCCAATCTGCCTCACTGGATGAACGAAACGGGGCCCACCGGCATCACCTGGCTGAACGTGCGCTGGGACGTCGATTGGAAGGGGCCGATGGGCGCCGGCAATCCGCCGGTCCCAGGCGTCCCGGGAAGCGGGGCCATCGGGCAATTCGCAACGCCGGACAAGGCCGTCTACATTCCGAAGGCGTTGTTGGACAGCTACATCGCCGAGCAGAACTCGACGAAGAGCACCAGCCTGACCAAGCGCATCATCGAGGGTGGCCACTTCAACGTCAACATCCGGAACATCACCGAGCCGTCGGTTGAATTCCACGAACGGACGATCGACACGTGGGTCGTGCTCCAGGGATCCGGAACCGCCGTCACCGGCTTCAGCACTGAAAAGGGTGGGGCGCATGTCGAGCCCGTGCGGGGAACGAAGCAGCTTCCGAACACCGGGGTAGAAGCGCCCATGAAAGTCGGCGACGTGATGTTCGTCCCGTCGAACCTGACGCACGGCTTCAACAAGGTCGATGGCCGCATGGTGTGGCTCAACATTCGCTGGGATTCGAACTACTAGACCCCTTTGCGCGACAAGGCAGGAGTTACCAGAATGAACAAAGCATTGGCACAAACCATCGTCCTTGGTGCCGGAGTCGTACTCGGCGTTGCAATCCTCGTCGGCGGCGGTACGTCCGCGGCCGCGCAGGAAGGGCGCCGTGGCGGCGGTCCGGGACCCGCAGCCGAGGGCGCTCGCGGTGAAGGGCGCGGTCCGGCTGCCCGGGGGCCCATTTACAGCCTGAACGATCCCGTTTCACGGGATCCGGTGCTGAAGGGAGCCATCGACCTGCACGCCCACCTCGACCCGGACAGCAATGGTCCGAGCTACGGCCAGGCGGCTCGTTCGCTCGACGTGCTCGACATGGCCAAGCGAGCCACTGAAGCGGGCATGCGCGGGTTCGTGATCATGGGCGAACACATGGACGACACCGCCCAGATGGCGTATCTCGTCCGCAAGCTGTATCCGACGCTGGAAGTGTTCGGCGGCATGGCCAACAACCTGATAGTCGGCGACAAGGTCAACCCCTGGGCGGTCGTGCACATGACCGAGATGAAGGGTGGGTATGGCCGGATCGTGGAGCTGTCGACCTGGGATTCGGAGTGGAGCTATCACACGGTTGCGAACTACCAGGCCAACCTTGCGCCGCTGCGGGCGAAGTTCTTCAAGACTCCTTACATGCCGATTGCCAGGTGCAAGGACGGGAGCGCCTTCTGGGCGAAGTATCCGACGCCGTGCGCCGATGGCGAGCTGCTGCCGGAAACCAAGCAGATTCTCGAGGTCATCGCGACGGCGCGCACTCGGGAAACGAACGGCCAGCTGATTCTCGAGACCGGCCACAGCTCGCAGCCGGAAGGCTTCTTGTTGATCAAAGAGGCGCTGAAGGCGGGGGTGCAGACCATCATCAACTCGCACCCGCGGCTGCAGGGCTACACCGTGGAACAGGTCAAGCAGGCCGCGGAGCTGGGCCCGGGGCACGTGTGGGAGGAATTCACCTGGCAGTTCGGACAGCCCACTGCCCGGGCGGAAGACGTCAAATGGTACGTGGACGCGATTCGGGCGGCGGGCGTCGAGCACTCGTTCGTCGACAGCGATGCCGGTCAGGCCGGCACGGTGTATCCGCCTGACGCGCTTGCGTTGGCCGCGCAGAAGCTTCGCGCCAACGGCTTCACCGAACACGAGCTCGATCTGCTCTTCAAGATCAACCCGGCCAAGATCCTTGGCCTGGCACCTCCCACCCTTGAACAGATGGGACAGGGCGCTACCAGCAGATAGCCAATCAGGCCACAGGTGGCGATGCCATCTGTGGCCCTCCTCGCTCACTTCCCTATTCGATCACGAGCCGGTAGCCGTCCCCGTAGGCTTTCCGGATGAACGTGGGACGCTTCGGATCCGGCTCCAGTTTGTGGCGCAGCCGGAAGATGAAGTTGTCGACCGTGCGCGTGAGCGGGGTGTCCGCGTAGCCCCACACCAGGTGCAACAGCTCGTCGCGTGTCACCACGTGGCCGGCGCGCTCGGCCAGGCAGTGCAGGATCTCGAACTCGCGGTCGGTCAGCTCGACGTTCTTCGAGCCGTTGTGCGCCTTCAGCCGCTTGAAATCGATCACGGTGTTGCCGAGCCGCAGCGTTTCGATGGGCGGTTTGGTGCGGCGCAGCACGGCGTGCACGCGTGCCAGCAGTTCGTCCAGCGCGAACGGTTTGGTGACGTAGTCGTCGGCTCCGAGCGTCAGCCCCTTGATCCGGTCCTCCTTCTGCGCGCGCGCAGAGAGGATGATGACCGGCACGCGCGTCGGGCTTTCGTGCAGCGCCTTGCAGATGTCGAACCCGTCCGCACCATGGGGCAGCATCAGGTCGAGCAGGAGCAGGTCGGGGGTGAAGCGTTTCACCGTCGGCAGCGCGTCGAGGCCGTTGTCGCACGTCTCGACGACGAACCCCTCGTATTCGAGGTTGTCGCGCAACAGTCGGGCGATCGCCTTGTCGTCCTCGATGATGAGGATGCGCTTGGGTGTCTCGAGGCCCCTCGTCGGGCGGGCCTGGAGCCCCGCGGCGCCGGTGCTGTCGTCGCTCATGCGGTTTGCCTCCGGCCGATCGGCAGCGTGACGTCGACTTCGGTTCCGGACCCTTCGGCGCTGCGCACCTCGATGCTGCCGCCGTGGCTCTCGACGATGCGCTTGGCAATCGGCAGGCCGAGGCCGCTGCCGCTGACGGTGACGTTGCCGCCACGATAGAAGCGCTCGAACACGCGCGAGAGATCCTTGCGCGCGATGCCGGGACCCTTGTCGCGCACGGTCAGCGTCACGGTCGTTTCGTTCGCGCGCGCTCTCACGGCCACGAGCTTTTCGGTGGTGGAGTATTTGATGGCGTTGTCGACGATGTTGTCGAGCGCCTGAATCATCGCCGGCCGGTCGACGCACACCTGCGGCAGGTCGGGCGGCACGTCCACTTCCACGTCGAATTCGCGATTCGTCAACACGAGCCGCAGCCCCTGCAGGGCGTCTTCCACCAGATCGGCCGGCTCGACGTCGGCCATGGACGACGCGGCGGGAGAACTGCTGTAGCGCGCGTAGGTCAGCAGGTTGTCGATCGAGGCGCCGAGCCGCGACGCTTCCATCGACAGCAGGCGGGCGTACTCCTGCACGGTCTTCGGAGAGTTGTAGCGCCCGTTCGACAGCGTGTCGCCGATGAGGCGAATCGACGCGACGGGCGTCTTCAGTTCGTGCGTCACGGCGGCAACGAAATCGGACTTCATCGACGCGAGGGCGGCACTCGCGCGGTCGGCGCGGACGGTCAGCACGAGCGCCAGCAGACTCGCGCCGGCCGCGATCGAAATCAGATAGAACATCCGCCGCGCGCCCTGCAGGGTGGCGAGGAGCGCCTGGTCGGGGACGGACCGGACGTGGACGGTCCATTCGCGTACGTGCGTCGGGCGATTGGAGATCGACTTCACGAGTGCCGGATCGATGAAGAGCAGCGGGAAGCGCGTCTGCAGCTCGCCGGTGGCGTCGGCCGCGAGCGGCGCGGCCTTCGTGATCGGCCGCCCTTGTTCGTCGGACACGGTGATGGACAGGCCGCCGCGGCCGCCGCCGATCTTGGCCACCTGCTCCACGAGCGGATCGAAGTACTGCGTCTGCAGCCACTGCTCGTTCACGGTGAACGCCATGAAGCCGAGCAGCGCATGGGACGGCCCGGAGTCGAAGAGCGCGTGCGCCACGATCTGATACGGCGTCCCGTCGATGTCCTTCTCCAGCATGATGAAGGGCGACGACGCGCTCGCGTGCTTGCGGACGGACTTGACGAGGCCGGCGAGCGGGGCCGGGTCGCGTACCAGCACCACGGGGAACGGATCGTCCGACGACGGCTGCGTTTCCCACGGCGGCTGACGATCGGCGCGGTTGAAGACGTAGGTGGTGCCGTCGCTGCGTCCATCCTGCCGCCACACCACGAACGATTCGGGATAGGGGAAACGCGCGAACGTGCGTGCCGCGACCTGCACCGTGCCGAAGGGAGGATCTTCCTCGAGCGTGGTCGTGTTGAACGGCACGATGGCGGTGAGCCAGGCGCCCTTCATGTCGAGACTGAGCCCCGCGTGGACGAGTGCCAGCGCTTCGTTGGCGCGCCGCTCGAGCAGCAGATCGGCGCCGCTCCGCCATTCGCGCGTCGCCACGTAGCCGAACCACACCAGCCCCATCGTCGCCGCGAACATCGCGACCACGAACGTCATGACGATCGGCAGCCGCACCGCGCCATCGGTGACGCGGCGCCAGCCGAACGTCAGGCGGCGCGTCATCGCAGGATCTCGCGCTCGCGGTAGTAGCGCGCCGCGCCGGCGTGAAGCGGAATCGGCGTGGCGGGTGCCTGTTCGGGATCGATCAGCGCCGCTTCGCCGTGGTCCTTCGCCATCGCCGGGAGCTGGTTGAAGAACTCGCGCGTGAGCTGATAGACGAGTTCCTCCGACAGATCGCTGCGGCAGACGAGCAGCCACTCCGAGCCGAGCGTCTCGATGGGCTGCTCCTGTCCGGCCAGCTTATGAGCCGCCACCGTCACGGGCCGCAGGAACGGATAGCTGCTGCGGAGGCTGTTCACTTCGGCGCGGCCGATCGGGATGAGACGCAGCGGTACGGTCTTGCTGAGCGCGTGAATCGTGTCGAGCATCAGCGGATTGGCGCTGAAGACCGCTTCGATCTCGCCCTTGGCCAGCATCGGCATCAGGGTGTCGGTGGGTTCGAAGATCGGCTTCACGTCGGCGTAGGTCATGCCGTGCGCGCCCAGCACGATGCGTGTCGAGAACTCACCCGAGGTGCCGGGGCGGATGATGCCGACGCGCTGGTCCTTCAGATCCCTGATCGACTGGAAGTGGCTGTCGCCCCGCACGATCACGTAAAAGGTGTTGACCCAGAGCACCGCGATCGCGCGGAGATTCTTGTGCGGGTATTGGTTCTTGTCGATGCCGCGACGGTAGGCGAGGTACACGACGTCCGACTGCGCGAGACCCAGTTGCCCCTCGCCCTTGTCGACGGCGGTCACGACGGCGACGCCCCCGGTGGACGCGGTCAGTTCGATGTGGGTCTGGGGCAGCGCGCTGTTGAAACGCTTGGTCAGATCGCCGCTGAAGCCGGCGGCAATGCCCGACAGCAGCTTGATCTCCTGCGACTGCGGAGCTGCGGCCCCGGACGAGCAGGCCGCCGCGCACAGCAAACCGAGCAGGAGCGCCGCGGCGACCGTCCAGCGGCGGGAGGTGAAACAGGATGACAACGTGGTCACGGAGTTTTTACCCGCGAGCGAAGCCGGATTATACGGGACGAATACCCCTTCCGAGGGACCCGTGAACCCATTCTGACTGGTAATGACAATTGATGACAAATGCGGGGTAGGCGTCTCCTCGTCACGGCGCGCATAATTCGCGGGCTGCGGAGGGTGTTGATGCGCAAGACGGCGATCTGGGCGGTATGTGTGGTGGCGTGCGGGTCGATTGGGCTCGCTCAGGACGGTGGACAAGCTCCGGCAGGGGGGCGTGCCGGGGGTGAGGGGCGGACCACGATCCTGGAACAGGCGCCGAAGGATCGCTCGATCGCGATACCCAAAGACAAGCTTCAGCAATACCTGAAAGACATGGACGCGAAGAAGCTCCAGACGCTGCGGATGATCGAGGGCGGGAAATACAACGTGAACATCCGCCGGATTACTGCCGCCGAGACGGGCTTGGTGCATCCGATTACCGCCGATCTCTGGGTGGTGCTCGAAGGTGGCGGCACGCTCACGACCGGCGGTGTGCTCGAGAAGGGCAAGATTCTCGGGGGCCAGAGTCATCCGATCAAGGCCGGCGACGTCGTGTACATCCCGTCGGGTCTGCCGCACGGTGTGAGCGGCGTCAACAGCAACATCACCTGGCTCAACGTGCGGTGGGACACCGATTGGCCGGCTGATTCGCCGATGGGCGCCGGCACGCTCAACGGTCTCCTGGGTCGCGCGGGCGGTGGTCGTGCGGGTGCGCCCGCTCCGGTGCGTGAGGGAGCGGTCGAGGCGCGCGGCGCCCGGGGTGGCGCCGCTGGCGCCGGCGCTCCGCCTGCGGCTCGCGGTCCGGCGCTGCCGCCTGGCAGCCAGCAGGCGCTGCCCTACAGCTACGGCGGCAGCGGCGAACTGTTCTTCTCGAAGGAGACGCTCGATCAAATCATGGCCGGCATGCGGCTGAAGAAGTCGGGTAACACCCGCCTCGTCGAAGGCGGCCGCTACAACGTGAACCTGCGCTGGAACGGCACGCCGTCGGTGGAGCTGCACGGACAGACCATCGACACCTGGTATGTGCTCGCCGGCGGCGCGACGGTCAATACGGGCTACGATGTGAAGGACGGGCAGCGTGTGCCGGGTACCGGCGTGTCGGTGGCGACCAAGCCAGGCGACGTGTTCTTTCACCCCTCGGGCTTCTATCACGGCTTCAGCGAGGTCACGCCCGACATCTTCTGGTTGAACATCCGCTGGGACGACAACTACGCGCCAGCGGCGAAGAACTAAGCAGGCTCAGGGCTCATGGCTCAAGGCTCAAGAAAACCTATGAACAGATCGGTATTCCGGAATGTGGGCATCGTCGCCGTCGGGGTCGCCGTGATGGCGGCCGCGGCGACCTATTCGAACGTGGGCGCGCAGGCGCAGGCCGGACGCAAGATGCCGGTCTTCGAAGTCGACCCGAGCTGGCCGAAGCTGCCGAACAACTGGCTGATGGGTCACGTGGCGTCGGTGGGTGTGGACAGCCGGGATCACGTGTTCCTGCTGCACCGGCCGAACACCCTGCCCGAGGACAAGCGCAAGAGCTCGGCGCCGCCGGTGCTGGAGTTCGACGAGAAGGGGCAGTTCGTGAACGCGTGGGGCGGGCCGGCTAACGGCTACGACTGGCCCGACAGCGAGCACGGCATTGCCGTCGACTACAAGAACAACATCTGGATCGGCGGCAGTGCGCCGGTCGCGCCGTCGTTGCGGAATCTCGACGACGATATGCTGCTGAAGTTCGACAACAAGGGCAAGTTCCTGCTGCAGATCGGCGGCCGGAGCGTCAGCAAGGGGAACGCCGACACGAAGTCGGTGCACCAGTCGGCCGACGTCTTCGTGTGGCCCAAGACCAATGAAGCGTTCGTGGCCGATGGCTACGGCAACCGCCGGGTGATCGTGTTCGATGCCGACACCGGCGCGTTCAAGCGTCAGTGGGGCGCGTTCGGCAATACGCCGATCGACGTGGTGCCGGCGCCGCGCGGCGGCGGTGCGGGTGCCGCGGCTGCGCCTGCGGGCGGCGCGCGCGCGGGTGGCGCCGCTGCGGCACCGGCCGCTGGGGCTCGTGGGGGTGGTGCGCCAGCGCTGCCCACCGACATCGAAGGGCTGGGCTCCGGTCAGTTCGGCGGACCCGTCCACGGCGTGAAGGTGTCGAACGACGGGCTGGTCTACGTGGCCGATCGTCCCAACCGCCGCGTGCAGGTGTTCACGCCCGAAGGGAAATACGTCACGCAGGTATTCATCAATCGCACCGGCCCGTCGGCGCAGTCGGCCGCGGGTGTGGCGTTCTCTCCCGACAAGGATCAGCAGTTCCTCTACGTGGCCGACTACGGCAACTCGCACATTGCGGTGCTCGACCGCAAGAGCCTGCAGCTGCTCTATCAGTTTGGCGAGCGCAGCGAGAAGCCGGGCGACTTCCAGGGTCTGCACCACATGGCCGTGGACTCCAAGGGCAACATCTATACGGGCGAAGTGGCGCCCGGCGCGCGCGCCCAGCGCTTCGTGTTCAAGGGGCTGTCCAGCACCCCGCCGCCCAACGCGGTGAAGGACTTCACGCCGCCGTCACCGCGCGCTTATCCAGCGCCCGGTTCGGCCGGCGCGCGCGGCAGCTATCCGGCATGGGCCAGCACGATGGCGAGCCCCTACACGATGACGCCGAACTGGCCGCGTCTCGGCGACATCAAGCCGGGCGCTGCGATCGGCATCGTTCCGGACGGCAAGGGCGGTACCTGGCTGCATCACCGATCCGAACCGCCGATTCTCCACATCACGCCCACCGGCGAGGTCGACAAGCGCTTCGGCAACGGCATGTTCGTGCAGGCGCACGGCTTCTGCCAGGACCGCGACGGCAACTTCTGGGCGGGCGACAGCGGTCCCTTCCAGGGCAGCGAGGCGACGAAAGGGCGCGGCTTCCAGCTGTTCAAGTTCAGCCCGGACGGCAAGGTGCTGCTGACGCTCGGCAAGGCCGGCGTGTCGAAGGCCGACAAGGCGACGACGTTCATCGGTCCGACGGCGTGTGCGATTGCGCCCAACGGCGAAATCATCGTGGCCGACGGGCACTGGCCGCGTCCGAACGACGCACAGCAGGACGGCGATCGCCTGGTGCGCATCAAGACCGACGGTTCCTTCGTGGCGGAGTACGGCAAGCTGGGTTCGGGCCCTGGTGAATTCATGGGCCCGCACGCGCTCGCCTACGACTCGCAGGGGCGTCTGTTCGTGGCGGATCGTTCGAACAACCGCGTCCAGATCTTCGACCGCAACATGAACTTCGTCGACGAGTGGCGGCAGTTCGGCCGGCCGAGCGGCATCGCCATTCTGCGGGACGACACGATCATCGTGGCCGACTCCGAGAGCAGCCAGTTCATCGGCGGGCCGCCGGAGGCGCCCGAAGGCGGCGGCAACAAGATCCGCAATCCCGGCTGGGGCAACGGCTTCCGCGTGGGCAGCGCCAAGGACGGTTCGCTCCGCTACTACCAGCAGGGCACGCGCCCCGAGGGCATGGGCGCGGACAACGTCGGCAACGTGTTCGCCGGCCTCACGGGCAACTGCGACCAGAGCGCGTCCGGTGGCTGCCTCCAGAAGTGGGTCCTGAGAAAGTAGGGTTTCGATGAAACGAATTACGCTGGGCGCCGCGGGCGTCCTGCTCACGTTGTCGCAGGCGGGGATCTTCTCGCAGGGCGCGCTGCCACCGAAGCTCGCCACCGACATCACCGCGGCCGACGTGCAGACCGTCATCAAGGCGCCCACGGGAGGCGGCGACCGGCAGATGAAGGTCGTCGACATGGGCAAGTACAATGTCAGCGTCGGTGTGCTGCGCCGCGGCAAGACGACGCCTGGCGCGCCCGTGGGGGCGATCAACCACGAGCACGTCACCGAGGTCTACTACGTCATCTCGGGTACCGGAACGCTGCTGACGGGCGGAGCGGTCGAGAATGCGAAGCCGCTGCCCGCGGACGGCGAGATCGTCAAGGTCGCGGTCGGTCCGAGCAATCAGGGCACGTTCAAGCAGGCGGCGCAGTCGCGCAAGGTGGGCCCGGGCGACATCATCATCATTCCGCCCGGCGTGTATCACGGTTTCACCGACGTCGATGATCACGTCGAGTACGTGTCGGTACGTCCTGATCCCGACCACGTGTTGCCCTCGGGCTACGTGCACCCGTTGTTGAAGAAATAGAAATACTGAGTCGGAACGCGCTACTGCTGACAATTGATGACAATTTCTGCTTTGCTTCACGGCCCGCGCGGTTCGCATAATCCGCGCGGCCGTGCTTGCGGGCAGTCAGTCCCCAGCGCGCGTCTCCTTATCCCGGTTCTACTGGGCGTTAATCATCAAGGAGGGACCTCGTGGTCTTGGCACGTTTCGGTCGTCGCGCATGCGTCGCCCTCGTTTTGAGTTTGCTTCCCGCTTCCGTGTTCGCGCAGGGCGCGAGCACGTCCACCATCACTGGCACCGTCAAGGACTCGTCGGGCGGCGTGTTGCCCGGCGTGACTGTCGAGGCCGCCAGCCCGGCGCTCATCGAGAAGGTCCGCTCAACCGTCAGCGACGAGCGTGGCCAGTACCGGCTGTCTGATCTCCGTCCCGGTACCTACACCGTGACCTTCTCGCTCGGTGGCTTCGCCACCGTGAAGAACGAGGGCCTCGAGCTGCGTACCAACTTCACCGCGACGCTGGACGCGGACATGAAGGTCAGCCAGCTCGAAGAAACCATCACCGTAACCGGCGCGACGCCGCTCGTCGACGTGACGAGCGCGACGCAGCAGCGCACCGTGTCGCGTGAAGTGCTCGACACGGTGCCGACGGCCAAGAGCGTCCTCGGCATCGCGGCGCTGATTCCCGCCGTCGTCGAACCGCCGAACGCGCAGGACGTGGGCGGCAGCAAGGGCGAGCGTTCGGTCCGCATCTCCGTGCACGGAGGCAAGACCTACGACTCTCGTCTGTTGCAGGACGGCATGCGCTACAACGCGCTGACCGCCGGTATCGGCGCGCCGAGCGCCACCACGCCGTCGTCGCCGACCAGCCCGGCGCCCGTGTTCAGCGCGTCGCTCGAAGGCACCGGCCGCGGCTACTACATCAATCCGCTGGCGGTCGAAGAAGTGGTGGTCGACCTCGGCACGATGGGCTCAGCCGAGTACTCCCTGGGCGGTGCGCAGGTCAACAGCATCCCCAAGAGCGGTTCCAACCG
>Ga0207678_10004626_pt1 | contig 12366 bp, 8 predicted proteins | sample KBSC63metaG_FD_184319 | JGI IMG/M metagenome (GOLD analysis project Ga0207678, IMG submission 184319) | Corn rhizosphere microbial communities from Kellogg Biological Station, Michigan, USA - KBS C6-3 metaG (SPAdes) (version 2) | ecosystem: Host-associated > Plants > Roots > Rhizosphere > Soil ... | reverse complement strand
CGGCGGGCGACGGCGTGAGCCAGGTAGGAGGCGCTGGCCCGAAGTGGACGCTAGGAGTCTGCGCGGCAGAAGGGTTGAAAAATGACCCTTCGAAATTTGACCTCTCAGAATCGCGCAGGCTCGATTTTCTCGATGTTGCCAAGGGGGCAGCGCCTCCTGAAATTGCCACTTTTTGCGGCAACGGTCTTCTGGTCAGGCGGGTACTTCCACCGCTGCCGCGTTCGACGCACCAAGATGCGCGGCTTGGTGCGCACGCTGCCGCGCACCTGCCATTCCAGGACCTCTGCAGATCGAATCAAGCATTGGGACAAAGACAGGGGCGCGAGCGCCCCTGTCGCCCTCAATGGGGGTTCAGATCTGGTCGCTGGCGATCTTGAAGCCGCGCTTGGCGAATTGCATCTTCGTATCCGGGCCATACCACTTGGCGAAGAGCTTGTCGGCTTCGCCGGAAGCTTCCAGGTCGCGCAGAACGCCGTCCACCACGGACTTCAGGTTCTTCTCGCCCTTCTTCAGCCCGAGCGCGAGAGGCTCCACGCTGATGCTAGTCGGCAGGATCGCGTAGTCCTTCTTCGCCGCGCCGAGCTTGGCGTACTCGTTGACGAGCGAAGTCTCGTCGTTCACGTAGCCCACGCCCTTGCCCTCCTGCAGAGCTAGCAAGGCCTGCTGCGTTGTGTCGAAGGTGACCACGTCCACGCCGGGCACGGCCCTGCGGGTGTTCGGCTCCCCCGTGCCGCCCTTGACGGTCAGCACTTTCTTGCCCGCGAGCTGGGGCACGTCGGCGATGCCGCTGGATGTCTTGACGAGTACCTTCTGCCCGGTGACGAAGGTCGTGAGCGAGAAGTCGATCTGCGCTTCGCGTTCCTTGTTGTGCGTGAGCGAGGCCGCGAGGAGGTCGACGTGGCCCTGCTGCAGCTCTGGGATGCGCGCGGCGGTGGTCAGTGGTTTGAACACCGGCTTCACGCCGATCTTGCGCGCGACGGCGTTGGCGATGTCGACCTCATAGCCGACCATCTCGTGCGTCTTCGGATCAACGAAGCTGTTGGGCTCGTCGGAGCCGAGCACGCCGATGACGATTTCGCCCTTCTTCTTGATGTCATCGAGTTGGTCGGCGTGGGCAGCAGAGAGAAGACCGGAAGCGAGAGTGGCCGCGAGCAGCCAGTGCAGTCGAGAACGCATTGTGTCGAGTGTTGAAGTTAAAGGGTTCGCAGGCTAACACTGCAATGCGATGAAAGACTGCTCAGCCCAGCTGTCCGAAAGTCACAAAAGAGCACCCAGGCACGACGCTTAAACAAGTGGAACGAGCCGATGAAGTCATCAACCAAATGCCGCCGGGGCAATGCGATCACTGCCGAATGCTGGCAGTCGACGAAGCTGCGGTGTTCGAAGTGCGGCAAGTGTTCGACCTGCCAGTGCTGAAGATGCAAGTCGCTCAGCATCAAGCGGTGCAGGTACGCTGCCGCGCGGCCAGTTGCATCGTGGAAGGTTTTCCGCCGACATGACGGCCGGCGTGCAATACGGGCCCGTGGCATCGGCCGGCATGGTCCACCTGAACCAGCAGCACATGCTGCCTGTGCAACGCACGGCGGCGGTGGGCAAATTGCATTTGTCAGCCCCTCGCTGCGGTCGTTGACGCCGGGGCTGCTACTGGCCACTACTTATCGTTACCCAGCAGCGCAGCCTTCAACCCGCGATCGGCCGGCGAGTCGCCGACCCAGATATTCATCACCATCGTGAAGAACTCGTCGTCGCCGACGGGCTCGCCCTGCGGTTGGCCCTGGAGGTAGAACTGTGTGCCCCTGCCCGGAGTGAATTCCATGGCGAAAGTGTCGCCCGCCACAAGCTTGGACTTGGCGGAGAAAATTTCAATGAAGCGGGTGGTGGATGGTGCATGGCGCTGCACCTGATCTTTGTGCGAGTTTTCGGACAGGCCCTTCATGAACAGGCGGCCGAGATCGGTGCCGGGGATGTCTCGCAACGCAGTGAACTGCAATCGCTTCGGCCCGGGCAGTGCCAGCAGTTCTTCGGGGGTACTGACCTTTTTGGTTGTGTACAACGCCATGTCGTAGACCTTGAAGATGGCCTTGTAGCGGGTGCCCGCGCCGTTGAGTTGCAGCTTGGCACCCCTTACTTCTGCCACAGGCTCGAATTTGGTCGATGTGTTGGCCGCGAGCGCGGGGACGGACACGACAAAGGCGCAGACTGTCGCGCACGAGGCGAGAGCAAATCGAAGGCTTTTGGACAAGGTCATTGGCAGTTTCTCCTGTGGATGTCTTCAGCAGCCGACGAATCGAATCGGGTCGACTTGCGATGTACTGACGCTCCGCGGTTCATTCGGCTCGATCAAAGGAAGCCCTGAGCGTCGAGGCGCCGACTCTAGCGCGCTTCAACGGCACGCCAGCTTCCCTGTGGGGCAGAGGCGTCTAACACGGTGCCCGGTAAAATCGAGCCCCTTTGGCCATCGGCCAGTACATCGGCTCCCAACGGGACCAACAAGGCGAGTGCCAGCATGACCTACCAGGTCAAAGAGATTTTCTACACATTGCAAGGCGAAGGCGCCAATGCTGGCCGCCCGGCGGTGTTCTGCCGCTTTGCGGGCTGCAACCTCTGGAGCGGTCGCGAAGAGGACCGCGCGACGGCCATATGCACCTTTTGCGATACGGACTTCGTAGGCACGGATGGGCCGGACGGCGGACGCTTTGCCGATGCTGCATCGCTGGCCGACGCCGTTGCATCGCGCTGGACGGGCAAGACCTCGGGTCAGCGGCTCGTGGTGTTCACTGGTGGCGAGCCATTGTTGCAGCTCGATGCACCGCTCATCGATGCCATCCACGCCAGGGGCTTTGAGATCGCCGTCGAAAGCAACGGCACCATCGCAGCCCCAGCAGGCATCGACTGGCTGTGTGTGAGCCCCAAGGCGGGCGCACCCTTGAAGCAGACACATGGACAGGAATTGAAAGTGGTGGTGCCGCAACCAGCGCTGTCGCTGGACGATCTGGCTCTGCTTGATTTCGATCATCGCTTTCTTCAGCCAATGGACGGCCCCGATGCCGTCGCCAACACGCAATGGGCCATTGCGCAATGCCTGCGCGATCCTCGCTGGCGCCTGAGCGTGCAGACCCACAAGGTCATCGGGATTCGATGATGGTTTACGAACTCTCCCAGCGATTTCAATTCGAGGCGGCGCACACGCTGGTACGAAAGATCGACGCTGCGCCCAGCAAGCGCATCCACGGGCACACCTATCACGCAGAGGTCACGCTGCGGGGGCAGCCAGACCCCGAAACCGGGATGCTCATCGATCTTGGCCTCTTTCGCCGCGAGTTGGCGCAGGTGCATGAGCTGCTTGATCACCACTTTCTTGATGAAGTCGAAGGCTTGGGCAAGCCCACGCTCGAAGGGCTGTGTGCTTTTATCGCGAAGCAACTGCACGGGCGATTGCCGGCGCTGGCGTCGGTGAAGGTGTGGCGTGCGTCGGGCGATTCCTGCAAGCTGATCGTCGACTGAACGACGTTTCTACTGTTCCTGTTCCGTTGCTCCCCAGGTCCAAAAAAGTCGCGACTCATCATTGCCTATCTGGGCCGCTTCTACGTGTTGAACGAGGGTCGACCCGCCCCATTGCGAGAGGCGACGCGGTTGTCCTCAAGGTGTACGAGTCTTCGCTCCCTCGCCCGAAGCTGAGGTGAGGGGCCGTGGGCGGTGAATGAAGTGTCATCACTGAACCCTCACCCAACCTCTCCCAGAGGAAGAGGAGCCGATACAAGATCTCGGAAGGGGTGGCCCTAACAGCTAGATGGCTGGCATGCATCTGGAGCTCGCATGAATCCTCGATTCTCTACCTCTTCCGATGGTGGCCAGAGCAGCCCCCTCATCGGGGATGATCCCGTCAAAAAGTGCGGGTAACACCCGCGACGCCCTGACGGCCTTTTCGATCCAGAGCATCCAACAGCTGACGCGGCATGGCCACAGATGGATTTAGCTCCATCTGCCCTCGCTTGGACAGTCCATCATGGCATCTGAGGTATCGCTAGCCCTTCACGCGGCGGGATGACTTTGTTCACTTCGTCTTATGAAGCGGCCCACCTACCGTTTCGTTCTTCTTGACACCCCTGATCGGCACTTCAATGAACGTATCGCGCACGCCAATGGAACTCGCCGCGACAACAGATCTGTCACGGCGAGAGTTCGTCGCTCTGTCCGTTGCTGCTGGCTTGAGTAGCAGCGCGCTGGCGGCCTCGGCGTCCGTGGTCGAGACAAATGTATCGATCAAGACACCCGACGGCATCTGCGACGCAGTGTTCATCCATTCGGCAACCGGCACTCATCCGGGGGTACTACTCTGGACCGACGCGTTCGGACTGCGTCCCTCGATGCGCGACATGGGTAAGCAGCTTGCGGCCCAGGGCTATTCAGTGTTGGTGCCCAACCCATACTACCGAGTGGGCAAGGCTCCCTTCTGGGAAAGCGCCGCCTCGGTGAACTTCCAGGACCCTGCTACGCGGGAGAAGCTGGGACCGCTGATGGCATCGATCGCCACCCCCGGCGCCATCGAAAAAGATGCTGCAGCCCACATTGCTTTCCTCGACGGACAGCCGCAGGTCGCCAAGGCGAAGAAGATCGGGTCGCACGGCTACTGCATGGGCGGCGCACTGGTGATGAAGACCGCGGCCGCATTGCCAGATCGCATCGGCGCTGGAGCTTCTTTCCATGGCGGCGGCCTGGTTACGGATAAGCCGGACAGCCCGCATTTGCTGGCGTCGCGCATCAAGGCGCGAATGTATATAGGTATCGCATCAAACGATGACCTGAAGCAGCCCGATGCGAAGAACACGCTGAAGAAGGCGTTCGATGACGCCAAAGTTCCAGCACAGATCGAAGTCTATCCGGCCAATCATGGATGGTGCGTGCCAGATATGCCCCATGAAAACGGTGCGCCGCTCTACAGCAAGCCAGATGCCGAGCGCGCATGGAACAAGCTGCTTTCGCTGTACGAAGTGGGCCTCGTCTGAGAGGCTGAGAGTTTTTCGATCATGCCCGCTCATCACGTCAAAGGCGCCTGCTCGTCGTTGCAAATGCTCGCCATAGCACGAGCTATGGCTGCGCTTTGCGCCTAGATCTGGCGCCTTTTGACGCGCTGCTCGGGCATGATCGAAAAACTCTCAGCCTCTGAGTCAAGATGCGCCCATGAACTGCATCGTTCGCACCATGCGCCGAGACGAGGTTGAACTCGCGATTGACTGGGCTGCTCGGGAGGGCTGGAACCCGGGACTGCACGACGCACAGTGCTTCCATGCTGCGGACCCCGACGGGTTCCTGATTGCCGAGGTTGGCGTGGAGCAGGCAGGTTGCATCAGCGGGGTCTCCTATGCAGGCCGGTTCGGCTTCATCGGCTTGTACATCGTGGCGCCAGCTTGGCGCGGCCGTGGAATTGGGCTGCGTTTGTGGAACAAGGCAATGTCTCGGCTAGCAGGGCATGTCGTCGGACTTGATGGTGTTCCTGCCCAACAAGAGAACTACAGCCGCAGCGGCTTCATTCTGGCTTGGCAAAACGCTCGTTTTGCCGGGGTCGCGAGGCCGCGCGACGGAGCTGCTGCCAGGCAGGTCGTCCCGCTGTCGGAAGTCGATTTCGCAGCGCTGTGCCGCAAAGATCACAGCGTCTTTCCTGCACCGCGCGATGCGTTCCTTCGTGCATGGTGCTCGATGCCGGACTCGACTGGGCTGGCATGGCTTGAGAACGGCGAGGTGGGCGGGTGGGGCGTGATTCGGCGATGTCGTGAAGGACACAAGATCGGTCCGCTCATCGCCGACGAACCGGCGATCGCATCGACTCTTTACGCCAGCCTTTGCGGCGCGGTGCCCGCAGGCGACTCCGTCTTTCTGGACGTGCCGATGCCGAACGAGCGTGCCGTTGCGATGGCAAAGGCATATGGCATGAGCAGCGTGTTCGAGACGGCGCGCATGTACGCAGGCACAGCGCCTGCGTGCAATCTGAACGCGGTGTATGGGATCACGACGTTTGAGCTCGGCTGAGAAAACTCGACTGTGAGTTTTGTCAAAACGCCTTCAGCCAGCGGCGTACCGCTTGGTTCAACGTGTGCGTGCCTCGTCATGCCCTGGGGGAGCGTTGTTGCAGGGATGAGAAGCGGGACGGAGAAATCTTTTTGCCCACGATCGCAGGTAGCGCCTCGGGCGCTGCAGACGGAGTTCGGCCGTCCAGCCGCGAGCATGCGGTTCAGCGCCCATCGGGTTGTGTCGCATAGCGCTATGGCTAGGAGACGCAACTTCGCAATGCGCTTCGAGAGCAAGCGAGCAGCCGACACATGAGGCTTGACGGGACACTACTCACCCGCCTTCTGATCTTCAAAACGCGACACCGGGCTTCGCTTGGCCCGACGTCCTTACTAGACGTGCCACATGTAAAGCCTCATTCTCCGGCAGACATTGCTCCCTCTCCCTCTGGGAGAGGGAGTCATGTGGCAGCGCTCTGGCGGGATCCCATCAAACAAGTTTCGGAGGCTTTACTTGAGACGGCCTTAGTATTGCGACACAAAACCAGCTATCGACGCTCAATACGTCGATTCCAGCGAGTCTTCCCACACACAGTGGGCCCTGCGACGCTGCGCTTGCAGGAAGGCGAATTGCTTCAAGCCGGCGATCTCAAGCAAAGCTTCGAAGGACAGGGGCAGGCCGCTGCGACGAGGCCCAAACAGCAGTGAGTCGAAGGTCTGGCGCAACTGTTCGGTGTCGTTCCAGTGGCGCGCTAGCAGGTCCAGAACTTCTGGACACTCTTTTCGCAGCACGTTCACTCGCACAGGCGAGTCCAGTGTCGAGATCAGTTTGGCGGCTTGGTTGCTCACGGGATAAGTAGTCTGCGAGGGCGAGGGCTTGAGCATGGAATCGCGTTGTCTTGGTTCAGTGCATTGCGGCAGAAAGATTGCCCGGTCGGGTCGCCCACGTGTCGTCCACGAGGTGCAAGCATGATGCCTTCGGAAGCTGTAATGCATCTTCTTCGATCAAGGCGAAATCGGTGGCGTTGTTCAACCCGCGCACCAGGTACCAGATGCCGGGAAAGTCGATGCGCGTACCGACGGCCATCACCTCGGCGTGTGTGCGCGCCGAGCAGTCGTCAATGCCGGGCGCCTTGACGTTTTGGCCCAGCCGGAATTTCCCCTGGACGAACGTCAGCACCACCCCGAAGGGCGTAAGCACGCGCATGGCGGAACGAGAGGAGCCCACGTAACGCTCCAGATCGTGGATGACCAGGTTGGAATAGTTCGATGGCTTCATGCTGGTAGGTGGTTCGTCGAATCGTCATTGACTAGTTCGAAAGTTTCTTATACCTACACAAACGAACGCCGAATAAAGCGAAGCCGATGAGCAAGAAACGAAGCAGGGCGCCCCCCGGGGGCTACACATTTTTACTTCACGGGAATCCAACAGACGAGATTGAGGCCGCTTCGTCGAAGTGTCGATGGCTTCGCTTCCATCATGAGCCGCCCAGGCAACAGGCATGATGAGCAACTGATTGCGTCGGCACAAGTCGCCAGTACGATCGATGGCGAACGTCGAGCAATGCGATGCGCCCCGTCGTCGAGTGGTCTAGACCAGCAGGAAACTCAGCCGCAGAAGTGCCGAAGGTTATCGTCGTGTTGGCTAAGGACCCGTTCGGGAATAACTTGCACATTTGGCTCGCCGGCTGCGGGCGCGCTGCGGCGTTGCAAATGCACAACTTATCCCCGAACGGGCCCTAAGGTCTTGAGCGCGTAGCCCTTGTTGGCTACGTCCCCGATGGGGCCACTGACCTGCACCTTGCCAAAGGGGATTGCCTTGGCGCAAGACTTTGACTGGTTACCGCGAATACGTCGTACCGCGCCGGGGCTCCAACTCGCGGACCAATGGTCAGACGCTCCCGACTACGCCTTGCAGCGTGAGCGGTACTGGCTGGACCGGCCCACGCAACCACGGGTCACCCTATTGATCGTGCCTTCGGTGCAGGTTGATACCGTCAAGCTGCGATTTGCCCGGTGCGAGATGGCAGATTGTCAATGCCAAGAAGCGCATTCAAAAGCTGTTGTCGGGCCTGCTGTTTCAAAAGCCCAAGCGTGTCAATCTGCATCCAAAGTTCGATTACCCCTGCGCCGGCGGCTCGACGCACTTGCCCGGGCGCTGCTTGCGGATCAGCAGGTTCCTGACCTCCCATTGCTCGCAGGCGTCCAGCCGCGTCAGGTAGTGCACATCGCCGCCGCTTTGCACGGCGATCGGCACGCCGCCCTCGAACAGAACGCGGTTGTTCGCCAGCCGCGGGACCTTCTCGCCCGGCGTCAGGATGCCAACGAAGTTGAGCGGGTCGAGCGCGGCGATCGACACGCGCTCGTTGCCCGGCATCTTCGCGGTCTTGCGCAGCGCCGCGACGGCCTCCGGCAGTGCGAACTGCTCGCCGGCGAAGCCGCTGACGAAGCGGCCACCGCGCACCTCGCCTCGCGCCTCCAGGCGGCGGTAGACGTAGTACAGGTCGCGCCACTGCGGCAGGCCGTCCTCGCGCTCGAGCAGCTTGCGGAATACCACGCCCCAGCGCCGCAACAGCACGCGCGCGATGTGTTCCACGTGCGGCGCCGCGAGCGCGCCTGGCACGTCGACGGCCGTGCGCGCTCGACGCGTCAGCGCCCAGCGGCCGGCGTCGTCGATCGGGTCGTGGCCGGGTCGCCGGCGTTGCAGCAGCCGACGTTTGTTGGCCGGCATCACCAGCGCTCGCAAGCCGGCGAACGAATCGCAGCTGACCAGGCCCTGCGCCACCAGTTCAGCCAGCGCCTGTTCGACCTCCATGCCGAGCAGATGCGCGTCATGCTGTAGATCGGCAAAGAAGCTCGCGCCGTGCGTGCGCAGCGCGTCCAGTACCTGAAGCGCCTTGTGGGACAGCAGCGCATCATCGACCGCGGCGGTGCCGAGCTGCTGCCAGTGCGCCAGCGCATCGCGCTCGCACAGCAGCACTGGCGTGCCGCGGATCGGGCCGGTGCGGCGCCTGGCAGCTTCGTCGCCGGCCTCGGTGTGCCGCCACCAGACCACGCGGCCGGCGGCGCAGAGCTTGTCGAGCATGTCGGGTGTGTAGTCGCGCACACGTGCTGCGAGCAGGTCTTCTTCCCAGGACAGCGCAGGTGCGGCATAGCCTTCGAGCTGGCGCAGCACGGCGGCCAAGCCCTCTACACCTGCGCGGCGCTCATCGCTATCGGCCGCGCCGGAGCCGATCGCGAGCTGATGCCAGCGGAACAAGAAGCGCATGAACTGCGCCGGCGGCACCGGCTGGATCTCGGCGTGCAGCCGCTCGCGCGTGTTGCGGTGCATGCGTTCGAGCAGACGACGGTCGCACCACTCGTCGGCACCCATGGTGGTGAACGCTCCGTGCATCACCGCGCCCTCGCCTTCGAGCCGCAGTAGCGCGTGCAGCAGTGCACCGGCGTTCAGGCCGAGCGAAGCGGCCAGCGCGGCCGCACTCGTCGGTCCGATCAGATTGAGGCGACTGCGCACGATCTCGCGCAGCGCGTCGTCGGGTGCGGGCTGGTGCGCGCTGACCGCTGCAATCGGCGGCGTGAAGGCGGCTTCGGGGAACACCGCCTGGAACTCGTGCAGCCGTTCGGCCGCAACATGCACGGTGTCGCCCGACGCCATCGACAGCCGGGTCGCGCGACGCTGCGACTCAAGGGTGGCGATGAAATCTGGGCACGATGCTTCGGCGCTCGTCAGAAAGCCGTGCACGACGAGGGCATCGTGCAGCTCATCGGCGTTGCCGATCTCGGGCTTGGCTTCGTCGCACACTCGCGCAATTGCATGCGAGTCGAGCCGGCCGAGGTCGGCGGCGGTCCGCACGTCCATCAGCGGCTGCACGCTGACGGCCTTGGTGCGCCGCTCCTCGGCCGCACCGTCGTCGAGGAACGCATATGGCCGGGCATTCAGGATCGCCAGCGACAGCGGCGACGGCGACGTTAGCTCGCAGGTGCTGATCTGCACCTCGCCGCCCTCGATGCGCGTCAGCAGGCGCACGAAGCCGTCGGCGTCCATCGTGTCGTGCAGGCAGTCGTGCAAGGTCTGCGCGACCAGCGGGTGGTCGGGGATCTCGCGCTCGCCGATGAGGTTCTCGGCGCAGGCGAGCTGCTCGGGGAACACGACGGTGAGCAGGTTCTGCGCGTCGGAGCGCTGGAATTGCGGCGGCGTCTTCTTGCCACCGCTCATGCGCCGCACCGCCAGCGACGCGGTCGCGTTCCAGCGCCAGCGCGTGCCGAACATCGGTGCGTCCAGCAGTGCCTGCACCAGCAGGTCGCGCGCGGTCGCGGACTTGAGGTAGCCCTTGACTTCGTCGAGCGCAAAGCTGTGCGTGGGCCCGAGCGACAGCACGATGCTGTCTTCGAGGGCACTGGCCTGCAGCTCGAAGTTGAACGTGCGACAGAAGCGCTTGCGCAAGGCCAGCCCCCAGGCCTTGTTGATGCGCGAGCCGAACGGGGAATGGATCACCAGGTGTGTGTCGCCGACCTCGTCGAAGAAGCGCTCGAAGACAATGCGATGCTCGCTCGGCAGAACGCCGAGCGCGGCCTTGGCGGCGCCGAGGTAGAGCGCGAGCTGCTGCGCCGCAGCGTCGGGCAGGCCGAGCGCCTCGCGCAGCCAACGTGCGCAGGCTTCGCTGCCGACATCGAGCACGGCATCGGCCGCCTCGCTCAGGCGCGACACCGCGTGGCTGAGTTCGTCGCTGCGGCCCAGCGACTCACCGAACCAGAACGGCATCGACGGCGGCTGCCCGCGCGCGTCCTCGACCAGCACCTTGCCGGTCTCGACCTTGGCGATGCGGTACGACGCATTGCCGAGCTGGAAGATGTCGCCGGGGATGCTCTCGAACGCAAAGTCCTCGTTGAGCGAGCCGACGCGATGACCTTCTGGCAGCAGCACCACGTCGTAATCGAACTGGTCCGGGATCACGCCGGCGTTGGTCACCGCGCTGAGCTTGGCGCCGCGGCGCGCGCGCAGCACGCGATTGACCGCGTCGTAGTGCAGATAGGCGCCGCGCCGCCCGCGCCGCGTGGTGTAGCCGTCGGCCAGCATCTGCACCACCTGCTCGAACTCGGCCAACGTGAGCTGCTCGTACGGGCCGGCGCGGCAGCACAGCGCGTACAACGCGTCGAGCGCCCATTCGCGGCACGCCGTCTCGGCGACGATCTGCTGCGCCAGAACGTCCAGTGGCTTCGGCGGCACGTGGATGCGGTCGAGCTCGCCGCGCTGCACTGCATCGAGCAGCGCGGCGCACTCGAGCAGATCGTCGAGCGACAACGGGAACAAGCGCCCTTTCGGGATCGCGCCGATCGCGTGACCGGCGCGGCCCACGCGCTGCAGCAACGCATTGATCGCGCGCGGCGAGCCAAGCTGGCAGACGAGGTCGACATCGCCGATGTCGATGCCGAGCTCGAGCGAGCTGGTGGCCACCAGCGCCTTGAGTTCGCCGGCTTTGAGGCGCTGCTCGGCGTTGAGCCGGTGCTCGCGCGCGAGGCTGCCGTGGTGCGCGGTGACGTGCTCTTCGCCCAGGCGCTCGGCCAGATGGCGTGCACAGCGTTCGGCAATGCGGCGCTGGTTGACGAAGATCAGCGTCGTGCGGTGCGCGCGGATCAGCTCGGCGAGCCGGTCGTACATCTCACCCCACACCTCGTTGGCCATCAACGCGGTCAATGGCGAGCGCGGCACTTCGATGGCGAGGTCGCGCTCACGCACATGACCCGCGTCGATGATGGCCACGTCGTCGATGGCCCCGCGCGACGACGGGTCGCGCTGCCCCAGGAGGAAACGCGCCATCGCGTCGAGGGGCTTCACCGTGGCCGACAGGCCGATGCGCACTGGCGGGCGTTCACACAGCGCCTCGAGCCGCTCCAGCGAAAGCATCAAATGCGCGCCGCGTTTGCTGCCGGCCACCGAATGCAGCTCGTCGACGATCATGCTCTTCACCGACTTCAGCATGCGACGCCCGGAGTCCGACGTGAGCAGGATGTACAGCGACTCCGGCGTTGTCACCAGAATGTGCGGCGGCGTGCGGCGCATGCGCTCGCGCTCTGCGGTGGGCGTGTCGCCTGTACGAACCGCGTCGCGAATGCCCGGGTCGGGTAACCCCATCTCGACCAGGCCGGCGCGGATACCGGCAAGCGGCTCCTGCAGGTTCTTCCGGACGTCGTTGGACAGCGCCTTCAGCGGCGACACATAGAGCACGTGGACCTCGTCTGCGAGCCCCTGGGTGAGCCCTCGGAGCACCAGCTCGTTGATCGCGGCCAGGAAGGCCGCGAGCGTCTTGCCCGAACCGGTGGGCGCGGCGATCAGCGCATGGCGACGCTGCGACGTGACGGC
>Ga0207678_10004625_pt1 | contig 12366 bp, 13 predicted proteins | sample KBSC63metaG_FD_184319 | JGI IMG/M metagenome (GOLD analysis project Ga0207678, IMG submission 184319) | Corn rhizosphere microbial communities from Kellogg Biological Station, Michigan, USA - KBS C6-3 metaG (SPAdes) (version 2) | ecosystem: Host-associated > Plants > Roots > Rhizosphere > Soil ... | reverse complement strand
GTCTGCGGGCGCTTAACCCCAGAGCTCGGGCCCGGGGGGCTCCAATACGCCTTGGTCCACCCGCATTGGCGAGGGCCGGTACCTGGTGCCGCCAGAGCCGGCCGGAATCGGGGAAGCCGTGCAGCAGCACGACCGGCGACCCCTCCCCCGTGACCTCGTACTCGGTGCCTACCCCGTCGACGTCCACCCGGGCCAACGCGCCCTCCTTTCACCGGTTCGCGTCCTAGCATGTCACTGTCCCGGGCATGTCCGGCGCTGGTTATGGAGACGCTAGGTGCGCAGCGGCCTGAACGCCGCCCGGATCTCGGTCGCGAACAGCTCGGGCTGCTCCCAGGCGGCGAAGTGGCCGCCCTTGTCGGCCTCATGGAAGTAGGTGAGGGTGGGGTAGGCCAGCTCGACCCAGCTGCGCGGGGCCCGGAAGATCTCGTCGGGGAACGTGGTGAAGCCGACCGGGATCGTGACCTGCGGAGGAGCCTGCCCGGCCGCGAGCGCCTGGGCTCGTCCGCTCTCCCAGTACGACCGGGCCGCCGAGGCCCCGGTGCCGGTCAGCCAGTACACGGTGATGTTGTCGAGGATGTGGTCCCGGGTGAGGCCCCCGGACGGCTGCCCGTCGACGAAGGCACGGGAGATCTTGTAGTAGGCGTCGGTGTCGTGGTCGAGCATCCAGGCCGCCAGGGCCAGGGGTGAATCCAGCAGGGCGTAGCCGATCGTCTGCGGCCGCGTGGCCTGCTCCAGGAAGTAGCCGAAGCCGCTCGCCCTGAAGGTGGCGATCGCGGCAGCCGCCGCGCGTTCCTGCTCGGATTCCACCGGCGGCATGGCGCCGCCCAGCGTCGTCACGAGCAGGTTCATGTGGATGCCGGCCAGCCCTTCGGGTGCCTGGCGGCCCATCGCGTCGGTGACCGAGGCGCCCACGTCACCGCCCTGGGCGACGTAGCGGGTGTAGCCGAGGCGGCGCATCAGCTCCGCCCACGCCTGCGCCATCCGGCCGGGGTTCCAGCCGACCTCGGTCGGCGCGGCGGAGAAGCCGTAGCCGGCCAGGGACGGCAGCACCAGGTCGAACGCGTCCTCGGCGCTTCCGCCGTGCGCGGTCGGGTCGGTGAGCGGGCCGACCGACTCGAGCAGCTCGACGACCGAGCCGGGCCAGCCGTGCGTCATGATCAGCGGCAATGCGTTCTCGTGCCGCGACCTCACGTGGATGAAGTGGATGCTGGTGCCGTCGATCTCGGTCGTGAACTGCGGCAGCGCGTTCAGCCTCTTCTCGCACCTGCGCCAGTCGTAGTCGGTCGCCCAGTAGCGCGCCAGCGCCTGCAGCGTCGCCAGCTGCACGCCTTGCGACCGATCTTCGACCAGCTCCTGGCCGGGCCAGCGCATCGCATCGATACGGCGCCGGAGGTCGGTGATCTCTCCTTCGGGCATGTCGATCTGGAAGGGACGGATTTCGGTGTCGCTGGACATGAGTCTCCACCTCCGTGAATGGGTAGTGGCCACGATCGCGCATCGGGCGGAGGTGTCGCGCCCGTGACATCCCCTGGTCCGCACCCTGGCCCTCCTCCGGGCAGCAACGGGCACGGATTGCCCTGGCGTCCGAAACCTGGCTGGTCTCAGCTGTTGTCAGCTGTTGTCAGGCTCCGGGGTGGTGCGTCCTTCCTCGTCCGCTGCGGCGAGCAGGGCGAGGAACGGGCCGACCTGGAGCCCTTCCTGGGCGGGGTGGCGGAACTGGCTGTCGTGCCTGACCGTATACCGGGTGCGCCGCCCGGTGCGGCTGCGGGTGATGTAACCGGCGGCCTCCAGGTCAGCCACGATGGCCTGGACGGTGCGTTCGGTTAGTTCCACGGCGGCGCTGATGTCCCGGATTCTGGCCTCGGGGTTACGGGCGATCTCCACGAGCACGTGCCCGTGCCCGGTCAGGAGCGTCCAGCTGCCGCCGCTGCTGCTGCCATTCTGGTCAGGGTCGCCCATGCTTGCCGATTGTACTCACGAGAGAATTCTCACGCTAGAAAACACACGAGATTTTTCTCGCGTTACTATTGACAGCCTTCTGGCGGAAGGCTGATCCTGGTAGTGCCCTGACCGGGGCAGCCGCCCCGCCCCCGTCCCCCGCTATCGGTTACCTGCTCGTCGCCACCTGCTCTCTGTTAGGTGCGGCACGGGCACAGCGGCGCGTCCCGCGGCAGCGCGTTTGGCACAGGCTTACTCGCGGCCACCGGAGGTGACGCAGATGCAAAACGGCAGGTTCCCCTTTGAGATGGTCGACGGCGTGCCGGTGGTAGCGGCGCCCGAGGAGATCGACATCACCAACGCCCCGGAGTTGCGGTCGGCCCTGCTCGAGGCGGCCGCGGCCGCGAACGGGCACGGGACGGTCGTGGCCGACCTGAGCCGGACCCAGTTCTGTGACTCTTCCGGGCTCCATGCCCTGCTGGCTGCGCACAAGCGGGCCACGGCCGCGGGCGGTGACGTGCTGCTGGTCATTTCCGGCAATGCCGTGCTCCGCGTGTTCACGATCACCGGCGTTGACCGCATAATCCCTAATTTCACGAGCCTGGAGGAGGCCCTCGCGCAAACGTCCGCCAACGGATCGAACGGATTGAACGGATCGAACGGCTATCGGCGAGCCGATGGCGGACCTGAAAGGCAGCCCAGCGCCAGCGGAGTCGACGAAGGAGCCAGCTGATCGCGGGTGGGTAGCTCGCCGGCTTGATCTGCCGCAAGGTCGCGTGGACACTCACCCCGGATTGCGCGCTGGGCGCGGCCCGGACCTCCCGATGTTTCGGCCCGGCCTCCGGGGATACTTGGTTCCTAGACCCGGAACCACAGATCGCGGGATAGCTCGTCCAGACCCTGCGCGCCCCGACCCTTACTGATGAAGAGGCGCGCCTTGGGATCCTCAGCACATGTCACATCGGCCGACACCGGATCGCCCGGTGCCGCAGCGGGCCTGAGGGCGTGCATGTCAGGGCTGTACCCTGGTAGTGCTGCTCCGGACCCTGGCAGATGGATCCGCGAAGTGCGCGGTGTACCCGCATGGTCTGGAGTCTCCATTGCGTCCTCACATGCCGCATCCCGGTGCTGGCGGCGGGCGCCCGCATCCTGGCCAGGCCCGGAGGCGCGTGGGAGCTGAGATGACCGTTATTGCACCTTCCAGAAACCAGTTCCGTCATCTGGCGTTGTTCTACCACGGCCGTGGCGAGTACCTAGCGGCCCTCGCTGACTTCATTCAGGCCAGCCAAGCACGCGGTGACGCGGTTTTTGTCGCGGTCCCCAAGAGGAACGCCCAGCTGGTGCACCAAGAGTTTGGTGTCAACTCACCGGATGTGGACCTGGTTGACATGGCCGAGCTGGGCCGTAACCCGGCGCGGATCATCCCGGCGCTCCAGGCCTACGCCGGAAAGCACAATGGCCGGCACGTTTGCTGCATCGGCGAGCCGATCTGGCCCGGCCGCAGGGCCGCAGAGGTGCAAGAGGCGATCAGGCACGAGGCGCTCATCAACCTGGCTTTCCGCGACAGCCTCGTCACCGTTGTCTGCCCTTACGACAACGCCGGGCTTCCCGGATCGGTTATTGCCGATGCGGTACGCACGCATCCGGCCGTCATCAAGGACCGCCAGGCCACAGCCAGCGTCAGCTACCTGGGGCCGCCGGACGTTCCGCCGCGATGTAACCGGGCTCTGTCCCGGCCGCCCGTGCACGCCGAGACGCTGGGCTACTCTGACGACCTGTGCCCGGTTCGCAGCTTCATCGCCAGCAGAGCCGCATCTGCCGGGCTCACACCGTCGCGCACCCCCGACTTGGTGCTCGCCGTCAGCGAGCTCGCCGCCAACACCGTGCGCCACACGGACGGCGGCGGAACACTACAGGTCTGGCGGACCCGGGGAGAGCTTATCTGCCAGGTGGCTGACACGGGCCACCTCACCGATCCGCTCGCCTGGCACCGGCCCCCGTCCGATGAACTGCTGGGCGGCAACGGCCTCTGGCTCGTCAACCAGGTGTGTGATCTTGTCCAGGCCAGAACCGGCCAGGCAGGCACCACCATCCGCCTGCACATGCGCCTGAACCGGCATTCGCCAAGACGACACGCGTCACGGCAGACGCACGAGCGGTAAGTCGCCCAGGACGGTCCATCACTGCTCATTCATGTCCGTTGCGTCGTGCCGTGACGAGAGCCGCGACTACGCTGGCGCGAATCGGTCGCCCGAGCCGTTCATAGACGGCCTCGTATTCACGCTCGAGGGCGGCACGCTGGTCCGGTGAAAGCCGGGCGTAAAACGACATCGTGCGAATCACAGCATTGACTTCGTCAGGAGTGTGCTCGAGCAGCTTCGGCATGACGGCTACCTGAACATCACCGAACAAGGCGCCCGCATAATCTTGCCCGATGTCGTAGCTGCCGAGCCAGGCCCATGCCCGCGAGACGTTTCCACGGCGTTGCTCCACCCCGGCGAGCGTGGCGTCGAGATCCCTGTAGGCCGGCCAATGAGCGGCGATATCCGGAGCGACTTTTCTTATGGCCGCGAGTACTGCCTCCTGATCTTCCTCGCTCCGCGGCTCCTCAAGCCCGAAGTACTGCACGAGGGCGAGCGTCCCGCCGGGAACAAGCACGTCAGCGGCCTTCTGCCAGCTAACCTCGGGGTTAACCCAGTGGAACGCAGACGCAGAGAACACGGCCTGGAACTGCTCGCGAGGAAGCACCGCGTCCTCAAACTGAGCGTTCACGAATTCCACCGCCCCGGCGCCGTCCAGGTTCCGCCGGGCTAGGGCAATGAGGTTCTGGCCGGGTTCGACGGCCGTGACGCGCAGGCCCCGGGCGAGAAGGGCGCGCGTCAGCTGGCCGCTCCCGCACCCGACCTCGAGCACGTGATCACCGCGCCCGATCCCGGCGACCTGACAAGCCCGGTCGATGAGATTGTCTGGATAAGCCGGACGGTGACGGTCATACTCAGCCGCTATCTCATCGAAAACCTTGCCGTATCGACGTGCGGTAGATTCTGGCCGCCGTGACATCAATGGCCTCCGTTCATGCTCGTGACCGGGACGGCCCGACGTGGCCATGACCAGGTGCCCAAGGCGCTGCCGCCAGCGCGAGGCCGCTGATCCGGGTTCCGGCCTGGACGCAGTTTGCCGCTGCAGGTTTCAACCGATCCTGCGGGGAACGTAGGAATCGTAGTCCAGATGGGATCGTGGTGATCCAGATGTCGTGGTGGGAGATCATCCTCTTCATCGCCGTAGTGATCTTTGCTATCTACGCATTCGCGAGCATCGTTGGATTCCGGACACGAACGCTGACGCGTCCGACCGACCGTACTGCTGAGAACATGTACGACGACTATGCCGATTCACCGCGCAAGCAGCGCAGGTACGCCCGGCATCACGGCGGCGGGGGGCCCGGCGGGGAGTAGGCGCATGCGGGCGGCCGGCGGCGGCCGGACGTTGCGGCGGGGAATCGCCCTCGGCCTGACCGCGGGACTGGTGTCCGTCGCGGTAAGCGCGTGCGGCTCCTCATCGGTGAAGCCGACCGCGGCAACGGCCTCGGTCGTGTCGGCCCCCGTGCGAGTCGCTCACACCAGGCTCGGCGCAGTCGGGTACCGGGTGGTCGGGAGCGGCCCTCCGCTGATCTTGATCATGGGTTACGGCTGGACCATGGAGGACTGGGATCCACGCCTGGTTCACGCCCTGGCCCAGCACAACCGCGTTGTGATGTTCGATAACTCCGGAGTCGGCCGTACGCAGCAACTACCCCCGCCGCTCACCATCGACGCCATGGCCGACCAGACCAGCGCGCTCATCGACACCCTCGGCCTCGGCAGGCCGAACGTGCTGGGCTGGTCGATGGGCGGCATGATCGCCCAGGCCCTGGCGGTCCTGCACCCCGCCCAGGTGCGGCGCCTGGTGCTGTGCGCCACGTACCCCGGGACCGGCGCGGCGGTCGTGCCCTCGGTCACGGCCCGCCAGGCCAGCAGCGATTTCCCCGCCAATCAGGTCAGCGCCTACGACGCGTTCAGGGCAGCGATCTCCGAATACCCGCCCGCCCCGCCGGCGTCGGCCGGCACGAAAGGAGCGCAGTCGATCGCCGATGCCGACTGGTGGGCCGGAACCGACGCGGCCGGACGCGAGATCGCCAGGATCTCGATGCCCACGCTTATCGCCGATGGCGTCGCCGACCAGCTCGTCCCGGCCGCCAATGACCACATCCTCGCGCACCTTATCCCGGGGGCACGACTGGTGTTCTACCCCGATGCCGGGCACGCGTTCTTGTTCCAGGAAGGAACGCCCTTCGCTTCCCGCGTCGAGTCATTCCTGACCGGGCCCCCGAGCGTGTAGTGGTCGGAGGGGGTCGGTCAGGCCGGCGTGGACTCGAGCTGGGCCAGGAGCCGGGCTTGGCCGGTTCGGTTGAGCCAGACGGTGAAGTCCATGAGGCCGGGGTGAGCGCGGCGTAGCGGGGTCAGGTCGGTATCGAAGTAACGCTCGTTGGCCCAGGTGAAGACCTTGGCCGCTTCGGGGGCGTGCTCCCGCAGGGTCTCGAGCGGGATCTGGGTGTGCGGGATGGGGCGGCCGGCGGCGGCGCCGAGCGCGTCGGCGATCTGGGGCGCGGTGAGCCGGTCGCCGGTGATCTCGACGGCCTGGCCGAGGTAGCGGCCGGGATCGGCGAAGGCCAGGGCGGCCAAGGCGCCGATGTCGTCGATGGCGATGAGCTGCACGATCAGGTCGTCGTGCCAGGGCACGTTGAGCGAGCCGTTCTGGAAGAACCGGTCCGGGCTGGTGAAGTCTTCCATGAAGCCGGCGGGACGCAGGATCGTGGCGGGGACGCCCCGGCTGCGGATGTGCTGTTCGATCTGCCACTTCTCGATGGGACCCCAGCCGTGCTCACGGTAGAAGCCGTTCTGGCTCTCGGCGCCGCCGACGGAGGAGTACACCAGGTGACGCACGTCGGCGGCCTTGGCGGCGTCAACGACGTTCGTGCCCTGGACGAGCTCGTTCGGGTTGGCGGACTGGACGCTGTAGACGCCGTAGGCGCCGTGTACCGCCGTCGCCACGGAGGCGGGGTCGTCCAGGTCACCTCGGACGAGTTCGGCTCCGGCCGCGGCGAGCGCGGTAGCGGCCGGAGCCGTGTCGTCACGGACCAGGGCACGGACGTGCCACCCGTCGGCGAGCAGATGGCGGGCGGTGGCGCCGCCCTGGTTCCCGGTGGCTCCGGTGACCACGATCGTCTTGCCTCGAGCGTTCATAGAGGCCTCCTGCTGTCTAGATTCCTGCATTGAGTGCGAGTTTGCATCACATGCAGACATGCTGTCAATGCGGTATTCTCCTGCCCATGGAGGGATCCGGGAGCGGCGCCCCGGCGCCGTCGCTGCGCGACCGCAAGCGAGAGCGCACCCGCCGGGCGCTGGTCGACGCCGCGGCCGCGCTGTTCGAGCGCAAGGGATATGACGAAACCACCGTCGCGGAGATCGCCGCGGCGGCCGACATCGGCACCCGCACCTTCTTCAGCTACTTCGCGAGCAAGGAAGACATCCTGTTCCCTGACAGCGACACCCGGACTCGGACCGCGATCCAGGCGATCGCCGACCACGATCCGGCCGAGGGCCCGGTGGACGTGCTGGTGCGGGCGCTGGAGAGGGTCGCCGATACCGATGCCGACATGGTCAGCCCGATGGCCGCGGTGCGGCTGAAGCTCTTCCGCACCGTACCGGCCGTTCGGGGCAAGGCACTCCAGGTCCAGATGGCGGCGCAGCAACAGATCGCGCGCGAACTGCACGCCGCGTTCCCCGGCGAACTGGACCGGGTCAGCGCCGCAGCCCTGACCGGAGCCTTCACCGGAGCGGTCAGCGGTGCACTCACCGCCCTCATGGACCCCGACGACGCAGCCGGCCACGCCACCCCGGAACCGGCCCAGCTCAGGGCGCAGGTACGGCAAGCGACAGAGCTGGCACTGCGGCACTGGCGGCGTTAACTAGTTAATACCGGCCGGTGACCGGAAAACAGGTGGTCGTGGGCGGCCATGGCCGGGGACCAGCGGGGCGAACGCCAGGCACACGAGTCCGGGGAGGAACCTGCGGACTGGCTCCATACTTCAGGCGCGTAGCTGGCTTCCGCCCGCGCACCTGCCTATCCGGCATTGGCGTCAGGCACGCTGAGGCCGATCGAGGCCGAGGACCGGCAAGCACGCTTCAACACCAGTCAGCTGGATGTCGTCGCGTCGGCTCCGTTCCCAGTTCTTCCGGGTGAGTTTCCACGCGGTGAGCAGCGCGGGGTTGCCGCGCCGGGTAGCCCAGGTCGTGCCGTTCGGCTCATAGCCCAGGGCCCTGGACACGGCGTTCGATGCCTCGTTGTCCGTGAACGCATCGCTGGATGCCTCACGAGCGTCCAGGCCGTCGAACGCAAGGTGGAGTATTGCCGAGCGCATCTCGGTGCCCAGGCCACGGCGCCGGAATGACGGCTGGAGCCATGAGAACGTCGAGACAGTCCCCAACGCAGCGAAATCAATCCCGATCAGGTCCTGCATTCCTATGGGGCTGCCCTCCACCATGACCACGAAATACAAGCGCCACCGTTGCGGGTCCACCCGTGCGCGTCCGGCCCAGATTGCGCGCAGCCACTTCCATTCGCGCTGCGGGCTGTCCTCGTACAGCGACATCGGATCGTCGAACGGCATGTGCCCTGCGCTGACAACTCCCTCGCGGATGACCGGCACCAGGCGCTCAAGCAAGTCGTCAGTCGCGCCCGCTAGCGTGAGTCTCGGCGTCCTGACCTCTACGTCCAGCAGCGGGTAAGCGTGCGGCATACCAGGCACCGTATGGTCTCGGCCGCTGCGGCACACGTGGTTTTAGCCGTAGCGCTCTGCTCACCCGCGCCGGGTGATCCAGGGCGCGGAGGAACCCTGGGACGATCGTGGCATGGTGCGGAAGTAGCGCGGCAGCAGCTACGGACGCTCTTTCATCCTTCGCGGGTGAACCCGCCAGTCCGGGTCCTGCGCTGTGCTGTCGGAGACGAGAGCTGCACTTGGTGGATCCGGGAAACGCCGGATCGTGTGATGAAGGGACCGTTGGGAATGCCTGACCGTACCGGTCTGCCGTTCGGGGATACCGCTGACTTCGAGGCTGCCGACCGCGGGCTGATCGATGCCGGGGACCCGGTTGTCCGCAACGAGGCGGGCCACGTGATCTGGGACAACGGCTCCTACGGCTTTCTGACCGGGGAGGCGCCGGACACGGTTCATCCGAGCCTGTGGCGCCAGTCCACCTTGGTGGCCCGGCAGGGCCTGTTCGAGGTGACCGACGGGATCTACCAGGTCCGCGGCTACGACCTGTCCAACATGACCGTGATCGAAGGCGACACCGGGATCATCATCATCGACCCGCTGATCTCGACCGAGACCGCGGCCGCGGCGCTGGCGCTGTACCGCAAGCACCGCGGGGACCGGCCGGCGGTCGCGGTGATCCACACCCACAGCCATGCCGACCACTTCGGCGGGGTAAAGGGGGTGGTGTCCCAGGCCGATGTCGACGCGGGCCGGGTGCAGATCATCGCGCCCGAGGGCTTCGTCGAGCACGCGATCGCGGAGAACGTCTACGCCGGGACGGCGATGGCCCGCCGGGCGGGATACATGTACGGTGCCGCGTTGCCCCGCGGCCCGAAAGGCGGGGTGGGAGCCGGGCTGGGCCAGACCACCTCGACCGGCACGGTCACGCTGATCGACCCGACCGTGACCATCACGACCACCGGCCAGGAACTGACCGTGGACGGCGTGCGGATGGTCTTCCAGATGGCTCCGGGTACCGAGGCCCCGGCCGAGATGCACTTCTATTTCCCCGACCGCCGGGCGCTGTGCATGGCCGAGAACGCCACCCACAACCTGCACAACCTGCTGACCCTGCGCGGGGCCCTGGTCCGCGACCCCCACGTCTGGGCACACTACCTGACCGAGGCGATCGAGCTATTCGCCGGCCAGTCCGACGTGGTCTTCGCGTCCCACCACTGGCCGACCTGGGGCACCGCGAACATCATCGAGTTCCTGTCGGTGCAGCGCGACCTGTACGCCTACCTGCACGACCAGACGCTGCGGCTGCTGAACCAGGGCTACACCGGGCCCGAGATCGCCGAGATGATCGAGCTGCCTCCGGCCCTGGAGCAGGCCTGGCATACGCACGGCTACTACGGCTCGGTCAGCCACAACGTCAAGGCCATCTACCAGCGCTACCTGGGCTGGTACGACGGCAACCCGGCCCGGCTGTGGCAGTACCCGCCGCAGGAGAAAGCCAGGCGGTACGTCGAGTTCATGGGCGGTGCGGACGAGGTCGTGGCCAAGGCCCGTCGTTGCTTTACCGACGGCGACCTGCGCTGGGCCGCCGAGGTCCTCGACCACGTGGTGTTCGCCGACCCGGGCCACGCCGAGGCTAAGGCCCTGCTGGCCGACGTGTTCACCCAACTCGGCTACGGTGCGGAGAACGGCACCTGGCGCTGCGAGTTCCTCTCCGCCGCCATGGAGCTGCGGACCGGCAACTTCGGCACCCCGGTCGCGGCCGCGTCGGCGGACATGGTCGCCCACCTCAGCCCGGAGATGCTGTTCGACGCCCTGGCTATCCAGGTCGACGGGCCCAAAGCCTGGGACCTGGACCTGGCCATCCGCTGGGACCTGCCCGACCGTGGCACCTCGTACCGCACTACGTTGCACAACGGCGTCCTGACCTACGTCAAGGACAGCGACAAGCCGGTCGGCCTCACCCTCACCATCCCGGCGGCAGCCCTGTTCGCCCTGGCCGGGGGCAACATGGACGCCGCCCGCAGCAACGGGCTCACCACCAGCGGTGACGAGAGCCAGCTCGCCTCGCTGTTCAGCGTCCTGCAACCCGGCAACCCGGGCTTCAACATCGTCGAGCCCTGACTGGTAATCGCTAAGTCCATGGTCGGGTTAGGGTCGCGCAGCGAGCGCATGCGATGCCGCAGGCGCGCTTACCGGCGGCGATGTTTCCTGACGGTTCTCCGACGCATCCACAGGGCGCCGAGGATGAAAGCGATGATGAGCACGCCGATGCCGGTAAAAAGCAGGTACAGCAGACCATGCACCACGACGCCCAGGACGCCCAGCGCCAGGGCCGCGATCACCAAGAGCAGAAACAAGATAATCATTCGATCCCCCGCTCAGTGCCCAGGTCTCCAGGATCAAGCGTGACGTCGCGCACGTCGACTACCACAGCGCTCATGCCCACAGGATGGCCGAGCGCGGCGGGCCGGGAATCACCCAGCGAGGATGAGCCAGGCGGGCCGGGGCCCCGCCCAGGCAGAGCAGCGGCGCTGACGCCGGCCAGCGACGCCGCCTCCACCGTCGCGCCTCCGACCGTTAGTGACTTTTCGTTACACGTCCCTTGGCTGACAGGTCATCCATCACTGTTGTGCGTGCGCTTGGTCCCTGAGCTCCGTCCGTCCAGCTACTTGGCGTCAGGCCAGGGAAAACTCAGGAAACTAACCCTCACGCTGCTGGACATCCGCTCCGCGATGGCGCAAAGTTATCAGTTACTGATAAGTGACCGCTGCTCTAGCCCCTCCGGCAGCAGCAGTACCTCACCGCCAAGCCGGTGAGCTAGATGACTGGCGGTGAGCAGAATGAGCAGTCCCCCGACCTCGGACACTGGTACCCGGTCGGCTGTCGATACCGGCGCGGTCCCTTCACCGCTCCCGCGCAGTCCCAGTGACTCCTGGCTGCGTATCGGCGCTCAGGTCTTCCTGAGGTTCCCGCTGCCCGGCCAGCCTGGGCACGGCAGGACGGCGTTCGTGCGGCGGCGCCCGGTCCGTATCGTCGACGGCCGGATGGAAGGCGGCTATACCGACGCGTATGAGCTGATCTGCCCCAGCTGCGGCGATAATCCGTACCTGGATTTCGGTGATGTCCCGGCCCAGCTTCAGCGGCTCCGCGGATCATACGTGCTGACGGCGGCCGTGGCCGCGTATGAGGAGCACCTCGGGCTGTCTTCCTGCCCGGACGAGAACAGCCCCAGCGGCCCAGGCCCCCGCGATGCGAAGAACGGTGCGCCGACCGAAGCCGCCAACGGAGACTCACCGTCAGATAGCGTGTCGGCGAGTACCACCCTGTGATCGTGGTCCGTAAGGTCGTGCGGAGCCTGATGGCGGTCATGCCGCGATGGCTGCTAGTCATCTTCGGCGTGTGTCTGGCGATCCCTTTGGCCCGACTGGTTGTCTTGGTTCTCACGGCTGCTTTGTGCCTCATGCAACCCGCAAGAGTTCGTCGCGCGGCGAGCGCGTGGAAGGGCGGCAAGTCGCACCGGCGCCGTGATGAAAGCCTGGGCCGTGATGAAAGCCTGGCTGGCCCTTTGGTTAGCTGCCCAGCTCCGCGGGATGGACAATCGGGGAGCGACC
>Ga0207678_10004624_pt1 | contig 12367 bp, 10 predicted proteins | sample KBSC63metaG_FD_184319 | JGI IMG/M metagenome (GOLD analysis project Ga0207678, IMG submission 184319) | Corn rhizosphere microbial communities from Kellogg Biological Station, Michigan, USA - KBS C6-3 metaG (SPAdes) (version 2) | ecosystem: Host-associated > Plants > Roots > Rhizosphere > Soil ... | reverse complement strand
CGGCTCACGCGACCACCCATCAACCACACCCAGAGCGCGTGCGTAAGCTCGTGCCCAAATACGTAAATCAATATTGGGCGCGGCAGACCGAAGAAAGCTATCAGCCACAGCACCGCGCCTAACGAGAAGAACCAAAACTCTTCGCCCGCCCACAACCGTTGCGTCACAGTCGCACGCGCAAATGCGGTAAAAAATGTCTGCGTAAGAACGCCGCAGAGCGGCAGGAGGAAAATACCTACAACAAATTTCACCCACTTTGTGGGCACCGTGAGTGGCTCGGACTCTGCGATAAAGCTTCTTGATGTTGTGCGCGCAACGCTGCGGACAACTTTTCGGCCGCGTTCCGGATTACGCGTGCCGAGATTCTTTTTTTTGGATCTGCGCTTCGTCGCCAAATCGTCCGCAGATTACGCAGATTTGTGCAGACGAAAGCAAGACAGAACAGGCGATGACTCGGATATCGCGGGAATTTGTGGGGCATATGCGTTGCCCCGCCGAGGTCGGCAACCAGAGCGGTAGCCCTACAATGAACAATACGTCACGGTCACGCGCGTCCCATGTAGCCGCCCGTCCGGGTATCGATCTTGATCGCTTCGCCTTCTTTGATGAAAAGAGGCACGTTGATGGTCTTGCCGGTTTCGAGCTTTGCCGGCTTGGTGACGTTACTGGCGGTATCTCCACGCAGACCTTCAGCTGATTCCACGACCTTTAGACTTACAGACGCGGGCAACTCCACCTCAACGGCCTTGCCTTCCGCATAAAGAACCTGCACGGAAAGATTCTCGACGAGGTAATCTTTTGCATCGCCGATCAGATTTTCCGCAAGCGTGATCGTGTCGTACGTCTCGGGATCCATGAAATGGTAGCCGTTGCGATCCTTGTAGGAAAATTCGAGCTGTTTTCGCTCGATATCGACCAATTCCACCTTGTCGGTGGAACCGAAGCGAACGTCGGCGCTTTTGCCGGTGTTGATGTAGCGAATGATGGCCTGCACGAACGCTCGCAAATTCCCCGGCGTGCGATGATGGACCTCAAGCACAATGGCGGGATTGCCATTGTATTTGATGGCCATTCCTCTGCGTAGATCGTTGGCGGCGGGCATGAATGAGACGTAATCAATTACAACAGTTACATGTTTACAATGCCTAAGCGGTAAACGCTACAGCGGCGAGAGCGCGGAGCTTACACGCGGTCGGAGCGAGTGCAACTTTAGCCATTACATCATCCTGAGCGTAGCGAAGCGAAGTCGAAGGAGCCCGCGGCGAAAGCTTGAAGTAACAAAACGGAGTTCCTCGGCTTCGCTCGGAATGACAGCGTGAATTACAATAATTTTAACCGCGTCAAATCCTGCGAATCGACAATCCCAACAGGGATATTGTCGTCATCAATAACGACCAGATCGTCTATGCGATGGCGCTCCAGCAGGTTCAGAACTTCCACCGCCAGCTTCTCTTTGTGCACTGTGACGGGATTCAGCGTCATTAAATCTGCCACCAGCCGTTCGCCGATCCTGGAATCGGATTGAAAATGCCGCACGAAATCGCCGTGAGTGAATATGCCGAGGAGCTGGTTTTCCTCGCCGGTCACAACGGCAGCGCCAGCGCGCACACTGGTCATCGCCCTGAGCACGTCGCGTATCGGCGTGTCAGTCGCGACAATTGCCATTGCTTCACGCGGTCGCATGACTTGATGCACGCGCATCAACATGCTGCGGCCGATCATGCCGCCGGGATGAAATTTCGCGAAATCCTCCTTGTTAAAACCGCGCGCCTCCAACAGCACCATCGCTAGAGCGTCGCCCAGCGCGAGCATCACTGTCGTGCTCGAGGTCGGCGCCAGATTCAGCGGACAAGCTTCCTGTTCGACATTTACATCCAGACAAACATGAGCGTTTTGTGCCAAGGTTGATTTTGGATCGCCGCACATGGTGATGATCCTCACTTGGAACCGCGCGATCGCGGGCAAAATCCGGAGTAATTCTTCGGTTTCACCGCTCGCACTCAATGCCAGCACGACGTCGCCGTCGACGATCATGCCGAGATCGCCATGAAGCGCGTTAGACGAATCCAAGACGACCGCGGGCGAGCCGGTGCTGGTGAGCGTAGACGCGATCTTCGCGCCGATATGCCCGGATTTGCCCACGCCTACGACGACCACTTTGCCTCTCGCGTCGACCGTCTCTTTGATCAATTCAACCGCGCGGGAGAAATTTTCATCCAACCGCTTCCGGAGCCGCTGGAGCTCAAAAATTTCCAAATCCAGGACGCGTGCGGCCTTTTCAAGAGAATCCATCGAAAGATATATTGTGCGCAGGCGCGGTTATGGGCAACATTTGCATGCCGCGAACCGAAAGGGAAACATGAAGACATTGATGATCGCAATCCTCGCCGCGCTGGTGACGACCGTTTCCGCGCAAGAATACAGAGCACCTATCGGTCGGCAAAAGCCGGTGCGCGCCATGGAGACGCCGCCAGTTTCCGAAGGGGCGAAGGTTGAGGGCGCGCTTCCGAAAGCATTCGGTCGGGGCCGCAACCCGCTTCAAATGCTCAACCCGTGGGCGCCGGCTCGTTACGGAATCTGGGTAGAGAACACATCGTTCGATCCCAACCACCCGGGAAAATGGAACGGCATTAAGCTCTTCGAGATCATCTTTTGATTTACTCTGAGTAGCGCATGCGTCTCGCGTGATGGCGATCGTGCCCTCTCGCGAACTTTTCCGAATGCAAGGTCATTGGTGGCACCCGGTTTTTATTCTTCGTAAGTTGCCACGCGTCTTGCAGCGTCGCTCAATTCCACATACGCACTCACGCGCCGGATTTCCGCCCCTTGCTCTTTGACCGTCGCCACGAGACCTGCAATTTCTTCTTCAGCTCGGCGATCGTTGCTCTCTGCTCCTGCACCCTTTGGTACTCTCGAGCTGAGCAAAGAACTGTGCCAATTGTGAATGCGCCACCTCGAATGAGAGCCGTTCACGGGTGCGTGCTTGCGATTCGGCGACAACTGCTTCGCGTAACTCGGCACTGTTCAAAAGGTCCATCGCCATTGACGCGATCTCGTTGATCGTTCGGCCTTCGCCGCACGTTTTGGAAAACGCGATTCTTTCGATTGCCCCATCGCCGCCCACGCAGGGAATTCGGCAAAGGAGCGCGTCGCCTGCGACTTGTCCGGGCACATGGCTGCGATCGAGTTGCAACACGATCCTGTGTCGCGCAACTTCGCGCAGATAATCCGGGTAAGCTTTCCACTTCTCGATTAGCCGAAGTTTTCCTTCTGGAAACTTGAATTCGCCTAACAATCGCCGGCCTTTGTAGCCGTCCAGGTTAACGACCGTAACCGCCTCGCCTGTTGTTTCGCACAGTTGCCGCGCAAGCAACAGTGCGGTGAAGTGATTGCGCGAGGGAACGTCCCATTCACGTGTGCCGATGAAAATTCCAGATCGCTCGTTTGACGGCAGTGAGAAATTCCATCGTTGATCCTCGATGGGATAGGGAGTCGGCATGAACGCCACTGTTGCCGGATCGTGCCTGGAGCGGACGCGCTGATAAATTTCCGCGGCCTCTGAAGTCGTGGCGATGCAAGCATCGGCTTGCGTCACAATTTTGATGAAGCGCGACAGTTTTGCCGGCTCGCGCAACTGTTGCGCGATCTGGTGCAGCCCGGTCTCCTTCAGCGAGACAGCGACAGTCCGACCTTCGGATTTTAAATCAGCCAATGCGCGCTCTGACGCGTGAAAATCGCTGCGTAGAAGAACAAGGACAGGTGTGTTTTCGGCGATAGCGGACCGCGTATCGCGATGAAACGCGCCAAAGGTGCATCCGGCGAAAGCATGAAAATTTATCGGCGGATGCGGGCCTTCGCCGGGAGCGGGGACGGTTTGAAATTGCTGCTCAGGATCGCGTCCTCCGGGATTGAGAACAGTTAGCCGAAAGCTCGCTGGGCTGTCTGCTGGCATTACAGCTCGCTTGCTTAGTGATTCAACGGTTCAACCATTTTTAACGCGGGGAAGTCAATTAATCATGCCCGTCGTCGCCCGCCGGCTGCGCCGCGGAACGCAATAGCGTGCGTTCGGTGTCTTCCTGATCGAGCGGTTTTACTGGGACCGCACGTCGGATCTCCGCCGGCTGCCGTTCCTGTGGTTGGACCGGAATTGCTTTTGGAATTTGTCGGACCGGTACAGCCTTTCGAATCTCCGGACCGGATTGTGTTGTTTGGGACGCCGGAGGATTCACGTTTGTCGTGTTGCTGGCAGACTTCACTTCATTCGTGTCGGCCCCGCCGTCACTTTTCTGAGTTTCGGCGGTTTGGGTAGCGGGCTTTGGCGTTTGGTCTGGTATGACTGTCGGCTTAATTGAATCGTATGGGTCGCGGTCAGCTATGAGCGTGGGACTTTTAATGGCGATCGGCATGACTTCATTCACGTTTACTGCCAGCTCAGCACGCGGCAAATCGCTGGAACCAAATTCGCGAGCGAGACGGGTCCGCGGTTCACCATGGATGGTGCAAAGTTCGGTAGGCGCCTGGGCCTGTGTCGCGATTTCCATGTAAGTGGTGCGGCGTTGGACCGTATCGCCGTTGGCTGATTTCACTGCGTCATAGCATTTATCCGTGGCGAGCTGCCCGGATCGCGAACAAATCTCAATCTGCTTTAGGGTGGACGGCTGTTTGATCTCTCGCGGTGGATAACTTTGAGCAGCCGCATTCATAATGTCGACCCAGACCGGCAGCGCCAGCTCTCGCCCAAAAGCGCCTCGATAAATTTTCTGCGGCTTATCAAACCCAGCCCATACCGCGCACGTGAAATTGGAGTCGTATCCGGCAAAGAGCGCATCCGTAAAATCGTACGCCGTCCCGGTTTTTCCGGCGGCTGGGAATTTCTTTAGCCCAAACTCTGTGTAAGCGGGTTTTCCTGTTCCCGATTTGAGCGCATCGACGAGGCACGAATTTACCTCGTACGCAGTCTCGGGTTTGGTCACGATCTTCCGGATGCTCTGCTGCTTTCCACTCCATACGAGCGTTCCATCTTTTTCTTCGATGCGCTCCAAAATATGGGGTGTGCTCGGTCGCCAGCCACCATTTGGAAAAATCGTGTATCCCATGGCCAGCTCGGCCAGTGTAACTTCGCTGCTGCCAAGGAATGTGGCGGGATACGGGCGAAGCGGGGACCGAATACCCGCCGAGGAACAAAGCTGCAATACCCCTTCGATTCCCGCATCCATCCCAATGCGGACCGTTGCGCCATTTTTCGATTTCACGAGCGCCTGCCGGGCGGTCATTCGACCTTCGTATTGGTTATTGGCATCCTCGGGTCCCCACTCCCCGAGAATTCCCGTAGTGCCCCCAATCATCACGGCGCGGTTATCCAGAGGCGAATCTTCAACTACCGAACCTGGAAACATTCCCCGCTCGAAAGCGGTGGCGTAAACAAATGGCAACATTGCAGTGCCCGCAGGCCGGCGAGCCTGCAACGCTCGATTGAACTGGTTGTGCTCGAAATCGCGTCCGCCTACCAGCACAAGAATGTCGCCGGTTGCGTTATCCAGACCGATGGCCGCGCCTTGCAAGTACTCCGGGGCGGGCTGGTCAGCCATCTTACCGATCGATTTGGCCTTCCGAAAAGATGCGGCGTAATCGGCGTAGGTTTGATGCTTGTACTCCGGGTGCTGCTCGGCTTGGTCCAAGTGTGCCTTTAAAGAATCCTCGGCTGCGCGCTGGAGATTGACGTCGATCGTCGTGTGAATGCGATAGCCTTCATTTATGGCGCGATCCCATCCCACAGCTGCGATCACTTGCTGACGAATGTAATCCACTGCGTAAGTCTGGCCTTGAGCGGCTTGCCGGCTGCCGACCGCGATCTTTTCGGCGCGTGCAGTAGCGCATTGTTCGCGGGTGATGAATCCATTATCGCGCATCCGGTCGAGCGCAAAATCTCGCGTCTCGCGAGAATTGGTACGGTCGGACCACGGGGATAATCGGTTTGGACTTTTGATCAGACCTGCGAGCGTGGCGCACTCCGCCAACGTCATGTTGCGTGCAGACTTGCCGAAGTAGCCGCGGGCGGCCGCTTCGGCTCCGTACATTCCGCCACCGAAATAAATCCGGTTCAGATACAGCTCGAGGATTTTCTGTTTGCTGAAATTGTCTTCGATTCGCTTGGCCAGAAAAATCTCCAGCAGTTTCCGGCGATATGTTCTTTCCTTGAGCGAGAAACTGTTACGTGCCAGCTGTTGGGTGATGGTGCTGGCACCCTGGCGGACGTGGCCCGCTGTCAGATTCTTGAGCGCTGCGCGAATGATTCCCAACAAATCGTAACCATGGTGCTCGTAAAATTTCGCGTCCTCGACCGCAATGACGGCGTTAATCAGGTCCGGAGCCAACTTCTCGTACGGGACCGTCTCGCGATTCTCGACGTAGATCTGGCCAAAGATCTTCCCGTTGCGATCGAGAATCACGCTGGCCGATTCCATTTGCTCGAGCTTGGTCAGGTCGAAAGAGTTGGCCTGCGCTTGTAGATCGAAGACGACGCTGGAACCGAAAACGGTTATGAACAGTCCGACCACGACCAGAATGGCCACGGGAATGTAAAACCATGGCCTTAAATACCATGGCCGCCGAAAGCGATAGCCCGGCGGCGGTCTGAGGTATGTGCTGGTCGGTCTCAAACAGGCAAAACGACTCTGTAACGAAGGTAGGCGCCAAACGCCCAACGCTCAACGTTCAGTTTCCTAGTGGGAGCGCAAGCTGAATATTCGAGATTGAGGCATTGGACGTTGATCGTGGCGCATTCGACGTTCTCCAATTGAACACCCCGCTCGTTGAATCGATCCGTGAAACGATCCGCGCACAAGGTCCACAATCGTTCGCGTGGTTCATGCAGCAGGCTCTATATCATCCCGAGCATGGTTACTATTCGTCGGGCCGCTGCACGATAGGCCGTAAAGGAGATTATTTCACCAACGTCAGCGTGGGACCGCTGTTTGGGCAGTTGTTGGCTGTGCAGTTCTGCGAAATCTGGGAGCGCCTCGGCAGGAGAAATGATTTTGTGATTGTCGAGCAGGGAGCGCACGATGGGCAGTTTGCGCGGGATGTTCTCGAGTTTGTGCGGGAGCGCCTTCCGGAATTCTTTGACACGTTGCGCTATCGAATAATCGAGCCATTTCCGACTTTGGAAGGGCGGCAGCGCCAAACGCTTGAATCATTTCGCGCCAAGGTCGAATGGGTCGAGTCGCTGCAACCGTTCTCCGGCGTGCATTTTTCCAACGAACTGCTGGATGCAATGCCGGTGCGCTTGATCGGTGATGGAGCGGAGAAATTGGTAGGTCTCGACGGCGACAACTTAATATTTGTCGATCAGCCGTTTGATACAACGATTTCCAATCAAGCCGCGCTCGATTGGATAGACCAGATCGCGGCGAACTTGCAGCGTGGCTACATCATTGCGATCGATTACGGGTTCTTGGAGGAGGAGTTCGAAAGAACTGCTCAGGTCCGCACCCAACATCGACGTCTGGATTCGCCATTCGAACAAGTTGGAGACGCGGACATTACGATCTCTGTGAATTGGCGAAGCATTATGGAGCATGCGCAGGCAAACGGGTTGCGCATCGCCGCTTTTACCGATCAACATCATTTTCTGACCGGAATTATCTCTCAATTCGGGAGCGGCGACGCGGGTCAATTGCTTCTGGCCGATTCACCCAAGGCCACGCGCGAATTACAAACACTGCTTCATCCCGAAATGCTGGGCCGTGCCTTTCAGGTGCTCGCGCTTGCAAAAAACGTCGAGATTGAGGCGCCGCCGCTCGCGGGTTTCAAATTCGCGCCTTCAGCGCGCCAAAGCGAGTGAAGATGTCGGACCATTTTTTTGAGACCAGGATTGTCTGCTGCGCCGAAATGTTGTGAGATGCTGAATATGTTCGCCTGGCTCTCGAGTTGGCCGGTTCTTCGCCAGATCCGCGAACGCAAAGATGGCACTGGTCTCGAAGCCATGTCGGAAAAGACGCGTGCGATGCATGCGCGCATTGATGACGCCCAGGTGGCGCGCTCGATTTGTCCCTATTGCGGCGTCGGGTGTGGTCAATTGATTTTCCACAAGGAGGGCAAGCTCGTTTCGATCGAAGGCGACCCGGAATCTCCAATCAGCCAGGGGAATCTTTGTCCGAAGGGCGCCGCGTCATATCAATTGCTCACGCATTCGCGGCGCGAAACGAAAATGAAATACCGCGCGCCGCGCTCTAAAGAGTGGACGGAGATTCCACTCGAGCGCGCCATGGATTTGGTTGCCGAGCGCGTTTGGGACTCGCGCAAGCGCACGTTTGTGCACGAGCAGGACGGCGTTTCGATCAATCACACGACGGCGATATGCCATCTCGGCGGCGCGACACTTGATAACGAAGAAAATTATCTCATCAAAAAGCTTTTCACCGGAGGCCTGGGCATGGTTTGTGTGTCCAACCAGGCGCGTATATGACATAGCAGCACGGTGCCCGGTCTGGGCACCTCCTTCGGCCGGGGTGGAGCTACGACCGCGCAACAAGATCTCGCGAACGCCGATTGTATCCTGATCGAAGGCTCATCAATGGCCGAAGCGCACCCAGTTGGTTTTCGGTGGGTGATGAAAGCAAAGGAGCAGGGCGCCACGATCATTCATGTCGATCCGCGTTTCTCGCGCACCAGCGCGCTGGCCGACATTTGGGTGCCGCTCCGCGCCGGCACGGACATTGTTTTTCTCGGTGGACTTATCAATCACTTGATTGAGTACGAGCTGTACTTTCGCGAGTACGTCGTTCATTACACGAATGCCTCCTGCATTTTGAGCGATCAATATCGCGACCCGGAGGATAACGGCGACGGGTATTTCTCAGGCTGGAATGAAGAAAAGCGCGCGTACGAAGGCGACAGTTGGCTTTACAAAGGCGGCGATTTGAGTCGCCCGGAGCGCGATCTCACTTTGCAAGATCCGCAATGTGTCTTTCAGAAATTGAAACGGCATTTCTCCCGCTACACGCCGGAGATGGTGGAGAAAGTCTGCGGCATTCCGCCCGACCTCTTTCACAAAGTCGCGCATGCGCTAGCTGCCGCATCCGGGCCCGAGCGGACTGCCGCGGTTTGCTATGCACTCGGCTGGACGCAGCATTCCAAGGGAGTACAGATCATTCGCACAGCTGCGATTCTGCAATTGTTGCTAGGAAACATAGGCAGGCCGGGCGGCGGGATTCTGGCGTTGCGCGGTCATGCTTCGATCCAGGGCTCCACTGACATTCCGACGCTCTACGACATTCTCCCCGGTTATCTCACCATGCCGCATAAAGGCGATGAGACTCTTCAGCAGTATCTCGATCGCTACACGAAAAAGACCGGCCTATGGTCGAATTACCCCAAGTACCTCGTGAGTACGCTGAAGGCCTACTACGGGAAGCACGCAACGGCTGAAAATGATTTCGGCTACGGCTTCCTTCCCAAACTCACCGGCAATCATTCCTTCTTTGAATACCTCTACGACATGCTCGACGAAAAAATGGAAGGCATGTTTTTAATGGGTCAAAACCCAGCCGTCGGCGCGCCGAATTCGCGGTTGCAACGGAAAGCGCTTTCGAAACTGAAATGGCTCGTCGTCCGTGAGCTTGTCGAGACTGAATCCACGACCTTCTGGCGCGATTCACCTGAGATTGAGCGCGGCGAGCTGAAGCCCGAGGACGTTGAGACGGAAGTTTTCTTTTTTCCAGCTGCCGGGCACGCGGAAAAAGCAGGCGCGTTCACAAATACACAGCGACTCTTGCAATGGCGCGAGAAAGCTGTGGACCCGCCAGCTGACGCACGCTCAGAAGCATGGTTTATGCATCAGCTTGCATTGCGTTTGATGGCAAAAGCGAAAGCATCAGACGATCCCCTCGATGAACCGCTCCGCGCGCTCGATTGGTGGTATCCGGAGGATGAACTCGGCGATCCGCAAATGGAAGCTGTGCTCGCTGAGATCAACGGATGGTACACAGATCCCGCTGTTAAAATTGCCGACTCCGGTGAAAAGCCTGGGATTGTGTTCGGTCTCCACCGAGATGGTAATCCTCATCACGGGTCACAAGTGAACGGTTTTGCAGAACTAAAAGCCGACGGGTCCACTGCATGCGGCGCTTGGATTTACTCGGGTGTTTTCCGTCGCGATGGCGTGAACCGAGCGAACTCGCGCAAATCCAGAGATTACCTCGGTCATGGTTGGGGTTTCAGCTGGCCGAGCGATCGCCGAATTATTTATAATCGCGCCAGCGCGCGGCCAGACGGCCATCCCTGGAGCGAACGAAAGAAATTGATTTGGTGGGACTCTGAAAAATGGACCGGCATTGATGTCGCCGGATTTGTACAAGGAAAACCCCCCGATTACGAACCAGAAGTGGGTGCCGAAGGACTCGACGCCATTCCCGGTGATGCCCCATTCGTTCTGCACGAGGACGGCTTGGGATGGATCTACGTGCCAAAAGGTTTGAAGGACGGTCCGTTCCCAACTCATTACGAGCCGCTCGAGTCGCCGGTCTCGAATCAGCTTTATTCTCACGACACCAATCCCGCTGAGCAATGGTTTGCGCGCCAGGAGAATCGCTTCGCCCCGCCGGGTGACCCACGATTTCCTTACGTTTTAACGACCTACCGCCTGACTGAACACCACACAGCCGGTGGCATGTCGCGTTTTCTTAGTCATCTGGCGGAATTGCAGCCGGAGATGTTCGTTGAGATTTCGCCGGAACTAGCGACGCAGCTCAAGATCGATAACGGCGACTACATTTGCGTGGTTACTTTGCGCGGCGCAATCGAAGCACGCGCACTTGTTAGTCGGCGGATTCGGCCATTGGCGCTCAATGGGAAAACAGTGCACCAGGTTGCGTTGCCTTATCATTACGGCACGGCCGGCCTCGTGCGAGGAGGCGCCGCGAATGATCTTATACCGATTTCCGGTGAGCCGAACGTGACAATCATGGAAGCCAAGGCGCTTACCTGCAACATCGTGCCTGGACGTCTGCCGCGTGGACCAGCGTTCGCTGAATTTCTTAACCAATATGCACCACAAACCGGGCCAACGATCTTGCATCCCGAAGAGCGGTCTTTCCGAAAAGGACAAAGCGGCGGGGGCCACGCGATCGAAGGAAAAGAATAAGAATCATGAATAAGGAACCCAGGCTGCAACGGATGCGAAGCAAGGGTCAGGCTTTCAAAGCGGGACAAGGTCGGCGCGATTTTTTTGCGCGAATGAGCCCCGTTTCTTGTGCCCTATTTTCCTGCGTTCCTACTTTCCTTATTTGATTTTCATGATCGGCGAAGGCACACACAGTACAAATCAACGCCGGCACACGTACGTGCGCGACAACGTCGAGGTAGGTTTTTTCACCGATCCGACTGTGTGCATCGGTTGCAAAGCCTGTGAAGTGGCGTGCAAAGAATGGAACCACGTGCCCGATGACGGCTTCGTTTGGTCAGGAAATTCTTACGATAACACCGGCCACCTCGGCGCATCGACGTGGCGTCACGTGATGTTTGTGGAACAGGATCGACAGAAGGGAGGCCAGATCGTCGGGTCTCATTCGTTAGGCGATAACAGGGGAGAAGATCCGTTTCGTTGGATTTTCCTTTCGGATGTTTGCAAACACTGCGAGGAAGCGGGATGTCTTGAAGCCTGTCCTACCGGAGCGATCGTTCGCACCGAAGTCGGCTCGGTGCTTGTGCAAAACGACGTTTGCAACGGCTGCGGTTATTGCGTCGTTTCCTGCCCTTTTGGCGTGATCGACCGGCGCCCACAACCTTTGCCCGACGCGGGCGGCGCATTCAAATGTACTTTCTGCTATGACCGACAAAAGAGCGGTCTCACCCCTGCGTGCGCCAAAGTTTGTCCGACTGAATCGATCGTTTTCGGGAGGCTCGATGATTTGCGCACGCGCGCGACGCAACGTGTGCACCAACTGCGGGAACATGGCTACGACGACGCGCAACTTTACGATCCGACCGGGACGTCTGTGCGCGGCACTCACGCTTTTTTCCTGATTCTCGGCGAGCCCGAAGCATATGGCCTTCCACCAAAGCCGGAAATCCCGACGATTCATCTGAAGGCCGCGTGGACGTTCGCATTTGCCACCGCGATCGGGGCAATCGTGGTCACCCTTTGCGCATTCGCATTTTTATGAAGCGGTGGTTGTCAGCAGCCCAACGCATATGAACGAATCGCGTCTCGATGAGTTGCGCGATGAAGCTTGGCGAAAAGGCGCGGTCAACAGCGGCGGTGTGGACGTCGCCGGAGGCCCAATTCCACGGAAGGTGGGCTACTATGGTCAGCCAGTTGTTAGGCCGCCGGTATGGACCTGGGAAATTCCGATTTACTTTTTCGTCG